>Ga0169931_10000425_pt1 | contig 69247 bp, 56 predicted proteins | sample Kivu_15m_20L_FD_129675 | JGI IMG/M metagenome (GOLD analysis project Ga0169931, IMG submission 129675) | Freshwater microbial communities from Lake Kivu, Western Province, Rwanda to study Microbial Dark Matter (Phase II) - Kivu_15m_20L... | ecosystem: Environmental > Aquatic > Freshwater > Lake... | reverse complement strand
GGGTGTGGCGACCAAGAAATCGATGTACTCACGAGCGGTGCAGCGCGCACGGTTCATGACCCAAACGTAGTCCCGGACACACCAACGCGCAAACTACCCAAAATACCAACTGCGTAACTCCTATTTTACTCTCCCAAAGAGTGTGTCTCATGCGGGCTTCGATGAAGCGCGGGCGGTCGGCGTTTACGCTGATCGAACTGCTGGTAGTGATTGCGATTATCGCGATTCTGATCGGGCTGCTCCTCCCGGCGGTGCAAAAGGTGCGCGAGGCCGCGGCGCGCATGAAGTGTTCCAACAACCTGAAACAGATCGGGCTGGCGCTGCACGGGCACCACGACGTGCTCGGGTTCTTCCCGGCCGGGCGGCGCGGGTGCGACGGGTCCGGCGCGCCGTGTTCCGCGGACTCGGCGACGAGCGTGAACCGCGGCGGGGCCAGCGGGTTCGTCTCGCTGCTGCCGTACCTCGAACAGGACAACATCTTCCGCTGATCGGCACCACCGAACCGACCGTGCCGTGGCCCACGACCGACAACTCGACGTGGCGCGCGCACAACCGCGTCAGCCTCGAATCGCGGCCGAACGTGTTCGTGTGCCCGTCGGACACGGCGCAACCGTTCATCGTCAACAGCGGGGCCGGCGGGTCGTTCAACGCCGCGGTCGGCAGCTACGCGCTGGTCGCCGGCACCCGCGGGCCGAGCGAGCAGAGCGGGTTCGGGCCCAAGTACGAGAACACCGGTCTGTTCCTCTACCGGCTGACCAAGAAGTTCGGCGACATCCTCGACGGCACCAGCAACACTTTGGCCGTGGGCGAAGTGTTCGACGGGCACCTGAGCAACACGACGATCCCCGGCCTGACCACCGCGGTAAACAACGGGAACGTGTGGAGCGTCGGCAGCCGGCACTCGCACGCGCTGCGCACGACCCAGAACGCGATGAACACGCCGATCGGCACCGGCATCACGTGGAACTCGGGCGGGCTGATGAACGGCGCGTTCATGAGCCGCCACTCTCAAGGGGTCAACTTCGCGTTCGGCGACGGCAGCGTCCGGTTCCTCAACAACGGCCTGAGCATTACCACCTACCGGCAACTGTCCACGATCGCCGGCGGCGAGGTCGTGAACCTGCCCTGAGTTCGGTTCGGCGCGCCCGGCACCGCCGGGCGCGCCCGTCATTTCGCACGAATCCGCTCCCACAGAAGGAACCTCTCCCATGCGACGAATCCCGTTCGCGGGGGCGCTGGCCGCTGCGCTCTTCGCGCTCACCGGGTGCGGCGACTCCGGCCCGAAAGTGGTGCCCGTGTCCGGCACCGTGACCATCGACGGCAAACCGCTCGCCTACGGCTTCGTGCAGGTGATGCCGGCCGACTGGCGCCCGGCGACCGGGAAGATCGGGCCGGACGGCCGCTTCACCCTCACCACCATGAAAGAGGGCGACGGCTGCGTGGCGGGCACCCACCCGGTGGCGATTCTGGCGAGCGAGTCGCTCAGCCCGGAAACGACCAAGTGGCACGCGCCGAAGAAGTACGCGGACGCGGTCGAGTCCAAACTGACCGTGACCGTCTCCGGTCCGACCGACGACCTGAAGATCGAACTGAAGTGGAACGGCGGGAAGCCGTTCGTCGAGAAGTACCAGAAGGAAGGCGGGACCGAGCACATGGGCGGGAAGTAGGGCGCGCGAGGGCGCGAATGCGGCGTCCGAGCGCGAGCAACCGCGCGGCGTTTCGTGCGCCGCGCGGTTGCTCGCGTCTGTACACGAGCGTAGAATCGGCGCTCCCTTTCAGGAGGTTCCGATGATCCGTCTGTTGCTCGCGCTCCCGTTCGCGCTGCTCGCGGTGCCGGGGCGGGCCGAAGACCCGAAGCCGAAGGGCGAACCGGCCGACAAGGTGCTCGCCGCGGGGCTGGCGGCCGCCAAGAAGGACGGGAAGGTGGTGTTCCTCGCGTTCGGTTCGCCGACCTGCGGGTGGTGCAAGTACCTCGACAAGTTCCACGAGCGGCAAGCGGTCGCGGACGTGCTCGGCAAGAAGGTCGTGACGGTGAAGGTGGACGTGGTGGACAACCCCGGCGGGCAGAAGCTGTACGACCAGTACGCCCCGGAACCGGGCGGCGTGCCGGTGTGGGTGTTCCTGTCGGCCGACGGCAAGGTGCTGTCCGACTCGTTCGCCGAGGGCAAGGCGAACAAGAAGCAGAACGTCGGCTTCCCCTACGAACCGGCCGAAGTGGCGCACTACGAGAAGGCGCTCCGCACCGCGCTCCCGAAGCTGACCGACGCCGAGGTCTCGGGGCTGCTGAAGGAACTCAAAGACGCCGGCCCGAAGAAGAAGGACGACAAATAAGGGCGTCGTGGGTGTCAGCGTGGACTGAGCGTGTCTGTTCGCGGGGTGAACTCTTTGTTCACCCCGAGTTTGAAGTTCGACCACGGGAGGTTGCAACGGTGGCTGAGGTGTTTGGCGACAAAGCAGATTTCGCTATTGAAGCAGGCGTTGAGCCAGACCTTCACACCGAAGCCTCTATCTGGGGCCACATGTGTGTGTGGTGTCGGGGCGTGTCGCTGGGGAAACTCCATGAGCGGTACTGCGGCCTCGGTTACGCCGTCGAGAGGTTCGCGTGGCTCGCCGACAACCTCAGCAGCCTGTGGGCCGACGAGTTGGACGGTTTGGACGACATCGCCGCTTGGAACTTCCTCGATGGCCTCCTGTACGGCTACCACGGGGATATCGAACTGGCATCGACCCGCACCCTTGCTGAACTCCGGCGAGACGCGGTGGTGTGGAGGCGGTTCGACTTCCTTACCAATTGGGGTGAGCAGTTTGACGGGTACAAGTCGTTCCTGCTGTGCCCGCCGGGCGATGATGCGCGCGTTCTGTCCCGGCAGTTGTCGGCGCACATGGGCCGCGGGGTGTCGGTGTCAAAGCGCGCGCTCGTGATGGCGTCGGCCGAATTCGTCCGGTGGTTTGATGGCGAGTCTGCGCGATTGGGCGTGCCGGGCATCGGGGCCGAGCCGAGCGCGGCACCGAACCCAACGTAACCGGGTGCTTTGAGTTCAACCTCAGAGGGGCCGTAACCGTGGGTGCAACCGAAGCCATCCGCGAAGCTGAGGCGTTGCTGCCCGGCGTGCCGGTTGACGCGGGGCAAGACCCGCGCTGGCAGGCTATCATTGCGGTCGGCGAGTTCATCGAATCGGAGCCGGAAGCGGTCTGGGAGTTCACCCGCCGGTGGGGTTGTCATCCGCAGGAAGACTTGCGGGATGCCATCGCGACCTGGCTGCTGGAACCCCTGTTGGAGCACCACTTCGCGGCGTACTTCCCACAGGTGGAGCAACTCGCCCTCGCCGCCCCGCTGTTCGCGGACACGTTCCGGCGGTGCTGGCAGTTCGGGCAGGCGCTGGAACCGGGCGACGCCGAGCGGTTCACCGCGCTGACCGAACGACTCGGGTAGCAAGGCACGCCGAGCGAGGCGCTGTATTGATCGTGAACACGCGGAGGGCGCACGAGTGTTTCTATCGCCACAGGTCGGGCCGGACATTGACCCAGTGACCGTTGCGGACCTCGAACGCGTACTCGCGGAAGGGACGTTCGGTGAGTTCCTGATACTGGGAGACGAAGGCCAGTACTTCCTTGAGGCCAGACAACGGTATTTGGGATCGAACGAGTATCGTCTCCAGTGGTGGAACCCGGCTTGGCCGGAGATGCGGGCCACCCGCGAGTTGCTCTCGTCGCACCAAGTCCGCGATGCGTTAAGCGGGTATCTCGAAAGGCGGGATTGGCACTCCGGGTTCGACTGGGTGCCTTGGGAACCGATTCAGGTTCGCATCCCGTGTGAGCCGGACTGTGGTCGATTCCCGTTCTGTGGATCGTTGGACGACGGCACGCTGTTTATGGCATTCATGACGGGCGAGCGGGCCGAGGGTGAGGAACGGCGGTGGGTGGCGGTCGTTCACCAGTTCGCCGCCGATGGCACCCACCTGCACAGTGAGTCCCGGATCGGGGGGCACGACGGCATCGGGATCGACTTGGCTTGCGAGCGGGCCGACGGCGAACTGTCCCGACTGGTTGCCCCGATCCTTCCGCGCGTTCAACGGGTCGGTGACGTGTTCATCCGCCCGTTCGAGGTCGTCCTCAATGGGGTGTGGCACGGGTTAGTCTACGACGATGCGCACGAGGCGGCGGTGTTCCATCCGCGGGATGTGTGGTTCTACTTCCCTTGGGACACCGGCGACTACGACACCTGAGCCGAAGTCCACGAACGAAGCGCCGAACACAATCCGCCGGAGGCGGCCGCTTCCACTACTTGACATTTTGCCACTACTAATCATATTGTCAATTTACTAGCCCGCGAAGCTCGTCCCGCGGGTGCGTGGAAGGTGCGCACGCGCGGAACTTCGCGCCGCGCGCCGCGGAACGGACTACGACCCTTTTTCGTTCGCCGCGCCGCTCGCGTTCGCGCCGCGGACTCTGGAAGGCGCATACCCACCGAACTCGATCTGAGGTCCGCGCCGCCCAAAACGACCCAAATTCGCCTTGAAAATGCACAGCGACGCGCCTTCCGCGTTCGCTGATCGTGCCTTCACTCGGCGTTCATCGTGCGGCAAATCTGCTCGGCTCGCGGTCGCTTCGGGGCGGTTCGGGAATTAGAATGCTGGCAACACCCGTCGCGCTCGCATCCGAGGTTCGCCGTGGCAATCGTCGTTCCGTGCCCGCACTGCGGCACTCGTGTCAACTTGCCCGCGGACCTGAACGGCAAGCAGACGCAGTGCCCCAACTTGGGGTGCCGCAAGACGTTCGTCGTGAAGGGGCTGAAGGAGAAAGCGCCGCCCGAACCGGACCTGTTCGAGCTTCCGCCCGAACCGACCCCGGAGCCGCCGCCCCCGCCGCCCAAGCCCAAAGCGCCGGCCCCCAAGCCCGCGGCGCAGAAGCCGGCACAGCCCAAGCCGCCGAAGCCCAAACCCGCGCCGCTTCCGCCGCCACCGGTCGAGGACGAAGTGATCGCGGCCGAGGTGGTGAGCGGGCCGGAGGTGAAAGAGGTGGTGTGGTCCGAGGGCACCGACGTGCCGCCCCCGCCGCCGGTCGAGACGAAGAAGAAGAAGCCGGCCCCCAAGCCCGCGGTCGCGGACGACGACGACGACCTGCCGGTGCGCCGCAACAAGAAGAAGGGCAACCGCCGCCCGCTGATCCTCGCGGGGATGGCGATCGTCGCGGTCGGGTTGGTCATCTTCGCCGTGCTGTACGGCTTGGGCATGAGCGCCAAGAAGGAAGAGCAACTCGCGGCGAAGGCGAAGGAGCACTACGAGAGGGGCGAGTACCCCGAGGCCACCAAAGGGTTCGAGCAACTGGTGAAGGAGTACCCCGAAGGCAAGAAGGTGGACGAGTACAAGTTCTTCGCGGCGCTGGCGCAGATGCAGAGTGCCGTGCGCTCGGTCACGAACCGCGAGGACTACGAACCGGGCGTGAAGAAGCTGAACGAGTTCGTCGCCGCGCACAAGGACGAACCGCTCGCGAAGCCCGGCACCGGGTTCGGCCGCGACGTGCTCGAAGCCGGGAAGAAGCTCGGCGAAGACATCGCCTCCAACGCCGCCGACCGCGTGAAGGCGTATCAGGGCGACCGCACGGGTAAAGCCGGCGACCTCGCGCGCGCCGAGAAAGCCATCGCCGCCGGGCGCGCGCTGCTCCCGGTCCTCGACCCGTTCCGCGGCCCGGACGACGGCCCGCTCGCCAAAGTGATCGAACTGCTGGACGACGCCGAAAAGGGCGTGAAGCGCGAGAAGGACCGCTCCGCGGCGCTGGCCCGCGCGACCGCGCAACTCGCGAACCCGACCGACGCGGTGATTCAGTCGGTCATCGCCGAGCTCGAACAGGCCGGGTTCCTCGAAGACGGCGAAGCGCAAGCGCTGATCGCCGCCGCGAAGGGCCGGTTGCGCGAGTTGGTGAAGTACGAACCGGACGCGGCGGAACCGCAGCCCGCGCCGCCGACGGCCGCGGCGTCGCTGCTGTTCGTCACGCCGGTCGGCAAGGACGGGCCGCGCACCCCGGCCCCGAACGACCCGCCGCCGGGCGCGTTCCTGTGCGTGGCCCGCGGCATCCTGTACGCGCTGGACGAAGACACCGGGGCGCTGCTGTGGGCCGCGCGCGTCGGGCCGGACGTGACCGACCCGCCGGCCGTGGCGCGGGTGCAACTCGCCGGCGGGCCGACGGACCTCGCCGTTGTCGCCTCGAACGTGGGCAACGCGCCGGCCCTCACGGGGCAGGTGCTGCGCACCGGCGCGGTGCGCTGGTACCAACCGCTGCCCGCGCCGGCCGCGGGGCCGCCGGTTGTGGTCGGCGCGCGGGCGTTCGTTCCGCTGCGCGACGCGATCGGCACGGTGTACGAATTCGACCTCACGACCGGCGCGCGGCTCGGCAAGATTCGGCTCGGCCAACCGGTCGCGGCGCGCGGCGCGGTGCTGCGCCCCGGTACGAACCTGCTGTACGTTCCGGCGGACGCGCGGCGGCTGTACGTGATCGAGGCGGGCGGCCAAGACGACGACGGCAACCGCACGAACCCGCGGTGCGCGCAGGCGATCGCGACCGGGCACGTCGCGGGTTCGCTCCGCGTGCCGCCGGTGTTCGTCGGGCCGGAGGGCCTCGAAGAGGCGCCGCGGTTCATGGTGCTGTGCGTCGCGGACGGCACCGCCCGCACGCAGGTGCGCGCCTACCCCGTGGCCGCGCTGGCGCCGGGCGGCGGGACCGTGGCGGAAACGACCGCGGTGCCGGTCGCGGCGCTACCGGTGCCGGGGTGGGTCGCGTTCCCGCCGGTGTCCGACGGCGAGCGGCTCGCGCTCGTCACCGACACCGGACACGTGCGCCTGTTCGGGGTGAACCAACCGGGGAACGCGGACAAGCCGCTGTTCGCGCTGCCCGCGCCGGCCGCGGTCGGTGACGCGGACCGACCGACGCCCGGGTTGCTCGTGCCGGTGGAAGAGGCGACGTACTGGGCGCTCGCCGGCGGGCGGCTTCAGAAGGCGCGGCTCGCGCTGGTGACGAACCGCGGGCAAGAGGTGGTGTTCGGCGGCGCGCCGCTGCCCGCGGGCGAACCGGTTCACGGGGCGCAGGTGAACGCGCGCCGCGACACCGCGTGCGTGGTCGTGCGGGCGCTCGCGTCGTCCGGGGTGCGCGCGATCGCCTTCGACACGCGCACCGGCGACGTGCGGTGGCAGCGGCAACTCGGGCTGGTGCCCGCGAAGGGCCATTCGCCCGTCGCGCAGGGCGACAAGTTCGTGATCGTGGACGAAGAGGGCAGCGCCGTGGCGGTGCCGGCGGAGAGCGGGGCGACCGCGGGGCAGAGCGTGCCGGCGAAGCCCGGATGGGTGCTCGGCGCGCCGCCGGCCGGCGCGACCGGCCCGACCGTGGTCGCCGTGGGGCCGGGCGGGAAGGTGGTGTTCGCGGTCACGCCGGTGACGCGCGACGTGCCGAAGTTCGTCGTGCGGCGCATCGAGAACGGGAAACTGGTGTACGAGAGCGAGGCCGCGGCGCAGTCGCCGATGGCGGGCGCACCGGCGGTGGTCGGCGATGCGCTTCTGATCCCGACCGCGGACGGGTTCGTGAACCGGTTCGTGCCGGGCGACGGGCGCGTGCGCCCCGGTTCGCTCACGCCGGGGCCGGGCTGGCGCACCGACCGCCGGTCGGACCGCTCCGCCTGCGCGCTCACGCCGCTGTCGGACGGGGCGTTCGCCACGAGCGACGGCGGGAAGCGGGTCACGCGGTGGGAGTGGCCCGCGGCGGCGAACGCGCGCTGGAGCCTTTCGACCGCGTGGGAGCTGCGCCAAGAAGTGGCGGGCGCGGGCGTGGCCGTTGCTCCCGAAGGCGACGGCCCGCCGCGGGTGCTGTTCGCGGACACCAGCGGCGGCGTGTGGGCGTTCGCCGCGGACCGCGCCGGGCCGCCGCTGCGCCGCTGGAGCGCCGGCGAAGCGGTGCCGGCGGGCAAGCCGAGCGCGGCGCTCGTGAGCAACGGCGACGCGGCCAAACCCGCGGTGGCACTCGTGATCGACGGGAAAACGGTCGTGGCGCTCGACCCGAACCGCAAGGACGCCCTGTGGCCGATGCCGCCGAGCGACTTGGCCGTGGTGGGCGCGCCGCAGGCGGTCGCGGGGGACCGGTGGGTCGTCACCGACCTGACCGGGCGCGTGCTGGTGCTGGAGGGCGCGACCGGCGCGGCGCTCGAAACGAAGTCGGTGGGCCTGCCGGGCGCGGTGCCGGCGAGCGCGAGCGGCGCGTCGGCGGACTTGGCGCTAGCCCCGCTCACCGACGGCTCGGTGGTGGTGATCGAACTGCCGAAGTGGTGACGTAACGCGCGCCCCGGCCCTTTCACCGCCGCGCGCCGGCTCCTATAACGGCACCACCACCGTTCACCGGAGCCAGCCGCGATGAAGGTTCACGAGTATCAGGCCAAAGAGCTACTCAAGGCCGCGGGCGCGAACGTCCCCGAACACGTCGTTTGCAAAACGCCCGACGAAGTCGCCGCCGCGTTCGACAAACTCGCCAACGGTGGCGGGGTGATGGTGAAAGCCCAAATCCACGCCGGCGGGCGCGGCGCGGGCCAACTCGTCGGCTACGCCGAGAAACTCGGTGGCGTCAAGTTCTGCACCAGCAAAGAGAAGGCGAAGGCCGTCGCCGAACTGATGCTGAAGCACCCGCTCAAGACGCTGCAAACCGGGCCGAACGGGCAACCGATTCGCACGCTCATCGTGCAGGCCGACGCCGAACCGGCGAAGGAGTTCTACGTCGCGGTGGTGTTCGACCGGGCCATCGGCCAGCCGCTGCTCATGGCGTCCGCGGCCGGCGGGATGGACATCGAGAAGGTCGCGCACGACACCCCGGAACTGATCCTGAAGGTGCCGTTCGCCCCGGAAACCGGGTTGCTCCCGTTCCAAGCGCGGCGGCTCGCCTACGAACTCGGCTTCACCGGCGATCAGGTGGGCAAGGCCGAGAAGATCATGCTCGCGCTTTCCAAGGTGTACTTGGCGAAGGACGCGACGCTCGCCGAAGTGAACCCGCTCGCGGTCACGAAGGCCGGCGACGTGGTGGTGCTCGACGCGAAGTTTGACTTCGACGACAACGCGCTGTTCCGCCACCCCGATGTAGCGGCGCTGCGCGACGAGAGCGAAGAGAACCCCGCCGAGGTGCGCGCGGGCAAGGCGAACCTGAACTTCATCCAACTGGACGGCACCATCGGCTGCCTCGTGAACGGCGCGGGCCTCGCGATGGCGACGATGGACATCATCAACTACCACGGGAAGGCGCACGGCGTCGGCCCCGCGAACTTCTTGGACGTGGGCGGCGGCGTGACGCCCGCGGGCGCGATCGAGGCGTTCCGCATTATCCTGTCGGACGCGAAAGTGCGCGGCATTCTGGTGAACGTGTTCGGCGGCATCGCGAGCTGCGCGACCATCGCCGAGGCGCTCGTGAAGGCCGGCAAGGAAGTGGGCTTCAAGGTGCCCGTGGTGGTGCGCCTCGAAGGCAACCAAGTGGACAAGGCGAACGAGATTCTGAAGGCCGCCGCGAGCGAACTGCCCACGCTGAAGGTGGCTTCGGACCTGACCAGCGCCGCGAAACTGGTGGTCGAACTGAGCAAGTAACGCCGTCGTTCAATCAGGCTTGGAGTGAGTCCAGCGCCCCCATCGGAAAGGAACCGACATGACCGCGCCCCGGACGTTCCGCGCGCTCGCGCTGCTTCTAACTTGTGCGTGCGCCGCTGGGCTCGCGGGGTGTAGCCCCAAGCCCCAAGGCGAGAAGAAGGGCGACGGCGAAAAGAAGGGCGACGCGCCCGTGCCGCCGGTCGTCGGCCCCGGCGACGCCAAGGGCGACGCGCCGCCCCCCAAGAACACGCTCGGCGAGGCCGACAAAGCCGCGACCGACGCGGCCACCGCGTTCACCCGCGACCTCGGCACCGGGTCCGCCAAGGCCGACGCGCTCAGCGCCGCGTTCCTCAAAGCGATCGGCAAGCCGCTCGAACTGCCGAGCGACAAGGAGAAGGGGTTCAGCGCCAACAACGCCGAAACGTGGCTCAAGCGCGCCGGCGACGCCCTCACCTTCGGCCTGCCGCTGAAACAAGAGCAAGTGGGCGAGACGGTGCTCATTCGCGGCACCGTGAGTGGGCCGCGGTTCCAAGGCGGTACCGGCAGCTACTGCCTGCGCCTCGTGAAAGAGGGCGCGTGGAAGGTCGATCTGCTCACCGTGTCGTCGGCCGACATGGGCGACGTGAAAGCCCCGCAAACGCCGGAGGGCGTCGCGCAGGCGTTCGCCCTCGCCGCGTTCGTGGAACTGACCGCCGACGGCAAGGGGTTGGCCCGCGACGAGCGCGGTTTGGCCCTCGGCGCGCTCCTGACCCCCGAGTTGCGCGCGAAGTGGGCCGGCCCGTTCGACAGCGACAAGGCCGCGGGCCTCGACTTCAACCGCGGCGCGCTCGTCACGGCCGCGGTGAAGATCGGCGGCGGCACCTCGGCGTTCACCGCGACCCGCGCCGCCGACGGCCCGACGTTCGCCGTGGAACTGACCAAGCCCGCGGGCAAGGTCCGGTACGCGGTGAAGCTGACGAAGGGCACCGGCGCGAACGAGTGGCTGGTGTCCGAAGTGACTGAAGCCGCGAAGGGGTAGGGCGATGACCGACGACGCACTCGAGCGCCTGCGCCGCGACCTCGGCCTGAAGCGGCTGAGCGCGGTGTGGGCGAAGCTCGAAATCCTGATCGGCCTCGCCGCCGCGGCCGTCGGGTTCGTCGTCGCGGTGCGGTTCGCCGTGCGGCCCGAAAGCGAAGTGCCGGAGTGGGCGTGGCTCGCGCCGGTGCTGCTGATCGCGCTGGGCGGCTACCTCGCGCTCGCCGGGCACCGCAGCCACCTGTATCAATCGAACAACCGACTCGTCGCGCACCTCGCCGAGTTGATTCGCAGCCAACACCACTCCGCCGAGAAGGGTCAATGAGCATCCTCGTCAACTCGTCCACCCGCGTCATCACTCAGGGCATCACCGGTTCCGCCGGGAGCTTCCACACCGACCAATCCCTGCTGTACGGCGCGCAGTTCGTCGGCGGCGTCACGCCCAAGAAGGGCGGCACCACGTGGAAGGGCGAGAAGAGCGGCAAGGAGCTGCCGGTGTTCAACACCGTGGCCGAAGCGGTGCGGGCGACCGGCGCGAGCGCGAGCATGATCTTCGTGCCGCCGGTCGGCGCGGCCGACGCCATCATGGAGGCCGCGGACGCGGGCATCGAACTGATCGTCGCCATCACCGAGGGCATCCCGGTGCTGGACATGGCCCGCGCGAAGCGGTTCCTGAAGACGAAGCCCGGGTCGCGGCTGGTGGGGCCGAACTGCCCCGGCGTCATTACGCCCGGGCAGTGCAAGATCGGCATCATGCCCGGGCACATCCACAAGCCGTGCGCGCCCGGCGAAGCGGGCGTCGGGGTGATTTCGCGGTCCGGCACGCTCACCTACGAAGCCGTGTTCCAACTCACCGCGCTCGGGCTGCCGCAGAGCACCTGCGTGGGCATCGGCGGCGACCCGGTGATCGGCACGTCGCAAATCGACCTGCTGCAAATGTTCGAAGAGGACAAGTACACGTCGGCGATTCTGATGATCGGCGAGATCGGCGGCACCGCTGAGGAAGCCGCGGCGGAGTACGCGGCGAAGAACTGCAAGAAGCCGTTGGCGGCGTTCATCGCGGGTCAGACCGCGCCGCCGGGCCGCCGGATGGGCCACGCGGGCGCGATCGTGTCCGGCGGGAGCGGCAAAGCCGAAGACAAGATCGCGGCACTCGAAAAGGCCGGGTTCGTGGTCGCCCCGACGCCCGCGGACCTCGGCTGGGCCGTGCAAACTGCGATCGCAAAGAAGAAGTGACGCGGTTGGTGAAGTCGGTGCCCGCGGCGCGCCGATGATTGCTCTATGCGCCTCTTGGTGCCCGCGCTGTTGCCGCGCCGCCGCATTCCGCGCGGGGCACGTCCCGCGCGCCGTTCGCGGCGCGCGCGGCTCGCCGTACTCCTGTTCCCGCCGCTGTTCGTCGCGGTGCTGTGTGCGGCTTGGGCCGGCACAGAGGCCGCCGTCCCCGCCGTCACCGATCCCGATTGTCGCGCGAAGCTCGACCTCCTGCGCCAACTGCGCTCCGAGCGGCCGAACGCGCCGGTGGGCGTGGTGCTGGGCAGTTCGCGACTCGTGTGGGGGTTCCGCCCGGACGCACTGCCCGCCCCGGCGGCCGGCGCGCGCGTGTGGTTCAACGGCGCGCACGTCGGGGCCGGGCCGGCGCTCCAGCGCATCGCGTTCGCGCGCCTCCTGCGCGACGGCGCGCGCCCGGACGCCGTCGCGGTCGAAGTGATGCCCACGTTCCTCGCGAACGAGAACGCGCGGTTCGTCTGCGGGCACGTCGCGGTGCGCGAGTACGCGCTGGCCCGCCGCTACTTCAACGCCCCGATCACGTTCGACTACAATTTCGCCCGGTTGCGGCTCGCGCGCGCCCCGGACCTTGCTCGCGCGCTCGATCCGCTCGCCGGAGTGCCCGCGTACCGGCCGCTCGGCACGCACCCGACGGCCACCGAAACCGTGACCGCCGACGAGCGCCAGCGGCGCACGGCCGAAGCCCACAAGAACAACGCGCTCTTCTTGCAGCGCCCCGCGGTGCGGCCCGCCGCCGACCGCGCGCTGCGCGATCTACTGAGTGAGGCACAGGCGCACGGCGTGCGGGCGGTGCTCGTGCGCACGCCCGAAGGCGCGACGTTCCGCTCGTGGCACCCGCCGGAGCGCCGCGCGGAGTTGGACGCCTACGTGCGCGGCCTCGCGACCGATTTCGCGGTTCCGGTGATTGACGCCCGCGACTGGTTGGAAGAGGGAGCCTTCTACGATTCGCACCACATGCTGCGCGGTGGCGCAGACGCCTTCACGGTGCGGTTCGTGCGCGAACTGGAAGTGGCGCTCCGCGACCGGTGAGCCGCGGAGCGCAACGGCGGTCACTTCGAGAGCTTCTCGATTTCCTTCTCGATCGTTTCGGCCACTTCCTTTAGCCCCTTCAGTTTCTTCGTCGCGGCGTTGGCGGCGGCTTGCGCCGCGGCGTCCTTGTCCTTCGCCTTCTCGATGGTGCCGGCTGCGACGCGACCCTTCATCGCGACGTCCAGAATGCGTTCCAGTTCTGCCTTCGCCAACTTCGCCTCCGCTTCGGCCTTTTCCGCCTCAACTGCGGCGCGCTCGGCCTCGATTTGCACCTTCACCAACTTCGCTTTCAGCGCTTCCAATTCCTTCGCTTTGTCATCCGCAGCGCCGCGCCCGCGGTCCGGCTGCGCGCGCTCCGGGGCCGGGTCCGCCGGCAGCGGCCGAACGCCGGGCGCGGGCCGCACGCCGCCCGCCTTCGCTTCTTCGAGCCGTTTCTTGGCGAACTTCACCTTCACTTCGATCTCGCGCATCTCTGCGACACGAATTTCGAGCTGTGCCTTCGCCATCTCCAGTTCGAACTTGGCTTTCATCGCGTCGTGTTTGGTCACGGTCGCGCCTTGGGCTGCGACGAGTTCGAGGGTCGCTTCGTTGGCCCGCACGGCGACTTCCGCGGCGCGGATGTGCGCCTTTTTCACCTCGCGCGCGGCTTCGATCGTCTCGAACTCTTCTTCCAACTGCGCGAGCCGGGCCGCGGGCACCACGCGCACCGGCGGCAGGCCGGGTTGGTTCGGCCCGGGCTGAACCGGTTGAACCGGCCGCACCACCTTCGGCTGAGCGGGTTGCGCCGGCACGCGCTCTTGCCCCACCACCAGCGCCGCGGTCGCGCTCAGTGCGACCACACAGATCAGAACTCGCATGGCGTTACCTCGGAAAGGGAGAGTCGTTCGTGCGGTGATTATACGGTTTCCGCCGGTTCGTCGCTTTCCGCGTCGCCTTTGGCGGGCAACTCGAACGGCGGGAGCGGCTCCACCCCGGCGTGCGCGCGGGCGGCGCTCACGAGGTTCATCAGGTGAATGCGGGTGGGCCAGTGGTCCGCGAGCACGCCCTCGGGCACCGTGGCGCTCGCGCTCATGCCCACAGCAATCGGCCGGCCGAAGTCTTTCTTCTTGTTCTTCGCGGGCGGGCCGTTGTCGTAGCTGGTGTAGCTGCCCCACGCGCCCTCGATCCAGAGCGCGAACACGGGCGTTTCGGGGCGCGCCTTCAGAACCTCCCACACGCCGCGGCCGAACCGGCGCAGGGGTTTGTCCGCGCTGCGCCGCAAGTAGCCTTCGGCGAAGATCACGACGCACTCGCCGCGGTCCAGCGCCGCGATCGCTTCCTGAATTTCCGGCGCGTTCTTCTTGAGCGCCTTCTCCGGCACGCGGATGACGCCGAACATCACCATGAGGCGCTTCAGGAACGGGAGGTCGTACATCCGGGCCGTCATCATTGGCGTGACGGGCCGCGGGAGCACCTTCGCCAGAAACAGCGGATCGAACCAGCACGCGTGATTCGCGACGACGATGCACGGCCCGGTGCGCGGGACGGTGTGCCGGCCCGGCCCCGCGCCGCGCACGCGGTACATCAAGTGCAAGAGCGGTTCGCACGTCAGCTCGAACGCCGGGCGGAAGAACCGCAGCCAGCACCACGGCACGAGGAACACAGACAGCGCGAGCACGAACAGTTCGCCGAAGTCGTAAGGAGCGCCGCGCTCGCGCAGCAGCCACACCGCACACAAACCGAGCGCGACCGCGAGCACGAGCGCCCCGGTTTCCCACAGCGGTTTGGGCGCGCGCCTTGCCCGCGCGCACGCGCCGGCGATGAGGCCCACGAACGGCCCGTGCGCCCACCCCGGCCACTCGTGCCAGTACGCGCCGTGCCCGACGGCCGCGAGCCAGCCGAGCGCCGCAAACGGCGCGAACCCGACCGCGCGATACGGTGCCCAGTACAAGAGCGGCACGAGCGCGCCGAGGACCGCGGTGCCGGCGAACCACAGTGCCGTTTCGGTTCGCGCCGAAGAGGCTTCGAGTGCGAGGAGCGCGACGGTAGGAAGCGCGAGACACAGCGCGGCAGTGGCCCCCAGCGCGGTGTGGCGGTCGTAGCGGTCGCGGGGAAAGTCGGCGGGCATGGCGGCTCCGGGAGTGGTGCCGCACAGGTATACCCGAACGCGGGGTGTGCGCGAAGCGCGACACACGACAGCGGGTTCGGGAGAGTGGTCCGCTCGCTCCGCGAGCGGTGCTGTCCAGAAACGTTTGCGAAAGCGGAGATTCGGTAGCCGTTTGTGCCGCGAAGCGCCGCTCGCGGAGCGAGCGGACCACTCTCCCGAACCCACGAACCCGCCGCGCGGGTTCACACCCCGCGCGCGGCCGGGTCCCAGATGTACTTGTGCATCTGAAGTTGCATGCGCACGCGGAACAGCCGCGCGGCGAGCACCCACTCCACCAGTTCCACCGGTTTCGGGCCGCCGAACACGACGCTGACGAGGCACTCGAACCGTTCGTCGAGTTTGTGCTCGCGAATCACACCTTCGGCCCAGTCCCAGTCGCCGCGGGACGCGATGACGAACTTGATTTGGTCGGTGGGCTTTAGCGCGAAGAGGTTCGCCCAGCGGTTGCGGTGGCTCTCGCCGCTGTCCGGGCACTTCAAATCCATGATGACGTGCGCGCGGCGGTCGAGGTGCGACACGTCGTGCGCGCCGCTCGTTTCGATGAGCACCGTGCGGCCGGCGTCGCACAACTCGCGCACCAGCGGGAACACCTCCGGCTGAAGCAGCGGTTCGCCACCGGTGAGTTCGACCAGCGGGCACCCGAACGCGAGCGCGCGTTCGAGCACCGCGGCGCGCGCCATGCGCTCCCCGCGGTTGAAGGCGTGCGGTGTGTCGCACCAGCGGCACCGCGAGTCGCACACCGCGGTGCGCACGAACACACACGGCAGCCCGGCGAAGGTGGATTCGCCCTGCACGCTCAGGTAAATCTCGTGGATCAGCAGTTCGCCCGGCGGTACGCCTTCGAGCGGCGCGACGCGGTGCCGCGCCTCGGGCGGCACATCGGGCCAGTGCGTCGGAAGTGGAATCGCGGAACTCATCCCCTCATCATAGCGGGCCGCGCGAACAGCCGCGCGAGCCAGTTGCGCCGCGGTTCGGCGGGTGCGTCCGGTTCGCGGGTGCGCGCGTGCGTTACCCACAGAGCCGCGGCACAGAGCACGAGAGCTTGCACGTTCACCAGAAGCCCGCGGAGCGGCCACGGCCCGCTGAACTTCACCACCAGCACCGCGACCGCGAACCCGATGAGCGCGACCGCTCTCGTACTCTTCGGGACGCGCGAATCGAGCGCGCACACCGCGAGCAGCACGGCCGGGATCATCAGCGGAACGAGGTGGTACGCTTCGAGGTACGGGTTCACCGCCGACGGGCCGATGACTAGCAGCGACACGTGCGCGAGAACCGCGAACGGGTCGCTGCCCCGCGTGCGGAAGCTGCGCGCCGCGCCCGCGAGGCCGAGCAGCGCCCACAGCGCCATGACGCCGAGCGTGAGAGCTTTCGCGCCGGACGTGCCGTCGCCGAACAGGTGAACCGCGGCTTTGTCGAGCGAAATCAGAATCGGGTGAACGAGCTTCTGCGTCGTGTCGGTCGCGCGGGTGAGTTCGCCGAACCAGCCTTGGTAAACCGGGGCGAACCCGCTCGCGCCGAACGCAACGAGGGGCACGAGTACCCACAGCCCCGCGGACGCACCGAGCGCCCACGCGAGCGCGCGCCAGCGGCGCACCCACGCGAGGTACGGCACGCACAGCACCGGCATCACCTTCAGCGCGACCGCGAGCGCGAGCCAGCACCCGGCGGCGCGGTCGCGGCCCGCGGCGAGCGCGGTTCCGCCGAGGCACAGCGCGCACAGCACAATCAGGTTGCAGTTCACCGAGCGCATGTCCCACTGGAAGTAGTACGCGCACACGACGTGCGCCAGCGGGAGCGCGACGAGCATCCCGGCCCGCGCGGGCAGTTCCAGTGCGCGCGCGACGAGCGCGTAACACGCCGCCGCCGCGAGGCCGGTGAGCGCGAGCCACAGCGCCGCAGCCAGCGAGAACGGCAGCACCGCCGAAGCCGCGTGAACTGCGACCGCGGGCGGCGGGTACGGGTACCCCGCCGGGTACGCGAGATTGGTGACGACGAATTGGGAAGCGTCGTAGAGGATGCGGTAATCGACGACGGATTCCGGCCACGGCGTGCGGCCGAACACGGTGCGCGCGAGCAAATCGAACGCGAGCCACGCGACCAGACCGACGACCGCGATGACATCGAACCGGCGCGCGAGCCGCATAGGTACCTCCGCGAATGGCGCAAGAGGTACACCGAACCGCGCCGCGGCGTCAACCCGGAGCGATAATCACGCGCCGGCCCGCGACTTTGGCGCGGCCCTCCGCGAGCGCGCGAATCGCTTCCGGGTACGCGTCGCACTCCGCGGCGAACACGCGGGCCGCGAGCGCATCCGGCGTGTCGTCGGGCAGCACCGGCACCGCCTTCTGCACTACAATCGGCCCGGTGTCGTAGGTGTCGTCGGCGAAGTGGACCGTGCAGCCGCTCACCTTCGCGCCGTACGCGAGCACGGCTTCGTGAACGTGGTGCCCGTACATGCCCTTTCCGCCGAACGCGGGCAGCAGCGACGGGTGAATGTTCAGCACGCGGTGGCGGAAGTCGTCGGGGATCGGCAGCAGGTGCAGCCACCCCGCGAAGCACGCAAGGTCCGGGGCGAACGCGCGCACCGCGTCCCACACCTCCGCCGCGAACGTCGCGCGCTTTGGCTTCGCTTCCACGACCGCGGTGGGGATGCCGGCGTTTTTCGCGCGCGTGAGGCCGAAGGCGTCGGCGCGGCTCGCCACCGCGCCCGCGATGTGCGCGTTCAGGGTGCCCGCCGCGACGCGGTCGATGAGGTTTTGCAGCGTGGTGCCGCCACCGCTGAGCAGCGCGACGAGGCGAATGGGTTGCGTCATGGGGTTCCGTGTTGCGAACGTGCCCGGTGTTCCGCGTCGGCCGCACAGGGCTTCCGCCCTGTGCTATGGAAGCCGGCCCCTCTGGGGCGGAAGGCACTCAGTTGTTTGAGCACCCTGCGCAGCAGGGGCGCCGTACATAGCACAGGGCGGAAGCCCTGTGCGGCCGACGCGGTGGACGAATCACCTGCGCGGTTCGTGTCAGCGCGGGCTTTCTCGGCGCGCCCGGTTGTTTTATGCTGTAAGGTACCCGCGGAACCGAGGCACGAGCTACGGATGGATGGCACCTTCCAAGAACTGTCCCGCGCGACCGATCCGGCCAAGCTGCTCGGGTACCTGAACTTCTCCGACGGCCGCCCGGACCCGCGGTTCCATAAGGGACTCGCGGACGCCGCCGCGCGCCTCGCCGAAAACGGCGTCGAAGACGCGCGCGCCGCGCTCGCCGCTTGGCTCAATCGCGAACTCGACGCGCTCGTCGCCGCCGGCTCGCCGGCGTTCCGCGACCCGGCGCAAGCCCGCGCCGTGATCGAAGCGGCGTTCGTGCGCGTTCCGGCCGCGTACCGCGCGCACCATTCGGACTTGCTCGCGCACCAGCCGGATTCGGCGCTGTTCGTCGCGTTTTTCCTCGCGCGCGCGTGCGAAGCGGTACTGAAGCAGGGCGGGCCGTGGACCGAAACCGAGCGCGTGGACGCCGGCGCGCTGAACCAGCTCAACGATTTCGTCGGCTACCGGCCCATCGCGGTGCTCGAAACGCGGGCGAACACGGAGTTCTACCCGCACGAGAAGGTGCGGCCCGTTCCGCTGTACCTCGCCGGCGCGGGCGCGTGCCCCAGCGCGTTCGCCGACATCGTGCGCCCCGCGATCAAGCTCCTCGAAGACACCGACCCGCTGCTGCTCGAAGAGGCCAGCTTCGACCCGAAGAAGCTCGACGAACTGAGCTACGACCCGCGGGCGCACGACCACTTTCACCCGATCAACAAGCGGCCGAACGTGCTGTTCGGCGAATGGGACCCGCACACGATCGACAACGGCGGCTACTACCGCCGGTTCGTGCTGCGGCAGATGACCATCGACACGCTGCTCTCGTGGGTGGCCCCGGGGCCGCACGCGGTGAGTGACCGCAACGAGCGGCTCTTCGAGGCCGCCGCGGTACTCGCGGGCACCATCCTCATGGGCGCGGGCGTGAGCGGCGCGGGGCCGTCGTACCACGACAGCAGCGTCACCCTGTCCAAACTGGTGCCGCGCATCGCGCGGTACCGCGACGAGTTCTACAAGAAACTGCTCGAACAACTGCCCGGGGAGCACGGGAAGCGGTTGCGCGCCGAATCTGATGCGCGGAAGCAGCCGTTCGCGGGCGTACGGCAGTTTCTGAATCAAGCCATCGCAACACAGCGCGCGTCGCACCTGCAAGACCGCCGGCTCGCGCAACTGCACGCCGCGATGGGCTACCCGAACGCGGCCCGGCGGCGCGCGTCGAAGATCGCCGCGCCCGCGGTGCGCTTCGGTACCGAAATCCGCATCCGCCAGACGGAAGCCGGGTTCGCCGCGGACCGCGGTCACGCAGCGACCGCCGCGCCGCTGCTCGAAGAGGTGGAAGACCTGCTGCGCCGCGGGATCGACTGCGGCGCGCTCATCGACCCGTGGAACGTCTTGGGATATCAGGGGCTGTTCCCGATTTTCCCCGGGCGCGAAGACACGGTCCGCGACCCGCGCGCCGAAGAACTGATCCACATCGCCGGGCGGCAACTCGACCTGTACGCGCGCGCCAGCGCCGCCGCGGCCGTCGCGGGCGACGACGGCACGCGCGAGCGGCTCACCGGCCGCATGCGCGAGTTCGCGAGTTGGTGGGACCAGTTCGCCACGAGTACCGTGAGCGACATGCCGCGGATCGTGGGCGGCGAGCGCGCCGACGCCGCGGAACACGTCTCGGCCGCGCTCGCGGCGTGGGCGCGCCGAGGTGCCAACACGAACGACGTGCAGTTCTGGCGCGCGCACCGCGACGGGTTCACGAGCGCGTCCGCGTTCGCACAGGTGATCGACCCGCTCATCGAGCGCCGCGAGTGGCGCTCCGCGATGGGCCTGTTGATGAGCTGGCTTTCGGAAAGCGGGAGCGTGCCGCTGACCGAACCGGGCGCGTCGTTCGAGAAGCTCGCGGACCGCTGGGTGCGCGGGGCGAGCGCCGCCGAACCCGCGAGCGAGCGCGCCGCGCTCCTGCGCCGGTTCTTCGACCTGCTCGAAGCGAACGCGCCGGAAGACTGGCAGCGGCCGGACGAGTGGCTCACAGTTCGCCGGCGCGCCGGGGACGAAGACGACGAGGAGAACGAGTTCGCGTCGGCCTACGAGGGCGTGACGTACAAGGACTCGACCGACGACGGGATCGACGGCTCCGTCGCGGGCGATCCGCCGCCGCCGGTCGGCGATTTCCCGCTCGAAACGCAAGCGGACGAGATCGAAACGCGCTTGGGCTTTCTTCACGCGGTAGCGAAGTTCTGGCGGCTCGGGTCGCGGCCCGGCGTGTGGCCCGCCGACGCGCAAACCGCGGACGCTCTCGCCGGCTGGCTCGCGGCGGCCCGCCGCGCCGACGACGCGCTGCGCGCGTTCCTCGAGCGCGTGCGCGAAATCGAAGTGCCGGAGCCTTCGGCCGGGCACGAGTCCATGATCGATTTCGACCGCCGCCGCGCGATCAAAGGGCACCTGCTCGATCAGGCCGTGAGTGTGTGCGTGGAGGTGCGGCGCGCGGCGCTCGCGCTGGCCGCGGCGCGCGCGACCGGCCCGGAGTTGCCCGGCGGGCGCGCGCCGCTGGACGCCGACGAACCGCCGCCGTGGGAGGCGCTGTTCGTGCGCATCGAGCGCGCCATCGGGCGCGGCGACGCCGCCGGGGCGCGCGCGGTGCTGCCCGCGTTCGTCGCCTCGTTCAAGAGCGAGCCGCTGCTGTACTGCCCGCCGTCGGACGGCGGCGACCCGGAGAAGGTGCTGCAAGCGCAGACCGCGCTCGCGGTGCTCGACGACCTCGTCACGCGGCTCCCGCGCCTCGGCCTACTGCGCGAAACGTTCCAGCTCACGAAACTCGCGCGGCAAATGGAGTGGAACAACCCGCCGGAGGGCCGGCGCGTCAGCAGCTTCGATCAACTGTTCCGCACGGCGCTCGCGGGCGTGGTCGAGGCGCTACTCGCCGCCGCGCCGTCGTGGGGCGCGGACGTACACGCCGAAGACGGGCCGCTGTCGAAGCAGTTGTTCAAGATCGCCGGCGAGTTCCAGAACCTGTGGCAGCAGCACAGCCAGTCGCTGCGCCTCTCGGTGCTCGAAGCCGTGAGCGACGACGACGACTGGAAGCCGGTGCGCGAGTTCGTCACCAAGTACGGCAACGACCTGTTCACGGTGCAGTTCTTGGGCCTCTCGAACATGCGCGGCGTGTTGGCCCGCGGCGTCGCGGCGTGGCTCGATCACGAGGTCGAACACGGCGACACGCACAAGAAGCGCCCGCGGCTGCTCACCGACTGGGAAGACAACAAACTCGACAAAGCCCGTGTCGCGCGAAGTGCGGAGATCGTGCTTCAAGCGCTCGTGGAGCACTACGACGAGTACCGCGACTACAACACGACGACGACGCAATCCGACTACGGCGAGAACATTTACATCCTGCTGGACGTGCTGCGGTTGAAGGTGCGGTACGACCGCGCCGCGTGGCGCATGCGCCCGATGGCGCTGGCGCACGAGGCGCTGTGCCGCCGCGGGTACGACGCGCTCGCGGCGCGCTGGCGCGCGTTCGTCGCCGATCGCACCGAGGAACTGGCCGACGAACTGCTCGCCGAGCTGACCGAGCGCGAGACGAAACACGGCGTGAAGGTCCGCACGGTGCGCGACCGGCTCGAAGAGCGGTTCCTGCGCCCCTTAGAGATCGACCGCGCCGCGGCGCAAGTGAGCGCCGCCGCCGCCGCCGCCCGCGCCGGTGCGACCGAAGACAACCCCGCGTTCGCACGGCTGAGCGAATCCGTGGAACCGCTCGAAGCGACGGTGAGCGGTGTGGGGTTGGACGTGCCGGTGTGGGTGCGGCGGCTCGAAGACGCGCTGCGCGCGACCCGCGACCGCACCGCGGAGCAACCGCCCGCGCCCGCGGCGCTCACCTACGAAGACTTGGAGCGCCAGATGGACGAATGGGACAACGCGCTCGGGGAGTGAGCTGCCCGCGGTCCTAAGCGCGCTCACCGTTTCAGTTCGGCGAGCGTGAACGTGTTGTCGGTGAACGGCGGGTTCAGTTGTACGTCGCGGAAGTAGTACGCGCCCAACAGCACCCGCGTGCCGTTCGCTTCGGTGCGCACCAACTCCGTGCCCACTTGCAGCCGGCGCTCGGGGTCAATGTAGATCGTCACTTCCGTGAAGCCTTCCAGTTCCGGCTTCCCGGTGGCAACGCCTCCCACCTCGAAGGCGTCCACTTCCACGCCCTTGCACTTGCGGCGGACCACGAGGCACTCGCGCCCGATGTGCTCCGGCGTCTGCTTGCCGAGGTACTCGAACTCGAACTCCTTCGCGTCTTGGCGCTCCTTCCACGCCGCGTGCGTGCGCAACATGGAGCGGTACAGCCCGGCGTCGCGAATGCAGTATCGCGATTGGCCCTTCGCGAGGTCGTTGTTCGGCGGCACCGCGAAACTCTCTTTTTGGAACCGCGCTTCGGGGCGCCACGTTACCACTTTGCCGTCCAACCCGCCGTTCGCTTTCGGCTTCTCGCTGAACAGCGTGGCGCGAATCTCGGACCCGAGGAACGATTTCGCGCCGCTCTTCCACTTCATCAGCACTTCGATCGACGTTTTCTGCGTGGTCGCGTCCGGCACGTCGCCGCGCACCAACAGGTCGATCACCTCGACCGGCGGCAGTTCGGGGTGAACCGGCTTGCCCTGCACGCGCTCCTGTTTCTGTACGGTCGCGCGAACGCCCTTCACCTCGCGCTGGTACCGCGAAAGGCACTGCGCGAGCAGTTCCACCGGGTTCGTGCGCGCGAGTTCCTCGAACTCGTCGGCCTTCACGGGCGGTTGCTGCTCAACGAACTTGGGCGCGTCTGGTGCGGCGGCGGCGCGCTCCACTTTCCACCAGTACACGCCGTACCCGGCGGCACCGAGGAGCAACAGCAGCACGAGGACGGCGAGCGCGCGACGGTTCATGCGGCTCGTTTTAGCCGATTCGCGGGGCGCGAACACTGCGCACGAGAGGGACCGAACGGCGCGAAACATGGCGTGGTGCCCCGGGTGCGGGAAGTGCGCGAATCGCGCTCGTTCTGTGTTCGACCCCGTGGCGCGGGGGACTGGAGCCGTTCGGGGTTCGGGTGCGCACCGCTCAGCCGGCACGGTCGCGCCAAGTGCTACACCCGCGCCCGTCGGAACGCGAACGGGGCGCGCTTCGCGGTTCGGCGCGCGGTCGGACTTGACCGGCCCCGGATGCGCGGGAATGATGCGCCAGAGGTTGTAATTTTTACGCGCCGCGCGCTCGCGCCGGCCGCGAAAGGGAACCATGGGGCGGGCCGCACACACGACGATCGCCGTCGCGCTGCTCCTCGCCGCCGCGGGGTGCCGGACCACCGATCCGAAAACCGGCGACGAGCGCCCGGGCGGCCTCGCGGGGCTGTTCAAGGGCCGGACCAAAGAAAAGGACGACAAAGCCAAGGCGAAGGACCCGGACCCGTTGAAGCCCGATTGGCTCAAGGGGTTCGACAAACTGCCCGGCACCGGGACCGCGGTGCCGAAGGGCGGTTCGTGGGGCGACGACCCGAAAGGTCTCGCGCAAGACTCGATCGGCGGGCGCGTCCTCGACCCGTTCGGCCGGCCCGCGCGCAACGTGCTGGTCCGCATCGTACCGGTCGGCACCGCGCCCACCGGCCCGGCCGCGGTCGGCAGTTACACCGGGGCCGACGGCTACTTCCTCGCGCGCGGCCTGAAGGCCGGCAAAGCCTACGACATCACGGCCGAAGGCACCTTCGAGGGCAAACCGGTCGCGGCGTCGGTTCAGGCCCAAGCGCCGAGTATCGCGCTCACGCTCGCGCTGCGGGACGACGCCGCGCTCCCGCCCGTCGGCGGGTTCGGCGGCCCGGTTCCGCCCGGCGCGAGCGGCACGTTCCCGCCGGACCCGAAACCGACCGACGGCGCGTGGGCACCCAACGGCGGCGCGACCGGCGTTCCGCCCGCGACCATCGGCGGCAACGCGCCGAAACCGCCCGCTCCGATCGGGACCGGCGCGATTCCGCCGCCGGACCTCGCGCCGCTGAAGCCGGAGAACACCGCGGAGGTGAAAGACCCGTTCCGACCGCCGGCCGCGAGCATTCCCGGGCCCGGTGCGAACGAGCGGCCGAGCGTACCGCCGCTGCCGAAACTGCCGCCGCCGCTGCCGCCGGCGGGCGCGCCCGGCGGCACGAGTTCGCGCCCCGCACCGGGCGCGCCCGTGGCCCGTGCGGCCAAACTCGAACTGCTCGACGTACTCGAGCGCTCGTGGACCCTCGACAGCGTGCGCCCCGGCGATTTGGTGCTGCTCGAGTTCACCACATCGACGTGCGTGCCGTGCAAACAGGTGATTCCGGTGATGCGCGAACTGCAATCGCGGTACGGCGCGGGCGGGTTGCAGGTGGTGGCGGTACTGTGCGACAACGTCCCGCTGAAGCAGCGCCTCGCGCTGGCGTCCAAGTACGCGACGGCGAACAACTTGAACTACGCGCTGTACGTGGAACCGGGCGAAGCTGGCACCGTCCGCGACCGGTACGACGTGGAGTTCTACCCGCACGCGGTGCTGCTCGATTCGTCCGGCCGCGTGCTCTGGACCGGCCCGATCAGCAAGTCCGAAGAGCGCGCGAAACTCGAAACCGCGATCAAGCAGAACGCGGGGAAGTGACGCCCCGCGCATTTCACGAGTTCGGTTGTAACGGTCGCGGTCGGCGCGCGTATCATGGTGTAGCCCGCGAACCCGCCACCGGTCGTTGTGATCCGCCCGCCGACCGGGTAGAATCGTGTTGAAGACGAGTGGAACGACGGGCCTCACGAGGTTCCGGCCGTGGACGAATCCCCGTTCACCGTGGTGGATCGCGACCTCCTCAAGCGGTGCCTCAACCGCGAACCGGGGTCGTGGAACGATTTCGTCGACCGGTTCCTCAGCCTCATTTATCACACCATCGGCTACACCGCCCACTTGCGCAGCGTTCGGGTCGCCCCCGAGGACCTCGAAGACATCGCGGCGGAAGTGCTGCTCCGCGTGTGCGCCGACAACTTCAAACTGTTGCGCGAGTTCCGCAAGGAGTGCAGCCTCGCGACCTATTTGGCCGTCGTCGCGCGCCGCGTGTGCGTTCACGAACTGGCGCGCCGCCAACAAGTGCGACTCGCGATCAACAACGGCGAAACCCGGTTGCCGGAAGAACTCCCGGACGACGCGCCCGCGGCGCAGAAGGGCTTGGAGAGCCTCGAAGAGGTGGAGAAACTGCTCCGCAAACTGAAGGGCAAAGAGCGCGAGATCGTGCGGCTCTATTATCTCGAGGGGCGCACGTACGAAGAGATCAGCACGGAAACCGACGTGCCCGTGAACAACATCGGTGCCCTCCTGTCGCGCGTGCGGAAGAAACTGCGGGCGACGATGGCGACCAGCGGCGAAGTGCCGGTGCTGGCCCCGGAGCAACCGAAGCCGAAGCAACCGGGCGCGGTGCGCCCCACGAAACCGACCAAGAGCAAACCGAAGCCGAACCCGGTTCCCGACCGCACCGAAGTGACCGAGTAGCGGTGCGGTACGGTCGCTCCGCGACCGAACGTTCGCTGCCCGGCGCGCGCGAATGCGAGCAGACGCGGCGCTGGTGTGCGGCCCTTCAAATCCGGTCGCGGAGTGACCGGACCACACGAAGCCGGCTACAATTCTTCACATGTGGCCCAATCGCGAAGAGACCGACCGGTTGCTCGACGCCGCCCGCGCCGGCGCGCCGGGTGCCGTCGACGAGTTGCTCGGCGAGTTCCGCGAGCCGCTCCGCCAAGTGATCGGCCTGCGCCTCGACCCCGCCGTCGCGCGGCGCGTGGACGCGTCCGACATCGTTCAAGACGTACTCGTGGAAGCCAACTTGCGGCTCACCGAGTACCTGAAGAAGCCGGACATGCCGTTCCACCTGTGGCTCCGGCACCTCGCGCAAGACCGCATCATCGACACGCACCGCCGGCACCGGCTCGCGCAGCGCCGCAGCGTGGACCGCGAACAGGCCGCCGCGCGCCCGGCGTGGGCCGACGACTCCAGCGCCTCGCTCGTCGCGCAACTCGTCGCCTCCGACCGCACGCCGGCTTCCGAAGCGATTCGCCTCGAACTGCAACGGCGGCTGGCGACCGCAGTCGCGAAGCTCTCGGACGACGACCGCGAGATCGTGCTGATGCGGCACCACGAGGGGCTGAGCAACCAAGAGGTGGCGCGGGCGCTCGACCTGACCGAAGCGGCCGCGTCCATGCGGTACTTGCGCGCCCTGCGCCGCCTGCGAACCGTGCTGGTGCCCGACGGAGAGGAGCCGCCGGATGGCCTCTGATTCCGCGGCGCGCGCGTACCCCTATTGGGCCGGGCTGCACGCCGCGTGCTGCTCGGTCGTGTTCTTCGGCGGCATCGGCGCGATCGGCACGTCGTTTCTCCCGGCCGGCATCGATCGCGCGCGCGAGGGGCAGTTGCCCACCGGCGTCGCGATGGTGGTGCTCGGCGCGTTCGGCGTCCCCACCTGCCTGCTCGCGGTGTGGTACTTCTTGCGCGCGTGGTACGACGTGCTCCGCCCGCCGATTCTGCGCCTCACCCCGACCGCACTGGAACTGCCCCGCGAGGCCCGGGGCGAACCGGCGCGCGACGAGTACGACCAGCCGCTTTCCACCGAACCGCCGCAACCGGAAGTGGTGCCGCTCTCCGCGATCCGCCGGGCGAAGTGCGACGGCCCGGAGCGCAACCGCATCCTCGAACTGGTTCACGACCTCAGCCCCCAGCCACTTCAACTGCGCGAGCACATGATGCGCGCGTCGGACTTCGCGGACCTGCTCGCGGCGCTGCGCGCCGCGGTGCCGACCGCCTTCGCCTAGCGGCGCGCGCGCAGCGCGCGGTATCATCGCGCGAACCCCCGGAGGGAACCCGATGGTTGTCGCACTGCCACCGAAACTGACGGTCGACGACTTCTTCCGGCTCCACGGACACGAGTCGAACGTCGAACTCGTGCGCGGTTTTGTTGTGAGCTCGCCCATGCCCGGAGCGGAACACGGAGCGGTCGCGAGCGCCGCCGACTTCGAACTGCGCGGCTTCGTGCGCGCGAACAAGTTGGGCCGCGTGATGAGCAACGACACGCTCGTGCGGCTCGGCCCCGATACCACGCGCGGCGCGGACGTGTGCTTCCTGAGCTACGCGAAACTGCCCGCCGACCAGAAGCTGCCGAAGGGTGTACTGGAAGTGTCGCCGGAACTGGTCGTGGAAGTGAAGTCGCCTTCGGACCTGTGGACCGACGTGCTGGCGAAGGTGGTGGACCACATCCGGGCCGGGGTGCGAGTAGTCGTCGTGCTTGACCCGGCGACGGAATCGGCGAGCGCGTTCCGGTCGGAAACGCGGCAGCAGACGTTCGAGCGCGACCACGAACTGACGGTGCCGGACGTGCTGCCCGGCTTCGCGGTCCCCGTCGCCCGCTTCTTCGAGGGCTGAGCGCCGCTCACTCGGCGGCGAGCGAGTAGCACCGCAACTCGGTGTCGTTGCGCGCGAACACGCACTTCTCGGCAAACGCCGGGTGGCTCCACACCACCTTGCGCCCGAACGCGGCCCCGGTGGGGGCCAACAGCTTCGCACGGCTCAGTTCCGTGTAGCCCTTCGGCGAAAGCTCCGCGATCACCAGCTCACCGGTTTCGGCGAACAGAAAGTACCGCGGGCCGTTCTTGACAACGAACGCCGTGCCCGAACCCGCGCCCTTGAAGTCTTCGGCCTCTTCGCGGCCGATCACCGGCTTGTACGTGAACCACAGTTTCTTGCCGGTGTCCAGTTCCGCCGCGCGCAGCATGCCCGGTTGGTCCACGCCGTATACCACGCCGCCCTCGACGAACGGCGTCATGTTCACCGGGTACAACCCGCGGGCCTTCGGCTTGCGGTCGGTGCCCTTGTCGGCGGTTTCTTGCCACACCACTTCGGGCTTGTCGGCGGTCAGCTTCAGTACGACGCCCGCGCCGCCGATGCCGGCCGCGAACAGCCGGTCGCCGTGCTGCCGCGGGGCCATGATGCTCATCGCGTACATCGGCTCGAGCGCGTGCTTCCACAGTTCTTTGCCGGTGAGTGGGTCGAGCGCGCAGAGCGCGTGCCCGTGCCAGATCGCGACTTGGTCTTTGCCGGCCGCTCGAATCAGCGTCGGCGGGCAGTAACCGAGGTCGGGCGAGTTGAGCGCTTTCCACTTCTCCGCGCCGGTGTCTTTGTCGAAGGCGACGGCGACCGCGTCGCCGCCCGCGGTCACGATGACGAGGTTCTGGTACACCAGCGGGTGCCCGCAGTAGCCCCATTGGGGCACCTGCGCGTTGTACAGTTGCGGCAGGTTCTTGTTCCACAGCTTCTTGCCGGAAGCGGCGTCCAAGCAGCACAGGTCGCCCATCGCGCCGAGCGCGTACACCTTGCCCGCGTGAACGGTGGGCGTACACCGCGGCCCGGCGGCGTAGCTCACCTGATACGCGCACTCGTACTCGTGCTTCCAGAGTTCCTTGCCGGTCTTCGCGTCGAAGCACAGCACCCGTTCGCTGCCGGGCACGCGCATTTTCACGTCGAACGGATCGACCGGGTTCTTCGCCCCTTTGGCGAGCGCGCGGTCGAAGGCGTACACCTTGCCGGCGCTCACCGCGGGGCCGGAGTAGCCGCCGCCGAGCGGCACCTTCCACAGCAGGTTCGGGCCGCCCTTCGGGAACTGGTCTACGATCCCGGTTTCGGCCCACACGCCGTCGCGGTTCGGTCCCATCCACTGGGGCCAGTCGTCGCCGCGGGCGCACGGGGTGAGAAGGAGCAGCACGAAGAGAGCGGCGCGGGTCATGGCGTGATTCCGGTCGCGAGGGAGCTACCGGAAGGATACACGCACGGGGGCGCGCCTTTACGCGCCCCCGGCGCGAGTCACTTGGATTTGAGTTCGAAGTCGAACTTGTTATCGGAATCGAGCACCTCGCGCATGAGGGTGCCGTCGGAGTAGCGGGCCGGGAGCATGTTCTCTTCGACCATTTGGTCGTAGCCGGGGCCGTCCATCTTCATTTTCTCTTTCATCGAAATCTTGCGCGTGGCGGCGATGCGCACCTTGTTCTTGCCGATCGAGGCGACGCCCTCGTACTTGCCGTCGACCACGCTGAACACGGCAGGGGGTTCGCCGTTCTCGGCATCGAACGTTACGTTACCGACGGTGAGGGCCTTGCCGTCGAGCGTCACGGAGCCGGTGACGCGGACGCGCTTGGCGCCCCCCGACCCCTTCTTTTCGCACCCGGCCAGCGCGACCGCGGCAAACAGGATCACGAACGAAACGACGAACCGCACGGGGATGTCCTCGTGGATGGGTGTGGGAGAGGGGCCCGGCGCGGCGCGCCGGGCCGGTGAGGGGTCGTTAGTCGTTCGCCAGCGGGATGCCGTCGTCGCGGATCGCGAGTTGCGCGAGCGTGTTCAGCGGGAGGCTGTCGCGGAGGAACTTCACCGAGCCGTCGCCGTAGAGCGCGTTCACACCGCCGCTGTGCGCGGAGTTCAGCGGGATGTTGGTGCCCATGTTCTGGCAGACGCCGGTTTGGCCGCAGTGGCCGCCGTCCGGCCAACCGGTCTTCTGGTTGATGCGGTAGCGGACGGTCGTCATCTGGAACGTGCGCGCGTCGCCACCGTTGCCGGCGTTGGGCGGGGTGTTGGCGCTGTACCAGCCGATCATCCAGCCGTGCTGAAGGCCCGCGCCCCACGCCACCCGCGTACCGTTGAGCGTGGTGAGGAAGTCGTTCTGTTCGGACACCATGATGGTGTTGCTCGTCCCGTCCGGCACGCGCGCGAGCGTGATTTGCGTTTGCACGCCGGGGATCAGCAGCCCGCCGGCCGACGCGGTGCCGCCGGAGCAGCACTGCGCCGTGCCGGTGCTCCCCACGCTCAGGCGCGTGTCGGTGAAACCGGGGATCAGCCCGTTCACCGCACCGGTCACGGCCACGTAGTGGTTGCTCTGCGTGTTGGTCCCGCCGTTGTGCGGGAACGGGGTGCGGTCGCCCACCGGCGACGACGGGCACAGGTAGTTCTTGATCCGCGCGTTGTTCTGCACGTTGCCGTTGTTCGTCGCGCTCGCGCCCCAGCCGGACCCGCCGGTGAACGTGAACAGCTTGAACATGTTGTCCTGTTCCATGTTCGGCAGAATGAACACGGTCCACGCGCTACCCCAGCCGCCACCGGTGCCGTAGGGCGCGACGTCCGAGACGCCGCCCGCGGGCAGGAACCCGCGCTGGTCGTGGAAGTTGTGGATCGCCAACCCCATCTGCTTGAGGTTGTTCTGACAGCTCATGCGCGCGGCGGCTTCGCGCACCTTTTGCACGGCCGGCAGTAGCAGGCCGATCAGGATCGCAATAATCGCGATCACCACCAGCAGCTCGATCAGCGTGAACCCACGCTTCGAGCGGGAGAGAGAAAGATACATGAAACGGCTTCCCAGAAATGAGGAGAGAATCGGAAACTTGCGTCATGATACCGTGTACTACTCGCGCTTTAACAGTGAAAAATTCCTGAGCACACTGACCACTTTGTGCTACACTGCGCGCCGCGAACACGGAGGTCTGCGATGAGAGCGCTCGCTGTCACACTTTTCCTTCTTGGTATCGCCCCGGTGCGCGCCGAAGCCGCCCCGCGGCCCAACATCGTCATCGTGTTCGCCGACGATTTGGGCTACGGCGACCTCGGGTGCTTCGGCGCGAAGCAGATTCGCACGCCGAACATCGACCGGATGGCGAAGGACGGCGTCACGCTCTCGGACTTCCACGTCGCGCAGGCGGTGTGCAGCGCGAGCCGCGCTGCGCTCCTCACCGGGTGCTACCCGAACCGCGTCGGCATTCACGGCGCTCTGGGGCCGAACGCGAAGCACGGCATCAGCGCGAACGAAGTCACGCTCGCGGAGTTGTGCAAGGGGCAAAGGGTACGCGACCGGCATGGTCGGGAAGTGGCACCTCGGCCACCACCCGCAGTTCCTCCCGACCCGGCACGGGTTCGATTCGTACTTCGGGCTGCCGTACTCGAACGACATGTGGCCCGAACACCCGGAGGCGAAGAAGGGAACGTACCCGCCGCTGCCGCTGTTCGACGGCGAGAAGGTCGTGAACGCGAACGTAACCGCCGCGGACCAAGCCAAGCTCACCGCGCAGTACACCGAGCGCGCGACGAAGTTCATCGCCGACAACAAGGACAAGCCGTTCTTCCTGTACGTCGCGCACTCCATGCCGCACGTCCCGCTGTTTGCGGGCGCGCAGTTCAAAGGCAAGAGTGAAGCCGGGCTGTACGGGGACGTGATCGAGGAGATCGACTGGTCCGTCGGGCAGATTCTGAAGGCGCTCGACGAGCACAAACTGGCGCAGAACACGCTCGTCATTTTCACGAGCGACAACGGCCCGTGGCTGAGCTACGGGAACCATTCCGGCAGCAGCGGGAAGTTGCGCGAAGGGAAGGGCACGTCGTGGGAAGGCGGAGTGCGGGTGCCGTTCGTCGCACGCTGGCCGGGCAAGATTCAGGCCGACTCCGCGTGCTTCATCCCGGCGATGACCATCGACATCTTCCCGACCGTGGCGAAGTTGATTGGCGCAGAGTTGCCGAAACACAAGATCGACGGCAAAGACATTTGGCCGCTGCTCGAATGCGCGCCGGACGCGGACTTCGCGCACGAAGCGTACTTCCACTACTACGCGCAGAACGAACTGCAAGCGGTGCGCACGCGCTCGTGGAAGCTCGTGCTTCCGCACACCTACCGCACGATGAGCGGCCAAGCCCCCGGCAAAGACGGCGTGCCGGGCAAGTACAAGAACGTGAAGGTCGAGAAACCGGAGCTGTACCACATCACGAAAGACGCGCTGGAAGAGAAGAACGTCGCGGACGCGAACCCGGAGAAGGTGAAGGAACTGCTCGCGCTCGCGGAGAAGGCGCGCGACGATTTGGGCGACAGCCTCACGAAACGCGTCGGCAAGAACGTGCGCGAACCGGGCCGCGTGGCGGAAAACCAACCTACCCCCCGGCCCCCCTCCCTAAAGGGAAGGGGGAGAAAGAGAAGCCCGAATTCGCGTCCGAACTCGTGTTCCCGCTGCACAAGCAGCACAACCACGCGCCCGGCATCGTGGAGTGCCCGAACGGCGATCTGCTGGTGTCGTGGTACCGCGGCAGCGGCGAGCGCTCCGCGGACGACGTCGCGGTGTACGGTGCCCGCAAGAAGGCCGGAGCGGAGAAGTGGGGCGACGCGTTCCTGATGGCCGATACGCCCGGCTTCCCGGACTGCAACACCGCGCTGTGGATCGACAAGAACGAGAAGCTCTGGCTGTTCTGGCCGGTGATTCTGGCGAACTCGTGGGAATCGTGCCTCACGCACTACCGCACTTCGAGCGACTACCAGAAAGACGGTGCGCCGAAGTGGGACTGGCAGGGCAACATCCCGCTGAAACCGAAGGACTTTGAAGCGGTGATGCTCCGCGAGTTCGCCGCGTGGCAGAAGCAGATCGAGGACAAAACGAAGTTGCCGGTGGCGCTGAGCGACGAACTCGTCAAGAAGCGCGTGGGCGACAAACTGCTGTCGCGCCTCGGCTGGCAACCGCGGTGCAAACCGGTCGCGCTCTCGAACGGGCGCATCGTTTTGCCGCTGTATTCCGACACCTACTCCGCGGGCCTGATGGCGCTCTCGGACGACGGCGGGAAGACGTGGACCGCGTCGCAGCCGCTCGCCGGGTTCGGCAGCATTCAGCCGGCGGTGCTGGAGCGCAAAGACGGCTCGCTCGTCGCGTACATGCGCGAGAACGGCGTCTTCAAGAAGGTGCGCGCGTGCGAATCGAAGGACCGCGGCGAGACGTGGGGCACCGTGACCAGCACGGAGCTGCCGAACCCCGGCAGCGGGCTGGACGCGGTGCGCCTTGCAAACGGGAACTGGGCGCTGATCTACAACGATACCACGAAGGGGCGCGCGTCGCTCGCGGTGTCACTCTCGGACGACGAGGGCAAGACGTGGAAGTGGACGCGCCACTTGGAGAAGCACGACACCGGCTCGTACCACTACCCCGCGCTGATTCAGGCCAAAGACGGCGCGCTGCACGCGGTGTACAGCTACTTCGTGGCCGACGGGAAGAGCATGAAGCACGCCCGCTTCACCGAAGCGTGGGTGAAGGAAGGCGGGAAGTAGTGGGGAGTGGGCAGTGGGCAGAAATGACGGCGCGGGCAGAAGAACCAGAAGCGCGCTCAAGCGCTTCTCTTCTGACTTCACTGCCCACTGCCCACTCGTCACTCCCCACTACTTCGTCAGTTCGAGGTTGTCGAAGAACGCCTCGGCTTCTTCGGGTTTCGCACCGCTGATGGTCGCCTGAACGATCGCCTTGTCGGTGTACACTTGGCGGACGATCTGCCCGCCGACGCGCATCTCGACACCGCTGCCGCCGAGCCAGCGCACGCTCTTGACTTCACCACCGCCGAACGCGGCTCCGCCGAACGCGTCGCCCACCGCGTCGCGCATCGCGCGCGGGAGCGACCCGCGGAACCGTGTTACCTGTACGCTCACGGTCACCGCGGCGCGCCCGCCCAACCCGCCACCGCTGCTGAGTACGTGACTCGATTCCAGTTGCGGGATCTCACCGAACCCGGGGATGTTCATTCCCGCGCCGAACCCGAAGTTGCCGCGATTGCCGATCACCATCGGGTCGGTGGGGAAGAACCCTTTCACGCCCGCGTCCGCGTTGTTCACTTCTTTCCAACCGGGCGGCGGCGCTTTGCGGGCGAACCCGCCTTTGCCCACCAGCATGTAGATCGCCACGCCCACCCCGATCAGAGCGACCAACCCCACAACGATCATCACCTCCATTTTGCCACCGCCGCCACCGCTGTTGCGGGCGGGCCGGCGCTTCCCGCGCTTCCGGTCGTGGTCGTAATCCTCGTCGTCGTCATCGTCGCGGCGCTTGCGCGAGCGCGGGCGGTCGTCGTCGTCCTCGACCGGGTCCGCGGTCACTTTGGGTTTCGGCTTCTGCGGTGCGGCCGGTTTCGACTCGATCACTTGCTCCGGCACGGTCGCCAGCGCGCCGCACTTCGGGCACTTGAGTTGCTTCCCCGCCGCACCCTCCGGTGCGCTCAACCGCGTCGGGCACCCCGGGCACTGAACGACGACCACGGCAGTTCCTCCGAAAGCGCACGCTCGCAACGCCCCGATGCACAGAGTACCATGTGGCGGGCCAAATTCCTCCCCGTAGTGCGAACCTGCCATGAAAACGCGCCGCCAGTTCTTCGCCACCTCCGCCCTCACCCTCTCGGCCGCGTCGTACGCGCGCGCCGCGGACAAACCGAACGAGAAGGTGCGCGTCGCGATCATGGGCCTGCGGGTGCGCGGCAAGCAACTCGCGCCGGTGTTCGCCGGCACACCGGGCGTCGAAGTCGCGTACCTGATCGACCCGGACCCCGGGATGGTGAAGGGCGCGCTAGACGCGCTCAAGAAGCCAGACGTTTCGCCCAAGATCGAAACCGACGTGCGTAAGGCGCTCGACGACAAGGGCGTGACGGCGCTGGTGGTGAGCGCCCCGGACCACTGGCACGCGCTCGCCACCGTGTGGGCCGCCGAGCGCGGGAAGCACGTCTACGTCGAGAAGCCCGTTTCGCACAACGTCGCAGAGGGCCGGCGGATGGTGCAGGCTGCCCGCAAGTACAAGGTGGTGGTGCAAGCCGGGACGCAGCGCCGCAGCCAACCGAGCGTGATCGCGGCCCGCGAGTACGTCCGGAGCGGGAAACTCGGGAAGGTGAGCTTCGCGCGCGCGTGGATCGCCGGGAACCGCCCGAACATCGGCTTCTCGAAGCCGGAGCAACCGCCCGCGGGCGTCGATTACTCGCTGTGGCTCGGGCCGACGAGCGGCGAGTTCACCAAGAACCGGTTCCATTACAACTGGCACTGGTTCTGGGACCTCGGCACCGGCGAACTGGGCAACAACGGCATTCACGGCCTCGACGTGGCCCGCAACGTGTGCGACCTCGGCGCGCCCACAAAGGTGAGTTGCGCCGGCGGCAAGTTCTACTACGACGACGAACAACAGACCCCGGACACGCAACTCGCGACCTTCGACTTCGCCGCGGGGCCGGGCGGCGCGACGGGCTTCACCCTCGTGTGGGAGCACCGCGTGTGGGAGAAGAAGGGGCAAGGGCCAGAAGGCCAGAGCTACGGCATCGCGATTCACGGCGACAAGGGCACGCTCGTGTTCGACGGCGATTCGTGGAAGGTGCGCGGCGGCGACGACGCGACCGGGAAGCCCGCGGGCGACATGGTGGGCCTGCACGTGCGCAACTTCATCGACGCGATCCGCGGCGACGTGAAGCCGAACGCGGAGGTGGAGATCGGGCACGCGAGCACGATGCTGTGCCACTTGGGGAACCTCGCGTACCGCACCGGGAAGACGCTGAAGTGGGACGCGAAGGCCGAAACGACCGACGACGCGGGCGCGAACAAGTTGCTGGCGCGCGAGTACCGCAAGGGCTTCGAGCTGCCCGCGGTGTGACGAAGAGGAGTTATCCGCAGATTTCGCAGATGGACACAGATTTGAAGACAGAAGAGCAGAGAAGAGTGTTCGACAGGATGAACGGGATGAACAGGATTTCAAGACACTGATTTCATCCGGTCTATCCTGTTCATCCTGTCAAAACTTCTTCTGTCTTCAAATCTGTGTCTATCTGCGAAATCTGCGGATAACCACTCTGCGGATAACCTACTTAAGCCAATAGTTTCTTCACCACGTGGCCGTGAACGTCGGTGAGGCGGAAGTCGCGGCCCTGATGCCGGTACGTCAGTTTCTCGTGGTCGAGGCCGAGCAGGTGCAGGATGGTCGCGTTCAGGTCGTGAATGTGGACCTTGTCTTCCACCGCGTTGAAGCCGAGGTCGTCGCTCTTGCCGATCACCGCGCCCGGTTTCGCGCCGCCGCCCGCGAGCCACATCGTGTAGCAGTTCGGGTGGTGGTCGCGGCCGTCGTTGCCGCCCTGCACCATCGGCGTGCGCCCGAACTCGCCGCCCCAAATCACCAGCGTGTCTTTCAACAAGCCCCGCTGCTTCAGGTCTTTGACGAGCGCCGCGCACGCCTTATCGGTCTTCCCGCACTCGGTCTTCAGGCCGTAAGTAAGGCCGCCGTGGTGGTCCCACGCCTCGTGGAACAGTTGCACGAACCGCACGCCGCGCTCGATGAGGCGGCGCGCGAGCAGGCAGTTGTTCGCGAAACTCGGCTTGCCCGGTTCCGCGCCGTAGAGCGCGAGCGTTTCCTTCGTCTCTTTGCTCAGGTCCATTAACTCCGGGGCGCTGGCCTGCATGCGGCCGGCCATCTCGTACGCCGAAATGCGTGCCGCGATCTCCGGGTCGCCCACCGCGTCGAGCCGCTTCTTGTTCAGCGCGTTGATCGCGTCGAGCGACTCCTTCTGAATCTCTTTGTCCACGCCCGGCGGATTGCCGAGGAACAGCACCGGGTCGCCGGCGGAGCGGAACGGCGTGCCCGCGTGGCTGGTGGGCAGGAACCCCGCGCCCCAGCACGCGTTCCCGCCGCTCGGCCCCTTGCTGCCGCTGCTGAACACGACGAACCCCGGCAGGTCTTTCGATTCGGAGCCGAGGCCGTAGCTCACCCACGCGCCCGCGCTCGGGCGGCCGAACTGCTGGTGCCCGGTGAGCGCCATGATCTGCCCCGGCGCGTGGTTGAACGCGTCCGTGTGCATCGACTTCACGATGGCGACGTCGTCGATCACTTCGCCGAGGTGTGGGAGCAGTTCGCCCAACTCGGTGCCGTTCTGCCCGAACTTTTTGAACTTGAACTTCGGGCCGAGGAGCTTGCTGTTCGGGTTGATGAACGCGGCTCGGTAGTTCTTGAGCAGCTCCGGCGGTGGGAGCGTGCCGTCGAACTTCGCGAGTTGCGGCTTGTGGTCGAACAGTTCCAAGTGGCTCGGCGCGCCGCCCATGAACAGGTAAATGACGCGCTTGGCCTTCGGTTCGTAGTGCGTGCGCACTTTCGGCGCGTCGGCGCGGGCGAGGTCGGCGAGCGCGAGCGCGCCGAGACCGACGCCGCAGTCGCGGAGGAACCACCGGCGGTTCAGGAGCGCGTGCGCTTCGAGCATGTGTGAACCCTCTGTCGGTTCGGTCGCTTTGTGGTGTTACGCCCTCGCTCACGCGTCGGGCGAAAAAGCCGGCTTGTAGCCCGACGCGTGAGCGAGGGGTTCCGCCGCCTCAGTCCACGTCGAACAGTACGATCTTGCCGGTGTCGCTCGAAACGGCCGCGGTCGCGCCGTCCGGGGCGAACGCGAGGTCGAGCAACTTCCCGGCGTCCCACTCGAACGTCTTCGGTTCGCCCCACTCGCCGACTTCCCACAACCGCGTGGTACGGTCCTTGCTCACGGTGGCGAGCCACTTTCCGTTCGGGCTGAAGGCCGCCGCCATGAAGTGCAACTTGCCCGCATTCAGCGTCGCGACTTCGGTTTTCGCGCTCAGGTCGTAGACGCGCAACACCGGGCCGCACGCGGCGGCGAGCCACTGCCCGTTGGGGTTGAACGCGAGCCGCTTCTGGTCGTTCCCGGCGCTGTCGAACGCCGCGACCACTTCGCCGCTCGCGCGGTTCAGCACGAACGCCGTGTTCACGTTGCCGGCGGGCAGACCCCACGCGCGCCGCGAGACGGCGACGAGCGTGCCGCACGGCGAGTACGCGGACCCGGGGAACGTGAGCATCCCGGCACCTTTCGCGGCCGGCAACTTGAACGCCGGGAGAGCCGCGCCGTCGGCGAGGTTCCAGCGGAACACCTTATCGCCGTCGCCCATCAGTTCCGCGCCGTCCGGCGAAACGTGCAGCCCGTTGAACGCCCCGGACCGCGGCAGCGGTTCGCTCTCGCCGGTCTTCAGGTCGAACACGCGCACGCGGTCGTTCGCCGCCGCGAGGTGCGCGCCGTCCGCGGTGAACGCGAGCTTCACCTGACTCGGGAACAGCCCCTCGGACGCATCCAGCGTGTGCACGACGGTACCGGTGGCAACGTCCCACACGCGCACGGTGCCGCCGTGCGCGGCTTCGGCCAGCCGCGCGCCGTCGCGCGCGAACGCCAGCCCGGTAATCGCCTTCTTGTGTGCCGACAGCACGCGCACGGGTAGGTTCCTTTACGCTCCGGTTCCGTCCGCGGGCGCGAGCAAATCGGTTGGGGCCGAGTCCAAGACGGTGAGGCTCACGATTCGCGGTCCTCGCGGGCCGTGCGAATCTTCGCCATCGCCTCTTCGAGCGTGTAGGCCTTCATCTCGCCGCGGTCGTAGGCCTCGATACGGCGCAGCAGTTCGGCGCGCAGCGCCTCCGGCGACTCGTAGGCGTTCGGCGGCAGGTCCACGCTTTCGAGCAACCGCTCGGCGATGGCGCGGCGCTCGGCGGCGGACAGCTTTAGGGCGCTTTCGACGACCGCGCCGGCGGCCGGGGTCAGGGTTGCAATACTCACTTCTTCTCCTCCTTCAGTTCGCGCGCGAACACGTTCATGATCTCAAGGCTGTCGGCCGGATGGAACAGCACCGGGCCGGCCGGGGCCGCGCCGCCGGCGTTGACCTTGGCGACCGCTTCGCCGTTCACGCGCGCGGTCGCGGTCTTCCCGTCGAACGTCAGCACCGTGCGGTTCCAACCGGCCTTCACCGCCTTCGTCTCGACCGGCTTGCTCGCGGCCACTGTGCCGGCAATCGCGATCCCCACCTGAACCGTACCGCCGGGGGCGACCGTCACGGTCGCCGCGCCGACGCTCGCGGAAACCGACTTGTCGGACTTCGCCGGCAACCGCCAGTCGAAAACCAGTTCCCCGGTGGCGAACTCGGCGTCGGAAACGAGCAGCGCTTTCCCGCTCGGCTTCAGCACGCCGCCCCCGGCCTTCCACGACCGCTCGTCGGTTTTCCAGCCCTTCAGGTCGAGGCCGTTGAACAGCGAAACGTGCCCCTCCGCGACCTTCGCGCACTCTTCCGGCTTCGGGTTCGTGCTCGGCAGTTCCTTGATCTTGATGTTCTTGAAGTGGCACTCCGCGTCCTCACTCTCGAGCGCCAAGTAGCCCTTCCGCGGGTTGCACTTGCTCACCCCGCTCACTTCCTTGCCGTTCACTTCGAGCTTGATTGCCCCGTCTTTTGCGACAACCTTGTAGTGGTTCCACTCGCCGCCGCCCTTCACGCGGTTCTCGCTCGGCAGACACCGCTCGATGCCCTTGAAGTGCGGGCGATCCGGCACGCACTTCGCGCCCCAGATGCTGAAGATGTCGCCGTGGCTCGTCGCCCACCCGTCCTTCGGGGCGAAGTTGATGAGCACCTGAACTTCGATGCCGCGCGTGTAGCCGGTGCCGACCGCCGGCAGCGGGTCGCCCCACACGAACAGCCCGCTGTTCGCCATCTTCACCTTCTCGACGTGCATCCAGTCGAACTCCAGCACGAAGTTCTCGTACTGCTTGTCGGTGCGCAGGAACCCGGTCGGCTTCCCGGTGGTGATGATCGTGTTGTCCTTCACGAAGAACGTGCCCGGGTGGCAGTTCACGTTCACCCAGCCGTCGAGGTTCTTGCCGTTGAACAGCGGGCGAAACCCGTCGTCCTTCTTGTCGTCGGCGGGCAACAGCGCGCACGCACTCACAACCAGCGCGAGCGCGAAGAGGGAGCGTCGGAGAGGCATGGTAAATCCTGTTGGTTAGCGGAGTCCCCGAAGGGGACGTTACTCTTTGGTCAGCGTCTCATCCAAGTTCAGCAGCACGCGCGCGACGAGCGTGAGCGCGGCCCAGTCCGCGTGCGTGAAGCCCTCCGGCTTCGGGCTGTCTTTCTCCCCGGTGGCGATCTCCGACGGGTTCGCTTCGCCCTCCTCGAACCGCTTGCGGTTCTTCGCCAGCAACTTCGCCAGCACTTCGAGTTCGTCCGCCGCGGGAGTGCGCGACACGCACAACCGGAACGCATACGTGAGGCGCTCGGTGTCGGTCTTCCCGCCTTCGAGAATGGCGCGCTTCGCCAGCCCGCGGGCGCACTCCACGAACACGGTTTCGTTCAGCGCGGTGAGCGCCTGAAGCGGCGTGTTCGTGCGCGTGCGCTTCACGCAACTCGCTTCGCCCACCGGCACGTCGAACACCGTGAGCGCCGGGTACGGCGTGCTGCGGCGGCGGAACGTGTACAGCGCGCGCCGGTAGCGATCTTCGCCTTTGGCCTCGTCCCACTCGAACGGGCCGTAGCTCGCGGGCGGCTTGAAGAGGAACTCCGGGGCCGGCGCGAACACACTCGGGCCACCGACCTTCCGCGTGAGAAGCCCGCTCGACGTGAGCGCGATGTCGCGCACCACTTCGCCCTCCGCGCGGAACCTTGCCCCGCGAGCGAGCAACTTGTTCTCCGGGTCGCGCTCCAATAGTGCCGGCGTCACCTTCGACGCTTGGCGATAGGTGGCGCTCAACACGATGAGCCGGTGAATGTGCTTGAGGCTCCACGCCTCGCCGCGCCCCGGTTCCATGAACTCCACCGCGAGCCAGTCGAGCAGTTCCGGGTGCGTCGGCTTCGCGCCCTGCGTGCCGAGTTCCTCCGGCGTGCTGACCAGACCCGCGCCGAAGTACGACTGCCACATGCGGTTCACGATCGCGCGCGCGGTGGTCGGCGATTTGCGGTCCACGAGCCACTTCGCCAGCGTGAGCCGCGAGCCGTCCGCGCCCTTCGGCAGTTGGTGCAGCACCGCGGGCACGTCGGCTCCCACCTTCGCCCCGGGGCGCAGGAAGTCGCCCCGCTTCAGCAGGCGCGTGTCGCGCGGTTCGTCGCGCTTGGCGGCAACGAGGCTTGTGGAACCCGTGGGCCACTCGGCCCACAGCTTTTCGATGGCGTCGTGCGTTTCGGCGAAGTCTTTCTCGGTGCCGCGCCAGTGCGCGAACACCGTTTGCGCTTGTGCCGGCGACCGCTTCTCGGCGGGAACCGCGAGCGCGGCGCGAACCAGCGGCGGAAGCGGCGCGATTGGCGCGTCCGCGGTCGCGCTCAGCCGGAAGCGGCCGAGGTTGTTGTTCATGTTGTCGTCGCTGTTCCAACCGCCGTGGTTCTGCTTCAGGTTGAAGTGCAGCACCGCGCCCGCGGGCAACTCAATCGGCTTCTCCGGCACGAAAACCGCGACCCGCGGCACGTTCCGCCGACCGGGGCCGGCGTCGATGCCCCACGCGGTTTCGTCCTTGCCGTCGATGGCGAACTCGACCGGCCCGGTCACGCGGCGGCGATCGGTTTTGTCGAAGAAGTTCGACTCGAGCAAGCGTTCCGGGTTGCCGTAGTCCGCGAGCGCTTTCGCGATCTTCACTTTCTCGCGCTTCCCGCCCTTCTCCACCTCCACGCTGAATTCCGTCAGCGCGCAAGTACCCATGAATGAGCGGCCCGGCCCGTTGCACGGCAAGTTCGGGTCGTTCAGCAACTCCAACCGGAACGCGGTGACGGTCTTCGCCGGCGCGGGCGCGCGGAGCAGCGTGCTGAACTTCGTCGGCGCGTAGCCTTGCGCGAGAATCGAGCCGTCCTTTTGCGGGATGTACCGCTGCCCGTTGTCGCCGGTGTTCTCCACCGCGAGCGGCAGCCACTTCGGTTCCTTCGGCACGCTCGTTTCCCACTTCGCGAGCCTCTTCGCCCAATCCGCGTGTACCTCTTTCAACTTGGTGTCCAGTTCGGTCATCCGCGAACGCAGCGCGTTCACCTTCGCTAGTTCCTTCGCCGTGTACACGACGCGCTCGGCCTCGTGGTCGTTGTTGAGGAACGCGAACAGCCGGTAATACTCTTCCTGCGAGAACGGGTCGAACTTGTGGTCGTGGCACTGAACGCACGCGACGCTCAGACCGAGGAACGCTTTGCCGAGCGCGTCCATGCGGTCGAACATCGCGTCCATGCGGAACTGTTCGGGATCGACCCCGCCCTCTTCGTTCAGCATGGACATCCGCAAGAATCCGGTGGCGACGATCTGCTCTTGCGTGGGGTTGGGAAGTTGGTCGCCCGCGAGTTGTTCGATCACGAACTGATTGAACGGCAGGTCGCGGTTGAGCGCGCCGATGACGTACTCGCGGTAGGCCCACACGTTTCGCGATTTGTCCTTCTCGTAGCCGTCGCTGTCCGCGTAGCGCGCGGCATCGAGCCACCAGCGCGCCCACTTCTCCCCGTAGTGCGGCGATGCGAGCAGTTTCTCCACCAGCAGTTCGTAAGCGTTTTCGCGCTTGTCCGAAACGAACTCGTCCACTTCCTTCGGCGACGGCGGCAGTCCGATGAGATCGAGGTAGAGCCGGCGGCAGAGCGTGACGCGATCCGCTTCGGCGCTCGGCGCGAGCTTCTCGCGCTCCAGCCGCCCGCGGATGAAGTTGTCGATCGGATTGCGCGTCGGGTGCGCGGTCTTCGGCACCGCGGGGCGCACCGGGGCGACGAACGCCCAGTGCGCCTTTGCATCGGCCGCACCGGTCGGCGCGGGAACGGCAACGACTGCGAAGGGAAGCGCGAGAAACGCAAGTCGGTACGGATGCATAGTTGATTCCTGCTCCGCGAAGGCCGTACAGGGCTTCCGCCCTGTGCTACGGTAGGCGACCCGCTCCGCGGGTGCAAAGGCAGGAAGACGCGCGCGACTGTCTTTCCGCCCCGAGGGCCGGCTGACGTAGCACAGGGCGGAAGCCCTGTGCGCCCGGTGCAGTGATCGTTGCCGCGAACCCCGCGAACGGGCACAATGGCCGCATTGTATCGCACCACCCGCTCCCGTTTCACGCCGGAAGTTGCCATGCGCACCCTCTTCGCACTCGCGCTCGCGCTGGTCGCGCCGGTCGCGCGCGCGGCCGACAAGCCGAACGTGCTGTTCGTCGCGGTGGACGACCTGAACGATTGGATCGGGCCGCTCGCCGGGCACCCGCAAGTGAAGACGCCGCACCTCGACGCGCTCGCCGCCCGCGGCACCACGTTCACGAACGCGCACTGCCAAGCGCCGCTATGCAACCCGAGCCGCACGAGCGTGCTCACCGGGTTGCGGCCCAGCACCACCGGCGTGTACGCGCTGCAACCTTGGTTCCGCACGTCTGAGAAGTTGAAGGATCACGCGACCGTCTTCCAGTGGTTTGCGAAGAACGGCTACGCGACGCTCAGCACCGGAAAGATTTTCCACGGGCCTTACCCGCCGAAGGAGGCGCGCCCGGCGGAAGTGCACACCTTCGGCCCCGCGGCCTCGTTCCGCACGCTGCCGAAGGCGAAACTGGTGGAGACGCCGGACCCGATTCGCGCAATGGATTGGGGCGCGTACCCGGAGAAAGACGAAGACTGCTTCGATTACGACATCGCGACTTGGGCGAGCAACAAACTCAAGGAGATGCCGAAGAAACCGTGGTTCTTCGCGGTCGGGTTCCAGCACCCGCACGTTCCGTGTTTCGCGCCGCATAAGTGGTTCGACCTGTACCCCGCGGACACACTGAAACTGCCGCCGGTGAAAGCCGACGACCGCGACGACCTGCCGCGATTCGCCTCGTACCTGCACTGGAAGCTGCCCGAACCGCGGTTGAAGTGGCTGCAAGACGCGAAGCAGTGGGAACCGCTCGTGCGGTCGTATCTCGCCAGCGTCGGCTTCGTAGACGCGCAAATCGGCCGCGTGCTCGCGGCGCTCAAGGACAGCGGCCACGAGAAGAACACTCTGGTGGTGCTGTGGAGCGATCACGGTTGGCACTTGGGCGAAAAGGGCATCACCGGAAAGAACACCCTGTGGGAGCGCTCGACGCGCGTACCGCTGATCTTCGCCGGCCCGGGTGTGAGCGCGAACGCGAAGTGCGACCGCCCGGCCGAACTGCTCGACATGTACCCCACGCTCCTCGACCTGTGCGGCCTCCCGGCGAGCGCGGCGGTCGAAGGCGTGAGCCTCGTTCCGCAACTGAAAGACGCGAAAGCGGCGCGCGAGCGCCCCGCGATCACCACGCACAACCCCGGCAACCACGCGGTGCGCACGGAGAAGTGGCGGTACATCGTGTACGCGGACGGCAGCGAAGAACTGTACGACCGCGCTGCGGACCCGCACGAATGGGCGAACTTGGCGAAAGAACCGAAGGTCGCAGACGTGAAGAAGGCGTTGGCGAAGTGGGCACCGGCGAAAAGCGCCGCGCCACTCCCGGGCAGCCAAAGCCGGTTGCTCACCTTCGAGAACGGCGTCCCGGTGTGGGAGGGCAAGGCGATTGGTAAGAACGACCCGTTCCCGGAGAAGTAGCGCTCAGCGGTGGAACGAATGCAGAGAAGAGTTTTGACCGAATTACAGGATGAAGAGGATACAGAGTTGAAGCACATCGGTGTTCAAGCTGTCTGTATCCTCTTCATCCTGTAATCCCGTCGAAAACTGTCTTCGGTCTTCTCCGCTCGTGCGGCTACAATCCGCCTCGTGTTCCCTTCCCTCACGAGGTTCCATCACATGATTCGCTCGTTCGCGTGCGCCGCACTGGCGCTCGCACTGGCGCTCGCGCCGGCCGGCACGCGCGCCGCCGACCCGGCCCCGGAGTTCTTCTTCAAGCCCAACGACCGCGTGCTGTTCCTCGGCGACAGCATCACCGCGCAGTACCAGTATTCGAGCTACATCGAGCTGTACCTGACGACGCGGATGCCGAAGGGCAACTTCACGTTCCTGAACGCGGGCATCGGCGGCGACACCGCCAACGGCGGCGCGAACCGGTTCCAGAACCACGTCCTCGCGGAGAAGCCCACCGCGATCACCATCAACTTCGGCATGAACGACGGCGGCTACGGCGCGTTCAACGCCGAGAACAACAAGCGGTACGTCGAGAAGACGAACGCGATGCTGGAAATGGCGAACAAGGCCGGGGTGCGCGTCGCGCTGCTCTCGCCGAACGCGGTTGACCGCCGCAACAAGAGCAACGGCAAGCAGTACGTCGAAACGCAGAAGCAGTTCTACGCGCCGCTGAAAGAGCTTGCGGAGAAGAACAAGGTGAGCTTCGTCGATCAGTACGCGATCACGCGCGCCGCGACCGACCGCATGGAAGTGGACGACCCGATGGCGAAGAAAGCGGTTCCGTACTACGACGGGTTCCACACCTCGCCGCCCGGCGGGCTGCTGATGGCGCACGCGATCCTCACCGGGTTGCACGCCCCGGCGCTCGTGAGTGACGTGACCGTTGACGTGCCGAACGCGAAGGCCGACACCAAAGGTTGCAAGGTGGACAAGGTTCTGGTCGAAGCGAACCAGACAGTTGTCTTCACGCGCACCGACGACGCGCTCCCGATGCCGATTCAGAAAGACTGGCTCTCGATGTTGCCGTACACGAACGAGCTGAAAGACCTGAACTGGTACGGCCTCACGATGAAGGGCCTGAAGGACGGCAACTACACGGTGAGCATCGACGGCAAGGACGTGGGCAAGTTCTCTGCGAAAGAGTTGGCCGCGGGCGTGAACCTCGGCAACGTCACCGTCGGCCCGGTGTGGGAGCAGGGCAACAAGGTGCTGCAAGCAATCAACGCAAAGAACGGGCAGGTGAGTCAACGGTTCTTCGGCGTGGTGATGTTCAACGCCCCGGAGTGGCTCGCGGACGTGGCCGCGGAGCGCAAGCCGGCGGAGCTGAAGAAGCGGATGGAGAAGATCGACGCGGCACAGGCCGAGGTGTACAAGCTGGCGCAACCGGTCGCGCGTACTTTCGCGATCAAACCGGAGTGATGCTTCACGGCGAACCCCGCCTGCAAGTGCGGCGGGTACAAAGGCCTGACGCAATTTTGTGAATTGGACCGAAGTTCGTGCGGAGCGGAAAAAGTGTGTGCGGCGCTCCGCGCAATTCGTGCGGAGGTGGGGTGCCCGTCTCGGCCGCACACACTTTCCGCGCCGCACTCGCTGCCCTTGCGAGCGGGTTTCCTATCCCCGGCTACCGACACTGCACATCTGTCCGCGCGTGGGTAGAACTCTTCAGCGCGAACCCGCGGCGCGGTTCGCCCGTCCGTTCTTACCCACACCCGCGAGGACAGCATGGTGACCCGTCTCCCGGTTCGCAACGAGTTCGGCTACCAGTGGATGATTACCGGGCCGAACACGTTCCAAGCGTGCGGCCGGACCACCGAAGGGCTGCCCGCCGGCGCGTACTCCGTCAGCCTCGATAGCTGCGGCCGGCCCGTGTTCCAACTGCGCGACATTCAGGCCGACGAACTGATCCACTTCACCGACAGCCTGCCGGCTACGGTCCAAAACGAGATCAAGCAGTTCTGGAACGTCGGCGACCGGTTCGCGCGGTACGGGTTCCTGCACCGTCGCGGGTACCTGCTGTACGGTAAGCAGGGCTGCGGCAAGTCGTCGCTGGTGAACCAGATCATCGCGGACGTGGTCGCCGACGGGCACGTCGCGTTCTACTGCCAGTACCCGCGGGCGTTCATCGAGTGCATGCGCAAGTTCCGCGACGTGGAACCGCAGCGCCCGATGGTGTGTGTGTTCGAGGACATCGACGCCATCATTCAGCACTACGGCGACTCCGACCTGCTACAGTGGCTCGACGGCAACCACCAAGTGGACAAAGCGGTGAACATCGCCACCACGAACTACCCCGAAAAGCTGGACCGGCGCATCATCTCGCGCCCGCGGCGGTTCGACCGCATCCTGCGCATCGACGCCCCGGACGCGCGCATGCGCGAAGCCTACATCGCGCGCAAGGTGCCGGAGCTGACCGGGCCGGAACTGGCGAAGTGGGTAGAACTGAGCAGCGACCTGCCGTTCGCGGCGCTCGCGGAGCTGGTCATCAGCGTGTGCTGCATGGGCAACGAACTGGAAGAGGCGGCGAAACTGCTGCGCTCCATCGACGCGCACAACCCGTCGAGCGTCGAGTTCGCCAACAGCGCCCCGGAGAACGACGGCGCGCGCGAAGAAGACGAGGAGTACGAAGACCAGAACGCCTAACGCTGGTGTGGATTTTTGCCGGACGATGAACGCCGATCAAGGACACGATCGGACAGAAGACAAAACCAGAGTTGGCCACAAAGAAGCACCAGAGACACATAACAAGACAGAAGAGTTGAGTTCAAAACAACTCCCGTCTTGTCCTACTCTTGTGCTTCTTTGCGGCCAATCTGGTCTTTGTCTTGATCGTGCCTTTTTCGGCGTCCATCGTGCGGCAAAAATCTCACTTCACGGCGCGGGGCGGTTGAACGCCGTCCGGCGCTACGATCCCCACGAATACACTCGCGTTCGGTGCGCTCGCCAACAGTGGCTTCAGCGCCGCGGCGGTCAGGTCGTGCGAATCGGTGAGCACCAGAATCACGTCCGGGCGGTACGCGGCGGCGGCGCGGATCGCGGCGCGGTGGTCGCTTTTGCCGCGCGGTTCGAGCGCCGCCAGTTTACGCGCCGCCAGTGTGACGTTCGCTTCGCTCATCGGCAGCGCGGTCCCGGCGGACGCGAGCAGCGGTGTCGGGTGCGCGGCGTAGGCGAGCACCTGAAATCGCGCGCCCGCCGGCTGACCGCTCAGCGTGGCAACGAGTTGTGCACGGGCCGCGTCGAACATCCCGTTCGCGCCCATACTGCCGGACGCATCCAGCACGTACACGATGGTCTGATTCGGGCGCAGCGCGCCGTGAATCGGCGTCGCCTCTTTCGCGCCACCGGAAGCCGCGGCCGGCTTCACGTTCGCGTCGGTGGTCGGATTCGCCGCGCCGGGCGTCGCTGGCACTTCTGTAACGGCCCCGCCGACCGGTTCGGCACTCGCGGGCTTGCGAATCAGCGCGAGCAGTTCGGGCGGCAGCGTTTGCGGCATGCTGGGCGCGACCGGCCCGTGCGGCAAAAGCGCCGCGGGTTCTGCGACAGGCGCGGCCGGTGTTTGAGACGGCGCGGGCGCTTGGACTTCGATACCGGTATCGGTATCGGCGAACGAGATGCGCACTTCCGCTTCTGCGGTGGTGCGGATCCCGGGCGCGGCGGGTGCCGGTTGGCGGTCGAAGTGGATCAGCGCGACGAGCGCGCCGGCCGCGACCGCGTGCAGCGCGGCACTTCCCCACAGCGCGCGGCGGAACCCGGATCGGCACTTCATGCGCGCGGCATACCGTCGCCCCGCGAAAAAGGGAAGCGCGAAACCTACGCGAGCCGCAGGTCCGCTTCGCGCGCGCCGTTCGGCGCGAGCCACCATGCCCGCACTTCGGGCACCGGCACCGCGAGGCTCACGATCAGGTGCGCCACCGTTTCGCCGTAAGTGTTCTCGGCGATGTCGCGGGCGCTCGGCACCGGTGGCGACGCGGGGTGCGAGTGGTAGATCGCGAGCAACTCCAGCCCGCTCTCGCGCATCGCGCGGAAGGCGCGCAGCATGTCGCGCGGGTTCGTGGCGTAGGCGGTGGCGCTTGCGGCGTCGTTTCCCACCGCGTACCGAGCGAGGGCGCGTGCGGTGCCGCCTGCGATGCGCCCCGCGAGCAGGCCGCAGCACTCTAGCGGCACACAGGTTCGCGCGTGGGCGACGAGTTCGGCGACGAGCGCCGCGGGCACGCTCAGCACTTCAAATGGTGGCATCGTGTGGGATTCGCGCCGAAGTTCAATGTGTTCACGTTACACTGTAGCGATTCCGCTCGCGGTATCGGTTCGCGCGGTCGGGCAAGGCTCGCGCGCGAGAACCGGTCGCGCGCCGGTCGCGGCGACTTGCCCCGCGCGGCCGCGCCAATCACATTAAAGTTCGATACTTGGCGCGGTCGGGGGCGGTATGGTTCGCACGATGGGTGAGCGGGTTTGGGACGTGCCCGTGGAACGGTTCGTGGACGTGTGGAACGCTTCCGACTCGCTCGACGCTGTGGCGGCGCGGTTGCGGGAACTGGCCGGCGGTGCGGTGCCGCGGTGGTCGGTGATGGCCCGCGCCGCGGCCCTCCGAAAAGACGGGCACGAGTTGAAGCCCCTCCCGCCGCGCTGAGTGCGATTTGTAACCCGATGCGTGTGGGCGGGTTCTTTCTGGTCGCTTCGGGTCGCTGACGCCTTCTCTTCACAAACGCGACCGAGCCAAGCCCGGCGCTCGCGTCGGGCTACCAAATCCGCGCGCCGGGCGCGAATCCGGCGCTTCCGCGAGCGTAATTCCACTAACTGTGCTGTGCGCGACAGCCGGAGCGCGGCAAACTTTAACGCACCGCGACACCCGGCAGCCGAATGGCGCGGGTATAATTGGTCGGGCGAATCCGTGCCGCAAGTGAACCCGCTGGCCGCGGAACGCATCTAATTAGCGAGGCGGGCCAACTGGCGCGCCTCCAACAGTCGTCGCGCGCCGCGCCGAACCCGCGCCCGCGCAACCCAAACGCACAGCGGAACACGACGCCACACAACGCCTTACGGTCGGGCCGCCGCCGACCGGGAGCGCACGGACATGAACCGAATGCCCGACAACACGAACGGCCACCCGGACGACGACCGCGACGACCGCGACGAACTCGATTCGGCCGACGTCGTTGACACGAGGACGAGGACGAGGACGATACGCTCCTCGAACCGTCCGAACACGCCGACCACTCCGGTGGCGCGGACGACGCGCTGGGCCTTTACCTGCGGCAAATGGGGGCCATCCCGTTGCTGTCGCGGGAGAAGGAAGTCGCGCTCGCTCGGCGGCTCGAGCACCACCGCGAGCGGTTCCGCCGGGCCGCGCTCCTGTGCCCGCGCGTCCTCGCGCGCGTCCTCGAAAAGTTCGAGCAGATCGCGGCCGGTGGCGCGCCCGTCGATCCGCACATCGACGCGTATTCGTCGCCGGCGCTGCGCCTCTCCCGTGCGCAGATTCTGGCCCGCCTCGGCCCGGACCTGCCCACCCTGCGCACGCTGCTCGACCAAGACGCCGACGTGTTCGCGGAAGGCGCGCGCGACGAGTTCCGCGGCGGGCGCCGCGCGTGGCAGTTCGACCGCTTCGTGCGGCTCGCGAAGTGCCGCAAACTGGCTGCGGAACTGTCGCCCCGCACGGAACTGCTGGAGCGCTGGACGGACGAGCTGAACGACCTCGCGAACGAACTGAAGCACTTGAGTCTCGCGTTCGCCGGATCGACCGGCCCCGCGGACAAAGCCAAATACGAAAAGGCGCTGCGCGCCGCCGAGTGCAAGGCGCGAATGACGTGTGACGAACTCGCGGCGCTCGTGCGCGTGTTGCGGAAGCGCCGCGCCGCGTACCAGTCCGTGCGCAAGGAACTGGCCGAAGCGAACCTGCGCCTCGTGGTGAGCATCGCCAAGAACTACCGCAACCGCGGGCTGCCGTTCGGCGACCTCATTCAAGAGGGCAACCGCGGCCTGATGCGGGCCGTGGACAAGTACGAGTGGCGGCTGGAGTTCAAGTTCGGCACCTACGCGACGTGGTGGGTGCGGCAGGGCATCACGCGGGCGCTGCACGACAACGCCCGCACGGTGCGCGTGCCGTGCCACCAGATCAGCCTGATGGCGAAGGCCGAAAAGCTGCGCGGCGAACTGACCGCCGCCACCGGGCGCGAGCCGACCAACGAGGAACTGGCCGAGTCGCTCGACGTGAAGGTCGAAGACGTGCGCAGCCTGCGCGTGGTGGGCCGCGCCCCGGTGAGCCTGAACGACGCCATCGGCGGCGACGGCGAGCGCGCGCTCGAAGACTTCCTGAGCGACGCGCACGCGGTCAGCCCCGGCGACGACGCGGACTTCGGCCTGTTGCGCGAACGGCTGGCGGAGGTGCTGCGGAGCCTCGCGCCGCGCGAGCGCGAGGTAATCGAACTGCGATACGGCTTGAAGGACGGTACGCCCCGCACGCTCGACGAAGTGGCCCGGCAGTACGGCATCACCCGCGAGCGCATCCGGCAGATCGAAGCCCGCGGCCTGCTGAAATTGCGCCAGCCGAACCGTGCCGAGCGCCTCGAAGAGTTCGCGGACGAAGAAGAATAACCGGGCGGGTTTTGCCGCACGATGAACGCCGATGAAAGGCACGATCCGAAGAAGACAGAAAGCAAGTGGGCCACAAAAAGGCACAGAAGACACAAACGAAGGCAGAAGAGTTGAGTTCAAAACAAACTCTGCTCTTCTGCGTTCTTTTGTGTCTTCTGTGCCTTTTTGTGGCTAATCCGGTCTTTGTCTTTGTCTGATCGTGCCTTTCATCGGCGTTCATCGTGCGGCGAAACTGTCGTCGTCACGGCAACTGCACGTTATCGAGTGCAAAGGGCACTTCCACAATCACGGCGCGCGGGCCGGTGACGACGAACTTCGCCGGTTCCGCGCCCTTGCGGTACACGAGCGTGAGGTAGTTCATCAGCGTCACGCTGTCTTCGCTCGTGTCGGTGAAGTTCTGCGGGTGCTGTGGGGCGAACAATTGTTTGCCCGCGGCGTCGTAGGCGAGCAGCGTGTGCCCTTGGCCCGGCGGGCGGGGGGCTTCGGGGAACAACCCGCCGGGGTTCAGCCCGCGGCGCGCCGACTGGACCCACGGCGACGGGTACTCCAACCGCACTTGGTACTGCGTGCCGCCGTCACGGGTCGCTGTGACGCTCTGTATTGTCAGTCGCGTTTGGCCCGCGCCTTCGACCGGCGTGCCGGTGCGCTTGGCCGGGTCCGTCAGCGTCACGAGCGTCTGGTTGGTGAGCGTGACTTCGCCAAAGATTTTCCCTTCGAGGCGCTTCAGAGACCGCGCTGCGGGTGTCGCGACTTTCAGCGGCACCGCGATCACGCGCGGGTTCGGGGCTGCCTCCGGGTACAACGGCGAACCGGTGCGCGGGTCGAACCGCATCCCGATCCCGGGGCGAAACGCGACCACCGGCCCGCCCGCGATGATGCCGAAGTCTTCGAGTTCGTTGGGAGACGCTTCGTAGGCGCGCATCGAACCGCCGCCGCCGGCGCGCCCGTGCTCGTCGATCAGTTTGGTGATTTTCACTTCCACCACATCTTGCCAGCCGAGGCCGGGCGCGGGTGCGATGTCGAAGGCGAGCGCCACGTCGCCGGTGCCGAGGTGCACGCGGTGCCCGCTGAACGAGCGCGGCAGCGGCGTGACGCGCACCGCGGAGCCGCGCGCCGCGGGCAGGCGCTCCTTCCCATCCACGAGCACCACCGGCACCGCGTCCACAGTGGGCACGCTCGGCGCGCTGGCGATGATGCGCCGCCCGGTGTTCGTCACCTTCGGCAACTCGAGTTCGGCGCGGAAGTCTTCGCGCAGCCCGGCGGCGGCGGCGAGCGCGTCGACCGCTTCCCACACGGGCAGTTCGCTGGTGACGCAGGTGATTTTGCGCAGCGGGTCGGCGACGCGGGCCGGGTCGATGGTGACGTTCAGCCCGGAGCGCGCGCGCAAGTCGGTGACGGCTTGGCCCAGCGGAACGTTGGTGTAGTCGAGCGCGATTTTCTTGGGCGCGATGCGCGGGGCGCTGTCGGCGGAGCGCTGAAGGCGCGTGAGCAGCGGGGCGGCGCGGAGCCGGATTTCGGGATCGCCGGATTCGAGCGCCGCGCGCAGCGCCGGAAGCGCGTCCGGCCCGCACTTCAGGAGGGCCGCGTGCGCCGCTTCGCGCGTGCGGAAGTCGTCCGACCCGAGCCGCGCGACCAGTTCCGCGGGCGTCGGTACCGGGGGCTGCGCGAGCGCCGCGCACGCGAGCGCGAGTGTTCCGAGTGCCGCGAGAGCCTGCTTCATTGGTGCGCGTCCGAGGTGCCGGCGAAGCCGCCTCAATACTATCCGCGGGACCGCGCCAGTTCCAAACATCCGCGCGGAACTTTCGCCCCGGCCGTTACAGTTGTGCGGGCCGCGCCGTGTGAACCTCAACCGCGCCCCCGCGTGCTTCGCGCGCGCGCGCGCGGACCGACCTGTACACTGGATTTGTTGGGCACCGATGCGACCGAAACCTTCAAAGACCACACCGGCCGCCCGCACCCGATCTTGGACGCCGGCACCCGATTTGGGAGTTGGTGTAAAAAGTGCGCCGAATTAGGCGTACTGATAAAGGCGCTGGGCTGGAATGCTCCAGCCAGTTCCGGGCAATGCGTCGGTCTTCGTTTATCGTAACTGGTTCGATGGCAGTTTCTGCTTTTGGAGGCACGCGATGGACCCGTTTTACACTCGGCCGCAGTCGCCCGAACCTGAATCCCGTCGGGATGAAACCTATCCCGCTGTGGCCTCCGAGCCACCTGTGGGCGACGTTCTCTTCTTTGGGCGTGCCGACTTTGATTCGCTTAACAAGCGATACATCCTCATTTCCCTGTTAGGCGGTGGAACCTTCGGTGAAGTCGTGCGCGCGCGCGACCTGACACTCGACCGAGAAGTCGCACTGAAGTTCTTGCGACCCCACGGCGAATCCGCCGAAATACTCGAACGGTTCCTCAAGGAAGCTCGCGCCGCGGCCCGGGTTCAACACCCGAATATCGTCACCCTCTTCGACATCTACGACGGGTCGCCGCCGTTCCTCTCGATGGAGTACGTGGACGGGATCACGCTCTACAAGTTGCTCGAACGGGAGAAACAACTCCCCGTGTGGCAGGCGCGTGATTACGTCCGACAGCTTGCGGTGGCGCTCCAGCACATCCACGAGAACGGCCTCGTTCACCGCGACATCAAACCGGCGAACGTGATGGTCACGGCGCGCGATCAGATCAAAGTGCTCGACCTCGGCATTGCCCGATTCACGCCCCGTGCCGGGCCGACCGGGAAACCCGCCGCGCCGCACGCGCCGTCGGTCCCGAATCCGGCGGGTGGGGCGGTCGGCCCGGCCCTCGGGTTCGGTGGCGTACAACTCAGCGACGAACCGGCAACCGGGCGCACCGGAACGCCTCGGTACATGGCACCAGAGCAGTGGGCAACTTTACACGTTGATATCCGCGCCGACCTTTACGCTCTCGGGTGCGTGTTCCACGAATTGCTTACCGGAAAGCCACCCTTCAGTGGGACGATGCTCGAACTGGAAGACAAACACTTGAACGCCGAACCGCCGCGGGTTGAAGACTTGCGACCGGAAGTGCCGGCGAGTCTTGGCGCGATCATCCGCAAGATGCTGGCGAAAGACCCCAACGACAGGTTCGCCACCCCCGAAGAATTGATCTGCGCTCTTGACGCCCAAGCGAACCCGCCGGCCGCGCCGAAGCCCGGTACGGTTTCGACTGTCGCGCAGTTCGCTCACGAGTTGCAAACGCACCGCGTCTTACCGGCGAAGCAAATCGACGAGTTGTACAACCAACTCCTTCCCAAACACCGCGACCTCCGGCCGCTCGTCGATGACCTCATCGGTCGCGGTTGGCTCACGCAATTCCAAGTGGAAGTGGTACTGCGAGGCGCGGCACGCGAGCTGGTCGTTGGTGGCTATGTACTCCAAACGCAGTTGGGCGAAGGGCAGTACGGAATCGTGTACCGGGCCAAGCAGTTCGCGCAGAACCGCGACGCGGCCGTGAAGGTGATTCGCCCGCAACTCGTGACCGACAAGGCGACCGTCACGCGGTTCCGCAACGAGATCGCCTTTTCTTCGGCCCTCCATCACCCGAATATCGCCGCTGTCTATGCCGGCGACGAGGACGACGGCCGGTTGTACCTCGCGATGGAACTGTGCGCGGGCGAGAGCCTGCAAGCACTCGTCGAACGGCGCGGCGCGATCCCGTGGCGCGAAGTGTGCGAGTGGACCAAGCAAACCACGGCCGGATTGCAGCACATCCACGAGAAGAAATTGATCCACCGTGACCTCAAACCGAGCAACTTGATTCTGACCCCGGCGGGGGTCAAAATCCTCGACCTCGGGTTGGCGAAGGCGGTCGCTCAAGACGCTCGAAAATCGTCGGCCGGGATCAGCCGTGGGGAGATCGGTACAGCGAACTACATGTCTCCCGAGCAAGCGCTGGCGAAGAAAGACATCGACATTCGTTCGGACCTGTACAATCTGGGCGCGACGGTCTATCACCTGTTGACCGGGGCACCAATGTTTCAGTGTGATGCCTTAACGGCCGCGCTCATTTCGCAAGTCTCGGAGATACCAACACCGATCGCGGAGCGCCAAAACGATGTGTCGCCCGAACTCGCGGTAATCGTTCACAAACTGGTCGAGAAGAAGCCGGCTGACCGCTACCAAACGCCCGCCGAACTCCTCGCGGCGCTCCAATCGCTGCCAGCGTGACGGGAGGGCGCGATGTACGGTGTGCCCGCGGCGCTCGATCTCACGTTCCTTCGTGGAGCGGAGTTGATACAGGTGTGCCTCGGCGCGTATCAGCTTCAGTTCCACTTTCATCCAGACGGCTACATTTACGTTCAGAGCGGGTGGGAACTACTCGACGCAAGCGGCGCGCGAATCGATGGTGCGCCGATTCGCACCAGCAGCCCGCCGTACCGGTTGCACGAACTGCTGGGGCGAACGGTCGTCGCGTTCGAGGTGCGCGCGCCGGAGTGGTTCGCACTCACCTTCGATTGCGGCAGTACGCTGCGCGTGTTCGACGACGATCCGAATTACGAGTGCTTCAGCATCCAACCCGGCAACGTGTTCGTGTAATGCACCTCCGAAAAGCAACGTCCGGGCGAGCGGCACGCGTGAGCGTGCCGGTACTTCGCGCCCCTCAACAACCGGCACGCTCACGCGTGCCGCTCGCCTGAAAGCACTTCGCGCCGTCACAGCTTCAGGAACAGGCCGCTCTTTTGGAGGTGGCGCACGAAGGCGTAGCACAACGTCAGCGCCAGTGCGCACATCAGGCTCACGTACCACAAGGGCGCGTCCCGCGGGGTCAGCGGCTTCACCGACGCGAACACCAAGCCGTGAATCAGGTACGCGGCCAGCGCGTTCGTGCCGAACGTTTCCAGCACGCCCGCGCGGTACTGGTACACGTCGCACGCGACCACGAACAGCGCCAGCACCAGAAGCGCCACGCCCGCACCGAACAGCGGGTACGTCACGCTGCCGGAGCGCTGGCTCATCGTGAACAGGTCGTTCGTCGGGGGCTTCGCGTCGCGGTGAACCAACGGCGGCGGCGCGGCGCTCACCGTGAGGTCGAACTTCCAGTCGTCGAGGTCCGCGGGCTTCAGATGTAAACAGGAGAGACCGTAGGCGAGCGCCATCACGCCCGCGCCCCAGAGCAGATACTTCGACGCGAGTTTCGTGCGGCTCGCGCAGCGCTCGTAGGCGTCGCACGCGAGCGTTCCCACGAGCAGCGGCACCGCCCAAGTGAGGAATCCGAGCGGGCCGCCGTCCACGCCGTTCGGCGGCGTGTTCGCCCAGCGGTAGTTGAACCAGTACGACAGCGCGAGGTGCAGCGCGCCGCCGAACACCGCGAACGCTACGCGCACACCGGGGCGCGCCGCGATCACCGGTAGCACCCACACCGCCGTTACCGCGATGTGCGCGAGTGTTTGGAACAGGTCCTGCTTCGCCCAGCGGCGCAGCACCTCGTACCGCTGCTCGGCGTTCTCCCACTGCTGCCAACTGGAGCCGACGCTGTACGCCATGAACGCGACGAGGAACAGCCCGGCGTTGCGCTTCAGCGCGTGCAGATACGCGGCCCGCGGGCCGACCGCCGCGAGCCGCTTTACGAACGTGAGCCGGAACGCGAACCCCACCGCGAACAGGAACTGCGGCATGATGGTGTCGGCGTAGCTGCAATAGGTGTGGTGGTGCGCCAGTGTGGGCGCGACCGCGCGCACCGCGGCGAACGAGCCGACGAAGTTCACCAGCAACATGCCGAGTACGGTGTAGCCGCGGAACTGGTCGAGCGCCACGAGGCGCGCCGCGGCCGGGTTTGCAGTCACGGGCCACCGAGGGTGCGAGGAAGGGGCGGCGGCGTGAAAGAACCGCTGGGCAATGCGCGTAATTCGCGAGTAGGTTGTGGAACCGCGCCGCCGTCGCGGTACATTAGCGGCCACACGTCCCGTTTCACCCCGGAGTTTCACAAATGCTGCCCAACGCCCGGCCCGAATGGGCCGCCCTCCAAGCGCACTACGAAGCCACCAAAGGCGCGCACCTGCGCGACCTGTTCGCCGCGGACCCGGCGCGCGGCACCCGCATGACCGCCGAAGGCGTCGGCATTTACCTCGACTACTCGAAGAACCGCGTCACGGACGAAACGCTGAAGTTGCTGTTCGCGCTCGCGGAAGCCAGCGACCTGAAGGGCCGCACCGCGGCGATGTTCGGCGGCGAGAAGATCAACATTACCGAAGGTCGCGCGGTGCTGCACACGGCGCTGCGCGCGCCGAAGGGCGCGACGATCACGGTGGACGGCAAGAACGTGGTGCCGGACGTTCACGCCGTGCTGGACGCGATGGGCGCGTTCGCCGACCGCGTGCGCAGCGGCGAGTGGAAGGGCCACACCGGCAAGCCGATCAAGAACGTGGTGAACATCGGCATCGGCGGCTCGGACCTCGGCCCGGTGATGGCGAACGAGGCGCTCCGCCACTACGCGCAGCGCTCGCTGAATTTCCGGTTCCTCTCGAACGTGGACGGCACCGACTTCGCCGAAACCGTTCACGACCTCGACCCGGCCGAAACACTGTTCATCGTGTGCTCGAAGACGTTCACCACGCAAGAAACGATGACCAACGCGGAGAGCGCCCGCAAGTGGTCGCTCACGTCGCTCAAAGACCCCGCGAGCGTCGCCAAACACTTCGTCGCGGTGTCCACGAACGCCGCGGAAGTGACGAAGTTCGGTATCGACACCGCGAACATGTTCGGCTTCTGGGACTGGGTCGGCGGGCGCTACTCGATGGACAGCGCCGTGGGCCTCGCCACGATGCTCGCGCTCGGTTCGACGCAGTTCGCCGAGTTGCTGAGCGGCTTCCGCGCGATGGACGAACACTTCCGCACGGCCCCGCTCGCGCAGAACCTGCCGGCAATTATGGGCGTTCTGAGCGTGTGGTACGGCAGCTTCTACGGCGCGGAAACGGTCGCGGTGCTGCCCTACGACCAGTACCTGAAGCGGTTCCCGGCGTACCTGCAACAGCTCACGATGGAGAGCAACGGGAAGCGCGTGACGCTCGGCGGCGACGCGGTGACGTACCAAACCGGCAGCGTGTACTGGGGCGAACCGGGCACGAACGGGCAGCACAGCTTCTACCAACTGATTCACCAAGGCACGAAGCTGATCCCGTGCGACTTCATCGCGTTCTGCAAGAGCCTGAACCCGGTGGGCCGGCACCACGATCTGCTGATGGCGAACGTGTTCGCGCAGGCCGAAGCGCTCGCGTTCGGGAAGACCGCGGAGCAGTGCCGGGCCGAGAAGGTGCCCGAACCGCTGGTGTCGCACAAGACGTTCCCGGGCAACCGGCCGTCGAACGTGCTGCTGGTGGACAAGCTGACGCCGTTCGCGCTGGGTTCGCTGGTGGCGCTGTACGAGCACATCGTGTTCACGCAGGGCGTGATCTGGAACATCGGCTCGTTCGACCAGTGGGGCGTGGAGTTGGGCAAGGCGCTGGCGTCGAAGATCGTGCCGGAACTGGAAGCGACCACCGCCCCGGATCTGAAGCACGACACCTCGACGAACGCGCTCATCGCGCGCTACCGCGCCGGGAAGAAGTGACGTTGCTCCGGTGGCACAGGCTTTCCAGCCTGTGCTCTTCTCTTTGTGAATGCTGCACAGGCTGGAAAGCCTGTGCCACAACTCCAAGAGGCAGACCGTCGCCCACGCTTCCGGCTCGTTGTGCGCGCGCCGCGGGCGCGGTATCGTGTGGGTAGGAACTCGACGGAGCCACCCGCATGAAGCCGCTCGCTTGTCTCGTCGCGCTCGCGCTGTGCGCTGCCGCCCGCGCCGACGACCCGCCCGCGAAAGCCCCGGCGGCGAGCGATCACCTCCAGCGGTTCCAAGGCACTTGGCGCGTCGAAACGTGGGACACCGGCGGCAAAGCGGCCGACGACCTCAAGACCCTCGAGGCGTTCTTCGGTGCGAACGTGTTCGTCTTCCGCCGCGCCGGGAAACCGGTCCAAGCCGGCACCGTGCAACTTGACACGAGCAAGACCCCGCACACGATCAACCTCTCCGTGCGCGAGGGCGAAGGGCGCGACGAAGTCATGCTCGGCGTGTACGAACTGGACGGCGACACCCTGAAGCTGTGCTTCGACCCCAAAGGACAATCGCGCCCCAAAGACCTGAAGCCGGACGCGAAAGACGGCTTCGTACTGGTGACGCTCCGCAAGCCGAAGCCGCCCGCGGACGAAGCTGTGAACATTGTGGGCAAGTACAACTCCGCGATGGTCGACGCGATGACCGGCAAGCCGGTGCTGGCCGAAGTGACCGTGGAGCGCCGCGGCGACGGCTACCAGATGACGTACCGCTCCGGCGACAAAGTGCTGTTCATCGGCACCGCGCTGCGGAAGGGCGATCAGCTCTCGATGTGCTGGGCGAGCGCCGGGCAAGCGGGCGTGAGCGTGTACAAGATCGAAGCCGGGCCGAAGCTGGTGGGCGAGTTCACCACGCTCGGCGGCCTCGGCGTGATAGGCAAAGAAACGCTCACCCCGTGGAAGAAAACGGACTGACCCGCCCCTTCGTGTAGGTCGCGGTCGAGCGGCGCTTCGCCGCGAGGCCCGACGGCGAATCGCCCTTGAGCAAAACGCTTGCGCGAATGGCGCTGGAAATCACGCAAGCGTTTCTCGTGTTGCGTTCTCGCCGTCGGGCCTCGCTCGCAAAGCCTCGCTCGACCGCGACCTACAAACCCAACACGAGATCGCACACCCAACACCCGCGAACGTGCGCCGCGTGCGGGTCGCGGCAGTGACTCAGAATCGGTTCGCTGTCGCACCCGGCATCTTGGAGCGCGTCCGCGAGAATGGGCATCGCGCCGAAGTTGCGCGATTCGTACATCTGCCGTGCGAGCGCGATCGCGGTGTCCGTCCGCCACGCGGGGTCGAAGGCGGTAGGGCGGAACGGGTTCGGCCCGACCAACTCCAGCGCGAGCGCGCGGCCCTTCGCTATTCGCAGGTCGTGGATGCGCGGCGACTTCTCCGTGCGCGCAATCGCATCGATCACAAAGCACAGGTTGCCCACGCAGTCGTTGAACGCTTCCGTCTGCGTGGCGAGGCCGCGCTGCCAACGTCGCGCGATGCGCCGGAACAGATGCGCGTCGCACTCCGGGTGCGGCGCTCCCACATCCCACGCTTCGAGCGGCGCTTCATCGAAGCCGCTGCTGTCGTCGGAGAACGCGCGCAACACATGCTCGCGGCACTCGGCGCACGCGATGAACCCCGCCTTCCAACCGAAATAGTACGCGTTGAAGACGTTCTGCAGCGGCGCGCGGCGCGCTTCGGACACTTTCTCGATGCCCCACGAAGCCGGGCGCGCGAGCCACTCTTGCTCGTCGCAGATCAGGTGCTTCCAGTTACCCACCTGCTCGTACCGCGGCGGGGGCAGTTCCGCGTTCGGGTCGCTCACGCGCGCCTCCGGTTCACGGTAACAGGTCGCCCACGCACACGGTCGCGTGCGGCGCACCCAGCGGCGACACGCTTTCGGTCGGGCCGAACACGTTTCGCAATTGGTACACTGTCGCTCCCAAGCCGGCCGCAAGCGGCTGCGGGTCGCGGAACACGATCAGTTCGCGCCCCGAAATGTCCAGCACCCAGTATTCGGGCACGCCGGCGGTCGCGTACAGTTCGGCCTTCGTCGTCGTGTCGATGGCGAGCGACGAATCGGCGATTTCCACGATCAGCGCGGCGCTCGTCGGCTGTTGGTCGGCGTAGTCGCGGCGCGAACCGACCACCACCGCGAGGTCCGGGCCGGGGTCGCTGTCGGTGCCGATGTCGAAGGCCATTTGGTTGCGCACATGGTGCCCGACCGCGAACGCGCCGCGGAGCCAGTCTTCCAGAAGGCCGAGACACAAGTTGTGGTGCGGGCCGGGCAGCGTCATAACGAACAGCTCCCCGCGAAGGAGCATCGTCTTCGCGTCGCGGAACAGCCCGGCGGGACCGAGCCGGCGGTAGGTGTCGAGCGTCCAGCGGTACGGCGCGAGCAGTTTCGGCGCGCGAGCCGGTGGCGGCGTGGTTGTGCCCGCGGGCGCGGGCGGCGCGGCTGTCGTCATGCGGCACCTCCTCAGCCCCGAATGTAGCGTCACGACAGACCGAGCACGAGGTCAACAACCCAACACCCGCGCACGTGCGCCGCGTGCGGGTCGCGGCAGTGGTTCAGCACTTCGGCGCTCTCGCACCCGGCGTCTTGGAGCGCGTCGGCCAGAATCGGCATCGCGCCGAAGTTGCGCGAATCGTACATCTGCTGTGCCAGAATCACCGCAGTGTCTGTGCGCCACGTGGGGTCGAAGGTGATCGGGCGGAACGGGTTCCCGAAGATGTCGCGCAACAGCGCGGCCTGTCGCGCGATCTCGGTTGCCATGTCTACGCCCGCGCGTGCGATTGCCGCACTCGCCCGATACCACGGCTCGGTGTCCGGGCCGCACGGGGCGGCTGCCACGGCCGCTTGCCGGGCGAATTCCAACTGTGAGACCGTTTGAAGGTACTCGCGCACCAGCGCAACAGGCGCGTCTTCGGCGACCAGCGGGTACAGTTCCACGCCGCACAGCGCGTGCAAATCGCGCACTCGGGCGGCGGTTTCGTTCCCGTCTGCGAGTTCCTCAACCGCCGCGACCAATCGGTGAATTGACGTCGCCGCGACGTAGTACAGCACGCTCCGCGCGACTGCGGCGCGAAACAACAATAAGCGACGCCTGCCTCGCGGGTGTTGCTGAACCCGCCGCTTGTAGACCAGCCCCGGCGTTCCGCGCAACCAAGCCAGCATCGGGCCGACGCGCCGCGATTCACACCAGTCGCTCTCTGTCATGGGCAGTTCGCTTCGGGCGCGCGGGCGCGCCGCGCACGGTACTCAGTTGTGTTGCCGTTCAAGTCATTGAGCACGGAACATTCACTTCGGTTCGCCCAAGTGCTTGCGGAAGAAGGTCGCGGTGCGCGCCCAGAGGCGCTCCATTACCACCGGGTCGCTCGTGTACATGTGCGTCACGCCCGGCAAGGGCAGGCTCTCGAAGTCGCGGCCCGCGCGGAACAGCGCGTCGGCCAACTTCAAGCTGTGCCGATAATACACGTTGTCGTCGGCGGTGCCGTGAACCAAGAGCAGCGGGCGCTTCAAATCCTTCGCCAAAGGCAACAGGCTCGCGTCGTCGTAGGCTTTGCGCGCTTCGGGTAGCAGGCCCATGTAGCGCTCGGTGTAGTGCGTGTCGTAGTCTTCCCAATCCGTGACCGGCGCGCCCGCGACGGCCGCTTTGAACACGTCCGGTTTGCGGAGCACGCCGTTCGCGGCCATGTAGCCGCCGAACGACCAGCCCACGATGCCCACGCGGTCGCGGTCCAGTTCGGGGAACTTGTCGCACAGCAGGTGCAACCCCTTCACTTGGTCTTCGAGCGGCACCGTGCCGAACTTCTGGTACACCGCGCGCTCCCACTCGCGCCCGCGGCCGGGCGTGCCGCGGTTGTCCACCGCGACCACAACGAACCCCTGATCCGCGAGCCACTGCGGCACCAGCCAGTTGCGCATCGCCTGAATGACGTGCAGGTGCTTCGGGCCGCCGTACACGTCCAGAATCACCGGGTACTTCTTCTTCGCGTCGAAGTTCTTGGGCCGCACGATCGCGGTGTAGAAGTCGCCCACCTTTTCCACGGTCACGTTCGGCTTGAAGTTCGGCTCCAAGGCGACCGACGGCAGTTCGCCCACCTTCTTCCCTTCGGAATCGAACACCGCGCTCGCTGGCAGTGCCTTCAGCGTGGTGGACGTGAGCACATACGGGCCGACGAGTTTACCGAACGTCGCGGTGTGAACGCCGGGTTTGGTGGAAAGCGGTTCGTCCTTGTCCGAATCCGGGTTAATCTGGCGCGCTGGCGTATTGTGCCGGTAGATGTGCTGTTGTGTCGGGTCGGTGCCGCCGGTGTACACGACGAGCGTTCCGAATTGCGTTCCGCGCACTTTCACCACCGTGCTCGGGCGCTTCGCGGCGGGAACGAGCACCTCGTTCAACACACCGTCACGGTGCCGGAGTTGAATCTCGGCGTCGCCTTCCGCGTTCGCCCCGAGCCACACGAACCCCTGTGCGCCCGCGGTTCGCGGGAGTTCTTGCGACAGGTTCACCCACGCCGCGTCTTTCTCTTCGAGCAACTTTTCCGCACCGCCGGTCTGCGCGTCGACCGAGAGGAGTTGCAACTTCTGCTGTTTGCGGTCCTGTACCTGAATCGCGAGCGGGCGGTCTTCCTCCCAGCGCACCGCCGCCAGATACTCGAACTCTTTCGCGTCCCACTTTGCCCACACCGTTTCGCCGCCCTCAACCGGGATCACGCCGAGGCGCACGGCCGCGTTCTTCTTGCCGGGCCGCGGGTAGAACTGATCCAGCGGCTTCTGGTCCGGCTTGAACGGGTCCGCGACGAACCACGTTTCCACCCCGGTGTGGTCCGTTTCCTGATACGCGATGAACTTCGAGTCCGGCGACCACCAGTAGCCGGTGAAACGCGCCATCTCCTCTTGCGCCACGAACTCCGCGATCCCGTGCGGCTTCAGCGCGGTGCCGCCCTTCGTGACCGCGCTTTCGGTGTTCGTTGCCACGTCGATCACGAACACGTCGAAGCCGCGAACGTAGCTGACCTTCTTCCCGTCGGGACTCCACTTTGGGTCGAGGATCGAACCGCCCTCACCGGTCTTCAGTTCGGTGGCCTTCTCGGTGCCGCGGTCGAAGACGAACAGCTTGCCTGAAAGCGGCAGGAGCAGGCGCGCGCCGGTGTTGTCGAAGTGGAAGTCCGCGATGCCGCCGGCGCTGAGGCGCATGCGCTCGCGGCGCGCCTTCTCTTCGGGCGTGAGGTTCTCTTCCCCGCCCTTCAGCAACGCTTGCGGCGACAGCAACTCGCGGGTTTTCGCGGTGGCTACGTCGAACTCGAAGAGCTTGAGCGCGGGCTTGCCCGGTTCGGCGCGGAGGAACAGCACGGTCTTGCCGTCCGGCGACACCTTCGGGTTCTGCGGCCGGCCCAATTGGAACCGGCGCGTCTCCGCGAACTGTTTCAGGAACGAGGTGTCCGGCGGCGCGGGGTCCGCGGCGCGGCACGCGGTGGCGACGAGCAGCACCGCGAGTACGAGGAGTGCGATTTTCATGCGCGCCAGCATACCAGACGGCGCGCGAAACGGCACCGAGCGCGCGGCCCGGTGCCGTGGTTGTTACGCGGGGGGTCGCGTGTCGGGCGCTCAGTCCGCGCCCTTAATCATCTTGCCGATCTCGTCGCCGGTGATCTTCCCGCTGGTAATCACGTCTTTCTTCTTCACCTCGGTCTTGATGGTCTTCACCACGTCGGCCAGCGGCTTGGCGCGCGGGTCGGCGGCGGTGATGAGCGGGACGAAGCCCTTGATGCCGTCCACCAGTTTCGACATCGCCGCGGCCATGTCTTCGGCCGCGTCTTCGTCCTTCATCCCCATCGTGATTTCGAGCGTGACGTCGCCGCTCACCTTGAGCACGATGCCGATCGAGTCGGTGTTCGGCAGGGCCTTCTCGAACCCGGACAGGTCGATCGGCAGTTGCTGCGGGATCTTGACGTCTTTGAACTTGCCCTTCACCAGCGAGGTGGCGAACATCGTGGCCTTCGCGTCTTGCTTCTTCACCAGCGCGGCGAGGTCGGCGCTAATCGGGGCCTTGGTCGCGTCCTTTTGCTTGAGCGCTTCGGCGACGAGCTTCTTGTCGCTGGCCGCGACCACGGTCGTGTCGTCCACCACGGTGCCGTACACCGGGTTGCCCTCTTCGGGTTGGTACTTGAACAGCGTCGTGTTGCCGTCTTTCACGATGCTGAACTTGTCGCCGTCCTTCTTGCTCGCGGCTTCCGCGGCCTTCAGCAGCTTCTCCGGGTCGAACTTGCCGTGAACGATGAGCAGCCCCTTCATGTCGGTTTGGTCCTTACCCGACGTGCCGGCCCACAGCGTCTCGATGTCCTTGAGCGGGTCGAGGCCCATGTCTTCGAGCAGCTTCTTGGCCTCTTGGCCGTCGAGCGCCTGCTTCAGTTGTTCGAGCGCGTACTTCTTGATGATGTCGGAGCCGATCAACTGCTTCATGTTGAAGTAGATGACGGTGTCCGCGTCCTTCGGCAGCAGCTTGTCCGGGTCCACGGCCCGCGCGGGGGCGGAGAAGCCGGCAACGAGCGCGACCGCGAGAACGAACCGCGACAGGCGCGACATGCGACGTTCCTTTCGGTTGAAAGTGGGCCGGGCAATCCCGGCCGGACATTCTACCCGCGACCGGGCCGCACGGTTTCACCGAAGTCGAAAAGCGCGAACTCGCGGTGCGGAAAGAAGTTACGGGCCGGCCAAAACCGCCGCGTGTGCCGCGCGGACGCGCGCCGTCGTCTCCGCGAGCGCTTTCAGGAACGCCACCGGGTCGCCGTACCCGAGCCGCCGTGCGAGCTTCGCCAAGTCGTCCGGCGCTTCGGGCAGTTCCGTGAGCGGGCGATCCGTCACGATCCGCAACCGCGCTTCGACGCCGCGAAGGAACGTGTACCCGTCGCGCAGCGGGGCCGCGTGCTCGGCCGAAAGTGCGCCGGCGGCTTCGAGCGCATCAAGGGCGGCCCACACGTTCGGTTCCAGCACCTCCGGTCGCTCGCGCCCGTGCTTCAACTGAAGCACCTGCACCGCGAACTCCACGTCCACCAACCCGCCGGCGGCGCGCTTCAAACTGCGCGGCGGCGCGGTGGCTTCGAGCTTCGCGCGCATGGCGCGAGCTTCTTCGACGATCGCCGGGCACCATTCGCGCCCCAGTGCCGCGGCGCGCATCGCGTCGCGCGCCGCGAGCGCGAACTCCGGTTCGCCGCACACGACGCGCGCGCGCGTCAGCGCCATGCGCTCCCACAGTTGGCACGCGGGGCCGGTGAAGTACCGGTTGAACTCCGACAGTGGTAGCACGAGCGAACCGGACTTCCCGGTGGGCCGCAGCCGCATGTCCACCGCGTACAGCCGGCCCATCGGCCCCATCGCGCTCGCGGTGCGGATCGCGCGCTGCGCCAGTTCGGTGAAGTACAGTTGGTGCGCCTCGCCTGTGTCCGTCGTACCGTCTTCGGCGTACACGAGGAGCAGGTCGAGGTCGCTGTGGTAGCTGATCTCGCGGCCCCCGAGTTTGCCGAGGCCGACCAGCGCGAACGGGCACCGCGGCTTGCCGAACTTCGCGCTCACCGCGGGTTCGACGCGCGCGACGATCTCGCCGAGGATCGTATCGGCCACATCGGAGAGCGCCGCGGTGGTGGCCAGCACTTCGGCCTTGCCGAGCAGATCGCCGACGCCGATGCGCAGGAACTCTTTGTCTTGGAAGCTGTGGAAGATCGGGTCCGGGTCGGTCGCGCCGCGCAGCAGTTCGGCCAATTCGGTGCGCAGTTCTGAAGCGGTCCGCGGTTGATCGAGCACGAGCGAATCGAGCAGTTCGTCCACCATTCCGGGGTTGTTGATGAGCAGGCCGCTGAGGAACGGGCTGCCGGCGCACAACTCCACATAGAGCTTCAGCGTGGCCGGGTTCGCGCTGAACAGTTCCCACAGCACGGCCTTCGCGCCGAGCGACGCGCTCACGCGCTCGAGGTTGTTCAGCGCCTCGTCCGGGTCCGGGGTGTCGGCGAGCGCGCGGAGCAACTGCGGCGCGATGCTGGCGAAGAAGTGCCGGCACCGGCGCGCGGAGAGGAACGGCACGCTCTCGCGCGCCAGCGCGCTCAGGTTCGCGTAGGCCTTCTGCACGTCGCGGAACGGGTAGCGCCCGAGCCCGGCGCGCACGGTCGCGCCGTCCGGGTCCGGGTGCAGGATCAGGTCCGCTTCCGGTTCCGAGCGCTCGTCTTCGCCCTCGAACGACTGGTGCAACAGGTGATTCAGGATGGTGCGGTCGAGCGCGGTCTTGTCGCGCAGGTCCTTCAGGAACAGGTCGAGCGGATCGACCAGCAAATCGCGCGTGTCGAGCGCCGGCGGGTCGGATTCGTCGAGCGGCGACCGCTTCTGAGGGGTCAGGGGACGGGGGTCAGGGGACAGTTCGGACGCACCGACCGACTGTTTCTTGTCTTCCGCCTCCTTCTGACTGTCCCCTCTCCCCTGTCCGCTGTCCGCTTCTGACTGTCCCCTGTCCCCTGTCCCCTGTCCCCTTTCAAGGTAGCCCATCCGCCGCGCGAGCTTGCGCAGCTCGTCGCTCGCGGCCGGGAGTTTGTGCGTTTGGAGGTCGAACAGCAGTTGCAACCGGTGCTCGGTCTTCCGCAAGAACCGGTAGGCGTCGGCGAGGATGTACGTCTCTTGCGGGTTCAGGCAGCCGGCGATTTCGAGCGCTTCGAGCGCGAGGAGCGTGTTGCGCTGGCGCACCGCCGGCAGGTCGCCGCCGTTCAGCAGTTGGAGGAACTGCACGGTGTATTCGATGTCGCGAATGCCGCCGCGACCGGTCTTCACGTCGCGCGGGAAGTCGGCGTCTTCGGGCTGCGCGCGGTGCGCCTTTTGCTCCATCTGCCGCTTGAGTGCCTTCACCTCGTTGATTTCCGAGAAGCTGAAGTACTTGCGGTACACGAACGAATCGACCGCGCCGAGGAACTCGCGCGCGAGGTCCGAATCGCCCGCGACGTGCCGCAGTTTGATGAGCGCCTGCCGCTCCCACGTCCGGCCCATCGTGTCGTAGTAGCTCAGTGTGGACGCGAGACTGCGAGCGAGCGGGCCGCGGTTCCCTTCGGGGCGCAGGCGCAGGTCCACGCGGTACGCGCTCCCGCGATCGGTGTGAGCGGACAGCAGTCGCACCACTTCGCTGACGACACGGCCAAAGAACTCGGCGTTGGTGACGCCGGCGCGCCGGCCCGTCGTTTCGCCGTCGGCGTCGTAGACGAACATCAGGTCGATGTCGCTGGAGTAGTTCAGTTCGTCGCCGCCGAGTTTGCCGAACGCTAGCGCCGTGACCTTCGCCGGCTTCCCGCCGAGCGCAGCCGGCGCGCCGAACTTCGCGCTCACCGTTCGCAGCGCGTGCTGAAGCGCCACCTCTATGCTGGAATCCGCGAGCCGGGACAGTTCGCGGGTGACTTCCTCAAGGGGCCGGTCGCGGATCACGTCGTTGGTGCCGATGCGCAGCGCGTGCCGGTCGCGGAAGCGGCGGAAGGCGCGCAGCACCGCGGCATCGTCGGTGGCGGCGTCCACTTCGCCCTTGAGCTGCGCGGTGAGTTCCGCGGTACTGGGGGCGCGGCGCGCCTGTGCGGACACGCCCGCGAGCAGTTCGGGGTAATTCGCGAGCGTGTCCGCGAAGAACTGCGAGGTGGCGAGCAGTTGGAGCGTGGCGTCGAGGTCGCGCGCCCGGTGTTCGAGCAGTGCCGGCAGGTGCCCCCGCGCTTCCGGCTTGGCGAACAACCGCTCAAGGTTGTTGAGCGCCATATCCGGGTCGGCGGTGCGCGGCAGCAGCCGCGCGAGCGGCGCGAGCAGCTCGTGCGCCTGCGCGCCGAGGTGCGCGGAGAGTGCGGCAAGGTTGCGCCGCCCGCGGTCGGCGTCGCGAACGGCTTTGAGAACGGCGTCTTCGTGCGCGGCCATGCGGCCATGATACCGCGCCCGCGACACGGCTTCCTCATCGCGAAACGTGGCTTAAATCGAATCGCTTTTCTGGCGATTGCAAGGTTCACAAAGGAGTTGGATATTTCGTTCGGTACAACTGCCACCCAGCGAAACAGGAATGATGTGATCGTATTCGAGCCGCTCTTGGCTACCGCACTTGACACACTTTCCTTCGTCACGCCGCCAAACGTACACGCGCACGGCTTCAGGAATCGCTTCTCGCTTTGGCTTCGCTGCCGCACCAGATAGGCCGTTGAATTTGCTTTTCAGCCTCTCAAACTTTTGCCGCTCCTTATCGACGCACTCAAGGAACACGAGCCGTAGTTGCTCATCGTCGTAGTGCTCTTCTTCTTTCGTGAGCTTCCAGAACTGGCGACAGAACAGCATGGGATCGTAGTCGATCCGCTCTGTAAACGAAGCACTTACCGGCCAACGAAATGGGCGCTCGCCGGAAAGCGCTGCCTTCAACCCGTTGCGAATTCGCTGGTCAACCAGAAAATCGATCCGCAAAACTGGTCGGGAATATTGCTCACAAATCAGTGCCGGGCAAGTGGGTAATTCGGAAGCAGCGAAATACTCTCGGAGTGAAATCACGCGCTTCCAAAGATCATCCATCTCGACAAGGTCCGGGCGACTCAGGAACAACTCCTCCTGCCTTGCTCGCGGACGACCAGTTTCGTCCTCGAACTCAATCGGCGACTGAATTTTTGACACTTCTCGGTGGACGCGACAGGTCGTAACCGTCTGCGATGACTGATCTTCTCAAGAAATCCAGCCTGTGCCTCTTTGGGGGTTACCACACCAACCCATCGAGGACACAGGCATGGGCG
>Ga0169931_10000424_pt1 | contig 69254 bp, 58 predicted proteins | sample Kivu_15m_20L_FD_129675 | JGI IMG/M metagenome (GOLD analysis project Ga0169931, IMG submission 129675) | Freshwater microbial communities from Lake Kivu, Western Province, Rwanda to study Microbial Dark Matter (Phase II) - Kivu_15m_20L... | ecosystem: Environmental > Aquatic > Freshwater > Lake... | reverse complement strand
GGTTTTGGGGATCGGTGCGTCTATTTCGTTTGTGGGTGCACTTTTATTTTCGTTTAGTGCTGGTTTTTTTTCCGCGATTATGACCAGGATGCTGATGGGGGTTGGATTATCATGTTCCTTTGTAGGCATAACCTCGATCATCGGCGGCTGGTTTCCTTCCCATCAATTTACTTTAATGGTGAGTCTTGCAGAAATGCTTGGTCTGTTGATTGGAGCAATTGCTGAGCACTGGCTGCCTCAAGTGCTGCAGCAGTATTCTTGGCGAGTTTTTTTCAAAGGGGTGTCCTTGGCGTGTTTGCTTTTATCTTTGGTGATATTGTTGTTTTTGAGAAATGGACAACAAGCTCAAGAAATAATGCAAGAAAATGATGCATTGACTCATTTGAAGCTGGCGATTAAAAACTGGCGTCTTTGGGTGAATGGGCTGTATTCGGGTGCTCTTTTTGCGGTTGTTACTGGGTTTGTTGCGGGAGATGCCACGCAGATGTTGGCTGCGATGCCTGGATGGGATCTTTCGTCAGCGGCTGACTTTTGTGCGGTGATCATGTATGGGGTTGTCATTGGCTCAGGGATCATGGGGTGGGTTTCATCGAGATTCACGCATCGAGAGATTTTGACTCTTATGACAGCCGCTGCCTTTGTCTCAGCCATGAGCATTGCTGCGGTGATTTGGCTGGGTTCTGAGTTCATGATTCTTCGGGCTGTTGCGTGTTTAGTGCTGGGTATTTTTACATCAGCATATCTTCTTAGCTTTAGAGTTCTGGCTGATTGGATGAATATGGGAAAGGGGCGGAATGTTTTAATCGGTTTCACCAATATGCTCAGTGTGTTACCGGGACCTGTATTCAGTGTCTTGGCCGGATTTATTCAGCGCATTCAGCTTGAAGGTCAGGCACAGGTGATTCTTGAATCACAAGTTGATTTGCATGGATTCCAATTGACCAATAGTTTATTTATCGCTGTTTTGGTTTTAGGGTCTTTTTTGGCATTTATGCTCCTAAGAACGCGAGCAGATTGATTTAATAAAGTATTTTAGATTCCTTGAAGCAGCTGGGGGCGGATGCAATAATGGCTTGTTCCATGATGATGCATGATTCAGGGGTGGTGTCTATGAGGAAAATCAAATGACTACCACACAGTGTCTGATAAAATGATAAAATATTCGCGTTTAGCCTTTTTGCGGTTTGATTGATTTGAGAGTTTTGGTCTGCCATGTGGTTTTTTAAATCAGTTGCAAGTTGTTTTTCATAGGTCATTTTTAAGGTCATTAACGCCATATCAATTCATCCATTAATCGATGCAGGCATTATAGTTTAAATGAATGGATTATGTTGTGAATGCTTGTGGTTTTTGTCAAATCCCGGTATTTTTAAATGATGAAATATTTGATGGCCAATTGGAAGGCAAATTACGATTTGTCACTTTTCTTAGAACTGGTACAAAGTATTCCGGAGGGAAGCAACTTTGTGTCAATTTTTCCGCCTTTTTTAGCGCTTTGGCCCGTTGCTAAGAATTTGCCTTTTGGCGTCAATTTAGGTGCGCAGGATGTATCAATTTATCAGTCAGGTGCACACACCGGAGAAACTTCTGCCGAAATGTTATCTGCCATGGGTGTTCATCAGGTCTTATTGGGTCACTCTGAGCGACGGTCTCAGGGCGATGATTTGAGATGTCTTGAGCAAAAACTCGCACAGATGACTGCTCATCGGCTTTCTCCTGTTTTATGTATCGGAGCAAATCAAAAAACAGTGGATGATGCCTTGATTGCAGCTTTAATGTCTCAGTTGCCAGCAGGCCTTGAGCGGTTTCATGATTTTAAAATTGCTTATGAACCAATCTTTGCGATTGGCACAGGTGAGGTGGCAGATATTGATCATATTGCGAATGTGCTTAAAAAGCTTGATTTGGCTTTGTCCACTCGCTATCCTTATAGCGAAATTGCGTTGCTGTATGGTGGCAGCGTCAAAGCGTCAAATGTTAGAGATATTTTGGCCATTGGGTATTGCTCTGGAGTCTTGGTTGGTAATGCCAGTATTGAGCTTAAGTCTTGGAAGGAGTTAGTTGAGATATGCAGAACATTTTCTTAGCATTTCACATCATTGTTTGTGTGGTATTGATTATATTGGTTTTAATACAACATGGCAAAGGTGCTGATCAGGGCCTGCTCAGTGGCGGGGGCTCAGGGTCACTATTTGGTGCAGCCGGTTCAACCAGTATGGTTGTTAAAGTTACCGGTTTTTTTGCATTATTGTTCTTTATTTCTAGTGTGACTTTGGGTTATTATCAAAGTCATAAAGTGCATCAGGTTGCGCATCAGATTGTAGCGCCTGGATTGGTAGAATAGCCGGAGTGGTGGAACTGGTAGACACGCTGTCTTGAGGGGGCAGTGGCCCACGGCCGTGTCGGTTCGAGTCCGACCTTCGGCATTGATTAGGAGCAACAATGTTGGTCACATACTTACCTATTTTGGTATTTTCAGTGATTGCTATCGGAGTCGGCGTCGTGCCACTTGTTTTGGCGTATTTGGTTGCACCTCGTAAGGAAAATGAGCGCAAGGTTGACCCATATGAATGTGGGTTTAACCCAATTGGTGAAGCGCGGGTCCCTTTTGATGTTAAGTATTATCTGGTTGCGATTTTGTTTATTTTGTTTGATTTAGAAACAACGTTTTTATTCCCATGGGCTGTACAAGTCCGCGAGCTTGATGCAGTTGGGCTTTGGAGCATGTTGATTTTCCTTGTTATTTTAACAGTTGGTTTTATTTATGAATGGTATCAGGGCGCATTAGAATGGGAGTAGTGCAAGCACAAACACAGGGTTATTCTGTCACATCATTGGAGTCATTGTTAAATTGGGCCAGGGGTGGATCTATGTGGCCCATGACCTTTGGTTTAGCCTGCTGTGCGGTAGAAATGATGCATGCAGCTGCATCTCGATATGATATGGACCGTTTTGGGTGGGGGCTATTTCGAGGCAGTCCACGTCAATCGGATGTCATGATTGTTGCAGGAACTCTTTGTAATAAAATGGCCCCAGCACTGCGTCAGGTTTACGATATGATGCCTGAGCCCAAATATGTGATTTCTATGGGATCTTGCGCCAATGGTGGTGGATATTACCATTATTCTTACTCAGTTGTGCGCGGTTGTGATCGAATTGTCCCTGTTGATATTTATGTGCCTGGTTGTCCACCCACTGCAGAAGCTCTGGTGTATGGAGTATTGCAATTACAAAATCTAGTGCGCTCAGGTCAAAGGGAGCTTTAAAATGGTATTATTAGAATTACTAAAGGCAAGCCTTGCGAAATTTAGTATTAAGTCAGATGTTAAATTTTCCCAGGTGACTCTTGAAGTTCAGCGCGAGGATTGGTTGCAGGTGGCAAAAATCCTAAGAGATGATAAGGCGTTGAAATTTGATACATTAATAGATGTATGTGGTGTTGATTACCTGCATTATGGCCTTTCAGAATGGGCATCAAGTAGTGTTGCTACAAATGGATATAGCCGTGCGCGCTCTGACCTGCCCAATCAGGTACGTGAGCCCAGATTTGCATCGGTTTATCATTTACTATCCACTTCTGAAAATCATCGATTAAGGATCGTGATTGCATTAAGCAGTGACCAATTATTTATTGACTCGGCCTGCAGCATTTGGCCTGTGGCAAATTGGTTTGAACGAGAAGCTTATGATCTTTATGGCATTGTCTATGAAGGCCATCCGGATTTACGTCGTATCCTCACGGACTATGGTTTTATTGGTCATCCCTTGCGTAAAGATTTTCCGCTTTCAGGTCAAGTTGAAATTGGTTATGATGCCAGCAAACAAGGCTGTGTTTATCGCCCAGTTGATATTCAACCCCGGGTCACTGTGGCTAAGGTTATTCGCAACGATGAGAGGTATAACCCAAATGGAACTGAATCATGAGTGAATATCAAGGCTATACCATTAATTTTGGCCCACAACATCCAGCGGCGCATGGAGTTTTGCGTTTGATTATGAAGATGGAGGGTGAAAGCGTTGTTAGTGTTGATCCCCATATTGGATTATTGCATCGTGCGACTGAGAAGCTGGTTGAAACCAAGCCGTATCTTCATTCTATAGGCTATATGGATCGTTTGGACTATATGTCAATGATGGCTAACGAGCATGCGTATGTGCTGGCGATTGAAAAAATGCTGGGTATGCAGGTTCCTAAGAGAGCACAGTATATTCGTGTGATGTTCTCTGAGATTACACGTATCATGAACCATCTGTTGTGGTTAGGTGCGCATGCCCTGGATTTGGGTGCGATGAGTCTTTTTTTGTATTGCTTTCGAGAGCGTGAAGATTTGGTTGACTGCTATGAAGCAGTATCAGGGGCAAGAATGCATGCTACCTATATTCGACCAGGCGGTGTGGTCCGTGATTTACCTCATACAATGCCTAAATATACCCCTTCTACTTGGCATACAAAGGCTGAGGTTGAAAAAATGAATGCCAATCGCAATGGGGATCTGCTGGATTTTATTCAGAGCTTTACCGAAAAATTTCCGGCAAAGGTTGATGAATATGAGCAACTTTTAACCGAGAACCGTATTTGGAAACAGAGGACTGTTAATATTGGTGTGGTGAGTGCTGAGCGTGCAAAGGCCCTTGGGTTCACTGGACCGATGCTGCGTGGATCAGGAGTTGCCTGGGACCTTAGAAAGAATCAGCCTTATGAAGTTTATTCTGAGCTTGATTTTGATATCCCAGTTGGCACCAATGGGGATTGCTATGACCGATATTTGGTCAGGGTTGAAGAGATGCGTCAATCCAATCGAATCATTCAGCAGTGTGTTAACTGGCTTCGAAATAATGAGGGCCCTGTTTTGTTGCGTGATGGGAAGGTATCTCCCCCTCAGCGAGCTGTAATGAAAAATGATATGGAAGCGATGATTCATCATTTTAAGTTATATACAGAAGGTTTTACTTTGCCTGAAGGTCAAGTATATCAGGCCGTAGAGCACCCCAAAGGGGAGTTTGGCATTTATTTGGTATCAGATGGCGCCAATAAGCCCTACCGTTTAAAAGTCAGGGCCAGTGGGTTTGCACATTTGTCGGCCATGAACGAAATGTGTCAGGGGCACATGCTTCCTGATGTGGTGGCTATTTTGTCTTCGATGGATATCGTATTTGGGGAGGTTGATCGGTAATGAGCAGTCAAATTATTCATGAAAGATTAGCATCGGCCATTGATCAATGGGTGAATAAGTTTCCAAAAGGTGAGCAAAAATCAGCCACTTTAATGGCATTGAGACTGGTCCAAGAAGAGTATCGCTGGCTTGAGCAACCTCATCTTGATGCAGTGGCTGAATATTTGAAGTTACCAAAGATTGATGTGTATGAGGTTGCAAGTTTTTACTCCATGTATCAGCATCAGCCTGTGGGTAAGCATTTGGTTAAAGTTTGTACCAGCTTATCTTGTTGTTTAAATGGGGCTTATGGGGTGGTTGAGTATCTTGAAGGTAAGTTAAATATTCAATGTGGTCAAACCACCAAAGATGGCCGTATTACTTTACAAGAAACAGAGTGCTTGGCAGCATGTGCTGGAGCGCCTGCTATTTGTGTTGATGACAAGTTTTATCATGAAAATGTAACAGCACAAACCATTGAGAAAATGATCAGACCACTCATTGAGGAGGGCGCATGAGTCAACTGAATCAAGTGTGTTATCGTGGCATAGAGCGGGAAGATTCATACACATTGGCTGCCTATCAGGCGATTGGTGGTTACAGTGCATGGCGAAAAATCCTGGAAGAGAAAACTGATCGAAATCAAATTATTGAAGTTATAAAAGCCTCTGGTCTTAAGGGCCGTGGTGGTGCCGGGTTTTCAACGGGTCTCAAGTGGTCTTTTGTGGATAAAAATAATCCAAAACAAAAATTCTTGGTTTGTAATTCAGATGAAGGAGAGCCGGGTACTTGTAAAGATACCTTAATTTTATCAAAAAATCCGCATCAGTTGCTGGAAGGCATGGCCATTTGTGCTTATGTTATGGGTGCCACCAAGGCTTATAACTACATGCGCGGAGAATTTTTCTTACAGTATCAGCGCTGTGAGCAGGCGTTAAATGACGCAATTTCAGCGGGTCTTTTGGGTAAAAATTGCTTGGGCACTGGAGTGGATGTTGAGATTTTTAATATTTTAGGCGCTGGCTCTTATATTGTCGGTGAAGAAACGGCAATGCTTGAATCATTAGAGGGTAAACGTGCGCAACCTCGTTATAAGCCTCCATTTCCAGCTGTCAGTGGATTATATGGTATGCCAACCATTATCAATAATACTGAAACATTGGCCTCTGTGCCTGTGATTCTTGAAAAGGGTGCAGAGTGGTTTGCTCAGCTGGGCACAAAAGGCAGTGGTGGTACAAAAATATTTTGTGTCAGTGGGCATGTGAATCAACCTGGTGTTTTTGAGGTGCCTATGGGCATTGCTTTCTCAGAGCTTCTTGAAATGGCTGGTGGTGTGAGAAAGGGCAGAAAATTAAAAGCGGTTATTCCTGGTGGCACATCCATGCGAATACTCAGTGCAAATAAGACTTTAAGCATGCGTATGGATTATGAAGACATTGCCAAAATGGGATCGGCACTGGGGTCCGGTGGTGTGATCATTATGGATGATTCAACTTGTATGGTACAGGCACTGTGTCATATGATGCGCTTTTATGAGGAAGAGTCATGTGGGCAATGTACGCCATGTCGTGAAGGCTCTGGCTGGGTTTATAAAATTCTAAAAGACATGGTATCAGGCAAGGCAAGACCAGATGCTGTTGAGCAGCTTTATACGGTAGCCAAGAAAATTGAGGGACGCACAATTTGTGCTTTTGGAGAGGCGATTAGCTGGCCTGTAACGAGTTTTATTGATACTTTTAGAGAAGAGTTTGATTATATTGTCGCCAATCAAGGTAAATCGTGGGTAGAAAGCCAGGTGGCAGGTGCGCATGCAAGAGCTTTTGGCTGGCATGCTAAAGACAACAGAGACGCATCATGACTGAGCAGGTATTGACCGTAAAAATTGATGGGAAAACCCTGTCCTGCAAACCAGGTCAGAGTATTATTGAGGTAGCTGATCAAAATGGAATTTTCATTCCTCGTTTTTGCTATCATAAGTCATTATCCGTTGTGGCCAGTTGCAGAATGTGCCTGGTTGAAGTTGAGCGTGCTCCTAAGGCCTTGCCTGCTTGTGCAACTCCAGTGGCTGATGGAATGGTTATTAAAAGTCAGTCAAAGATTGCACGTCAAGCTCAAAAGGCTGTTATGGAATTTTTATTGATTAACCATCCGCTGGATTGTCCAATTTGTGATCAAGGTGGTGAATGTGAGCTTCAAGATCTGTCAATGGGTTATGGTCAGTCTGAGTCTTCATTTTATCAAAGCAAGCGGGCCGTTAAAGATGAAGATTTAGGGCCATTGATCGCAACCAATATGACCCGCTGTATTCATTGCACGCGATGTGTGCGATTTGGCCGAGAAATTGCAGGCACACCTGAGCTGGGTGCTGTGGGTCGCGGTGGGCACATGGAGATCGGTACCTTTTTGAAACAAGGGGTGCAATCAGAGGTGTCAGGAAATATGATTGATTTGTGCCCTGTGGGTGCGCTGACCTCCAAACCGTTTAAGTATCAAGGGCGATCATGGGGTTTTGGGTCCCATTCTCACATGAGTGCGCATGACTGTTTGGGCTCGCATTTGTCAGTGCATACACAGGTTACCAATGTGGGTAAAGAACAGCGGCTAATGCGTGTTTTGCCAAAAGAAAGTCATCATGTGAATGGGACTTGGCTTTCAGACCGTGATCGTTTTTCTTACACAGCAAATGAGCAGAATCGAATTTTAAAACCGATGTTTAAAAAACAAGGGAATTGGATTGAAGTCAGTTGGCAAGAGGCATTAACTTTAGCTGCAAAGAAATTATCAGAATTAAAAATGGGGCAGGGCCAGCTTCTACTAAGCCCATCTGTTTCAACAGAAGAAGGCTATATGGCTATGAAATTGGCTGTTCACTTGGGTCTTGAAACTTGTTTCTCAATGTTAAAACAAGATTTAAAGGATCAGTTTAGCGGGGTTGGTGTTAGTCAAATTACCATGCATGATGTCAAACAGGCGAAGAACATTGTCATGATAGGATCAAATCCGAAGGTCCATCAGCCAATTCTGGGTTTGGCGATTCGACAAGCTCAACTTGCTGGTGCTAAGGTAGAGCATTTAACCGCCTCAGGTTTGACGTTAAATTATCAGGCAACTCAGCTGATTGCACATCCCCGGTTGTGGGTTAATCATCTGTTGTCACATGCCCAATCACAGAACATTGCATTTGAGGGCATTAAATCAGTAAATACTGAAGTGGGTTGGGGTCAGGTCGATTTATGGGTTCTGGGTGAGGGGGTTCTCATGCATCCACAGGGATCTGAAATCAGAAGTTTGGTGTCTCAAATGGTGCAGGCAACAGGGGCTAAGCTGCTGATTTTAACAGAGGGGTCAAATACTGCTGGATTATCTATTGTGGCAAAAGAACTTGATGTAAATCTGAGTGACAGGCCTTATTTACAAAAAATAGGAATTCATTCAGAGGCGATCTGGTTACATCAGACTCACCCTGAATTTGATATACCCTTTAATGAGACCATTTATCATCAGCTGAAAAAGTCGTTTGTAGTTGCAACCAGCTCATTTTGGTCAGATCAGATGAAAGAATATGCTGATTTGGTATTACCGATCGCCTCTCATTATGAAACCAGTGGCACTCAAGTGAATGTGATGGGCCATGTCCAATCCTATCAAGCTGCATTGATGCCGCTTGGTGAATCAAGACCTGCATGGAAAGTTTTTAAAGTGCTAGGGCAGTTATTGGGAAAAACTGATTTCTCTGAAATTGAGGCTTTAAGTGATATTCAGCAACTGATGAAGTTGTCGGTGTTGTCACATGCAGGATATGACTATAAAGTAGATCAGTTGAGGCCTGCCAATCAGGTGTCGTTGTTAAATATTAGCGCAAAACATCCCATGGCCTGTGATGCACAAGTCAGACATGCCGAGCCTTTACAAAACACCATGGATCAACTTAGGGTACGGATCTCTGAACAAACGCTGCAGTCTCTTGATATTCATAGTCGAAAGACAGTGGTATTATTTTCAGGTGCATTTTCTGAGGTTCTATTGGACATAAGTCATGATATCGCTGATGGTTGTATTGAATTTGTCGGAGATTATCGCGAGTTAGCCGGCAGCTGGCTGCAGGAAATCGAGTTGGGGAATGGTGCATGAATACTGAAATGATGATGCAGCTGGCGTTAATTATTGCTAAAATTTTGATGGTATTATTGCCAGTGGTGGGTGCGGTAGCCTATTTAACCACGATTGAGCGCAAAGTCATTGGCTATATTCAGCAGCGCCCAGGGCCTAATCGGGTTGGATTTGCAGGGATCTTACAGCCAGTGGCCGATGGGATTAAATTTATTGGCAAGGAATTAATTTTTCCACGCATGTCAAATATTTATTTATTTTTCTTAGCACCGATTTTATCGTTTGCACCCGCTTTTGTGGCATGGTCCGTCGTTCCGTTTGATGTTGGCCTGGTGATTGCTGACATCGATGCTGGTGTATTATTTGTGCTGGCAATGACATCTCTTGGCGCTTATGGGGTGCTGACTGCTGGTTGGGCCTCTAACTCAAAGTATGCTTTTTTGGGCGCAATGCGAGCAGCTGCGCAGATCATTTCTTATGAAATTGCAATGAGTTTTGCACTGGTGGGCGTATTAATTGCAGCAGGTTCAATGAACTTTACTGAAATTGTGCTTAAGCAGCAAGGTGGACTATTTAGCTGGTATTGGCTGCCACTGTTTCCATTGTTTTTGGTGTACTGGATCAGTGCTGTGGCGGAAACAAATCGTGCGCCTTTTGATGTGGCCGAAGGCGAGTCAGAGCTGGTGGCTGGATTTCATGTAGAGTATTCCGGCATGGGTTTTGCCCTATTTTTTATTGCTGAATATGCCAATATGATTCTAATTTCTTTTCTTTCTGCCTTATTGTTTTTTGGTGGCTGGTTGTCACCGTTTGAGGGGCTTGGTGTTTTGGCAGAAGTGACTGCTTTTATTCCTGGCCTGTTTTGGCTTTTGTTCAAAAGTGCGGTATTTTTATTTTTTTACCTGTGGATGAGGGCTACCTTTCCAAGGTATCGTTATGATCAAATTATGCAACTTGGCTGGAAGGTGTTGATTCCTGTCGCATTGGCTTGGTTGCCTGTGGTGGCATTGATGGTGAAACTGGGTTTATTGGGATGAATCAATTTTATATCATATTAATTTTGGCTGCTTTTGGATTGGTTTTTTGGCTTCTTAGGGGCAAGCAGTGGGCGCGTCAGCTTCTGTTGCTGGATTTTGTTAGGGGTCTTAAGGTCACATTGCCCTATTTTTTTAAGCCCAAGATCACAGTTCAATTTCCAGAAGAACATACACCGATCTCGCCAAGATTTCGGGGTATGCTTGCACTTCGGCGCTATCCAAATGGAGAAGAGAGGTGTATTGCCTGTAAGTTGTGTGAGGCAGTTTGTCCTGCATTGGCAATAACCATCGAGGCTCAAGAGCGGGAAGATGGACAGCGCAGAACGACCCGGTTTGATATTGATGCGTTTAAATGTATTCACTGCGGTCTTTGTGAAGAAGCCTGCCCAGTTGATTCAATTGTACTGACTTCTAACATGCATTATACCATGCGCAAAAGAGGCGAGAACATCATGACCAAAGAAAAATTACTGGCCATTGGCGAGGCTTATGAATCTGAGATTGCTGCTTGCCGTGAAGTGGATAAGGATGAGAGATGATTCAAGCGATATTATTTTATGGATTTTCTGCTTTGTTATTAGGCAGTAGCGCCATGGTTATTTTTTCTGAACGCCCGGTTAAGAGTGCACTGTTTTTGGTGTTTGCTTTTTTGAATGCATCTGCTTTATGGCTTTTGCAGTACGCTGAATTTTTAGGATTGGCACTTATTTTTGTGTATGTGGGCGCGGTTATGACCTTATTTTTATTTGTGGTTATGATGTTAAACGTAGATCGATTGCCCAGCGGGTTATCATTGCCAAATCGTTTGGCTTTAGCATTTTTTGTGCTGATTGTCATTGGTTATCTGGCAGGGGTTTATCAATTAACACATCCAGGTAGCGTGCTTAATATCCAAAATCTGATTCATGAGCCCACGGGGAGTAATACCAAGGCACTGGGTGCTTTGATTTATTCCAAATATGTCATTCCAGTTGAGCTTACAGCATTGGTATTGCTGGTTGCTATGATTTCGGCGATTGTTCTGGTATTTCGTGGAAGACATCCTCACAGTAAGGCTCAGAAAGTCTCGGTTCAAGTGGCTGCCAATAAAGCCAATCGTCTTAAAATCATTAAGGGTTAGTCAATGTTTGAAGTTGGATTGCTCCACTATATGGCCTTATCAGGCTTGTTGTTTGTGATGGGATTAATTGGAATTGTGTTGGCTAGAAAGAATCTCATTGCGTTGTTGATGTGCGTAGAACTTGTATTGCTTTCAGTGAATACATTGTTCATTAGCATTGGTCATGCTTGGGGGGATTTAACAGGTCAGGTGATGGTGTTATTTATTCTGGCTGTGGCTGCTGCTGAAACCGGAATTGGCCTTGCAATTTTTGCGTTGATCTATCGTGCAAGTGATCAAGTGGATTTAGAAAAATTGGATTTATTGAAAGGCTGAGTATGATGAGTGAAATCTATACATCGCTGGCGGGGCTGGTTTGTTTCTCTCCGTTAATTGGGGCGTTGATTGCAGGCTTTTTTGCCAAGCGCATCGGTGCATTTGGTGCTCAGTTCATGACCATTTTATGTGTGGCAATTGCATTTGCCAGTGCGCTTGTGCTTTTTAATTATATGTATATTGAAGAAACTAGGGTTTTTAATTACAGCTTATATACATGGATAGCCATGCCTGGTATCACATTTGAAGTTGGGTTTTGGCTCGATCGTTTGTCAGTCGGGATGATGCTTGTCGTAACGGCCGTTAGCTTATTGGTGCATATTTACTCCATGGGTTATATGAAGGGTGATCCTGGGATTCAGAGGTTTTTTGCCTATGTGTCGTTCTTCACTTTTGCAATGTTGATGTTGGTAGGTGGTAATAATCTTCTACAAGTTTTTTTTGGTTGGGAAGGTGTGGGTGTGGCTTCATATTTGCTGATTGGATTTTGGTTTCACAAAGACAGTGCAGCCAACGGTGCTTTCAAAGCGTTTGTGGTTAATCGTGTCGGGGATTTTGGTTTTCTTTTAGCCATGGGATTGTTTGTGACTTATGTGGGTAGTTTGAATTTTAGTGATATATTTCATCGCATACCCGATCTTGCAGCAGTTAGCTTGGGCGGTATGCCATTGATCGATTGGATTTGTATGCTTCTGTTTATTGGTGCGATGGGTAAATCAGCACAGATGCCGCTGCATATTTGGTTGCCTGAATCCATGGAAGGTCCAACGCCAATCTCAGCCCTGATCCATGCCGCAACCATGGTTACTGCGGGGGTGTATTTATTGGTTCGGTTAAGCCCTTTATTTGAATTTTCCCCCATGATTCGTTCATGGATTTTGGTGATTGGTGCAACAGGCGGTTTGATTTTAGGAATGATCGCTATTGTTAATCATGATATCAAACGTGTGGTTGCTTACTCTACATTGTCGCAGCTTGGTTATATGATGGCGGCTGTGGGTGCATCGGCATATGGACTGGCTATGTTTCATTTAATCACTCATGCGTTTTTTAAAGCCCTGTTGTTTTTGGCCGCAGGCGCGGTGATTGTCGCAGCGCATCATGAGCAGGATATGAGAAAGTTTGGGGGTTTGATTCATTCAATTCCATTGGTTGGTGTTGTTTTTGCCATTGGATCAATGTCATTAATGGCAGTACCCCTGTTTAGTGGATTTTATTCAAAAGATGCCATCATTGCTGCAATTGGAGCCACTTCTTTGCCGGGCGCTCATTATGCCTATTATTGTTTATTGATGGGTGTGATGGTGACTTCAATTTATTCGGTTAGGGCATTTTATTTAACTTTTCTAGGTCAACCCAGGTCCAATATCCATATTCATGAGCTTAGTAACACCATCAAGTGGCCTTTGATTATTTTAGCGATTCCCTCTATGGGTCTTGGATATGTACTGGCACCGATGGCTGGGAATTTGCATTGGTTTGGTGAGGCTATTTTTTATACACATCAGTCAGTCACAGATTTAGCCGGCATCAATGGGCATTTGAATCATCCTGGATCAATGGCGATGGATGCAATAAATAGTGCACCATTTATTTTAATGCTGCTTAGTTCTTTTGCGACTTATTGGATTTATAGGTACTCATGGGCTGAGAAAATCTCTAAGATTTTTGCCCCAATTCAATGTCTGCTTGAAAACAAATGGTATTTTGATTGGCTGGTTGAGCAGCTACTTGTGCCGTTTGTATGGATTTTCAGCCGCGCATTTAATCGAGTCGGGGACCAATTATTGATTGATCAATTAATGGTTATGGGGCCTGCAAAGCTGTTAGAGAGTTTTTCACTTCGTATTAAAGCACATATCAGTGGGCATTTGTATCATTACGCGATATTAATGCTGCTTGGTACGGCGGTACTCATTAGCAAAGTTGTCATGATTTAATAAAGAGGATTACATGTTAAGTATTTGTATTTGGCACGCATTGGTTGGGGCTTTAGGGTTGTACTTGGTTCCAAAACAGAATATCTCCCTTATTCGGCTTGTGGCTGTTGTCACAGCATTATTTGGTTTGATATTTTCAATTTACCTATATTTGAGCTATGACCAAACAATTAATCAGTTGCAATTTATTGAAAAATTGCCTTGGATAGGCGGGATAAATGCAGAGTACTTTCTTGCGGTGGATGGCATATCAGTGTCATTAATTTTACTGACATGTTTGACGACTTTGATCATTTGTCTGATGGGGGGCAGTCTTGTCAGGCAGAATTTAAGGGATTATTTGGCTATTTTTCTTATCATGCAAAGCATGGTCATAGGGGTATTTTGTGCACAGGATGCCTTGTTATTTTTCTTATTTTGGGAGGGATCATTAATCCCTATGTATTTGTGTATTGGCATTTGGGGTTCAAAAAATAGATCATTTGCTGCTCGTAAATTTTTTATCTACACTTTTTTGGGCTCAACCTTGTTGTTAATTGCAGTATTGTTCTTAGGAATTAAAGCGCAATCATTTAATTTGGCAAATATTGCGGGATTGTCCTTGGATTTGGATACTCAGCTTTGGTTATTTGGTGCTTTTTTATTGGCATTTGCAATTAAGGTACCAATGTTTCCAGTTCATACCTGGTTGCCGGATGCTCACACTGAGGCGCCTACAGGTGGATCTGTGCTTTTGGCTGCGCTGTTACTTAAAGTGGGTGCCTATGGCTTTGTTCGATTTAGTCTTCCCATTACGCCAGATGCAAGCCAATACATGGCGATCCCTATGATAGTACTCTCTTTAATCGCCATTGTTTACGTTGGTTTTATTGCACTGGCTCAATCTGATATGAAGCGACTGATTGCGTATTCATCAGTGGCGCACATGGGGTTTGTTACTTTAGGGATGTTTGGTATTTACTTAATTCCGAAAGAATTGGCGGTTATGACATTCAGTGGCGCAATGATTCAAATGATTGCACATGCATTTGGAAGTGGTGCAATGTTTTTGGCATTTGGCATGATGTATGAGAGGCTTAAAACACGAAATATTGATGATATGGGTGGAGTGGCAACTATAATGCCATACTTGGCTTCTTTTTTTGTGGTTTTTTCGATGGCCAACATTGGTGTTCCAGGTACATCAGGTTTTATTGGTGAGCTTTTGATTTTGGTTTCTTTTTTGAAGCATCAGCCTTGGATCAGTGCAATTGCTGGCCTTACATTGATCATTTCAGCTTCTTACACGCTCTGGATGGTTCGACGGGTTTTTTATGGTCCAGTTAATCCCAATATGCCTTTGGCTTATGATGTAACAACTCATGAAACCGGTGTTTTGAGCATTTTTGTGGCTTGTATCTTTTTACTGGGTTTGTATCCCAAGCCTTTAGGTGATCTTTTGCTCACATCCAGTGAAACGGTGATCGCATCAGCTTTACATTCTAAAACAGGAGCAAAATCATGAATTGGTTAGCACTGACCCCTGAATATGCATTAATTGGTGGGCTATTGATAAACATTGTTATCTGCGCGATCAAAGATTCTGGCCGACTGGTCCATCAGGCATTTGGTTTATCCTTAGCTGTTGCATGGTTGCTGTGTGTCTTTGATGTTCAGGCAGTTCAGGCTGCGGGCCTTTTAATTACAGAAAGCATGCGAGCACTTCAGGCCATTGTATTGTTGGCTGCGGGTTTATTTTGGTATTTGAGTCAAAACCAAATGCTAGATCATCTTTACCGACCCAGTAATATATTATTAATTCAGAGTTCTTTGATAGGCTTGATCATGTTAATGATTGCCCAGGATCTTTTAAATATCTATATTGCTTTGGAATTGATGTCATTGCCGCTTTATGCCATGGCTGCAATACGGATTTGGGATAAAGCATCGTTGGAAGGTGCTTTGAAATATTTTGTAACGGGAGCGATGGCATCTGCATTATTACTGCTTGGCTTTGCTTTGCTTTATGCAATTACTGGCAGTATAGATTTGGGAACTATTGGGTTGGCCTTAAAGGAGAAAGCAGGCATTAAATTATTTAGTCCTGATATGTGGATGCTGCTGGGTGGTTTGAGCGTGGCATTCATGGTAGCTGGCTGTTCATTTAAATTAGGGCTTTTCCCATTTCATAGCTGGATGCCAGATGTGTATCAATCAGCCAGAATTGATGTGGTATTGTGGGTGGCGACGCTACCAAAGATTGCCATTGCGGTCATGATGCTTAAGCTGATTATTGCAACGTCAAGCTTTATCATGTACTGGCAATCCATGTTGCTGCTGGTGGGACTGGTTTCAGTGGCGTTTGGTAATTTAATGGCGTTGGCACAAAATAATTATCGGCGTCTAATGGCTTATTCATCAATTGCGCATATGGGTTTTTTTGCCTTGGCGATGTATGTTATGAGTCCTGAAGGCATGGCCGGAGGTTTATTTTACATGCTGGTATATATTTTGATGAGCTTTATTACACTTGGCGTTATTCTACATGTGGATAGATCAGAATTTTTTGAAATTGGGCAGATGAGGGCATTGATGTCTGTTCCGCAGATGGCTGTTGTATTGATGGCTGGTATTTTTTCATTGGCGGGTATCCCACCATTTGCAGGTTTTATGGCCAAACTGTCAATATTTTCAAGTTTAATTCAGGTCAATAATGTTGGGGTTGCTATTGCCGGAATCTTGCTGAGCGTTATTGCCCTTGGGTATTATTTGAAAATGGTGAAAATGATGTACTTTAAGGAAGAAGAGACCCCTGTTATTGCGATAAGAGCTGGTCGGATTTCTATGTTAATGCTGTTTGGGTTGACATTGTGCTTATTGTATATTGGCATTCTTCCCAATCAACTGATGGTGTTAACTCAGGCTGTGGTGAGTCAAAATCTATTTCTTTAGGCTATAATAAAGATAGAATAATAATTATGAATCGATATGCTTGGCAGAATTGTTGTTTCAACTTACGCACAGACAATCACTGATATAAAAAAAGAATATGACATCCCTTTTTGTACACTTGATCTGTTTATTTTGGTCAATCATAGCGCTCATGAGGCAATGATCCCTAAATCCGTGCTAGATTGTAAAGCCATGGTGTCGATTGAAAATCATAACTATTGGCATTATTATTTTGCTTTTGATAAAGACACACTATACCCAGGTCAATGTATTACAAAAGATAGGGTAATTGCCATGCGCTATACCCACAACCAACTGGACTTATTCACCAGCTATGCCTTTGAGAGGAGATTATTTGGTTTGGATGGACATTGCTTATTTGATTCAGAGATAAATGCCAAATGGTTTAATATTCGCCATCGTCTTCTCAAAGGCTTGGTGGTTGATGCTCAGGGCAAATCGCCAGATCAATCCCCGACTTATCGACATGTGGTGGATGTCCACTCAGAGCAGGTCTTAAACCGTATGCTTCGGGCAATGGATGATTTTTTTGGTTACAGGCCGCATGAAACACATTATGCCATACAGGGTTTAATTCTGGCTGCTAGAGTGATGCAGGCAGGTTTGAATCGCAAAGGAAGACTTTATTGGGATTATGAGTCTTTAATCACATATTATCCCAGAACTTATTTTAAGCCTCGATCAGATTGTGAGATCTATCCTAAAAAAGAAATGGTCTGGCAGATGAGTCAATCTCAGCAGTATATTCATATGGCAGTGTATTTACATCAATTGATACGTCGAGGACTTTACAAGCCAAATCAAGATATTTTAGACCCCGATTGGGTTGGATATGGTTGCAGTGGGCCTGAGGTATTGTGTTTGGATATTGATAGACATTTAAAACGAATGAATGAATGGAGTCTGCATAGGTTGGTGCACGAAATTGAATATCGTGTGGTCCGATTTGCCAATGGTTACAACAATTTACCAGGTGTTCTTAGGATACTACCAGATCAATTGTCATTCGAGTTAATGCGTGGGCTATTAAAAACAAGGATCTTGGATCAGAAAGCGGCTTGGCGTCTAATTGATGGTCTAAAGCATCATCGAATTCCAGCAATGCCCATTGAGTATTTACGCATGATTTATGAGCAGTTGGTGAATTTTAAATTTGGGCGCATTATTGGCTTAACTCGGTTTCAGTTGTTTTTGGCCTATTGTATGCAATTGATTCCAGATGGATCAATTGACTTAAAAATTGGTGAAACGAATCACATCCAGTTGATGATGAGCAAGTCGATAATTCTGGAGCATAAAAAACAATTCAGGCCAACCGTTTTTTATGAGAGGCAACAAAAGAAGCATCATATTGCTATGGACCATGGTAAAGAACTTATGGGGCGTATTCGGCATTGGTTCATGCATGGCTCATGATAGGTTTAGTGCATCAATATCGGCTTGCAAAGTCTGTAATAGTGCGCTGGTTTGAGGGTGTTTCTTTAAATGATTTTTGAGTTGCTCACATAGTGCTTCAGCATTTTGTTTGTCAGAGTCTTGAGAGTTTTCATGCTTTGCCTCATTCCATTGGATATTTAAATTCTGGACGAGGAACCCATGATCTTGAATGCATTTGATTAAATTAGATTGGGTATTGTCATTGGCTAAACTTTTAAGGTTTGGGGGAAGCTGAATACTTAGCTGATGCGCTTGATGTGATATCACTGTAAGGGCTTTGGCCAGGGCTAGGCTCATGCCATTTAGCTTTAAATTAGGAAGCAGCTTAGTCCATGTGGAGTGAGTAAGCTCGTTGGAAACATTTGACTGAGCTGTGGCGGGTTGCTCATTGACCGTGGGTGTAAAGCGAGTCAGTCTTAAAAAAGTCATTTCAAAATTAATCGCTTGATTGGGGGTGAATTTGGCATTTTCCAGAGCCTTAATAAAGATGTCATACGCCAGTTGTAAAAAGGATTCGTCAAATTGTGATTGCTGTTTTGATAGTGGCTTTAGTGCCTCTTGGTGCACAAAGTATAATGCCTGCTCAATAAGGGCCAGGTAGTTTGTCTGATTTAATTTAAGCTCGGTGAAAATCATCTTAAGGGCATCTAGTCGGCCGGTCATGGCATTAAATATCAGGTCATGAATATTTTTTTGGCCGGTTAATCCCAGTGTTTTTGCAACTGCTTCTGATTTTAGCTCTTTGGGGTGCAAAAGCAGGAGTTTTTCAAGCAGGGTTAGGGCATCACGTACAGATCCTGCTGCTTGCTGGGCAATCATATTAAGCGATGGCTGTTCAAATTCAATGTTCATTGTTTTGAGTTTCTTGCCAAGGTAGTCAATTAGAATATCATTGGAAATGTTTTGAAGCGGAAAATGAATGCAGCGTGAGCGAATGGTAGCAGGCACCTTATCAAGTTCAGTGGTAGCCAGTAGAAATTTGACATATGCCGGTGGCTCTTCCAAGGTTTTCAGCAGGGCATTAAAGCTGTGCCCAGAGAGCATGTGAACCTCATCAATGATGAAAATTTTGTATTTACCTTTTATTGGATGAAATTGTGTTTGTTCTAAAAGTTCTCTGGTGTCCTCAACTTTTGTCCGAGATGCAGCATCAATCTCAATCACATCCATGCAATAGCCAGAGGCAATGCTAAGGCAGCTGTCACAGTTAAGACATGCATTGGCTGAGGTTCCAGCCTGGCAATTCATGGATTTTGCCAGAATACGAGCCAAAGAGGTTTTGCCAACGCCACGGGTACCAGTAAATAGGTAGGCATGATGCAGGATCTGGTGATCCAGTGCATTGGTAAGGGCTTTGACGGTTAATTCCTGTCCAATCACATCTTTTAAAATAAGGGGGCGCCATGATCGGGCAAGTGCACTGTGGTTAGTCATGTTATTCTCACATCAAGCGTTAGGCACATTCCGGCACCTTCTGATTCCTACTGTGGCTGCTTCCTTCCGGACCTGACCAGGTTGGCAGGCAAGAAGTGCAGAAGGCCCAACGCCAGGAATATGGTGGCACAGTGGCCTTAAAATTGCAAGTTTTAGTAGGGTGAGAAACTGGCAGAAAGAGTGATCGATATCTGATCGAATTGATGTCTGGTGGTGTCTCTTAATGGATTTTGAACGCCTGCTGTGGATATAACTGTCGCAGGTGTGGTGTAATTGGCTTGTGTCATGCCTTGCTGGCTGGGTATATTAATGGCTGTGGTGGTGTTGGTATAACCGTAAAGTCCTGTTTCTAGCTCTTTGGTGTTGCCATAAATATAATTGATCCGTATATCAAAAGCGCTGTCAGATTCGTAAGGTATACGTAGGCCAACAAACCCTTGAAACAATGAATTCCATCCTCTGGGTTTGATTTCAGGACCCAGGGTTTGGCGAACAGCTGTACCATATGTACCATTGGCAGCTCGATATTGTACATTGGCTGAGCGTTTAAAATAGACACCCGACTGACCAAAGCCAGCGCCTGCGCCCACGTAGAAGTCAGTGGATTTTTTGCTGATATTTGGGAAGAATAGGAAATTTAGGGCAGTGCGAAGGCTTTTTAAGCCGCCGGAGCGTTTAAAATTACTGAACTTAACAGCTGCATTGGCTGCGGCAGGATTAAGATTGTCAGCATCGGTAGCACCTTCGGTACCATTGAGGTTTGTGGGAATAAAGTTGTTACCTGCGCTGTCTAAAAATTCGTCACTGCTGGTGGATGAGTAGCCAAATTCACCTTCAACACCAACCCCGGTTCTAGCATCAACAGCGCCGATCATGACATTAAATCCAAGACCACTTTTTGGGGTCAGGGTCACCAACTCCTGCTGATAACTCATGTTATTTGGAGTGGTGAAACTTAAACGGTCCACTGAAATGGTGGCAGTGTCTTTTGCACCATAGGTTTGGAAAGTGATCTTTTTATTGCTAGAACCAACGCCTGTACCAAGAGTAATATAGGCTGGTTTTGAAATACTGATCGAGTAAGCACTTTGGAATATCATCCAGGATAAACAAACCAATAAGTTAATTTTTGTGCAGGGCTTAAAACTCATGATGTTCTCCTTGAATGTGGCTATAGACGTCTGTCGATCTAAACCTTATAATAACTGGTATTTTTTCAAATGCCAAGGAGGTTTTATGTTGCATGTGGCTGAATATATTTGGTTGGATGGTAGAAAGCCGACACAGCAAATACGAGCAAAGTCTAGAGTATTGCGCTTGCCAGAGCAGGTTGATATTACCAATTTCCCGATTTGGTCATTTGATGGCTCTTCAACAAATCAGGCAACCACCACTGGTTCTGATTGTTATTTAAGGCCGGTTTATTTTTGTAATCACCCTTTTGATAATGGCTTTGTGGTGCTTTGTGAGGTTCTCAATGATCGTGGTGAGGTTCATCAGACCAATACCAGAGCCAAGTTGCGTGAGACATTAAGTCAGGTAGATTGTAATCCATGGTTGGGATTTGAGCAGGAATATACATTGTTTGAAAATGATCGTCCACTGGGCTGGCCTGAGCATGGCTCTCCAGAGCCGCAGGGTCCATATTACTGTGCAGTGGGTACGCGGCAGGTATTTGGTCGAGAATTTGCATTGGTGCACCAAAATCTTTGTTTAGAAGCTGGGCTTATGTATTTTGGAATGAATGCTGAGGTTATGCCTGGGCAGTGGGAGTTTCAGATTGGTTATAGAGGAGGTCATGAAAGTGCGGATGCCCTTAAGATTTGTGATCAACTTTGGGTTGCCCGTTGGATTATGCATCGATTGAGTGAAGATTTTGGTTATGATGTTTCTTTGCACAATAAGCCCATGCAGGGTGATTGGAATGGCTCTGGCATGCATACTAATTACTCGGATGATTTCATGCGTGATACCATTAAAGGGCTGGATGCGATCAAACAGGTTATGCCATATTTAGAAAAGGCTCATAGTCAGCATATTCAAGTTTATGGAGAGGGACTGGAGAAGCGATTAACGGGTCTGCATGAAACAGCACCGATTGATCAGTTTTCCTGGGGTGTTGGAAGTCGAAATACCTCAGTTCGCATTCCTAAGAGTGTTTGGGCTCAGGGTTCTGGGTATATTGAAGATCGACGCCCTGGTGCGAATGCTGACCCATACTTGGTGGCTGAAAAGTTGATTCAGACGATTGCTCAGGCTGCTCAAGAGAAGCATCGGAGTAAGTTGTGAAATATATCGGCCTGGGATCACTGCTCTCAGCATTGATTGGGGTGGCTCTCTTTTTTTTGGGCTCACCATTGATATTTGCTGCCGCAAAGTTCACAAGTAATGCATTTATGAATATTTTAAAGTTCATTAGCTTGCCTGTGATCTTTTTTTCATTAAGTGCTACTATTGCCAGGCTGCAATCACAGAAGATGGCCGGTAACTTATTGTTTCGCACCTTAGGTTGGACTTTTTTTACCACGATGATTGCAGCATCTGTTGCAGGTTTGTTGTATGAGCTGATTCAGCCAGCCATGAGCATGGAATATACAGGGACCAACAAGCACCATTCACCGGTTTTTGATTTCTCGATCAATCAATTGGTGCCTGATAACTTGTTTGTGATGTTTGCTCAACATAACGTTGTTGCTATAGTTTTATTTGCATTGCTTTTGGGGCTGGTGGTTACTCAACTGCCTGAGACTGAGCGTGATTTTCTAGCTCAGGCGCTTTCTAGCATCTATGTTTTGTTCTTAAAAATGGCGCAGTTAATTATTTTGCTGTTGCCTTTGGTGGTATGGTCTTTTGTTATAGGGCTTTTGCAGCAAGAAAGTGCATATGGCACCATGTCATCATTAGCAGGTTATTTGGCCTGTGTCTTTGGTGCTAATTTAATCCAAGGTCTGCTGATTTTACCGATTTTGCTTTGGTATTTTCGGATTAATATTTGGTCGCTTTTTTCCGCGGTTTCGCCAGCCCTATTAATGGCTGCTTTGACAAAATCATCGACAGCCTCACTGCCGCTGACACTGAGTTGTATTGAGGAGCGCACGGATGTATCAAAAGAAAAAGCCGATGTTATTTTGCCGCTTTGTGCAACAGTGAATATGAATGGGTGCGCAGCTTTTATTTATGTCACGGTGTTGTTTGTAGCACAGGTCAATGGTATTGATTTTTCACTTGGTGAGAAATGGCTGTGGGTAGCACTGAGTGTTCTGGCTGCTTTTGGCAATGCCGGTGTGCCTATGGGCTGTTTTTTTATGGCCAGTGCTTATTTGGTAAGTATGAATATTTCCACTGACATGATGGGTGTTATTTTGCCCTTTTATACGCTTATCGACATGATGGAAACGCCGATCAATATTTGGTCAGATGTATGCGTTCTGAGCATTATCGATCGGCAAGACCGATCTAGATCGCTTTTTTCCTAAGGGTTTGTCGCAAACTTAATGCCAGGCTTTCAGAGGGCTCACAGAATGGATGTCCAATTTCAAGACAAGAGGCGACCTTTTCTTTGGCCATTTTATTTCCCATATGCATTGCTCTACAGTAGTGCCTGTAGGCAGCCTTGGGTCGGCTATGTGAAATATAGGGAGCGCCTTGTTCTAGGCATTCTCCAACACGAATGATCGCATCAGTTAGCCCCATTTGAGCAGCTTTGCGATAAGCTCGATATGCTGCGGTGAAATCAGGGGCCTTGTCCAGTAGTCCAAATTCAAGGTATTCTGCCAGGTGATACCAACCTAGCTTTGAGCCCAGTAAAGTTGACTGATCTAGGCAGTTTCTTGCTCTTTTTAGATCAGGTTCAACAAAGAAGGGTTGACCTTGCTCGTAGCACAAAGCCAAATAATACCATGCATCTGCACATCCAGCTTTAGCAGCAAGCTGGTAGATGTATAAAGCCCTTTGAGGGTAAGCTTGGCTGAAATATGGCTTGCCCACAGCATACATTTGAGCAAGTTTAATGAGAGCGTCCTGGTCACCATTTAAGGCCCGCACCTTGTGGAGTAATTTCTGTATTTGAGCTTGGGGCATTTCAGGTAATTCACTGATAAAGTGTTCCATCGTTATTATCCTTGTATTTGTTTACAGTATTGTTATAGCTGAAATATATAATAAAAACACATACTTATCAACTATTTTTTGTGTGAGATGATGCCGATAATCAGCCAAAGTCATGGCGTATTTTGCTGCCAGCATTTTGCCTCCTTTTTTGACATAGTAATCTTTATAGCACAAAATTGGAAAATATCATGAATTTTTTAATGAAGTGTTAAGTATCGTTATTTTTTTGAAGTCGTCTTTTGTGAATAATATAGTGTTTGGCAAAGTGCAGCTGTGTTGGAATAAAGCTGCCAGCGTAGATGACACGTTTGTTGGGCAGTAAACTTGCAATTATTTCCCAAATTTCCAGGGTGGTCTGATAGTTTGTGTGGGCAGTGATGTCATCAAACACATATAAGATTGGTTTTTTTAATAATGTTTGGGTTAATTTTAGCTTTTGACGCTGGTCGTAGCTGATTTGATTGATGGGTGTTTCCAGTCGCGCAGGAAGAGTTTTAATGAATGATCGTGTGCTGGGCATGAGCGCTTTTTGAATATCATCGTCACTGAATGGTTTATTTTGGGTGATGAATTTTCGAATATTAACAGAGGTATTGATATCGATTGAATCAACCCAGCCAATATCATTGAGCATCAGGATTTGATTGATGCTTTGTGCAGGGTGATTGCCAATTTGAATGTCGCCGATGCTAGGTTGGTACAATTGGCAGATTAGCTTGAGCAATGTACTTTTGCCAGAGCCTCTTTCTCCCTCAATGGCTAAACTTTCAAGTCCGATATTCAGGTGAATGTCCTCTAAAATGTGATTGTTCAGATGATTTGTGAAGTAAACCCCATTCAGAACAATGCTGTCTTTTTTTTGAAATAAGAATTTGCCCTCTTGGGGACGGGGATTTTCCTTTAATATTTTAATCATAGAGAGCATGGATTGTATGATCGCTATTGTTTTTTGTAGACGCATTAAGTTCAGTGTAAATTTGATACTAAGGCGGCTAATTTGGGGGATGAAGAAAAGAATAATTAATGAATCAAAGGGCGTGATATTGCCCATATGAAACTCATGTGATCCAACCAGAAACAGCGTCAGGAAACTTAGGGTATTGTTGATGAGGTAATTGAGGTAGGTCGAAGACTCAGTGGTGAAGGTGGGGGTTTGCTGCTCTGGGCGAGTGGTGGTCTCTATACTATCATCTTCAATCCAAATGGGGGAGTGATGCAAATTGGATTGGTTTTTATCATCGTTTAGGAAAATTAATGTGGGTGAAATGAGTGCCAGTGACATTAGAATCATTGCTATTTTGGGATGTATGAAAAACAGATAAAGGGTAATGAAAACCAATCCAAATGTATTTTTGATCAGGTGGCTACAATGATATGCGAAAAAATGGGCCAAATGCTCATTGGCATCATGGATGCAGTATTTTAGTTTAAGGCCAAGTGAGTCCAGAATGGATTGCTTTGTTTTGGCTAATACTTGCTGGGCCATATGTTGGGCATGCTGACAAGTCGCTTTGGAGACTGTGCTCCAAAAGCGGCTTGAGAAATAGTGACATAATGCGTTCAGTGCCGAGGCTGCTAAAAAAGTTGCGGAGAATGTGGCAATTTTGATCTCGATTAATTCAGATGGGGTGATGAGTGTGCTAATAAAGCCGGCCATAATGATGTATAAACATAAGTGAAAAAACTCATGCAATACAGAGGTTAATGCGGCCCTTTTTAAAAGCTGCTCGTTTAGATTTAACCAACGATAAATGGCGATTATACTTGGCATGTAACTTGCTCATGGCGCTCACTAAAGCAGCGTCGGCATAGGGCAATGTACTGGTCATTTCCACCAATTTCAATTTGATTTCCATTGGTGATGGTCTGGCCATTTGCATCCATGCGCAGGTTCATGGTTGCTTTTCGACCACAGGGACAGATGGTTTTAATTTCACAGAGCTTGTCAGCCAGTGCCAAAAGGGCAGCACTGCCCTCAAAGAGATGGCCTAGAAAGTCGCTGCGAAGTCCGTATGTTAGAACTGGAACTTTTAGTTTATCGGCCACTTGACAAAGTTGCAGGACTTGGTTTTTTTTGAGAAATTGTGCCTCATCAACCAAGACGCAGTGTAATAAACCATTGTTTTTAATGTTAGTTGAGATATATTCATAAAACTGAGTGCTATCTGAAAATGCAGTTGCATTTTTCTGAAGGCCAATTCTTGAACTAATGGTGCCCTTGGCAGAACGGGTGTCAATTTGAGCGGTAAAAAGCAATGTACGCATACCCCTTTCACGGTAGTTGTGATCTGACTGAAGTAGGGTGGTTGTTTTACCTGCGTTCATTGCAGAGTAATAAAAATATAGTTTTGCCATAGCTGCCTCCAGTGATATACTAGCAAAATCTTATTGGATAAAAAAGTATTTAGAAGAGGTGTACATGCGGACAAAATATTGGGGATCAATTCCAGGAAGCACGCTGAGTGATTCTGATCAGCGATTGTTGCCATTATTATCCGGTTTGGTGCTGTTTAAAGAAAATTTACAGACAGATACTGCCCTGTTCATTGGCAGAATTAAAATGATCAACCCGGAAATTGAACTGGCGGTTGATCATGAAGGTGGATGGGTCAATCGTTTTGGTGCAACAATGCAAACTCGCTCTGCTCAGTTTTATGCTGATGCAAATGATGAGGCTCAGTACAAGGAGGATTTGAGGCATGATTTCACGATTTTAAAAAATTTAGGCATTGATCGGGTTTTTGGGCCATGTATTGATATTGATTTGGCCAAACAGGGCAGGCCATCGAAGGTAATTGGTGGGCTTGGCCGTTCTTATGGCGATTCATATGCAGAAATCAAGCGCTGGGCAAGTATATATATTGAGGTTGCACATGGTTGCGGATTAAAGACATGCCTTAAGCACTTTCCTGACCATGGATATTCTCAAGAAGATTCACATTTAGAGTTGCCAATTGATCTTAGGACACAAGCAGAGTTAGCGCCTGTGCTGGCTGTGTATCAGCAGCTAATTGAACAGTATCAGATAGATATGGTGATGCTTGCACATTTTGCGCTGCCAAATGTCACTGGGCATGATGGCCCGATTACTTTTGACCAGGGGATTAAGCAAATGTTACCTTCAGTTGATACCATTACCGATTGCTTGGGCATGAAAGCCATTTCAGGCAGCGCATATGAGCGGCTTGTGAAAGCAAAGCAAGCAGGGCATCAGCATGTGATGTTAACCCACCAGCCCTCTGATCAGTTGATAGAAGCTTTGTTGGGTTTGAATAAGGACCAGGTTACGCAGGACAATCTTGCGGTAACGTGTTCATTTTGATCAGGGTAGGCACAAGATCTGCGATGCTTACTCGTGTTTGAGTCATGCTATCCCTGTCACGGATGGTAAGCGTACCCGGATGTGTGGCATCTTCTGCGGATATGGTATCAAAATCAATAGTCACACAAAAAGGTGTTCCAATTTCATCATGTCGGCGATAAGCTTTTCCAATATTTCCAGTGTTCTCAAGTAGAATTTTTCCAGGGATATGTGCTTTGAGGATTTTGAGAATTTTTTGAGTCATGTTTAGGATTTGTTCATTGTTTTTTGCAATCGGAATGACGGCAACTTTAATAGGTGCCAGGTGTGGCTTTAGTTTCAAAACTATTCGGGTTGAGCCATTTTCTAGCTCCTCTTCCTCATATGCCTCCGATAGAATTGCCAAAAGTCCTCGGTCAACGCCGCAGGATGGTTCAATCACATAAGGAACCTGCCAGGCATTGGTTTCAAGGTTTTTGATGGCAAGACGCTGAGTTGCGTGTTGATTTTCGCTGACTTTTGCTTGAATATTCAGCTGATCTTGTTCTTTGGTATGAGAGCCAAGGTCATAATCTGTGCGGTTGGCAATGCCCTCGATTTCATCCGGGCCATGTGGGAAGGTGTAAAGCAGATCAACTGTCCGTTTGGCATAGTGCGCTAAATCATCGGCAGTTTGTTCAGCCTTGGTTAGCCGTTTAGGACTTAAGCCTTGGTCTTGCCACCACTGATAACGTGTATCGATCCAGTACTGATGCCAAGACTCATCGTCTCCAGGAGATACAAAAAATTCAAGTTCCATTTGCTCAAATTCTCTGACACGAAAGATAAAGTTTCTTGGGGTAATTTCGTTGCGAAAAGCTTTGCCAATTTGCGCGATTCCAAATGGCAACTTTCTGGACTGGCTATCGAGCACGTTTTTAAAGTTCATGAAGATGCCTTGCGCTGTTTCAGGTCTCAGGTAAGCTTTATTATCGCTGCTGGCTATCGGGCCAATGCTTGTTGAAAACATAAGATTAAAATCACGTGCTTCAGTTAGGTTTGTGCTTTTACAGCCAATACATTGGTTGTTTTCAATAAAATCAGCACGCATCCGCATTTTGCACTCTCGGCAATCAACCAATGGGTCGGTAAAAGTTGATTCATGTCCTGAGTATTTCAACACCGTTTGGTCCATCATGATACAGCTATCAAGACCATCAACATCATCTCGGTCATGGACCATAGATTGCCACCAAGCATTTTTGAGGTTATTTTTTAATTCAACCCCCAGTGGACCATAATCATACATGCCTGCAAGTCCGCCGTAAACACTGGAGCTGGGGTAAATAAAGCCCCTTCGTTTGCACAAAGCAACCAATACATCCATTGAGGGTGCAACCATAGATTTGTCCTTGATTTTTCCCTTTGATCCTAGTGTTTTTTGCCGCAAATTACAATGCCTAATAATTTGTATTTGTATGTGATATACTTCAAAAAAAAGGACATATCTATGTTAGACGCTGCTAAATTAATATTTCCTGGTGGGGTGAACTCACCTGTTCGTGCTATGCGGCAGGTTGGGCTTGAGCCTTTATTTGTTTCAAGTGCCAAAGGCCCATATCTTTATGATGTGCAAGGCAGGGAATATGTTGATTTTATTGGTGCTTGGGGGCCGATGATTTTGGGGCATGCTCATCCGGCGGTGGTTGATGCTGTTTGCCAGCAGGCTCAGAAGGGATTGAGTTATGGGATATCCAGTCCATTAGAGTTAGAGCTTGGAGAATTGGTTCAGTCATTTTTTCCCTCGATGCAGATGATGCGTTTTGTGAACTCTGGCACAGAAGCCACCATGAGTGCGATCCGTTTGGCAAAAGGAATCACGGGCCGTCAAAAGATCATTAAGTTCCAGGGATGTTATCATGGGCATGTTGATGCTTTGTTGGTGAGTGCAGGCTCAGGCCTATTGACTTTCTCGTCCCCTAGCTCAGAAGGCATTGACCCTGATTTGGCAAAGAAAACACTGGTGGCTGAGTATAATGATTTGAACTCTGTGGCTACTTTGTTTGCAGAGCATCCAAATGAAATTGCTACGATTATTGTGGAGCCTATTGCTGGGAATATGAATATGATTCTGCCTGAGCCGGGTTTTTTACAAGGTCTTAGGCAGCTGTGTGATACCAATGGCGCTTTGCTGATTTTTGATGAGGTGATGAGCGGTTTTCGTGTAGCCCCAGGTGGTGCTCAAGAGATTTATCAAGTAGAGCCAGATTTGATGGCGCTTGGTAAAGTCATAGGTGGCGGGATGCCTGCAGCCGCTTATGGTGGACGAAAAGAGTATATGGAGAAAATTAGTCCATTGGGCAGTGTCTATCAAGCTGGGACAATGTCAGGTAATCCTCTTGCCATGGCCTGTGGTATAGCAACCCTTAATGTGCTTAAGAGCTTGGATTATCAGGATCTCGAAAAGCGCACAGAACAGTTTTTATCAGCCTGGCAAACCATTGCAAAAGAAAGTGGCTGCCCTATGAGTTATTGTGTTAAAGGCGGGATGTTTGGTTTTGTATTGGATGCAAACTATCCAACAAATTTTTCACAGGTATCTCAACTGTCAAGTTCAAGGTTTGGGAATTTTTATCGCAAGGCGTTTAGCGCTGGTTTGTATTTTGCCCCGTCTTTGTTTGAGGCTGGGTTTTTGTCCTTTGCTCATGAGGCTTCTGTTTTGGATTTATGCTTGGAGCGGCTGGCTTTTTTACTTCAGACGGATTTGGAGTAACTGCATCCAGGCCTGGCGTTGAGGTTGCGGCTTCTGTTTTTTTGGCAGCCTCTTGTCTTTTATTGATAAGCTGACTTATACCAGAGATCAGGGCGATGGTCATAATGGCAATCACAGCAACAATAGGGGTAACGATGTTAAAAGATGCTAATATTATCAGTGCACTGATAATAACAATGATCACGGTATTAAATAACAGATCTTTTTTCATTTTATCGTAGATTTTTTGTGTATCTGGGCTTATTGTTAGACTCCATTCATAGAAAGTGTATTTAAGATCATGGACTAATCTGCTTTTTTTAATGAGAAGGCCAATAGAGATAGCTGTGATTAGAAATCCTAGAATCGCAGGTGTGGATATGGCTGCAACTGCTGCAATGATGGCCAATCCCAATGAACAAAGGTAAATCGCAGATAGAAGAAGTTTATTAAGAGACCTGCTATGATCCTGTGAGGACCGTCTGAATGCCTGAATATCTTGTATGTGAGTTTCAAAGAATGTTTGTAATGCAGCCATATTAATGCCTTGGAGGTTTTTGTCTGAGTTAGCTTTGTGCATATCCAGTGGCATTGTGATGTCTTTTAGGCTTGCATCTTGTGAAATGTAATGAAAAAATAGGATGTCTTTACATGAGTTTAGTTCTTGATCATTTTCAAGCAGCCCTTTGATTTTTTGTTCAAGGCCAATAAAGTCTTTTGACGAACTGTTTAGGTGATGCGAGTAGGCAAGTGCCAGGTAGGAAATGGCCATGATTGCAGAGATTATAATGGCGGCATACGGTAAGAACCACATATATATGCCAAAGGTAAGTGCGTATAATGAAAAAATGCCAACACCCAAGGTGATGGATGCAAGAAAGGTACTTGCTGCTGAAATTCTCGGGTCAATTTTGCTCTTTGGATGAAAGTTTTGGATGATTAAATGAATTGAGTCCAGTAACCACGCAATCGGTGGGAAGAAACGAGAGGAGGCAGCCAGGACCGTACTGGCGTGAACAATGATTGTTTGCAATTTGGAGGTTGTTATACGAGCATAGGTAAATGCAGATGATATCCGCTCATGGACCTGATCGACAAAACGGATGAATTTTCTACTCTTTTTTGTCATAATTTTTATTCATTCTTTTACTAAGTATATAATATGGTAAATGTTTTTGTCAAAAAAAACCACGTAAAAATGTTATTAGATGGCTATTGCTGGGCTTTTCGTCGTCATTTGGTGGATCAGGGTCAGTTAGCATTGATTGAGCGAGGTCAGTGGGTATCGGTTTATTCAGAGGCCGGTGAATATTTGGGCGCTGGTACATTTGATATGCACTCAGAGATTATGCTGCGCATTTTCACAAAAAGTAGGCAACCCAGTGATCAGGTGATTTTTTATCATTTAAAAGTAGCACTTCTTAAGCGCGAGGCTTGGTTTGATAGGCCCTTTTATCGCTGGGTATATGCTGAGGCCGATGGATTACCTGGTTGTGTGATTGATCGTTTTGGTGAGTATGTGAGTGTGGCTTTAACCACACATGGAATGTGGCGGTTAAGACAGGTTTTGATTGAGGCGATTGGTCGATTGATGAGCTGTGCTGGCATGGTTGTACGTTTTGATTCACGACAAGCCAAAGAGGAGGGCGCTAATTTTCTGCCGGAGATGATTGGTAAAATCCCCAAAGTGATCCCTGTTTGGGAAAACGATCGGCTTTATTTTACTGAGCTTGAGCAATCTCAAAAAACCGGCTGGTATTATGATCAGCGTGCCAACCATACTTGGGTGGCCAAGCATGTGCTAAAAGGCCAAGCTGTTTTGGATTTATTTTCTTATCAAGGTGGATTTGCACTTGGCTGCGCATTAAAAGGAGCAAATGTAACTTTGGTTGATCAGTCTATTAATGCCCTTAAAATGGCCAGGTATGCCTTTGATCATCATGGGTTGCAAGGTGAATTTGTATGTGCCGATGTTTTTGATTGGCTATCAAAGCCTCAGGCATTATTTGATGTGGTGATTTTAGATCCACCAGCCATGGTCACGCACAAGGCGCATTTTCATCGTGGTGCGGGTGCTTATCAAAGATTGATTGGGCAATGTTTATCTTTGCTTAGGGAAAATGGGGTATTTGTTTTTGCATCATGCTCATCTTATGTTAAAATGCAGCATATGGTTCAGTGGGTGCTGGCTTTGGCCAGGGAGAAAAATCGTCCAATTCGATTGATTGAGCAAAAAGAGCACGATTTAGATCATCCTGTGCCAGAATTTTTGTCCTCTATGGCTTATTTGAAATGTTGTTTTTGGATGTTAGACAATTGACCTTTTGGGCTTTTTGATGTTCTTTGTGTGGCCAATAGCTTTGAATTCTGCAGTTTGAGTCCGCCTGGGCAAGTGCATTTGACTGGATGAATGGGCTTTTGGGTGTTGCGGAAAATTCACCTGACTGCTGGTTGACCATGGCGCTAAATGTACTTTAAATAGATTTTAGCTTCTGATGGTTGCTTGCTTGTGATCTGGCAAAATGACATGAAAAGGTTAATGATTTGATGTTTTTAGGTTGATAAGAGGCTGATGGCAAGCATGCTTTTAAATTTTTTAAATACTCAAATTTCAGGTGCAGTTGCATCAGTGGATTAAAATTATAGCATGTGCTGGGGTGGGGAATTTGAGGCTAAAAGGATGTCTATTTTTTGCAGACACTAATTAATTTGCTGAATGTCAGGGTGGTTCTTAATAAAAAGAAAGACGATGTAAGCAATACTGATATGCAGTATGATGATCCAACCCATGGCGTTGATTGTATGAAAAGAGATGAATGTACTAAGAGCCCCAGCAATAATTGCAGCAATGGAGTAGAAAAATGAGAAAATGCCAAGTGATTTTTCAAGGACATCAATGCGCAGTATGACAATATATCGTGTAAGACGGTTAGAAAGAATCGGGGAGAGAAACATCAGTAGTCCAATAAGAATCAGCTTATAAGTCAGATGGTCTAAAAGAATGATCAATAGGGTAAAAAAAGCATAGGCAGGAAATGTGATGTTCAGTAGCTTTAAGCAAGAGACCTTGCCGGCTATTTGACTCATTAAAAATGCACCCAGTGCATAGGCAGAAAAAATGCCAAACATGACAACTCCATACGTGGTTTCGTCAAAATGATGCTCAATCATTAGGATAATTGGGCTTTCACAAATCCATAGCACTAGGGGAATTAAGATTTGGCAAGCACAGAAAATGAGAAGATAAAATAGCCAGGCTGATTTGGCCTTAGGTATACAACAGGTTTTTAGATTTATGGAGTGATGTTTTTTGATTGCTGTATGTGTCCAAACAGTGGCAATTGCACCCATGGCCGCCAGTGCCATGAAAATAAATGGCCAGGAAGAGATGTCTAAAATTAAACTACCCAGGGGAGGGCCGAGTGCTGGACCCATAATAGTAATACTGCCAAGTAATCCGATGAGCCGCGCACCCTCATCTTCGCCAAATTTCTCATAGATAAGTGCATAGCCAACTGTTGTAAGCGCAGAAACACTGGCACTTTGTAGCAGACGCATGGCAAGAAAAATAGAATAATCATTGGTAAAGAAACAAACCAAGCATGAGGCAACAAGCAAGAGGTTAGAGATAAGAATAATATTGCGTTTTCTGATCTGGTGATAGTGGCTAAAAACAATTTGAAACAGTGGAATTCCGATAATCCAAATAAATAAAGAAAGCTGAGCTTGGACTTCATTCAGATTAAAATGCGACATAATGCGCGGCAGTGCAGGTAAGTAGATATCGTTGCCAAAATAACTGACAAGCTCGTTAAACCCAATGGCAAATAAATAAAACATGGTTGATACTAGCACCAAAAATCTTTGCTGAAAAGATGGCCTAAGAATATTTTTTGTGTCACCCTGTTAGAGGAAAAATGATAGGAAACATTGGTGCTACGTGTTGGTTATTACTCACTTTTGATGAAGTTGCTTCAACCATGGATGATATTATTGGGTATTTATCTCACGGTCTTGCTTTTGGCTTTTGTGTTTGAGAGAAAACTTAAGTGCCCGTTTAATCTCTTTTTGAGGCAGATTAAACTGCAGGCCAAATTTATGGGCATTGCTTTTTTTACTGCTATGACTTTGGATGTTGTATTTAAAGTCTTTTTTAACAAAGAATTCTGGCATTATTCAAACAATGCTCAATTGATTCTGATGACTTTTCTCATGCTTCGTTATTTATCTTGCGTTATAGATGATTTATATATCTGGCAATGCAGTTTGCTTGAGCAAGAAGATAAAACGTCAGTGGCTACTGGACTAAATGGCGTTAAGCATTTGGTCAAAGCGTCTGTTTTTTTATTTTTTTTAATTATCGCTCTGGATCAGATCAATGTTAGCTATAGTTGGCTGCTTGCGTTGGGGGGGGTAGCCATGTTAGCAGGTGCATTTGCGATTAAAGATATAGTGCAAAATGTTTTTGGTGGACTTGTGCTTTTTCTGGATCAGCCTTTTAAAGTTGGGGATGAGATTGAGTGTGTCAGCGCAAATGTTAAAGGCACAGTGCGGCATATTGGTTGGCAAAGTACTCATCTTTTGGGTGAAGACAGGGTGCCGATTATTGTTCCCAACAGTCAATTTATATCAGCGGTAGTTTTGAATTTTTCAGAAAGAAGTGGCTTCTTGATTGAAGAGACATTGGTGATTGGCTATTTGGCTTTGGTTAAAGCACCGGATATTATCTCTGATATGAAGCGTTATTTAGAATCACAGGCTTTTGTGGATCAAAAAGATACCATCGAAGTTTACTTAAAAGCGTTTGGTGGCTCTTCAATCGATATCGCCATGCGCTGCATTGTTCTTAAAAAGAAGAGTCATGAGTATCATGCCTTAAGGGCACAGATTTTGCGTGATTGTACTGATATCATTGACAAGTATGGCGCAACTTATGTGGTAGAGTCATCATCTCATTAGGGGGGTAATCATGTTGACGATCATTGATTTTGCGTTATTGATGAAAATATTACTTCATTGGGGGGTGGTGTTTTTAGGGTTGGTCGTTGTGCTTGTATGTGCTTTCTTTATTGAAAAGCGATTGAAGGCACCGCTTGAGATTATCATTAAGTTTCTTCTTTCCAGTTTGAAATGGGCATTGGTTGTTGCTGTTTTTTTGATGCTATTTGATTTAGTAGCACAGCTCTTTCAGCTTGAAGCTCTCTTGAAATATGTGGATTATGCTTATGCTTTAGCCATGACATTCATTGTATTACGTTACTTGCATCAGGTGATTGATGGTTTGTATTTGTGGAAATTTCAGCAGCTAAAAAAAAGAGGGCAAGTGGCCACTGCCACAGGCATTAACGGCCTGAAACATATCGCAAAGGTACTGATTACCTTAATGTTACTGATTAATGTTATGGATCAGTTAAATATTAGTTATACAGGCATTCTTACATTGGCAGGAGCAGGAAGTTTAGCAGGTGCATTTGCAGCCAAAGAAATTGTGCAAAATATTTTCGGAGGACTTGTGATTTTCTTTGATCAGCCATTTAGAGTGGGTGATCAAATCACATCGGTGGACAAAAAAATTGCAGGAACCGTTGAGCACATTGGCTGGCGTGTTACAGAGCTGGTTAATCTGCAAAAAGAGCCAGTTATGGTTCCCAACGGTGTATTTATTTCAATGATTATTATCAACCGATCCAAAATGAAAGCGTGCCTTTTTAACGAAGTTATCAATTTAAGATATGAGGATTTTGCAAAAATCCCCTTATTGATTGAAGCAATCAAAGAGCTGATTAAACTTCAGGATTATGTCGATCTTGCCCAGAAATATCATGTGCATTTGACCGCTTTTGCTTCAAACTCAATCGATGTGATGGTCAGATGCACTTTTGCAGACCCTAGCCGTGATTTATTTTTACAGAATAAGGGACGTTTGTTATTTGAAATTGGTGAACTGGTGAGAAGGCATGGTGCAAGTATGGAGCTGCCTACGATTAGCATTGACTTAGATCAAGGCGGTGATCAGCAAACTGCATGACATAAAGGAAATTTGATAGCCAGTACTTAGGTATCGTGTCGAGGTGTTTTGAGTGTAAGGAATTAGAATCATTTCAAAGCACCAGCATATGTATATTTGTGTGGCCACTAAAGCCAAAAACATATTGCCAGTGGTGAGTATCACCCCCAGTAGAGTAATAACGCAGCAGCCAAGGGCTGAGGCAGTTTTTTCTTTCAGAAAAGATTTGATGAATGGATAAGTGCAGCTTGCAATCAATAAGCTGATTGAAATTTCAATGGCTTGAAAGGGGTAGAGGGCGGGCATGATTTGAAAAATGATGACCCCCAGGGCAAAGGGTATTAAGTATAAATGGTGAAGGAGATGATTTTTTTGATACTGGGGTTTTATCCTGGGGACTTGAATACAGCCAAGGAGCATAAGGGCACTTAGAATGAATGGTAGGCGCCAGGCCAGTCCCTGCTCGATGAAAAATATGGATAGGTTTGCAAAAACTGCTCCCAGTGCAGTGGCTACGTACAACCAGTGAATGGATTCTTTTTGAGTTTGACAAAGTAAATAAAGCGCAGTCGGGAACTGGCTTGAGAAAGCAGCCACTTGGATTAGTCTTAGCATGAACAGGCAAATGGTACTGGTATATGGATGGCTCTCAAAAGGAAGCATTGCAATACCTAAAGTCGCGCCGCTCATCAGAAAAATGCCATAACGCAGTGATTTGTCAGGTTGATACTTGGATGAATAATAATCCCAGAAATAAGCAAATATGGGTCTTGACCAGAAGCTACAGAGGACCAATAAATGACTTTGAAAAGCCAAGGGTACAAGTTTGGGAAGAATAATGATTGAAAATGATACAAAAAGCACGATATCAAAATATTCGAAAAATGTTCCCAGAATCAGTGGATTTAAGATAGGATGTAGCATGTTTTATTATTAAGCAGCGGTTGGCGAATGGCAAGGAAAAAAGATGGCAAGGCATTGTTTGAAATGTTTTACTCAGCTCAGTATGGGCCACACTGGCCGCAGCTGTATGAATCACTCAAACAAAAGAGGAAAAACTATATATCACTGGTGGCTGATTTCAACAAAGTCTATGAGGGCATACCAGGTATTGATCCCTTTGAGCAGGTCCAGGGGTATCATTTGGATCCTGCCTCTATTTACCCTGTTTTGGCTCTGGGTTTGGTGGGTGATCATCAAATTCTTGATGCTTGTGCTGCACCGGGTGGAAAATCCTTGATGATACTAAGAGCCATGAGTGAGCAGAGTCAGTTGCTGGCATGCGATGTTTCATCCAGTCGACTGATACGGTTACGGCAAAATTTAGCGCAGTACTCGTTTCGTACGGGGTATACGATTGAGCAGCATCAGTTACTTGAAAGGCATTATTCTGAGCAATTTGATCGTATTTTGTTGGATGCCCCTTGCTCAAGTGAACGACATTGGGTTGAGAAAGAGATACTGGGTGATTGGCGACCAGGTCGCAGTAAGTATTTATCACATGAGCAGCATGCACTGTTATGCCGAGCCTGGGATGCTCTTTTGCCAGGTGGTCGCTTGGTTTATTCGACATGTTCGATTTCAATGCTTGAGAATGATGGGGTTATTGAGCGCTTTTTGAAGAAAAGAGCCGCTCAAATCATTGATTTGGATTTAAAGGGGCAGAAAACAAAATATGGAAGGTTGTTACTTCCACATTTATGTGAAGGGCTTGGCCCAATCTATTATGCTGTGCTCATGAAAGAAAAAAATTGATTTTACTTATTTTTTGCTGCAATCTGGTGACAGTTTAAAATGCTTTTATCTATGAAGAAAATTAAAAATGTTGCTATTATTGCCCACGTTGATCATGGGAAAACCACTTTGGTGGATCGTTTATTACAAACCAGTGGAGCGCTTGAGCGTGGTCAGACTGAAAATCGGATCATGGATAGTAATGAATTAGAAAAAGAGCGTGGAATTACCATTTTGGCCAAAAATACGGGGATTGTATGGAAAGATGTGCATATCAATATCATTGATACGCCAGGTCATGCTGATTTTGGTGGTGAGGTTGAGCGCATTCTTTCAATGGTGGATGCTGTGATGTTGGTGGTTGATGCCGCTGAAGGCCCGATGCCTCAAACTCGTTTTGTCACCCAAAAAGCATTTCAGTGGGGACTGAAGCCGATTGTTGTTATTAATAAAATAGATCGTCCAGGTGCTGATCCAGATATGGCCATTGACCGTGTATTTGATTTGTTTGTTAACTTAGAGGCCAGTGATGAGCAGCTTGACTTTCCTGTCATTTATGCCTCTGCCTTGCAGGGATTTGCAACACTTGACTTAAATCAGCCCTCAGACACAATGGAGCCTTTGTTGGATTGGATGGTTGAAAATTTGCCAAGCCCGAACGTTAAAAAAGAAGGGCCCTTTCAAATGCAAATTTCAGCCCTGGATTATTCTAGTTATATTGGAATGATTGGTCTTGGGCGGGTGCATCGTGGTTCTGTGAAATTGGGTCAGGCTGTCAGCGTGATTGACCGCGATGGCAATGTTAGGAAGGGCAGGATCAACCAAATCATGACTCACCAAGGTATTAGCCGTATCAATGTTGAGAGTGCCTCAGCTGGTGATGTTATTTGTGTTGCAGGCCTTGAGGATCTTCATATATCAGATACTATTTGTGCCCCGGAGAAAATTGAGGCTTTGCCCATGCTAACTGTGGATGAGCCTACCATTAATATGACATTTTCTGTTAATCAGTCACCTCTGGCGGGCAAAGAAGGTGATTTTGTTACCTCAAGGCAACTTCGTGAGCGCCTGTTTGATGAAACTAAACACAATGTGGCACTTCGTGTTGAAGAAATGGAGCAAAAAGATTCTTTTATGGTATCAGGGCGTGGAGAGTTGCATTTGTCAATTCTAATTGAAACCATGCGTCGTGAAGGATTTGAACTGGCTGTTTCTCGCCCAAGAGTGATACAAAAAGAGGTTGATGGTGTTTGGTCTGAGCCTTATGAGGATGTGATTTTGGATATTGAATCTACACATCAAGGTGTGGTGATGGATGAAATGGGCATGCGTAAAGCTGAGCTTGTTAATATGCGTCCTGGACAGGAGGGACGTATGATTGTTGAGTACAGCTGCCCAACTCGAGGGCTGATTGGTTTTTACCCTGAATTTCTCTCAATGACATCAGGAACAGGCATTTTTTCTAGAATATTTTCTCATTATGCACCGGTCGTTCAGCAGGCATTAGCTCGAAGAAAGCAAGGTGCTATGGTAGCGATGGGGGATGGGCAGGCTGTGGCTTATGCGTTATTTAATCTGCAGGATAGAGGAAGACTGTTTATTCATCCACAAACAATCGTTTATGAAGGGATGGTGGTCGGCGTTTGCGCTAAGGAGAATGATTTGGTGGTTAACGTGCTAAAAGGTAAGCAGCTAACTAATATTCGAGCCAGTGGGTCTGATGAAAATATCCAGCTAACCCCGCCCATTCCGTTGACACTTGAATATGCCTTGTCATTTATCAATGATGATGAGCTTGTTGAGATTACGCCCAGCGCAATTAGGCTAAGAAAGCGCTATCTTAAAGCCCATGAGCGCAAGCGTTATGACAAGAATTCTGTATAGAAATAAGCTGAGCTGAATTAAGCCAGGCTCTTCTTTCATGTATTTGAAATGATCTTTTATTAATGGCTGGTAAGATCTGGCAGATTTTACATCAGTATTTATTGGTAAGGTTTATCCTTTGCCAGATATCTTTTGCTGGGTGTGTTGAAAATTCTATAAATTCTCTCAGATGATTTTCTTATTTTGGTCTTTTAAAGTCAGTTAAATTGCAGGTGACTTTGTGAGTTTATTCAGTTAACCTGATGCACGAATTTCATTTTCAACCTGCGTATTTCTTCTAAATAGACCTTTCGTTTTTAGAAAATAAGCTGACAGCTCATGGTACCATACATTTTTTGAATTTTTTCAGGTAGGTTTGTACTTAGTATGCTTTTTGAATGATTTTGAAAGAGAATTTCGATTTTACTAAGGTGATTTACGACTTCAAATCGCTTGCTAATTTCCTGGATGGACTTGGGGCTTAAATCACTTTTTTCTGCTGGGAATGTAAATTTTAATTTGAGCGCAGTCATGGCGTTTTTATCCAATTTGGGAGGTTCTTTAAGAAATTGAAGCAATGCTTTAAATAGCTCTTGGGACATATTATTGATGTTTTGCTCAGAGATGTATCGCACTAGCTCAGTGACAGAAGCATGCGTAGAATGATCAAAGTGATACTGTGTTTGCGCTGATGGGGTATCAGATAAAATGAGTCTTTTTCTTGTGTCTATATAGGCATAAATAGAAGGTATCTTAGATCGGGCGGGCGATGCACTTTCAGGAAAAACAGCAGGATTTCTTGATTTCTCAATGATCAATGCACAAGCAAAACTTGGGATCTTGTCTTGCCCTATACTGACTTCATGCTCAAAGAGTTCTTGAAGAATGTGTTTGGTATCATCCTGATGGAGCTCATTTTTTGGACCCAAAGTTTTTTGGATTTGCTCAAGCCAGCTTTGGATTTTCCGTGGACTTGCTTCATTGATTTTTTTTAGCCACATGGTTTTTTGAGCGCTATCAGACGATGGTTTAATGTGTAGTTTTCCTGCAAGCTCAGTTGAGGACAGGATAGAGAGCCTGCTTAGAGAATGGCCAGCACTTTGAGCAAGTTTCCTTCTGGATGGTGAGTATTTAATCATAAGATCATTCAGTGTGGACTTGTTTTGAGTGGGGGGTGTTTTAACTTCTTTCAGAGCATGTGCTTTAAGTAAGTTTAAAATGTAAAGATGACTTTCTGTGTCTAGGGCCCTTGCGTGGAATAGTAACTCGGAAAAATAATCATCGGGAATGCCAGATATACTGATTAGATGATTGTTTGCATATTCTAATATTGCTAGAGCGACTTTAAGACGTTCTTTTTTATTAGGATATTGACTTAGTTTTGGTATTGATGAAATCCTGCCATCAAGGATGAGTGGTGCAATTATTGTCCTTTGCTCCTGAGTGCGTTTTTCTGGATCACTTTGGTCTATTAATGTGTAAAGTGCTGTAGGCTGATTTTCACTTTTATAGGGCTTTACATCAGGGAACCATTTTTTAAAAGCGTGGGTCATTAAGGTGGATTTCACACCCAATAGCAGACCTTGTAAAATAATGGGTATCAGTAGGATAGCTGATAATTGTGCGTTAAATAGCGCAAGAGTTAACAGCAGTGGCATAAGGTAAATTAAGCTTGTTTGTATTTGATTTGTTATTTTAATGCACCGAAATGCTAAGGAGTTATGCGCTTGCTCTGGTACATTTGTTTGCATAAATCCAAGGGGATTCATAAACATATAGAAAGAAAGAGGTGTTTTGCTCAACATTTGTTTTTTATGTTGATTTTCAGCAAACATGTGTTGCAGCATTTGGAGAGTACTGGCTAGAACGCTAAGTTTCAACCAAAAAATACTGCTAAAGTAGACAGCAGTGAAAATCAGTGATAAGACCAGAAGTGTTGAAAGAAATTGCCATGTTTTTTGTGATTGAGTTTTATCAATAGACTCAATGAGCTGATTTTTTTGGACTGGTGGGGTTCGTGGGTGAGTGGATCTGGCGTATATTTTATTGCGTATGATATCCCTGAATTTTTTGCCGTATGTTTGCTCGATTCTATGTGCATGATAGAATTGAGTACGGGCATTATTGAAGAGCTTTTTCAATTGTTGAATGGACCTGTTCATATCGGTTTTATCTAAATTTTCAATTTGCCTTTGCTGATTGGGAGCAATGATCTTTAGCTCTTTGAAGAGTTGGGAGTGATGGCTGTTAAATTGAATATTTACAATCTTTATTGATAATGGACTGTCTTTATCTGAAAGGTATTTTTTTAATTGCTCAAAATGGCCGCTGAGCATGAGTGTGTAGATATAGTAATCCAGCTCCTGGTCACTGAGCGAAGCAAGTTGGTGATCATCCTGTTGCAGTAGGAGCATGTCCAGGATTTGCTTGTTTCCATCCGCGATATCCCTGCTCATAGTCAGTGCGTGTCGATCATATAAGTTTTTATCAGCCTCAGAAATAATGATCCATTGATTTGAAGTTTTCAGGACATATAAAACAGGGTACAGGGTTTGCTTAGCAAAAAAAGCTTTAGAGACCTCTCTATAATTTTTGCTGACCATCATTTGTTTTGGGAAACTTGGTAATAGCTCACTGATTGAAATTGGATCTAGCTTGTCCCCAATTTTCATAGCTGGGTGGGTAATCTTGCAGGATTTTTCTGCTTCACGCTGCTGCTCGTGTGCTTGTTGTTTGACCTGCTCCTGCTCTTGTACGGTTTCTTTTGCATCTTCATGAGTGGTTTTTTTATTAATTAGTCGGATGAATTCTGGAAGGTGTGGCTGCATCATTTGAAGTAATTCGCTAGCCTTTTGAGTGGCTGTTGTAATTTCATCTGGAGTTATTATGGCTTTATATTGCTGCTGATAAAATTGAGATAAATCCACAATAAGTGCTTTGAAGGCTTGGGTTGGATCTGCTGATTCATAGCAAAGTTGGATACGCTCAAGCAGATCTGGGCTTTTTGTAAGGAAAGCATTTTTGGTGCTCTTTGGCAATTTTGGGTTTTGGATTTTTTTCCATATGAGGTCATGGAAAAGAGAGATGATATAATCATTGGTATACGATACGATTTGTTCCTGTAAGCGAGATTGATCAAGTTGGCAGGTCTTTTGCCACCAACTATCAACAGTGATTGTGTCTTTTGGGGAAGTGGAAATTAATGCCATTAATTCATTTTCAAGTAATAGGTCAACTGTTTGAGAGCCAAACTGTCTTAGTCGCATGATAGCCTGTAATGTATCAGATAATTGGCAATCCTTTCGGATCATCACCAGGCCGTTGGCATTGTTCATAAGTAGCAAATCGGAACCACGACAGTATGCTGGTGAGAAAAAAACAAAGCGTTGATCAAATGGAACTTGTAGGCAGTTATCAATATCTGAGCGATTAAATGAATTAAGAGAAATGGGGGTGGAATGGTTTTGATTTAGTGCAAAGAAACCGGACTCTTGAAAATAAAGTACCACAGAGCAGCCGGTTTTATCACAAATCATATTGATGTTGGATTTAACATAATCATGCATGTCTTTGATGCTTAATAAGGATCCAGCATCAATGACTGCACGTGTTAAGGGTTTTTCAGTAAGGTAGGTCTCAAGCCATGATGAATCTGATAAAAAGCTTTCTGGGTAAAATTTCGGATGACATCTTTTCAGTTTCAGCAAGGTGCGACCATCGATAATTTTGCTGGAAGGAGCTTGATGAAATGGAAATAGGGCCATGTTGTGCGTTGTGCCACTAAATCCTGCATTTTTAGGGGCACTGGCCCATGGGTGTTTAATTTTTGTTTTATTATAATGAACACCCGGCAATATGGTATGAAGGGCAATTGCTTCTTGTGCCTTATAGAACTCAATCGATGAGAGGTCTTTGATCAAGGATTGATAGAGTTTTTCCACTTTTTGTTCAAGCAGTGGTGAGTCAATATCCAGCTGGTGAAGCCCATCATAAAAGTCTGGGAAAGAGGCTCGATCAAAAATCTTTCCTAGCTTACCGCAAATTTTAAGTGAGCTGCTACTGCAAGCGGTGAATTGCTGTTGATATTCAGGTAAAAGTCGAACAATCAATGCCTGTAATTGATGCTGTGTGATGCCATCACGGAATGATTGAATCATTGTCAGTGTGAGTGTGATGTAAGGATTATTATACCTTGAGCCAATGCATTCTTTGCCATTGCGATAGGGAACAACCACGTGTGAGCTTATATTATTTTGGCTGCGACCATAGACTAAGCCAGCAGGCATGATCAGTACCTGAGGGAAGATGGTGTGTATCAAATAGTGAACCAATTTTAGGTCAAGCATGGCGCTTTGATTTTTTTGATCTCGAAACAGGTTTTCTATTTCTTTTATAGTTAACTTTGGGCTTCTCATGAACTCAGACACATCTCTGACTGAATGTTGATACGCGCTTTTAAATTTGGGAATGACGGCAGTATGAGGAGGATATTTTTCGGGATTTAGCGGTTTCTTGTCATTGATTAAGGCCATGATTCTGGGTAATATTTTTTCATTGTAATCGTTTTCACTGATTTTATTTAGCCCCCTATCATTTTCCAGCATAACCTCCATGAGTATGCGGAGCATGATATGCAATGTTTCTGTAGTTTTCGGATTGAGATCCACTAAAGAGCCTTGATCTCCGATTGAATAGATCACGGGTGTTTTATCAAAAACAGAGTCAAATTCATCGGTGCATATGGCGCTTTCATTTCTGATTAATTGTATTATCGCTTTAAGAGATGGGTCGTCAGTTTGGTTGTCAAGATAAGATAAATGCAAGCAGGCAATTGTTTCTGCAGTGGTGATCAGTGGAATCCCACTATTCTTAAGTGTTTGAAATTGATCTAAAATGCTTTTCCAGCTTTGGATCCTCATTTCTCGAGAGTAAATAAAAACACCGGGTTCAAACCCAAGTATTTTCTTCATTTGTTGATTGACGCCGGATTGTTGTTGTTTAAAAATACTCATTGGTAATTGAAGAATGCTGAGTTTTTCTGGAAGAGCTCTGGCTCTGGCAACGGCAACAATCGGGGCAACAAAGGTTTTGCCATCGCCCATAATTGCCTCTATAATTCTGTCTGGAAATTTACCATTTTCTAATGTACACAATTGATTAATCATTTGAATTTGAGAGGGCCTTAGCCTCACATTTTCTTGGTATTCCATCAATAGTATAAGGTATGCAAAAGGGTGATCAAAATCATACTGACGATTCAAAATTAACTCTTTAAATAGTAATTCAGGCTCTTGGGTTACTTTTAAAAGTCTTTGATGGTGTTGAATATGAGTTTGCGTCCAAAGCCAGGTTTTTGCCATGAGCATAAAATTTTCATAGGCATCTGGTTCGCACCATAGATCTTCTTGAGCAAGGTCAGGTATTTTGGCGAATGTTTTTAGAAAAAGGTTAAAGTTTTCATCAGTTTGATGGACTCTTGCAAAGTAGCTGATTGGTCCGTGCATAGCAAGAAATGCGTCATGAATATTTTTCTGGATATCTTTTAGAATGGTTCTTGCAGTCTTTATTGAATTCAAAGTGGCGATGGTCATCTCATGAGCAGAAAAGCTTTCTTTGAATTTACTGCTTTCTTCTTTGTAGTGCTTCTCTTCTTTTTCTGCTTCAACAATGCCTTGAGAAATCGCGTCTAATAGGGATTTGTGATGGGTTGAATTGGGCGAAAATTCTAAAAATGAATGCTCTATTTTTATTTGATCTAATGTCTGTATTGATTTTTTTGGATCAAATTTACTTGAAGTCAATTTCAATCGCGGCGTTTTTGCTATGGGTGCAGGCAGGCTTTTCCAGAAACTTACTTTTGGTTGAATACTTAATGTATTTGTTGAGAAAAAAGGTGGTGAAATTTCCCAACTGACTTGATCCGAATTTTGAGTTTTTTGAAGAAGCTTAAAGAGGATTACTGATTCTGGATTTCTATAGCGTATATGATCAAATCGTATACCAAACGATCTGATGATTTGAGCCTCATCGGCATAATCTGATGCAAATGGAATATTTTCCTTTTTGAATCTAATCCACTCATGTGGGGGGTAAGTACAACAATACTCTGTCTTTTTCTCAATTGTCTTGCCGATGATAGTGGGTGTGTATGTTTGTTGGGCACTATCTTCAAGTGATGGTGCAATGGGTTGATAGTTGAAATTGATATTGGGTAGCTGGTTTTTAAGTTTTGCTTGATGCTCAGCAGCTGCTTGCAATGACGGCTGTAATTTTAGTATATGAGCGCGAAGAGCTAGTATTTCAGGGGTATTGGTTGCTAAGTCTTTAAGAATAAATTCTAAGGTTTTTTCAGTGGTTGAGTCTATAGGTGCTGAAGTGGCTTGTTGTTGTAAGTAATCAAAAGCTTCATCAATGCCATGGCCTATATCATCAAAAACTGTCATTGTGCAAATGAGTTGCCAAATTGCATTTGGGTCTGTGTGTTCAAGTTTTTGTTTTTCTTGATCCCATGAGTAAACGAAATATCTTGGGTCTTGTGCTTTGCTCAAATCAAGAGAATCAAAATCAGGCACAACCTCTGCAAAACGCTGCGCAAAAATCTTTTGGGATTTATAACAATAGCGAGGAATAATAAGCAGTGGTGGTTTTTCCTGATGGATCAGCACAAGATATGCTTTAAATGATGTTTTTGTTTGGAAATATCTGTCTATTTCAGCATGTGTTGCTGCAACTTTGTAATTAGGGTAATTTATGCTTTCAAATGAATGTTGACTGTCCGTAATTTTAATTTCAAATGATAGATTAAAGTGAGAAAGATGAACTTTGGTACTAAGACCACTCTCTGCAGGAGATTCTTCAATCAATATATGACGATTCTTTGTTATTCTTGAGAAAATGGATTCTTTAGTTGCAAATAATTTTGTATTTTTTGGGCTAATGAGCTCGTTTTTAGAATTGTGAGTATACATTTCATAAGTCGCTGCATCTTGTGAAAAATGAATCAGCACTGACTGCTCTTCCCCTGCCCAATAGCTCATGTCTTTGAAGTAAAGTGGGAGACTGTGTCTTAAATATCCATAGTATTTTCCTTCGAAAGAAAGGAAATATGATTGGGAGAAGCTATTCATCATGGCATGAAATTGAAGATTACAGTATTTAAAGCAAACATTGCCACCTTGTATCGCAAATTCGGATATTTTATGAGTATCTGGAAATAGCTGTTTAAAAGTCTCATTGCTACAGAGGCTTTCAGGTAAGAATGAAATGACGATGGGGTCATTTGTTACCACATCTCCTTTTTCATAGATAGCCAAGGCTGATGATTTTTCTTTGTAGTTATAGGTAAATTGACACCCTCCTTGTCGTTCTAATCTTATAAATTTTAGATTTGTAAATTCTGGATTTAGCTGCATGCTTAACCTATTTATTTCCTCCACGCAGACCTGTTGCGCTGGGTCAAAAGCCGGTTTTTTAAGTAGTATATCCCAGCAGTCGAAGACTTGAGCATGGATAAAGGCAGCGGTTGATTGATCTAAATAACTGTTTTTATTTAATATCTTTAATCTTGGGTGATTATAGGCAATTAAGCATGTTAAGAAATTGAAAAAAACAGAGGGGTTATTAGGCTGATTAATGCACAAAGAGGAGGCCAGTAGTGTTGCCATCGCTGTGAAATCAGAATTTGCACATTGTTTGGTCAAGATCTTTGTGCTGGCAGTAAGCATACGCTCAGCAGCCTCAGTAATAAACGGGTAGGGTTGATGCCCTATTTCCGAACCAGAGGGGCTGGAATTGAGACTGCTCAGAGCATCTATTTCAAAAGGGATGTATTTTAATAAAAGTGCTATTCCATGCATCAAATAGTAGGTATTAGAAATTCTCTCTTTTTGCAGGCTCTCATGGAACTTGGTTTCTAAATGAATGACAAGCCGTTTAATATCATCCTCATTGAGTTGAATTAAGGTTTTATCCAGCAGTAATTTTGCCCAAATGTAGTGTTGGCGAGCAAATAAGTCAGTTGGGTTATCAGCATAACCATTCCAGGACTCTGGGTACTCCAAGCAGGGGTCATGACTGATAAGCCGTGCAAGACGGTGGGCAATGCTGCTATGTTCATCGGTTGTCACTGCGGCTCTTAATGCTTGGGCGGATTTCTGCTCAAAGTGTGATTGATAGTCACTAGAGATAATGGCCAGGGCTTGGTTTAAATCTTTAACCTTAGTCTCTCCTAACGGCGGATCTTTCCAGACATGAGAGGTTTCAATAAGAGGAGGGACGTTTTTTGCAACTTCGAACCTGAGTTCCAAGGGCATTGAGCCAGTGTCTAACCCGATGGAATTAAGGCTAGACACTATCTCTCCACGGATATCAATGAGTGGCTTGTTTATGGCCTGAATTTCATCTTTTCTGGCTCCGGTGTTAGTGTTCCAACGCTCGTCATTTAATTTTTTATAAACCGCAATTTGCTTTAGTCCCTCGTAAGTATTAACTTTTTTAGCTTCATTTTCATACCCTGTAATGAAAATAGCGCTTGAAATATCTCTTTTGGGAAATTTTTTTAAGATTTTGTCAATTTCAGTCAAAATAGCAGTCATGATTGGGTGAAATGCACTAACAAATGGCAGATCATCAGGCAAATGCGGTTTTGGGGTTTTTGTAAAAATTAATCTTAAAAATTCATTGAAGTCATCTCTATTCGCACATCTATCTTTATAGGTTTTTGAAAATGAGAATATTTTAAGAAAATACATCACATACGCTAATGTTCTTTGTTCAAGTGTTTCTAGCTGGCCTTTATCCGAATCGGAACTTTTAGATGATAGCTCAGATATTAGGCTGTATTCATTGCGATCAGCACTGCTGTTCCCTGCTTCGATTAATTTATCAAACCAATTTTGAGCAGTGGATATGCTATGCAGAGTATATAGACACCATTTTAGGGCTTGAAACCTTGCGTAGAATGAGCTTGGATTAAATTTCAGTGTTTCTTTTAGTGTTGGAAATTGGTGGGGGATCTTCCCTGGTTTTAATTCACTTTTATTGCGAGAAAAAAGGTATCGCTTTGGACTAGAAGCGCTCTCCATTTCTTGTGGTTTAAACTCAGGTGTGGATCTTGGTTTGGCAATTAAAGCCTCTAATGCTGGCACTAGATCAGGAAATTCTGTTTTTTTGAATCTTTTGCAAACTGAGGTGAGCGCCTCATCATACAGTCTTGCGGCGATATGACTTTGGGCCGTTTCTTCATATAGAAGCTCAAGGGCGCCTATTTTAAAACAGGTGATGAGTCTTTTGAGCTCTTTAGGTCCTAGGCTCATGAGATCTTTGATAACGGGGGTGAATGATTTCCAGCTGCAAGACCCAGATCTTTGACTGGACATCATTTCTTGGTTAGGATGAATGAGCTGTGGTGAATTTGGGCTGTATAGTGTGACAATTTGCAGAATATATAAATAGTATATACCAGGCATTTCAGAATTGGATGTGTTGATACCGGGTGATTCAAAATTAGGGTTGACGGGTGCAAATAATTTCATCAAGAATTCCTGTAACCTATCATCATCCAGCTTTATGTTAGAAAATTGAACGACTGGATTGGTCAGTGTTTTGGATTCCCAAGATATGGTTTGGTGAGCTGCTTTGATTCCTGCTCCTCTGTTATAAAGGGTTAGGGTGTGTGATGTTGGGCCTGTTTTTGTCAGACCAATGTAGATGGCATGACCACCCGTTGCCGAGGACCATCCACCCATAATAAAAACCTGATTATGGGTTCTTAAAGAGTTTAGAATTGGTATCAAATTGGCTTCTTCACCATAAAAAAATTGATTTTCTAGTTTCCCCCTGATCTCCTTAGGAATAAGCTTATCCTTTTTTGAAATTTCTTGAAGGGTGCTTAACATTTCTTTCAGGTTTGCGCCCTCAAAACGGGTGCCATCGTTATGTGAGTCCAGAAGTATTTGGGCAAGAGATTGTATCATTATCATTGACAGTTTTTTATTAAATAAATTCTAAACCCTTTTGCTTTAATTTGCAATAACATCATGTTTTTTTTTAATTTATTGGAAGCCTGGACGGATAAAATGGCCTGATTTGTAATTTAATATGTTACTGGTTTATAATGCCATTTATCATGAGAGATGTAGGATCTGTTGGTTGATCCTGAATTTATCTTGTCATTAAAAAGTGGAAATATAAGCGCCTTTTGGCTATACAAAGTTATTTTAATCATTTGGCTGTATTCTTAAGGGTTTATCTCCATGTTGGGTATTCACTGAACACCTGTCCTTTAGCCTTAAGCGTCATTCCATCACCTGATTTTCTGGTCAAATGAAATATTTTTTAGATATCAGTGGTGGTTAAAAGTAAATCGCAGGTGATGGGCATGAACCAATGAATAAAAATAGCTGTAAATCTCTATTAAGAGTGATTTTGTGGCTTTCTATGATCAGTCATATTCAGCGACTGGCGTATTTATTTTTATTTGCCAGGTCTTGTGTGTCTTGTTAACGATAGGAATTTGAGTGCTATAGTTTTGACGGGGCCAATGACAACGGTACGTGATTTCTATGAGACATCTTGGAAAGTATCTGATCCTCAATCCAATCATTATATTTGGTTTCAAACCTGGGTATCATATCTGTCTTAAGGATTTGCCATTGGGCCTTTAATCCTTCGATATTGCTGCAGATTGCATGAAGATCCTGGATTGTTTTTGGATGGAGAGTTTTGTATCTAAAGGGTAAAGTTGAGTGATTGATTGTATGCAGCATATGAAAATATTTTGCAAGCAAGGTTAATTCAAGTTTATCAGCATGCTTTTTAAACTCGGCATTGATGTCCATTTTGAAGGAATATTCATGTGTGAAAAAAGGAAGGGGGCCATAATACAAAGCGTCAATCATGGATGCGTCACCAGCGCAGCCAATGCTCAACTGGCTTATTTTTTGAAGTGAGTGATAAGCAACATCATTTAAATCGAATTCTGAAAAGATGCGAATAGCTGAATTATTCATCTGACCAGGTGATACAAAGGCGATCTCCCGTTCAATACCATGTGTTTTTAAAAAATCCCTTAGCCCAAACATCGATTGCTCGGATCTGAAATTATCTTTAAAACACTCTGGGTTAAGATAAAAGTCCCAGCCCTCTTTTTCAGGGTGAGCCTTAATTGCAAATAAAATGAACAATTGGCTATAGTGAGGTCCAGCAGGAAGGTAGCCTGGAGACATGAGTCTTCTGCTTTGATATTGGTTAATGCCAGGGTGGTTGGGGTCTGCTATATGGATATTTTGCCCAAATAGAATTTGGCTAAGTTGCTGGGGAATAAGGAAATCTCTGGACTGCTTGGGTTTTGGGAGTCCTATGCATGCGGGGTGCTCATTAAATCCCATAAAATAGTTAACTTCCTCTTTGCAATAAGGGGCCATTTGCTGAATCGCTTCTTGGGCATGAAATTCGTGGATAACGATGGTTGGCAGCTGTAGTTTAACTAAAGCATCATGCACTTTTCCGCTCAGTTCAAATCGCGGAAATCTTGATTTTTCAAACGGTAGGGAAACCTGAATGATTTGGTTGACGATTTTGCCAAGTTTGCTGATGATTGCCTCAGGATCCGGGTTAATATTTTGCGAATAATGTTCTTTGATGAAATCCATATATTTGCTTTCTTTGCTGTCAGTATCGCTGAGGGAATCAAAGCTGCGATAACTGCGAGAATAAGATTGGGAGTCAAGGATTAAAAATACATTTTCTTTGCGCAGGTATGGCTGTGTGCATAGCCATTCATGACATTTGAGAACCGCAGGCTGGTTCCCAGCAGGTATTAGAATCAAGGCATACAAAGTGACTGGTTGAGCCTCATGCAGTCTTTGGACGAAACAGGAAAAATGAGCGAAATCGCCAATTCCTGTTAGAACATTTGTTGTGATTAATATTTTTTGCATTTGGCTCAGAAATTTTTTTACAAATTATCTTAAATTAAGAGGTTTGTCAAAAATTCTTGTTTCATTTCAGCATTTTTAAAAACGCCAAGATAAGAGGAGCACTGCATTTGGGCACCTTTTTTCTTGATGCCACGCATTTGCATGCAAAGGTGAGATGCAACTGATATGACGGCAACACCTTGGGCGTTTGTATATTTTAATAATGCCTTTGCAATTTGTGAGGTGAGTTGTTCTTGAAGTTGTAAGCGTTTGGCATAGTGCTCAACAATTCGGGGTATTTTGGATAATCCGATGATCTGATGATTTGGGATATATCCGATATGAACATGGCCATAAAAGGGCAGCAAGTGATGCTCACATAGAGAAAAGAAATCAATATTTTTGACAGTCACTAATTCTGAACTGGGCGCTGGGTATAATGCATTCTCAATGGATTCATCAATACTCTCATGGTAGCCGGATGTCATTTCAAGAATTGCTTTTTCAGCCCGAAGCGGTGTTTTCTCCAAACCCTTGCGGGAATGATAAGGATCAATCTTTTGTATAATCTCTTGATAAAGATCAGCAAGTGATTTTGTACTCATAAACAATGACACATTGATTTTGTCATATTTTTACACAGTCTATGAGTGTATTCAATATGATATCATGCTTTAATCTTTTCATTGCTCCAGAGGCCATGCTGATTCGCTCGAGGATGAGTGGTGATTGGCTCATTCAGAGCGATGATGCTTCTGTTTGCATCAAATTTCATGGCTGTTTGGTTAAAAGTGCTGTAAATCTAAATTTTATAAAAAATCTTCTTTGGCTTTTGATCAATAGGCTTGTCAAATTTTCTTGGCATGGATTAACAGTTTTTTGGGTCATTCATCATTTCTAATGGATGGGGCTGGATCAGAGGTTTTCAGGAGATCTAGATTATTTCTTAGATTTGCGATAAGATGGTCAAATAAAAAATGATTAGATAGATCTATTATGGCGCATATAACTGACTTTGCCTCTGTGCTTTCACTTTTTCATTTGATCTTTTTACTGGATATCTTGGTGGATATTCTTCCATTTTTTTATGTGAAGATGTATACAATTTTTGCTTATATCTTTAGTTTTCTAATTAAGTTAGGCAATCTTCTTTATTCTAATATGGGGTTATTTATATTTAAATATTTTGGCTCATATCTGATGTTGACATATTCTTTTTTATTAGCAGCAATCAATTCTGCTTTGAGCATTTTATTTCAATTTTTAGCCGCCCCGGTGCCATTGTTTTGTGTTGTTCTTGTTGCTTCAACTGGTTTATTTTTTCTGTGGGATTTATCTGATACAGCCAGGTCGATAATACAAAGATCATTGGAATTGACTTTATGTCTTGGGTTGTTGATGATTGGGAAAAATTTCTTAACGGCCATGATTTGGCATATTCTTCCTCTTAGTATTATGGTCGCTATAATAAACGACTATATGTATCTTGTAAAAAATGCCTCGAGGGCCTTATATCTTAGGGGTGTGGTTTCTTTTGATTTAATTATAAAAACACGTTTTAATTGCCTGCGTAAAGTGGGTGTTATGAATTGGGTGAAATATGCAATTACCACATTTTTTTTGGTGAAGTTTACTCTATTTAGTATTTCTACCTCCGGGTTTATAGGCTTACATCAATTTGCATGGGCTGCACTTAATATTTTTGCATGTTGTTCATCAGTTTTGTATGATTTTTTATGGGCCGGATCAAAAAATGATGTGAAATTTTTTTATGAAGATCTTTCATTTAGGCTTGTAATTTTTATCTGTATTAAAAAACTGGCGTCACTGGGCTCAGTGCCTGTTTTTGGTATGATCAATGCGATATATCTCACTCAAATTGGGAAAGAAATGATCGTTTACAAAAATATTGCTAAAAACAAAGAAGAGCTGTGTCAGCGTTTTGGGGGTTGTCCTGAATCAAGCATACCGGGTAAGCGGGTAGGGGGCTAAAATTTTGAAAGGTCATAAAATTACGATAGAGCTTACTTTGATACATTTCGTACTATCACTCGGTAAGCTCTTTGGTATTATTCCATTGATTTATATAGGTTTAGATAATTTTTTTATTGTTGCAGTCAACAGCGGGTTAACTTGTCTTCAATACTTAGTGTCATTTACCTTTTCTTCACTCTTAGCATATTTGGCCTCAAAGCAATTGTTTATGTCTATCTTTCAATTTTTGCTTTCAGTTTTTACCCCAGTTTCAACGATCGGGCTTGCCATGGCGTCTTTATCCTTGATGTTAATGATTTTATTAAATGATCGTCCTGTTTCGCTGCCTGCAATCGGTCTTATGCTGCTGGTGATTTTCCGAAAAATCTTATTCATAATGCTTAGGCATATGGTACCGGTTGGTATTATGCTGCTTGGTGGTTACGTGTTTTTAGTGCGTTATTTGGCTTCGTTATTATCGCTGTATTCTCGGGGGATTTTATTCATTAAATATGGGGTGACAAAAGGTCTGGATACGTTAAAGCAGGTTGATTTTTTTAGTTGGATGAAGTTTTTAATTATGTCAGTTTTCTTGTTAGGGTTTACTGCAGTTGCTGTTTTGACCCCGTCTTTTACCGGCATGTTTCAAGTTCTTTGGGTTTTAAGCAATATCTTATCAAGCATTGCCTCTATCTGCTATGATTTGCTACTTGCAGCATCCGAAAGAAAGAATATCCGTGTTTTTTGGACAGATTTTATATTTAGGCTCATGCTATTTGCCGGGGTTGGAAAATTGTCCTTCACTTTGATGCCTACTGTTGCCGCTATGAGTGCTATTTATCTTTCTCAATCGCTTAAAGAAGAGATCATGCTTCCTAGGTCTAAGAATGATGATGGCGGACATATAGGTTTTGATGAGAAGGATTTTTCTAAGTTTATTGTATGAGAATTGGCTTAATTATGGTTGAATTATGTGCCCATCCCAGGCAAGGCATTGACCTGAGTGTTCGGAAGAAAGGTGCATGAGGACATTGATTAGCTTTTGTGCTGAAAATTCTGCTGTAAACAGCTGATCTTTGGGCACATGAGTTTGAAAAGGTTTAGATAGTGGGCTATCAACAGTTCCAGGATGTAGAGCAACCACAATGGCCTTGGGGTTTGTTCGCTTCATTTCAATGGCGGCGTTTTTGATAATCATATTTAACGCTGCTTTTGAGGCCCTGTACGCATACCAGCCTCCTAATTGATTATCAGAAATGCTGCCAACTTTCGCAGAAAGTGCTGCAAATATGCCAGTTTTACTCAGTCGGGTTAAAAAATATTTGGCAATCAGTGCTGGAGTAATGGTATTGGCATCAAAGAGCGCATGAAAATGATCCCTTGAGAGCGCATGCAGTGATTTCTCTGGGCTGATTTTCTCTGTGTGCAGAACGCCTGTTGCACAGATAACAAGGTCCCATTCAGGGGCACAGTTGGCCGCAGCTGCAATTGAGGATTCATCTTGATAATCAATCAGGTGATTAGAGGTGTCTTTTATGACAGCGGGTGTTCGTGAGAATGTTTCAATTTGGGCTGTTGGCATATGCACATGCAACGCGATAATCAGTGCTCTGCCAATAGTACCATTGGCACCAATGATCGCAACATGTTTTAGTGGGGGCATAAAAAATCCAGGTATTTTTTTTATTATCCTGAGTTTTATGATTTTTTTCAAGTTGTATTTTTGAATACCGTACTTTATTCTATAATAAAGATATCAATGATAATAAAAGGAGAGTAAATGCCAAGAGGTGGTGCGCGTGAAGGTGCAGGCAGGCCAACAGGTCAGGGTCGTTACCAAGAAAAAACCAGACCTGTGCGTATTCCGGAAAGTATGGTAGAGCAGGTGTTGGATTTTGTAATTTCCAAAGGCTATCAACTGCCTTTGTACAGCAGTTCAGTGCAGGCAGGCTTTCCATCGCCTGCAGATGATTATATTGAAAGCAAGTTAGATTTGAATACCCATTTGATTAAGCATCCCGCAGCAACTTTTTTTGTGCGAGCATCGGGTGAATCGATGATAAACGCCGGAATTTATCCTGGGGATATATTGATTGTGGACAGAAGCCTTCAGGCACGCCATGATAAAATTGTGATTGTCGCGCTTAATGGGCAGTTAACAGTGAAGCGCTTGTGGCAAAGGGATGGTGAAATGATGCTGATGCCGGAGAATGATGATTTTACCCCCATTCGCATTGAGGAGGGTATGGATATGATGATCTGGGGAGTGGTAACTTATGTATTGCATCAGGTATGAGGTTATGGTATGAAAAAAACATTCCAGTCTCGTGATGATTTGATCAACTATGTTGCAAGTATTGCTCCATGGGCCAAAGGTAATGCATCTTCTATTTTCGGCGGATCAAAAGCAGCGATGGCACGTCTTTTGCAAGTTGATCCTGTGGCTTATTCTCGATCAAGAAATGATGGTGATGGCGCAGTTTCACAGTTATCTCCTTACATTCATCATGGCATTTTGACATTGAGCCAGGTTAGAGATCATGCCTTAAGGCAAGTAGCGGCGCCAGAGCAGGCCATGCGTTTTATACAAGAGCTGGCATGGCGTGATTATTGGCAGCGGCAGGCCATATTGCATCCAGAGTGGTTGTGGCAAGATGTGGAGTCTTATAAAACGGGTTTTGATGCGCAGGACTATGCTCAGTCGTTGCCGCAAGATATACGGACAGGTGAGACAGATGTGGCGTGTATCAATGCCTTGATTCATCAGCTTTTGAATCAAGGGTATGTGCATAATCATGGTAGAATGTATATTGCAAGTTATGTGGTACATTTTCGTCGTGTTCGATGGCAGGCTGGAGCGCGCTGGTTTTTAGAACATTTGCTGGATGGTGATGAGGCAAGTAATAATTTTTCATGGCAATGGGTGGCCAGTACATTCAGTCATCAGCCATATATTTTCAATCTTGCAAATGTAAGTCGGTATTTTGGTTCGCAGCTTGATACTGATCCTGTGCACAATCAAATTTTGGATGCCTCATACGAGGAGTTGGCACGAAAGTTATTCCCAAATTTGGGAGAGAGTCATGGTTGATCGGATCTGGTGGGTTCATGAAAAGGCACTTTTTATGCCGGAGCAAAAGCTGCGCTGTGTGCATGTTTGGGATGATGCATATTATCAAAGCCGAGGTTATTCGCTGAAGCGGCTGGTGTTTATTTATGAGACATTGTGTCAGATGCCGGTGGAGATTATTTTTGGTGATACGCAGCAGGTGTTAATTGGCTTACAAAAGCCAATTGAGACTCCTTGTACTGCAGATTCTCAGATTCTGGCATTGGCCAGAGCAGTGAGTCAGCATACGACTGTTCATTGGGTGAGTATGCCTGAGTTTGTGCATGTGGATGCATCAATAGAGTTTCCTCGATTTTATCGTTACTGGAAACAGGCTCAAAAAACGGCATTTTTTAGGCATGATCATGAATAAAAAGCATTTGCCTGAGAAGATTTGTGCATGTTGTCATCGTCGATTTGCATGGCGTAAGAAATGGCAAAAGGTGTGGGATGCGGTGAAGTATTGCTCAAAGCGCTGTCAGGGCATAAGTCGGAAGAGACCATGAGTTTATTTGCGCTGATTGATTGTAATAATTTTTATGTGTCATGTGAGCGTGTTTTTGCTCCACACTTGCATCATCGGCCAGTGGTGGTGTTGTCAAATAATGATGGTTGTATCGTAGCCAGGTCCAATGAAGCCAAAGCGCTGGGGATTAAGATGGGGTCGCCATTTTATCAGAATAAACAGTTGATTGAGAAACAGCGGGTTAAGGTATTTTCTTCCAATTATCCGTTATATGCTGACATGTCCGATCGTGTGATGCAATCAGTGGCGGCTCTTTCACCCAATATGGAGGTGTATTCGATTGATGAGGCTTTTGTTGATCTGGCAGGGTGTTCTGATGTATTGCTATGGGCGCAAGATCTTCGGCAAAAAATTGCACAATGGACAGGTATTCCGGTATCTATTGGTGTGGGCCCAACTAAAACACTTGCCAAAGCGGCCAATCATATTGCAAAACAACATACGGGTGTTTTTCAGATAGATGAGCAGTCGGATATTTTATCGTATATCGCTGTGGAAGATGTGTGGGGGGTTGGTAAAAAGACAGCACAAAAACTGCATATGATGGGAATCACAACTGCCAAGGAGTTACAAATGGCTCATCCAGGCTGGATTCGCTCATGTCTTGGGTTGCTAGGAGAAAGAATCGTGCATGAGCTTTGTGGACGTGCTTGTTTCTCGTTAGAGGCAGGTGGGGATAAGAAAAGCATGGTGTCGTCCGGGTCTTTCGGTAAAAAACTGGGTGCGCTTGAAGACATTGAATATGCTTTGGCCACTCATATTCAGAAAGTGTGTGCAAAGATGCGAGCACAGAAAAGCTGTGCTCAAGGTATGATGGTCTTTTTGCAAACCAATGGTTTTTGTCAGACTGATCGGCAGCATCGGGCTTCTAGGGTGGTTGGTTTTGAGCTGCCATCATTCAATACCATGAGCATGATTAAAATTGGTAAAGGGATTTTACGTGATTTGTATCAGCCTGGGTATTTGTATCATAAGTGTGGGGTGATGTTACTTGACATTATGCCAGTCATTTATAGGCAGGCAGATGCTTTAGTTGTGCCTGACAATGATCAGCTGATGAGTGTGCTTGATCAGGTCAATTATCAAATGGGTTCTGGTACATTATTTTTTGCGGCAACAGCAACGAAAACACCTTCATGGCAAAGACGTTGTAAGCTGCGTTCAGCTCGCTATACCACGCAGTGGGCTGAACTTTTGCAAGTGAGCTAGCTGTATTGTTTGAGATAATGCAGGTATTGGCAAGTAAAGCAGTTAATTATTGAATAGTTATACTGATTTGTATAAATTATAATAAAATTTGGTAAAAACATGACTTATAAAAAATTCAAAACTGACCTGGTTGGGCGTTTTAATCAGTTATTTCCCTCTTCCACAGTGACTGGTTATCGGCAAGAACCAGAGTGCGTTAGGCCTCATCGCTACTTGTCATTGCCGGTCAGTCAATTAGCAGAGGAAATTAAATCAGCTAAAATTGGCCAAGGGTATAATTTTTGTTTGAAAGCACGTGATGCGGTTGCTGCTGATCATCAGGGTATGTATGATCAATTATTTGACAGAGGTTTAGGGGATGCAAATTGTTTTGCCAATACCAGCTTTATTGGAAATTTATTGCGTGGATTTTATGATTTTTCCTTAAGATGCGATAGACCCGATGAGATAGTGGAAAAATGCCTGCAACTTACCTTTGTCTATGCATTTTTTTTGACCATACCTGAAATTTCAAGTTGCGGATTGGGTGATATTCATCCAGTTATTATTTGCCCTTTTTTAGAAGCTGTAGGGGATTTTTTTTACATTGAGGATAGTCTTAAGAGCAGACTTGGAGAGTCTTTGCTTAAAGGAATCATCAGTTGTCATCTTGGTGAGCAGATGGCTGATGAGGTGCTGAGTGTGCTTGATGATTTTATATATAGAGCCCCAGAGCCGGATTTAATTGAAGAGCGTATGCTTGCATTTTATGAGCGGTATCATAGGCTAAATCCATCCAATCAAGAAGAATTAGTCAGCAGTGCTGCATGGATTATATATGAATTTTGCCTGATTCATCCTTTTGAAGATGGCAATGGTAGAGTAGCCAGGCAGTTGTGTTTTGAATTTCTCTCAAAGCATGACACTAGACTGCACTTTGATGCTGCTGAAATGGGTGATTATGGCCTGGATCCGCATTATGTTGCTGCCACCACTCGATTACATCAACCAGGTGGCTTGCAAAATACGCAAAGCTGGCTTTTGACAGTTGTAGAGTCTAAGCTCAGTCATCACTGTGGTCCTAAGCCTTAGAAGTTAAGGCTTATTTTTTGTTTAAAAAAGGGGCTTGGCTTTGTTTGTAACGTGTTAAAGGTCAGTGTCTTTGATTTGAATTTAGGGTTAAGGTTTTGATTTTCAACTTAGATCGAATCAAAAGCATCATATAGTGTATTTTGCAAAGGCCGATAATTCATGTGCAGATCGTTAATGCTTTTTGTGTTATCTGCCTGCCAGGGGATATTAACATTGTTTTCGATGTATTTTCGAGTGATGCCTTTAAGCATGAGTGGACCTAGCAGCCAGCATAGAGCCTTAGGGAGTGCCCGGTTAGGGACAGGGTATGTTGTTCCATATTTTTTATACAGTATTTGGGCAATTTCAAGAAAAGAGCTGCAATGACCGCAGATGATATATCGGCCTTGAGCTGTTTCCAAGGTAAGGGCATTCAGATGTGCTTGTGCCACATCGCGCACATCAACAATACCAATACCAAGATTTGCAACGCCTGGTTTAAATGAACCATCTTTGAGTTGGTTAAGTAAAAGGAGGCTTTGGGAGTCAGAAACAGGGCTAAGCGAAGGTCCCATCACAAGGCAGGGGTTAATAACGACCATTTTCCACTGATCTTGCTGATTGGCAATTTCCCAAGCTGCTTTTTCTGCCATTGTTTTGGAGTAGCTGTAGGGGTTATGCTTGAGAGATGAGGTGGTGTTCCAGGATGCTTCGGTTAGAGGCTTTTGGTTTAAATCAATATTGTCACCAAACATCGCAGCACAGCTGCTGGTAAGTATGATTTTTTTAACAGAAGGGGTTTGACAGGCCTGGTTTAAAACATTTTTAGTGCCCTGGATGGCTGGGTTAATAAGGTCTAATTGAGGATTGTTAACTGCAAATTTAAAAGGGGAGGCTATGTGAAAAATGGCTTGAGTATTTTGCATGGCTTTGGAAAAAGAGCCTTCTTCTAGCAGGTTTGCTTGAAAAAAATGAATATGACCTGGGAGATTATTGGCCATATCAATCAAGTGTTGGTAGCGTTTTTTTAGATTCAGATCTCGTAGGGTGATGTGTACGGTGGCCCCTTGCGCTAGTAAAAAACGGGTAACCCAGCTTCCAACAAAGCCAGTGGCACCAGTAACCAGGATAGGGGCATCATGCAAGATATTGTCCATAAAGAAACCAGAGTATCATCAAGTATATGATAACACGCTGTTTAAGATTAGGATACCTATCACAGTGTATGTAACAAGTATGCGGATTTGAAGATAAGATTTTTTAAGATGTTGTGTTTGATATAGCAATTTGTCAATCATCAGCAGACAAATAAAAAGGATGATGTGTAAGATGTTCATCAAGGGTACATTGAGCAAAATGCTCATCCATGCGATCAGGGTGATCAGATTGCTGGCGATGGCGATGAAGGGCTTTTCTTTTTGAAGACCCCAGTGACTTCCAGCTAAAAAAGAGATAATACAGATGCTATAGGTTTGAAAAAGCAAAGTGTATTTGGGCAGTAGGATACCAAATATTAAAAAAGGAGATATGCCCAAAAATGTTAGAATAAAAACCATATTTGAAGACTATCATGAATTTTAGAAAACACCAATAATGCCAAGTTTTTTAAAAATCAACTAAAGTATTGATAAATATAATTTTTTATTGTAAATTATATGAAATATATAAAAAAAAGAGAGTAAAAAATGTGGGCTGCACTATTTAGGCGATTTCAATCGCCAAAGTTAGCTATGAGAGAGTTGTCTGTTTTAAGTCCATCGCCTTTATCGGAGCAATTGACTCAAATTGTTCGTGAGAAGGGCAATCCACAGAAAGATTTTGAAAGACGAGTGATTGGCTCTGTGGTTGATAACAGTGCGGTTGCGATGAGCGATTTTGCGCGAAGATTATTAGAGGAAGGGTGTGAAATTCAGCCCATCTCGCGTATGGAGGTTAAAATTGAGTTAAGCTTTGTAGACGCTCAGGTTAAGTGGAATATTACCAACATTTGGTCAAAAACCCCTTCTAATGCCGATTATTTGGTCAATGAAAGCATGATACAAGAAAAGCTGAGTGAGCGTCAAAGAGCGCAAGATCTGAGTGCAATATCAATTTTTTCACATCAAAAAGGCGGTGAGCCTTCGCATGTCAGCGAAATGGGAGCAGAGGCGTTACTTGCCAGAGCAAAGCAGGAGGAGACCTTCTTGGAACTCCCATGCCCAGATGAAAATTCATCAAGGGATGGCCAATTATATAGAGATTGGTTAGCTCGTATTTTTCAAGGTGATGATTCACAGGCCGCAGGGGCTATTCTTGCAGAACTTGTAACCATGGCGGCACAATCACCTTATAATCATTTTATTTTTCATTTATTGACCGCTGCTGATCCCATGAAGAAGAATATTGAGTATCGACCATCAGGATTTATTCCACAAACGAATATCAATCATGATCCTCAAACCCATGTGACTACAATGACGTTGTCTGCTTGTGTCATGGCTGAGCAGGTTTTTGACAGTGAAAATCCAATGGGGGTTAATTATCGCTACTGCTCCTTTAAAGGGGATCTGATAAGTGTAGATGGTGAGAGTACTGAGCAATTAAAGCAATTTATTGGTGCAAAAGACAAAGCAACTGAGGTTTGGATGAGAATGATGCAACCATCTGAGCCTAAGGCCTTTACAGGCCCTTAAGCATGCTGTCCTGCCACGAACCCAGATGACCAAGCCCATTGGAAATTGTAGCCCCCCAGCCAGCCAGTAACGTCAACCACTTCGCCAATGAAGAAAAGGCCTTTATGCGCAATTGCCTCCATGGTTTTGGAGGATAAGTCATTGCAATCTACGCCACCCAGTGTCACTTCTGCTGTTTTATATCCCTCAGTCCCATTGGGTTTTATGGTCCATTGGTGTAGCTGCCGGTCTAAGATATTTAATTCGCTTTGATCTAACTTAGACAGTGGTTTTTTTAGTATATCAGCATGGATTTGTGTTTCTAGAAATCTCTTAGGAAGGTATGTGCTTAGGTATGATTTAACAGTTTGGGAAGAGGTGTGGTTTTTAAGAGCAATACAGATGTCAAGTTCAGGGAGACAGTTGATGGTAATGGCTTTACCCGGTTGCCAATAGGAGGATATTTGTAAGATTGCTGGGCCGCTAAGACCTCGATGTGTGATGAGGCAACTTTCATGGAAAGATTGTTGATGACAATTGACTTTAGAATTAAAAGAAATGCCAGAGAGTGGCGAAAGTCGTGCTTTATCATCGACATGAAGGGTAAGTGGAACCAGGCCCGCTCTTAGGGGTAGAACATTTAGTCCAAATTGTGCAGCAAGTTGATGCCCCCATTGACTTGATCCCATGGATGGAATTGAAAGTCCGCCGGTGGCCACGATCAGTGATTGGCAGTTGTAGGAGCCAGAATTGGTGCTAAGTGTGTAAGCGTGATCTGATATTTTTCTAACACTGTCAATGGTTATGTCAAACTTCATGGTGATGGGTTTATTTTGACATTCATCCAGCAGTAGCTTTAGAATCTGTCCGCCCTTGGTATCACAAAACAGTTGACCTTTGGTTTTTTCATGATAGGGGATTCGGTGATGATCAACCAGTGAGATAAAGTCCCACTGAGTATATTGTTTAAGGGCTGATTTACAAAAATGAGGGTTATTTGAAAGGAAGCAGTTGGGCTGGATATGATAGTTGGTGAAATTACAGTAACCACCACCGGCCATGAGTATCTTTCGTCCAGGTTTTCTAGATTTTTCAAGTATCAGTACTGATCGGCCACGTTTACCACATTCGATAGCTGCCATGAGACCAGATGCCCCTGCACCAACAATGATCACATCGTATGATTTGTTTTGGTTCATATGAATCCTAAATTTTGAGACTAGCATTTGATCAAATGGATGTCATGTCAAAAGAATTTGGTGATCAATGTAAGGATCATTATTTCCTATGAAAGACAAGCATATATTTTGCGGTTTTGCTATACTTAGCTTATAAATAATAAGATTATAATTATGGGAAGCAGTGTTTATAACAGTAGTATCGATGCATTTTTGTTAACTGTTGATTTTAGTAAACTGGATGAGGCATGGTTTGCACAATTTGATCAAGGGGGCGCTCTTTCTGAAGAAATCCAAGGGCTACTTAAGCAATGTATCACGGATTACCAAAATTTCAAGCAATCTATTAACAACCCCTTGGCTGAAATTGATCCACAGAATGTTTTAAAGGATATAAAATCCCGTATAGAAAGTCATAAACAACAATTTGATGCAGTTGTCAGTGGTGGTAAAGAAATAAATTTTGGTTCGGATGTAAAACCTCAGTTAGTGATGCGAGCACGTAAATCCATGCTAAACCATAACGTTTTATGTTATCAGTTGTTTTTAAATTCTTCGTTGGAGCAAGGTCGTAAAAATGCATTTTTTAAATTAATAGACAATCCATGGACTCTAGCTGCACTGTTCTCAAAAAAAGGTCTAATCGATGATAAAAAAAAGGATGCTTTTGATTTATTAGAAGAAACACAACTTAATTTTAAAACTGATGGTATATTTGGGTTTAATATTCTTCCAAAGGTAAAGAAATGGATCTTTTCTTATCCAGAATTTTTAGAAATATGGAAATTATTAAATGATAAAACAGGTGGGATGAGTATTTTTTCAGCTAAAACACTATTTATTGATCCTGAAAAAGCAGGGAGAGAAGCAGACATTAAAAAAGTCTTTGCTCAATCAATAAGGAAACTAGATGACGTGTTGACATTGTTATCGGATAAAAAAATACCCGAAAGAGATCGAAGAATGATTTTGGCAAACGTTGATGTTAGCAGGCTTGGAGCTAACAATGAAAACCACATTTTAAAAATGTTACTTTTAAATTCAAAACAAATCCAGGGTAATGGTTCTCAACCTAACATTGGTTTTGGCCTTTTACTTGAGATTTTACAGTCATATGAAACTTCTAAAAATGAAGGGTTTGGTGCTATGCTTAAAAGCGTAAGTAAAGAATTAGAAAAAGATACAAACTTCTCTTCTTTGGAGGCTGGCGCAGATGTGAGACGTTTAAGAATGCTTAATTCCAAATTAATTAGCAAAGCTCCAATAGGGTTTAATCGGGATGGTTTAAGAACTTTGATTGAAAAGTGCAAGCGAATGTATCAAGGAGCCTCATATGGTGGAGATACGTTAGAGGAGCAATTTGCTAAATTACATGGGCTTGCAAAATTGACTAAAGAGCCTATCATGAAATCGGATCAGGGTGAATTAACAAACTTTAAAAGTCCTCAAATAGCTTCTGTTCCTTCAAATAGCTTATCACCTGATCCTAACATTGCTGCTCAAAGAACAGAAGAAAAGCCTTTGGATATTGATCACGGAGCAAATATAGGAAATAGACGATAATCTGATAGAATGCTATTGGATTGAGGCTGTATTTTGATGCTTAAGCGAGTTTATCTTACGATTGATGATGCTCCATCGGCGCATTTAGAAAAAATAGTTGATTTTTTATCATTTTATCAGATACCGGCTGTTTTTTATGTCAGAGGTGGATTTGTTGAGCAATATTGCTCAAAAGTAGCTTACGCCATCTCAAAAGGGTACTTGATCGGTAATCATACTTACTCTCATTCATGTTTTTCAGAATTATCGTTTGAACAATGTCAACATGAAATTTTAAAAACAGAGCTATTGATAGACGCATGTTATGCAATGGCTGGAGTGATAAGACCCAAGAAGGTTGTCCGATTACCATTTGGTGATCGTGGTGCAGGCGCTAATGCCAGGACTGCTCAAAATGACACAGAGCAGCAGCATGTGATGCAAATTCAAAAGTTTTTAGCAGCTGAAGGCTTTGAAAAATTGTCTTTTCATCATGCCAGTGAATATATTGATGCATACTGGGACTGGGATACTCAGGATTATAAAACCAGACACATTGAAGACCTGACAGGGTATATTAAAAACATGGCGTCCTTTATGGAGAACTATCATCATGAGTCAGCGGTCATATTGCTCCATACTTTTGATCACAATGCCCATCTTTTTCAGCCTACCTTAAGTTTCTTAATGGCACAAAGCATTGCTTTTTTGCCAATTTGATAGGTCGTATCTGAAGAAATAGCAGCACTGAATCAAGGGATATACTTGAATGGATATTTCCCAGATACGAAAAAGAGGACGATGGTTATTTTTTAGAGAATAAACACAGTTGCGATGACTTTTTAAGTTTGACAGGATGGTCCTTTAAGGAAATCTGCATCATTTGCCTGGTTTAGCATGGGTGACTATTTTGTTGTTATTGCTGCGGTCCAGTTTAAATAAATTTCATCTGATATCTTCTCAATACTGGATGATTCTGGTAAAAATGAGATAATATACCTTGTTAAGGAATTTTACAGAGTGTCCCCTGATTATAAAGTTAGACAGGCAGGTCTTCATGATCTTGACTCGCTGATGCTGCTGGAAGAAATGGTGTTCCATGCGGCTGAGTATCATTTGATTGGTCGCAGGCAATATCGCTACTTTCTTCAGGAGGCTAATGCTGAAATATGGGTGGTTGAGATTGATGGGCAGGTCAGAGCCTCTGCCATATTGTTTTATCAAAAAAATCGATCGCATTGTCGGCTGTATTCAATTGCAGTGCATCCTGATTTTCAAGGGAAGGGTATTGGCTCGCAGATATTTCGTGAGCTTGAGGCAATGCTGCTGGTAAGAGGATACCGTGAGTTAAGACAGGAAGTTCGATCGGATAGATCTGAATTGATTGCACTTTATTTGAAAAGGGGTTATCAAATTTATGCAAAGACTGAAAATTATTATCCTGATGGTGTAAGTTGTGTGAGATTAAAAAAGGTGTTGAAGGGTGAATAAATATATTATTGTGACCGATAAGCAGAAATTGATTGATGTGGATGACAATTATATTATATTGTCGCCAAGGGAATTCATCGGCCAGAAATTTGAAATTTTTAAAAAACAGGATCGGGTAAAAGTAATTAATTTATCTCCAAATTATGAATATTTAAGTTTGGGATATTATGTATCTTTGATGTGCCAGGCAAGATCTGTTTTATGTTTTCCAGATTTAAGTAATGTCGTGTCTTTAAATTGGCAGAAAAATCATTCACATTATTTTTCTGATTTAAACCGGATTTTGGAAAAACATTATGATTTACCGTTTGAAGACCCATATGTGCGAAGGTTTACTAGTTTTTTTGGCAGACATGTGGACCCAAAGCTTGAGCCATTAACCCGTCGGATATTTGACTTATTTCGAACCCCTATTTTTAGTTTTGAGATACGATTTACGGAGAAGCATCAGTGGCGGGTTGTTAAAATTGAGGCGGAGTCTTTGGGTCGATTAATAGGGCAACAAGTTGATCAGTTTAATCAAGATTTAAAGCATTTTACCGGCAGTGTCTGGCGAAGACCCAATCGAAGAAAACAGGAGCGGTACTGGATAGCAATTTTGCATGATCCAGAAGAGAAAAGATCACCATCCAATCGCGGGGCCTTAAAGAAATTCATTGATGTTGGTAAGAAAATGAACGTTTGGGTGGAGCTAATTACTAAAAATGATTTTCCTTCATTGCTTGAATTTGATGCATTGTTCATTCGTGAAACCACAGCGATTAATAATCACACCTATCGATTTGCGCAAAAGGCAGAAGCAGAGGGCATACCCACTATTGATGACACGGCATCAATCATCAAGTGTTGTAACAAAATTTATATGAATGAACATTTTGAAATGCATAAGATTGATACACCCAAAACAAAAATATTAAGCCGTAAAAATCTAGAAACTCAAATGCAAAGTATCCAGTATCCTTGTGTGATTAAAATCCCGGATGGCTCATTTTCTGTTGGAGTTTTTAAAATTAATGACCCTAATCAGTTAGTGATGCAACTGGGTGAGTTGTTTAAAAAGTCTGAGCTTATTTTATGTCAAGAGTTCTTGGAATCAGCATTTGATTGGCGAATTGGTGTATTGGATCAAAAGCCTTTATTTGCCTCAAAATATTTCATGGCCAGTGGGCATTGGCAGATTTATAACCATGTTGCCAATAAGCAAGCTCTCAAAGCTGGAGATGCAGTGTCGGTTGAAATTAACCAAGTACCCAAAAGAGTGCTGGAAGTGGCCTTAGCGTCATGCAGGAATATCGGCGATGGATTATATGGTGTTGATATCAAAGAGCTTGAGAATGGCCGTGTGGTTGTGATTGAGGTGAATGATAATCCAAACATTGACAAAGGCGTTGAGGATGAGTTACTGGGGGATGAAATTTATAAAAAGATCATTGAAAGTTTTGTGATGAGAATTGAAAGAAAACTCAATGATTGATGTTGCGATTGGTTTTGCATGGCAATTTGCTGATAGACACATGATTTAAAGGGAAATTTTTGATGGATTTTTTTAAACATAAGCGCCGAGCTGAGGCTGCAGTAAATGGTGGAGTTTGGTGGCTAATTTTAATGCTGGACTTTTTTGTTTTTTCAACCATTTATTATGGCATGTTTGTGAATAGTCAGCAGGTGATTAGTCCCACGGATGTTGTGCCTTACACATGTGAGGAAATGGTGATCGATAAAAAGTGGGATACAGAAAATGCAATTGAAAAAATCTCAAACTTGACAATTTATGAGTTTAATGTTGGTTGGATAGATCATCAAAAGCCAGTTGATGGGATTTGTCGATCACTGCTGGATTTGGTGGAACAGATTCAGGGCGATAAAGGCCTTGTTGCATTAATGAATCAACGCAAGCAACTGGAGCGTCAATATAATGAGCAAGATGCTTATCAAAAACAGGTGAATCCCAGCGCGAAAATGAAGTTATCGGAGATTACCAGCATTGATCAAACCTTAAAGCAGCAGCCATTGATTCAATCATTTTTTAAGGCCTTAACGGATGCACAAGCGCAGTCGCAGGTTTTAGAGACTTCATTAAAAAGCTTAAGGGCTTTTTACCCTGTTAAAGTCTTTATCAGTAACATGTTGTATTTACTGCCATTGTTTGGCTTATTTTGCTTTTGGTATATTCATAGCTTAAGAAGAAATAAGAATTTATCCATCGTTATTTCAGCGCATATGATGGTTCTTAGCTTTATTCCAATTTTGCAAAAAATGATGGCATTTCTATACGATATGCTCCCATTACATTGGTTAAAAGATCTGGTCTTGTTTTTATTTAAGTGGGATTTGGTGGCTTCTTGGTTTTATTTGTTAATTGGACTGGGTATTGGGCTAGCGTTTATAATGATCTATTTTATTCAAGTTAAGTTGAAAAGCGCTAAGGTTTTGCAGCATAAAAGATTGGCAAGGGGTGGATGTGTGGAATGTGGGATAAAGATGCCAGAGGGTAGAGACTATTGCCCATTTTGCGGTGCATTTCAGAAGATGGAATGTGGCATGTGTCATGAATTGACTGAAAAGGCAGGGTCTTTTTGTACTTGTTGTGGGCAAAAATTGGCTGAAGATAAAGTTGTTAGATAAGCAGCAGGTGATTGATGGTAATTGCCGGTCAACACATTTTTGAGAAGATGGCTTTAAGGCTAAAGCAATGACTTTCTGTGTATTTTTTGGTGTGGACAGGCATGATTTTTTATAAATCAAGCTTTAAAAGATACTCGCTTTTCAGGGTCAGGCAGCTTCTTTGTGCAGATCATGATTGGTATTGGGGACTTGATGTGTGGATGAGGGTGTTGATTTTGCCTTTGGTGCTGGGAAGAGTCGGTAAATAAAAGTTCTCTTAGTACCAGCATATTTATTTGGGGGTCTTAAGACTTCATTGACCAAATTTCAGGGCCTGACTGTGCTTGAATCTTACAAATGAATTTGCTTGAATCTTTACATTTGTATTCTAAGTTATTAATATTTTTATTTTTAATAAGGTGGAAAGTTTTAATGGATCAAGCTGGGCTGATGGCATGCTTAAACTTAGGCATGCTTGATATTCACAGTGTTTATGGGGAAGATGCACAAACATTGTTGATTGTGGCAGTTAATGATGGTGCGATTGATGCTGTGAGATTCTTATTAAATCAAGATGTGGACATTCAATATCAGGATCGAAATGGGCAAAGTGCGCTGATGTATGCTGCTATAGCCGGGCACCATGATATTGTTGCCTTGTTGCTAAAAGCTGGCGCAGAAATTAATTTGTGTAATCGTTTTGGTCAAAATGCACTGATGCTAGCTTCTTCGCTTGGTCGCTTGCAGGTTGTGCAGTT
>Ga0169931_10000423_pt1 | contig 69257 bp, 61 predicted proteins | sample Kivu_15m_20L_FD_129675 | JGI IMG/M metagenome (GOLD analysis project Ga0169931, IMG submission 129675) | Freshwater microbial communities from Lake Kivu, Western Province, Rwanda to study Microbial Dark Matter (Phase II) - Kivu_15m_20L... | ecosystem: Environmental > Aquatic > Freshwater > Lake... | reverse complement strand
CTGGAGATCTGAAATTTTTGCGTCTCGGAAGTTCCGCCTCTACTCGGTACGGATTTCCCTCCTCTTGGCTGGTCGGTGGGGTTCCTTCCACGTTTCCTTCCTGTGCACTTGGAGCGGATAGATGTTCGTCAAATACGCGTCTGCGGGGCTTGAAGGATTTAGGCTCCTCGGAAGATTCCCCTTGAGGTCTTTGTTCAGGTCTAAGTGTAAATTCCTTGGCAGGCTTTACATAAGGTTTGGCTGCTCTTTCCTCTCTTGGGGGGGCTTGCGTTTCCTCTGAAGTGGTGGGGGGAGTATCCTCTGTGATTTCAGTGACGTTCTGTCTTCTGAATTTGGGCTTGAATTCTGTGGGTTCTTCGGTAGTGGTTGCAGCAGCGGCAGGTGCAGGAGAGTACACTTTCTCTTCTACTGCGGCTCCAGTTTCTACTACTGAAGGTTTTTTCTTAGGGAGTGCTTGCTCTGGGATGATGGCTTGCTGGTCAAGAATCGCATACACCAGTTCGTCTTTTTTCAAAGTTTTGGAATTTTTCACTCCAAGTTCCTCAGCAATCTCTTTCAATTCAGATAAAAGTCTGATTCTGAGTTCTTCTATGTTGTACATAAAGAGGGGAAGAAATAATTAGATCGGTAAAATGTGGTTTTGGGATGGTGAATAATTTTCTGAGCGAAAAAGGTCTGCAGGAAAAGTTCAAGCCAAAGTGGGCTGAATGATTATTCACGTTTTGATTACAATATTACTTGTTGAAGTTGGATTAAACAAATTTTTCTTTTTCGTCTATTTTCCATCACTTGGGTCGCAATCAGCCAATTAACTGTCGGATAATGGAAAGTGATTTGAGGGGATTGGGCTGAGCAAGGTGTTGTCCATGAAATGCTACCAAGTGATCCAGAAGTTTTCGCCGTAGCGGTAGGGATAAAGTGGAGTTAGGATGGTACCCCTGAACTAGTAAATCTTTTAAATAGGGAAGTACTAGGCTTATTTCTTCCGAATGGAAGGGATGGCGCATGCTTTCTGCCAAAATACCCTCTGCCTCCTCCGGAGCGAAGCCCAAATGCCTGGCATTTTCAAGTAGAAAGACCAGCGGGAAATGAGACAGACTCGTCTTTGGATCGTCTAAGGTAGAAATACTTTCATCCAGAAAATCAAAAAGTCCCTCATTTTGGTAGCCTTCAAGTATGCTTCTACTGATCACTTCTGTCGCAAAAAGAGCCAGACTAGTGCGAGCCATGTCAAAGGGGATGAGCCGTTGAGGTCTATTAATTTTTGCTTCGGAAATGCGTTGTAGCCCAGTGTTTTCCTTGTCATAGACAACCAGGTCAAGTAGGGTCAGGGGCTGGTAGAGCGCAATCTTACTTCCCTTGCCGAGGCTTCTTACTCCATTCACAAGGTAGGCTTTCAGGCCAAGTTCGCGGGTAAAAATGCGGACAATGATGCTCGTGTCCTTGTACTTGATATGGCTTAATACGATCCCAGTCGTTTTTTTAAGCATGGCTGGTTTGGATTAACCCTGGTCTTCCTGAAAGCACTTTCTGCACCGGGCCTCGTAACTGTCTTTTTCACCGAGCATCACTTTTTCTTTTGCTGCGGAAAGGCGGTAGGAAAAGGCGGCCAAATCTCCGCATTTCATGCAGATGGCATGCACCTTGGTCACGTATTCGGCAATAGCCATCAATTCGGGCATGGGATCAAAGGGCTTGCCTTCAAAATCCATGTCCAATCCCGCCAAGATCACCCGCTTCCCTTGGTTGGCTAGGAGTTGCACCACCCGGACAATCTCCTCATCAAAAAACTGGGCCTCATCGATTCCCACCACATCACAGGTACCACTGAGCAAAAGGATATCCCCAGCAAAACTGACAGGGGTGGAGCGGATGCTCGTTTCGTTGTGCGACACCACATGGGTATCGTGGTATCGTGTATCTACTGTAGGCTTGAAGATCTCCACCTGCTGCTTTGCTAGTCGAGCACGTGTGAGGCGGCGAATCAACTCCTCTGTTTTGCCCGAAAACATGGATCCACAGATTACTTCAATCTGACCTTTCTGCTCGGCATGTTTTCTACTGATGGGTGAGGGTTCAATAAACATACTTATTCGGTGTAGGTCAAATGGGGAAATTTACTGGATTCAGGGACGCTTATCGTCAATTCATCTTGAAGGAGATGCGCTTGACAAGCCAATCGCTCATGGGGAAGTAGTCTCTTCAAGTCTCTAAATTGAAGTTCTTGTGGTGTTTCTGGGCTTAAATACTCTTGGCCTGCTAAGATATGCATTTTGCAGGTCGTACATCTTCCTTTTTTACCGCAAGCATGCATCCAATCTATTCCATTTTCATGAATTAATTCGATAACTTTACGTTCCGTGTTTTCTGTTTCAATAGATCGGTTTCCGAGATTTTGAATACGTATTCGGACCATGCCTTTGTTTGTTTTTGAAAACAATATCCACCTATGAGCACTCAAATTAACGGCAATTATTTAGAAAAATATGCCACCTCCTATGCAGAATTGGTTTGTGACCAATTTTTCAGCACGAGACAGTTTATTACTGGACAAGAAATCATTCAATTGACTCCAAGTGCTCAGGTGAATTTTTTCGTCATCAAACGCTTATTTGAGTTGTGGCAGGAAGAATTGGGCAAGTTGAAGTCCAGCCCCTATTTTGATTACCGTGACATCGCAGTACATGAAGCACTCACCCAGTTCATGAATGTGCTTTCTCGCCGGATCAAGGTGGAGCGCCGCTATCTGGAAGGCATGCTTCAGGATGCGGTTCAAAATGCGATTTTAGTGGCTACAGACCCGGTTTATTTCTATCAATTGGAATTGGAAAAAGCACCTGCCGGAAAAATCAACGAGTACCTCAAAGAAAACAAGAAGTACTTCAAATGGAATGAAAAGTTAATCACCTCACTCATTGATAAAGCAGGAATTGTTCAGGATCTAGTTACTTATCAGCAAGCTATTGTGGCTAATTTTCAAGTGCTAGGCGGAAGTTTGGATGCTCCCAAAGAACTCCTAGCCAGCCTAAGTACCACCCTTTCTTTTGACTTAGAACTGTACATGGGTAAAGAAAACGAAGTCCGATCCGAAATGGAAGATGAGGAAGTAGATTTTGTAGCGCGGGAAACTGAAGGGGTTGAGTCAAATGACGAGCATGAGGAGGAGCCGGAACCTGAAATGGAGGAAGAGGAAGAAACGGCTGAAGAACCCGAAAAGACCAGGCCGGTAGAACCAATGACTTCCCATGTTCCATCTGGAAAGGGTTTGGATGCCGCGCATTTGAAGACCGTATTTGCTACTGAAACTTACAAGGGAATGAAGGGGATTTTGGGAGAGTTGGCAGAAAGCCTCGCCCTGAATCAGCGCTTTATGTTTACCAAAGAATTGTTTGATGGAAATGCGGACCTGCTTCGCCATGCGTTAAAGTCCGTGGACGAACTCGCTACTTTTGAAGAGGCTGTGAACCTGATCAATGCGCGGTTCGTGTTTGAACTGGGCTGGGATATTGAATCGGAAGAGGTGCGTGAATTTATGCAGCAGGTCTACCGCAAATTTGTGAGGTAATCAAGCATCACTTCAGACAAAGGGCGGCAAGGATACTTACTTGCCGCCCTTTGTTTTTTTATTGGGACACCTATTTTTTAGGGTTTAATTGGGCTTAAAGAAAATAATAGTTTCTGAGGTTCAATGAAGTGGGCTGTGGACAGTCGTCCGTGGTCGATTATCCTTAAACCTTAACTGATTCGGCCCAACTGGGATGCTCTGGAAGAGTCTAACTTGATGAAGATAAAAAGCAAGACGGTAAAGGACCAGAGCGAAGAACCCCCATAACTGAAAAAGGGTAGCGGAATACCAACCACAGGAAAGAGGCCAATCGTCATGGCAATGTTGACCATGAAGTGGAAGAGTAGGATGGAAACCACTCCGTAGCCATAGATTCTGGAAAATCGTGTTTTTTGCCTTTCCGCCATAATGACCAAACGGTAGAGCAAGCCGGCGAAAAGGCTGATCACCACAAAACTTCCCAGCCAGCCAAACTCCTCTCCAAGGGTACAGAAGATAAAGTCAGTGTCTTGTTCAGGCACAAAGTCAAACTTAGTTTGGGTACCTTCCAAGTATCCTTTGCCAAGCAAGCCTCCTGAGCCGATGGCAATTTTGGATTGGGTCACGTTCCAGCCCACACCTAAGGGATCGATGTCTGGATTGAAGAGCACCATGATTCGATTTTGTTGGTGAGGAGGGAGTTTCGATACCACAAAATCGATGGAATAAATGTAGGCGATGAGTCCGATGCCGATCAGGGAGAAGGCCAAGATCCGTTGCCAGGATTTTTTACCGTGGTAAATTAATCCACCGATGACCAAGATGATGATTGCCGCCAAGTAAAGGTTGTTATCCACGCCTAAGGCCAGTAGGGTGATGCTCACTGCGCCTAAGCCCAATACGTAATACCATTGAGGAAGGCCTTCTCGGTAAAACATGATGAGCAAGGAAAAGTACACCATGGCGGTACCTGTATCGGGCTGGAGTAGGATCAATGCTACCGGAACCAACAGGACTCCGAATGCGATGAATTGGTAGTTGCGCTTGGAAAGGTCAAAGGTCGGTCGCTCCATGACCTTGGCCAAGGCCAAGGCCGTGGCAAACTTTGCAAATTCACCCGGTTGAATTCGGAATTCTCCTACCCCAATCGATAAAATTTGTCCATTGACTTCCTTTCCAAAAATGGGGGTTACTAGGAGAATTCCCAGGAAAATGAGGTAGATGACCAGGGATAAATTTTCAAAAAAGCGGTAATCTGCCACCATGATCAAGGTGATTAGGCCGATGGCAGTGCCAATCCACACCAATTGCTTCCCTGAACTGATGGATAAGTCAAAAATACTTTTTTCTACTTGGCTGTCGTAGACTACGGCATAGATGTTGAACCAGCCGATCATTACCAAGGCAAAATAGATGGATACTGCGATCCAGTCTACTCGATTGATTTGAACCCCTGATTCTTTCATTTAATTGATAAAATTACCTGCTAGTACGTACTCTTGGAGTTCGGGTCGGGAAATGGTTCTTCGGATGTACTTCTCAATCATTAGGGAGGCGGTACTGGCTGCCGCTCTTCCTCCCCAGCCTGCATTTTCCACATACACAGCGATGGCTATTTTGGGATTCTCCTTGGGGGCAAATGCAATGAATACGGAGTGGTCTTCTCCATGTGGGTTTTGGGCGGTACCTGTTTTTCCTGCAATCACGAGATCTTTCATCACGGCTCGATTGGCTGTTCCATAAAGCGCTTCCGCCATCGCATCTTGGATCAAATCAAAATGGCGCGCATCAATTCCCACGGAATGTTTTTCTTGGAATTTGGCGGGGATTTTCTTTGGATCTCCATCGATGGCTTTGACTAGATGCGGGGTGAAATAATAGCCTTTATTTGCGAAAATGGCAGCAAGATTGGCCATCTGAAGTGGGGTTACTTGCATTTCCCCTTGGCCTATGGATAGGGAATAGATGGTCGAATATTTCCAATGCCCTGCACCGTAGATGCGGTCATAGAGTTTACTCGATGGGATATCTCCTCCCTTTTCCCCATTCATATCCATGCCAAGAGGTGCTCCTAGTCCGAATTTCAAGACTTTTTCCCGCCAAGCATTCAATCCAATTTCCGTGTCTTTGAAGGTGTTGGACGATACTTCTCGGTTGATGATCTGTCGGAAAGCCTGGTGGTAGTAAGGGTTACATGAATTTCGGATTGCTCCAAACAAATTGACTGGGTTGGGATGGTTGTGACAGGCTACCAAGGATCGGTTGCACGAAAAAGTGGAATTAGGAGTCAGGATGCCCTCTTGCAAGCCAATCAAACTCTGTACTATCTTGAAGATGGAGCCAGGAGGGTAGGTTGCCATGATCGGGCGATTAAACAGCGGCTTGGATCCATCATTGTTCAGTTTGCGGTAAGTTTTCCCAAACTCAGCCCCGGTCAACTGGTTGGGATCATAAAAAGGAGCGGATATCATGGCCAAAATCTCTCCCGTCTTTGGTTCAATCGCAACCACTGAGCCAGTTTTTCCATTCATCAGTAGTTCTCCATACCGCTGAAGGTCTAAGTCAATGGTGGAGGTTAAGTTTTTGCCCGCTATAGAAATGGTATCGTATTCTCCTTCCTTGAAGGGTCCCTTGTCCACTCCTCGAACATTTACCATTTTGTATTTCACTCCCTTTTGTCCACGCAACTCCTTTTCGTAATATTTTTCTAAGCCGCTCAGCCCGGTGTAATCTCCTTGTGAATAATAGCCTGCTGTATCTCTTTCCAATTGTCCAGCACTGATTTCTCCGATATAGCCCAAGGCATGTGCTGCCGTTGGGGTAGGATAGGATCTGACACTTCGAGTCAGGATAAATAAGCCAGGATAGTCCACCAAAAAGTCTTGAATACGCGCAAAATCCTTTGTGGACAACTGCTTGATTAATGGAGAGGGCTTTACTTTAGAATAGGATTTTGCAGCATTGTATCCCTCGATCAATTCTTCCTTGCTGATGCGAAAAAGTTCGCAAAATCGTGCGGTATCCCCAACGTTAAATTCTCGAGGAACCACCATCAGGTCAAAGATAGGGTTATTGAACACCATCAATTTGCCAGTTCGGTCATAGACCAACCCTCGGTAAGGGTGATCGACAACCCGTTGGATGGCATTGCTTTCGGCACGTTTCAAGAAACTGTCGTCCAATACTTGGATGGCAAAAAGTTTGACCAGTAAGACTCCACTTACTAAGAAAATAAACAAAAGGATGATAGCAGGACGTTGGTCTCTCATGAGATGCCTCGTTTACGTCTGAAAAATAATACCTGCACCAAGATGGTCAAAATGAGGGTGAAGACTGCGGAGAAAAAACTTTTACTTAATACTCCTAAAAATCCACCTGTACCCCATTGATCGGCAATAAAAAATGCCAAAGAGTAAATAAAAAGTAGTGGAAAGGCATAACTCACGTAGCGCCCTAAACCAATTTGCGTAAGGCTCGGTTCTTCAGCCTCGTCAAATCCGCCGGTAGGACTCGCAGTTTTTAGCCAAATAGGCTTTAGAAATGCAAACAAAGTGGCTGCAGCAGTGTGCATGCCGATCGTCTCAAAAAACACATCCAAGATAAATCCTAGAACAAATGCCAGCAGCATGAGGGGGATAGTTCGGAGCGTACTTGGCAAAATCAACAAACCTAGTAAGTACAAAAATCCAAATGCATGCCCAAAAAGGGCCAGATTTTTTAGAAATAAAATCTGAACCAATCCCAAAATCAGGATTACAAAAGAATAGGAGAACAGGTTTCTAATATTCATTGGGTAAATCGGATTGGCGGTACAGGGAATCTATCTCCTGAAATTGGGTGTTTTCGACCAAATACACGTAGTTCAATTTACTAAAATCAGTGCTCAGTGTTATCGTAATGGACAAGTAATTGGGATCTTTTTTATTGACTTCTACCTTTGAAATCTGTCCAATCAGGAGCCCTTCTGGAAATACCGCATTGAAACCAGAGGTGATTACTGTATCCCCCTTGCTCGCTTTTACGTGGCGAGGTACGTAGAGTAGTTGTACTTCGGAAGCCTTCACGCCATCCCATTGCACCGAACCAAAAACTTCTGAGGATTTGATTTTGGCTGAAATAAGCAAACTCGTATTGAGTACAGAAAAGGCCACCGAGTAATTTTCGGATACGGATTTGACCCTTCCTACGATACCTTGGGAGTTAAAGACACCCATTCCTGGTTTGACCCCATCTTTGGCACCTTTGTAAAGGGTTAGGTAATTTTGTGAAAACCGTAAGGAGTTGGCTACCACGCGTGCACCTTTCAATTCAAAGGTTGCTTCCAAAGTAGAATCTATTGCAAGCGGGATGCTATCTGGCTTTACTTGCAATTGGAGAAGTTCCTGCTTGAGTCTCGCATTTTCTTCCACCAAGGCAGTATTTGCATCTGCAAGGGAGAAAAATTGAACCACATCTGCCTGTTTTTTGAGGGCGCTACCCACCAATTCGTTTGAACTATTAAAGAATGCTGCCCCTTGTGGGGAATTGTTGGCGACAATCATCCAGATCGCTAAAAATTCAAGAAAAGCGAATAGTAAAAATGCTCTTACACGGTAAAGGAACTGAAGGATGCGCAGCATTCAGGTATTAGGTCATCAGAACGGTTCGGAAGTTTTGAATGTTTTTAAGGGCAGTGCCAGTACCACGGACTACTGCTCTAAGTGGATCTTCCGCAATGTGAATGGGAAGTTTGGTTTTTTGGTGCAGACGCTTGTCTAGCCCCTTCAAAAGCGCTCCGCCTCCTGTCAGGTGGATGCCATTGTCGTAAATATCAGCAGACAATTCAGGGGGAGCAATTTCCAAGGCCTTAAGCACTGCTTCTTCTATTTTGGAAACTGATTTGTCCAAGGCAAAGGCAATTTCTGAGTAGGATACCTTGATGACCTTTGGAATACCCGTCATCAAATCTCTACCTCTGATCTCGTAATCGTCTGGTGCATCATCTAGTTCAGTCAAAGCCGAGCCGATAGCGATTTTTACTTTTTCGGCAGAACGCTCGCCGATTAGCAAGTTGTGTTGTCTTCTCATGTAGTCCAAGATGTCCTTGGTGAAGGTATCACCTGCTACACGGATGGATTGGTCTGCTACAATACCAGACAAGGCAATCAGGGCAATCTCCGTAGTACCCCCTCCGATATCCACGATCATGGAACCCATGGGTTTTTCGATATCAATGCCAATACCGATGGCTGCTGCAATGGGCTCGTAAATCATGTATACTTCCTTCGCTCCAGCGTGCTCAGCAGAGTCACGAACCGCTCTTTTTTCTACTTCAGTAATGCCAGAAGGGATGCAAATCACCATTTTGTGGGATTGCGGGAACATGCCTTTTTTCTGACCTGGGATCATTTTGATCAAGCCACGAATCATTTGTTCTGCGGCATAGAAGTCTGCAATCACCCCATCCTTGAGTGGACGGATGGTTTTGATGTTTTCATGGGTCTTCTCATGCATGTTCATCGCCTCTCTTCCTACAGCCAATACCCGGTTGTTGGTTTTATCGATAGCGATGATCGAGGGCTCGTCCACCACAATTTTATCTTTATGAATAATCAAGGTATTTGCGGTACCCAAATCAATGGCGATATCACTTGAGAAAAAATCAAATAGTCCCATTTTTAATTTTTTTTTTTGCTTTGAACTTGGTCGTGGACGATTAGGCTAGTCCTTGCGTACTAATAGGTGCCCAAGAATCGACAAAAATAATCCCTTAAATCGATAAAACAGAGAGAAAGTAGAATTTTTGTTTTTGAAAAGAAGAATTGGATCAGCAGCGCTAACCCAAGCATTTTTTTAGGGCGATCGACTAAAATTAGGCAAAATTTGGCAGCATTCGATGCGCTATTTTGTATTTCGTGAATCTTTCTATTACTTTTGTGTGGTATTCTAAAGTTTCTAGAGGGGACAACAGTCCCCTCTTTCATTATCCTACAGCATGAGTGACCTAAAGCACCTAATCCTTGACCTCGTAGAAAAGCACCTTCCTGATGCCGAGCATTTTATCGTGGAGGTGAAAGTGGAACGGGTAGCAGACAAAACCAAAGTGCTGGTTTTGGTGGATGCAGATCAAGGAATGACGATTGCCGCTTGTGCAAAATTGAGTCGTGCCTTGTCCGGGGAATTGGAGACCAGCGCGCTGTTGGAGGAAGCCTACACCTTGGAAGTTTCATCACCGGGTTTGGATTATCCGCTGACGGAAAAAAGACAGTACCTCAAAAACCTGGGACGAACGCTGAAGGTGTATTTGCAAACTGGCGAAGAAATTTTAGGAAAATTGAAAGAGGTGGAGGATTTGGGAATCAAACTTGGGGTGACCAAGAAAGAAAAAGGAAAGAAAAGTGTCGAAGAGGAACGAATTGTTTCCTTCGCTGAAATAAAAAAATCTATCGTACAAGTATCTTTTAACTAATTCCAATGGATGCAAAAATCTTAATTGAATCCTTCGCAGAATTTGCGAGATCTAAAAATGTGGATCGTCCTACCATGATCCGTATTCTGGAAGATGTATTTAGAGCGATGATTCGCAAGAAGTTCGAAACGGACGAGAACTTTGATGTCACCATCAATGCCGATAAGGGGGATTTGGAAATTTTCCGTATCCGAGAAATTGTCGATGACAATTCGGAAGACATCTGGGATTTTGACAAGATTAGCCTTACAGATGCTCAAAAAATAGAGCCCGATTTTGAAGTCGGTGAAGAGGTTTACGAAAAAATTGAGTTGGAAGAATTTGGAAGACGTGCTGTACAAATGGCTCGCCAAACCTTGATCCAGCGCATCAAAGACCTGGAAAAGGACATCCTATTCAGCAAATACGAGGAGCAAGTAGGAGAAATTATTTCAGCAGAAGTGTACCAGATTTTGGGCCGCGAAATTCTCCTCATCGATGGGGAAGGAAATGAGTTGATCTTACCGAAAGGCGAACAAATTTCGAAAGATCGTTTTAGAAAAGGCGATTCGGTCAAAGCGGTTGTACATCGTGTAGACATGATCAATGGCAATCCCAAGGTAATCTTGTCTCGTACCTCTCCGGTATTCTTGGAAAGACTCTTTGAAAACGAAGTACCTGAAGTTTATGATGGTCTAATCACCATCGTGAAGGTAGTCCGCGAGCCAGGTGAGCGAGCCAAAGTGGCTGTGGAATCCTACGACGACCGTATTGATCCAGTAGGTGCTTGCGTGGGGATGAAAGGATCTCGTATTCATGCAGTAGTGCGTGAATTGCAGAATGAAAATATTGACGTGATCAATTTCACCGAAAATTTGGAACTCTATGTTTCTCGTGCCTTGAGTCCAGCAAAAGTTTCTTCGCTATCCATCAACAAGGAATCCAAGCGAATTTCTGTGTTCTTGAAGCCTGATCAGGTTTCTTTAGCCATTGGAAAAGGTGGATTTAACATCAAATTGGCCAGCCGATTGGTGGGTTACGAAATTGACGTATTCCGGGAATTGAATGAATACGAAGAGGAAGATGTAGACTTGAACGAATTCTCGGATGAAATCGATCAGTGGATCATTGACGAACTCAAAAAGACTGGTTTGGATACCGCAAAGAGTGTGTTGGTACTCAGCAAAGAAGATTTGATTCGTAGAACTGAGTTGGAGGAAGTGACCATTGACGAGATTTTCCGCATACTTCGAACAGAATTTGACCAATAAGGGGTTGAACCCCAAAGAATACCCTAATTTTACTTAAGATTTCGAAAGAGGTTTTTGCTTATGTCAGAAGAAAAAATGATGCGATTAGGCCAAATAGCCAGAAAACTCAACGTGGGTACGGCAACCATTGTGGAGTCCTTGGCTAAAAAGGGCTATGAGGTGGAGAACAATCCCAATTCCAAAATCACCATGGACCAAGTGGCCATGCTCGAAAAGGAATTCAAGTCCTCTGCGCTTGAAAAAGAAGAGGCGTCCCACCTTTCCATTGGAAAGCGTCATGAGCCATTGGCTATGGAGCAAGAGGCCCCCAAGCCTGAAAAAGTAGTTGAGCCGACTCCCGCACCCGTTCCTGTGGCAAAAGCACCGGAGCCAGTGGTGGAAAAAATAACTTCTGAATCCCCTAAACTGGAGGGGATCAAGGTATTGGGCAAAGTTGATCTTGGCAAAAAGCCAATCCCAACTCCTACACCAGCCCCTCAGCCGGAAACAGTCCCTGTACCTAAGCAGGAAGCGCAGAAAGTTGAAGCAGTGGCTCCTCCTGCACCTCCAGCGCCAGAGACAGTACCTGCATCAATAGTAGAAACGGTAAAGTCAGTGGCTCCAGTCATTTTGGATGAAGTACCTGAGGAACTCATCTCTGCCAAGGCCGACTCCTTAAAGGGACTTACTGTTCTCGGAAAGATTGATCTGCCTGTAGATAGAGCAAAGAAAAAAGGAGGGCCAGTTGCTTCTTCTGATGAGCATGGAAAGGATAAAAAACGTCCAAGGAAACGAATCGATAGTAAGCCGGGAACTCCTAGTCCTGCAGGTCAGGCACCAGGAACAGCCAATCGCCCTCAAGATCAGCGGGGTGGAAGACCGGGGCAGCCCAATAAACCTGCGGGTCAACAACCGCGCCCAGGTGCTAGCCCGCAGCAGCGCATGCAAAAGGCAGAGCCTACTCCAAAAGAAATTCAAGATCAGATCAAGCAAACTTTGGCAAGACTTCAAGGCAACAAACCTGGGGGAAAGACAAAGTCAAGACGTGATAAGCGTGCCGAGCGTGACCGTGATGTAGAATCTGAAGGAGATGAATTAAAAATCTTAAAGGTTACCGAATTTATTTCAGCCAATGATTTGGCTGCACTTTTGGACGTTTCGGTCAACCAAATCATTTCTGCTTGTTTATCTCTTGGGATGTTTGTTTCCATCAACCAGCGTTTGGATGCGGAAGCCATCACCATCATAGCCGATGAGTTTGGTTTTGACGTGGAGTTTACCAAATCCATTGAAGATGAGTTGGAAGAAGAGGTGGAGGATACGGAAGAGGAATTGGAAGAGCGTGCGCCAATCGTGACCATCATGGGTCACGTCGATCACGGAAAGACTTCCTTGCTCGATTTTATCCGCATGTCCAAGGTGACCGCAGCGGAAGCAGGGGGAATCACCCAACACATCGGGGCTTACGATGTAATGACCAAGACCGGCCATAAAATTGCCTTCTTGGATACCCCAGGTCACGAAGCCTTTACTGCGATGCGTGCTCGTGGTGCCAAGATTACCGACGTAGCGATCATTGTAATTGCCGCGGACGATAGCATCATGCCGCAAACGAAGGAAGCCATCAACCATGCTCAAGTGGCGGGTGTTCCGATGATTTTCGCCATCAACAAGGTGGATAAGCCGAATGCTCGACCAGAGAAAATCAAGGAAGAATTGGCCAACATGAACTTACTGGTAGAAGATTGGGGAGGTAAATACCAATCCCAAGAAATCTCTGCGAAGACAGGTCAAGGGGTAGATGAACTTTTAGAGAAGGTGCTTCTCGAATCCGAAATTTTGGAATTGAAGGCCAACCCGAATAAAAATGCCGTAGGTACTGTAATTGAAGCCTCCTTGGATAAGGGTCGTGGCTATGTGTCCACCATCATGATTCAAGCAGGGACCCTTCGCATTGGAGACGTCATGCTAGCGGGTCAACACTACGGTCGTGTCAAGGCCATGTTTGATCACAAGGGAAAGAAATTGAAGGAAGCAGGTCCCTCTACCCCAGTGTTGATGCTTGGATTGAGTGGTGCTCCTCAAGCGGGAGATACGATCAAAGTCTACGATACCGAACGAGAGGCGAGAGAAATTGCCAACTCGAGAGAGCAGATTCAGCGCGAACAAAGTTTGCGAACCAAGAAGCACATCACCTTGGATGAAATTGGTCGTCGATTGGCGATTGGAAGTTTCAAAGAACTCAACATCATCATCAAAGGTGACGTGGATGGTTCGGTGGAAGCCCTTTCCGATTCCTTGCTTAAACTTTCTAAGGATGAGGTAAAAGTAAGTATCATCCACAAGGGTGTGGGTCAGATTTCCGAATCCGATGTGCTTTTGGCTTCTGCTTCGGATGCGATTATCATTGGGTTCCAGGTACGTCCATCTTCCAATGCGAAGAAACTTGCCGAGCAAGAAGAAATTGAAATCAGACATTATTCCATTATCTACGACGCAATCAACCAAATCAAAGATGCGATTGAAGGGATGCTGGAACCTGAATTTGAAGAAGTCATTACCGGAAATATCACCGTTCGTGAAGTGTTTAAAATCACGAAAGTGGGTACCGTTGCCGGTTCGTATGTGACCGATGGATTCATCACGAGAAAGAACAAGATTCGCATCATCCGAGATGGTATTGTTATTCATGAAGGTGAGATTGATCAGCTGAAGCGCTTCAAAGACGATGTGGCTGAGGTGAAGGCTGGATACGAATGTGGTATTTCAATCAAGAATTTCAACAACATTCAGATTGACGACACCATCGAAGGATACGAAATGCGTGAAATCAAGCGCAAGAAATAGGTTTCAAAAAAAAAGTGTATTCAAAAAGGAACGGCATTCGCTGTTCCTTTTTTAGTTTTGGACCATGCTTGAAGTACTTCATTTGCTCTCCTTTGGATTGGGGCTTGGGTCCGGGTTTCTTCTAATGCTAGGTCTAATTCGTCCTGTGCTCGTTCTCTGGTTTTTGGACCGATTTAATCGGCTCAAAGTCATCCAAGTGTATGGCATTGCCATGCTCCTCTTTTTTGGCTTGAGTTTGGTGTTACAGTTTCTAGGGTAGGATTCTTTAATTGGAAGAAACTTGTGATCCGGTATTGTTTTTCATCCCAATTCTTTCAATTTTTGGTTAAACATTCTATGAATTGAAAAACGCAGTTGCCCTAGCGCTTCTTTTTTGCTTTGTCCTTTTTCACTTTGGATACTATGCGGTGTATCTCTCCGCTAATGTATCCCTTGAGCGAAATTGGATGGATCAAATCTATGGAGAGCATCAAGTGCAGCTCGAAGAACAAATTCTTGAGATTCCCTTGAATGCCCCGTATATGGCCAATCAGGAGGAATTTCAAGCGACCAATACGCGTTTTGAATTGGAGGGCAACTACTACCGAGCCATTAAGCAGCGGTACCAAAACGATACCTTGCAGGTGGTCTATGTACCCGATACCGCCAGAAAAGTGCTGGATGTGACGGTGAAAAAATGGATCTCTGCCCTTGCAGAAGATCAGCTTCCTCAAGACCAGGAAACGACCAACTTGGGAATGCAATTTGCCAAAGATTACCTTGGCACTCGATTACTCACCTTTGAAGCACTAGGTGTTCAAAAATTTAAATCAGAAATAGGGTTTATTTTTTCAACTTACTTGAGTCCTAGTTTCACCTTAGAAGGCCCGCCTCCCCAGTTCAGCTAATTTTTTTTGCCCCAATAAGATCAAGCATGATTTTGCTATGGGTTCAACCTTTCGAGACGTAGCTCCAACTCAAGTTGAAATTCTTGATTGGACCTGCGTATTCTCCTTTTTATTTACCTCACACCTATTCGCGATGAAGAATTATTTCCGATTCCTTGGCTTGCTTGGCGCAAGCTTAGGGACCATTACTATAGCGCAGGCGCAAACTCCCTTGGATGGCTTGATGATGCCCAAAGGAGAGATTTGCATCGCCTTACAATACGATCAGGTTACCTGGGATCGGTATTGGGAGGGCTCCACGATTCGAGTGAATCAGAACATCGGCACCTTTACCAGACAGACGGACATGCCCATGATTGTAGGAGGGATTACCGATAAGGTCAATGTCATCCTAAGTCTACCCTATGTAAAAACAGGGGCCTCTGCAGGGCAAATGGCTGGAGTGCAAGGAATCCAAGATTTTGGGATATCCGTGAAGGCTTTGCTTCTTGAAAAATCCATAGGCAAAGGCAAATTGACCGGGTTTTCTAACCTGAGCTTCAGTACCCCAGCCTCCAATTATTTATCGGATTACATGCCCTTTAGCTTAGGTTTTGGTGCCAAGGAATTGGGTATTCGAGCCATTGGAAAATACGAATTGGATAAGGGGGCTTATTTGAGGGTATCCTACTCTTTCCTAAACCGAGGGATTACTGAGGCAGAACGGGATTTCTATTACGCCGATGGTTCCTTTTACACCTCCAAGATGGATGTTCCGAATGCATTACTTGGACAGGTGACCGTCGGTTCCTGGATGATGAAGAAAAAATTACGTGTGGAAGCCAGTCTCACTACCTTCCAGTCTACGTCGGGGGACGATATTCAGGTGTATTCCATGCCGCAGCCTACCAACAAGGTGGATTTTGACCGGATAGAGGGATTTGCACAATATTACTTTAGAACTAATGGCGGTCTTGGGCTCATTGCTTCCTACCAACAAGCAATTTCTGGAAGGAATATGGGCCAATTTTCTGGCTACGGATTTGGCCTCACTTACCAATTCAAGGCACTTCAATGATAAAGCAAATGAAAAAGTATAACTATATATTCTTGGCACTTTTCCTGCTGATAGGGATGACTTCTTGTATGGAAGATTTACCTACAAAGTATGACTATACTGGGTATCAGTTTGCCAATTTAGATGCCAATGCAGGGCAGTGGAAATTGTTATTGCACACCTCAAATGAACAAATTTCCATTCCCAATCCTGCAGCGGCTGGTTCTGCTGAACTCCTCAAGGAATTGGCAGATGCCAAAGAGAAGCAAAGCAAAGCGACTTCTGCACAGCGGGAAGCAGTGGCCTACTGGACCAATAATCCCCTGCTGAGATGGAATGAGATCGCATTGGAATTGGCAACCAAATACAATTTGATCCCTGCGCCCAATCCTGACGGAAGCTATCCCGTGCCTGATCCAGCCAACCCTTCCAAGTATCCCAAGTTTCCTTATTCCCATCCCCCGTATACGAGCAGAATGCTTGCCCACTTGAGTGTGGCCCAATACGATGGATTGATCATGGCTTGGCAGTACAAGTACAAGTTTAAGCGGCAGGCTCCTTACCAAATGGATCCTCAAATCAAATCTTCTTACGAGAAAAATGGGCTCTTTTCCTATCCTTCGGATGGAGCTGTTATTGCTATTGCATCGAGAGATGTCCTCACTGCGATGTTTCCGCTTGAAAAAGACTTCTTGGCACAGAAAGCGCAGGAGCATTTGGAATCCTTGGTGGTAGCAGGGATCAATGTCAGTAGTGATGTGGACGCCGGCCAACTTATTGGAGCGGGCGTGGCCAAAACGGTACTTGCCAGAGCAGCTACAGATGGAATGAAAAATGCCCAAACCACACGCGTGAAATCGGATTCCATCAAGAATGCAGCTAAAGACCGTTTTGGTTGGGTTTGGGAAAATCAGGAGACTCCACAGCGTATGGTCGGCTTGGTTCCCCTTTTTGGGAAGGTCAGAACTTGGAATGTACCCAATGTGGAAGCCATTCGTCCTGGCCCGCCCCCTGCTCCTAATTCTCCTGAATTTCAAAAAGCTGCCGCAGAATTGAAGGCCTATGCCGACAAGCTCACCACCAACCAACGACGAATTGCCAACTTCTGGAACGATGGGTTGAATACCTACACTCCTCCAGGGCATTGGAATCGCTTTGCGAAAGAGGAAGTGGTGGCCAATAAGTTGAGCCCTGTCCGGACGGCTCGGGTATTTGCCTACCTCAACATGGCCATCGCCGATGCAGGAATTGCCTGCTGGGATGCGAAGTATTACTACCATTACCCACGACCGATTCAGACCATTTCTGGATTTAAAACCATTTTGGGTACTCCGAATTTTCCAGCTTACACCTCTGGACACGCCTCCTTTTCTGGTGCAGCTGCAGAAGTTATGGCTCACTTTTTCCCAGCCAATGCAGCTCAGTTCAGAACTTGGGCCGAGGAGGCGTCCATGTCGCGTATTTATGGAGGGATTCACTACTCCTTTGATGCGACAGCTGGCCTGACGCAAGGAAGGCAAGCGGCAGCGTTCTCCATCGCGAAGGCAAAGCTAGACGGAGCCGACTGAATAGTTGACTGATAAAAATGGGGTCAAAGCGCTTCCTCAGACGCTTTGACCTCTTTTTTTAAGCTTTGGATGGCCAACACAATCAAGGCAATGGCCAGTACAAACAAAATGGAAGCAATGCTTGCGAGCACATACCCCTCATCTTGAAAGTTTTTCCAAGCGAATAACCCCAAGGAAGCAAGGGTAACCGTAAACATGAAAAACATGGGGATGGTCACAAAGGTGGCGGAGATATTCTTTTTGATCAGCCATACACCGATGGTCAACAAAGCAAGTGCTGCTAAGAGTTGGTTGGCAGACCCGAAAATGGGCCATAACCTTGAAAACTCACCCGAAGCCAACAAGAGCACGGAAAGGATGACTACAATCGTGGTGGAGAGGTACCTATTTTTTGCCATTACCTGAGCAGCGGGCTGGGGCATATCTTCAAAGTATTCTTGCAAGGTAAATCGAGCCAAACGGGTACAGGTATCCAAGGTAGTCAGTGCAAATGCAGAAACCGTCAAGGCCACAAATCCTACGGCAAAGGATTCGGAGATGCCCAAACTGGAAATCATGCCCCCCAATCCTGTCGAAAACAAGGCAACTGGTCCTTCGACTGTAAGACGTTCTAAGTATTCTGTTCGCGATAGGATAATTACCGCCCCAACAGAAATGATTGCCAAAAAGGATTCAATGAGCATGCCTCCAAAGCCCACAATCTTCGCATCACTTTCCTTATCCAATTGTTTGGAGGTAGTCCCTGATGCCACCAAAGCATGGAATCCGGAAATGGCGCCGCAGGCAATGGTTACAAACAATACTGGAAATACATAACCCAGACTTTCGCTGGACACTTGTACTTCTGTACTCATTTCGATCGAAGGATCTGCTACGATCACCCCTATTATAGCGGCAATCATCATTCCATAAAGCAAGAAGCTGTTGAGGTAATCTCTGGGCTGTAGCAATAAGGATACTGGTGTCACAGAGGCTAAAAATGCATAGACCAATAATCCTCCCACCCACCAGTTGTAGTCCAATGCAATCGGAAGCTGAGTGCCGAGGTAGACAAAGTAGTACATCAAAATGACCCCAATCACGGTGAGGGTAATGAAGGCAATATTTTTATTCCCAACCAATCGATTTAAGTACCCAAAGGCCACTGCCAAAAAGATAAATAGGATAGAGGCAGAGGCCACTCCCGGATTCGCTACAAAGGTTTTGGCAATGATATCTGAAAAAACTCCGATAACTAGAATGAGAGTGGAAAAACTAAACAAGATGAAGAGTTGCTTCCCTTTTACACCAATTTGGTTTCGAATAATTACCCCAATGGACTTTCCCTCGGTGCGAAGGGAGGCCGCCATACTGCCCAAATCGTGGACAGCTCCAAAGAAGATACCCCCTACCAAGATCCAAATGACTGCTGGAATCCAACCAAAGGTCACCGCGATGATGGGACCTACGATTGGCCCTGCTCCAGCAATGGAGGCAAAATGATGGCCCAAGACGACGATTGGCTTACTCGGCTCGTAGTCAATCCCATCCCTGTGGGTATGAGATGGTGCTTTTCGGGAATCACTCAACCCAAATTTATTGTATACGTATTTTCCATAAATCCGGTAGGCAAGCAGTAAAACAGCTGCAGAGATCAGTAGGAGTAGGGATAAGCTCATGAAGGATATGGAATGAAATGATGGAAAGATTGGGCTTGAATAGAAGTTCAAAGTACTAAAAATAATTGCCTAGAAAAAGAGGATTTCTTTCGATGGCGAGTAAGTGGCCCTTGAGATGAATAAGAAAATTTTAAATACGAGACTTTCAAACTAAATTTGTCACCTTTGAGGTGTTAGATCAATCAGAATAGTAGTATGGCGTGGTTTAAGAGAACTGACAAGGGCATCAAGACTTCCACAGCGGAAAAGAAGGATGCGCCGGATGGCTTGTGGTTTAAGACCCCAAGCGGGACGATTGTACATACCCGAGAGTTAAAAAGTAATTCCTATGTATCTCCCAACGATGATTTTCACGTAAAAATCGGGTCAAAGGAATATTTTGAAATCCTATTTGATAACAATGCCTTTACCGAGTTGGATGCAGGCATGAAATCAGGGGATCCCCTTCATTTCGTAGATACCAAATCGTATGCCTCCCGAATTGAGGCTACCATTTCCAAATCCGAATTGAATGATGCCGTGAGAGCCGCTTATGGAAAAATGAATGGGCAAGACCTGGTCATCGCCTGCATGGACTTCAATTTCATTGGGGGGTCCATGGGCTCTGTAGTGGGTGAAAAAATTGCTAGAGCAATTGATTACTCCTTAAAGCATCAAATTCCTTTTTTGATGATCTCCAAATCTGGAGGTGCGCGCATGATGGAAGCAGGTTTTTCCTTGATGCAGATGGCCAAGACCTCAGCCAAACTTGCCTTGCTTGACCAAGCAAGAATCCCCTACATTTCCTTGCTCACAGATCCTACGACGGGTGGGGTGACTGCTTCCTATGCCATGTTGGGTGACTTCAACATTGCTGAGCCTGGGGCCTTGATTGGATTTGCAGGTCCTCGAGTCATCCGTGAGACCATTGGTAAGGATTTACCCAAGGGTTTTCAAAGTTCCGAATTTGTATTGGAACACGGATTTTTGGATTTCATAGTCGACAGAAGGTTGTTGAAAGTGAAGTTGAGCACTTTGCTAAACCTATTGAAGAATTAATCAGTTGGCATACTGGAAAGAAGTCAGGAACCTACTCCAAATTTGTTACTAATTTTGGCGTGCATTCCTGATTAATAAATATATTTGTGCTCCCAAAAACGGGGTTTTCCTACGAAAAAGAAAAAAATAAGAGTTCATGGGTTCTGTAATTATTACTTCCATTATTGCCTTCACCGCCATTATCCTGTTGTTGGTATTTATTCTCCTATTTGCCCAGTCCAAACTAGTAAATTCTGGGGATGTTAAGATTATCATCAATGGGGATGAAAGCAACCCAATTGTTGCCTCTGCGGGTTCAAGTTTGCTTTCTACCTTAGGCAACCAAAAAATCTTTCTTCCTTCGGCATGCGGTGGAGGGGGTACTTGTGCCATGTGCAAGTGTATCGTAGACGATGGGGGCGGTGATGTGTTGCCTACCGAGGTGGGTCACTTGAGTCGAGCCGAGCAACAAGGTCACGTTCGTTTGGCTTGCCAAGTAAAAGTAAAGCAGGACATGAAGATTCGCGTGCCAGAAGAAATTTTCGGCATTAAGAAGTGGGAATGTGAAGTAATTTCAAACTACAACGTTTCCACCTTTATCAAAGAATTTAAAGTAAAACTACCCGAAGGGGAAATACTTCATTTTGAGGCAGGGGGATACATTCAAATTGATGTTCCAGCAATTACAGTCAATTTTAAGGATATGGACATCACTCCACATCCTGAGTTGGGTCACCCTGCTGACGTTTACAAGAGCGATTGGGATAAGTTTGGATTGTGGGATTTGGTGATGAAAAATGACGAACCCCTGTTCCGTGCCTATTCCATGGCCAACCACCCTGCCGAAGGAAACATTGTGATGTTGACGATTCGTATCGCCACTCCACCGTGGGATCGTGCCAACAATCGTTGGATGGATGTCAACCCTGGAGTGTGCTCTTCTTACGTATTTGGGTGCAAGCCAGGAGATAAAGTGATGATCTCTGGACCTTATGGAGAGTTCCATATTAATCCAACTCAGCGAGAGATGATTTACATTGGGGGTGGTGCAGGTATGGCTCCTTTGAGAGCACAGATTTTCCATCTGTTCCATACCGAAAAAACTCAGCGTAAAGTGTCTTATTGGTACGGTGGCCGTTCCAAGAAAGAATTGTTCTACGTGCCCCATTTCAGAGCCATTGAGAAGGAATTTTCGAACTTTAATTTTCATATTGGTCTTTCTGAACCACTTCCTGAAGACAATTGGAAAATCAAAACTTTCTTGGAAGACCGAGAAGGGGATGGATACGTTGGATTCATTCACCAGGTGTTGTTTGAAAACTACCTGAAAAATCATCCCGAGCCAGATGAGGTAGAGTACTACCTATGTGGTCCTCCTTTGATGAACGCTGCAGTCCTCAAGTTGCTCGATGACTTGGGTATTCCAAAAGAAAATATCCGATTTGACGACTTTGGTGGTTAAGTCACTCCTAAAAATCCTGCACGCGCAGGATTTTTTTTTAGGTATCATTTTTGATTAGTTTTAAAGACCTAAAGACTTTCCATGAACATTTCTTCTTTTTTTGAGCCTGTGGAATCTGCTGTTGTAGAAAAGGGCTATCCTGAGAATTCAATTTTTCATGAACTTTCCATTCATTACCCTATTTTTCCTGATCTCAAGGGAGTTCAACTTGCGCTAATAGGCTTGAAGGAAAGCCGGGGGGCGAAGCGTTCTGAAAGTATCGCTCGGGCAAGTTCCGAGATTCGTGAGAAGTTGTACCAACTCAAAAGAGGAGTGGCTCCCTATCAAGTTGCAGATTTAGGAGATCTAATTTCTGGAGATAGTCTAAACGACACCTACCAGAATATTCGTCATGTGGGGGAGTACTTGATGCGACAGCAAATACTTCCCATCTTTTTTGGGGGTACGCATGATCTGGATTACGGGCAATACCTGTCTTACCAAAAATTGAAAAAACTGGTTACCCTACTCACCGTGGACGCCAAAATTGATATGGAAGAGTCAGGTCCAGAAAGTGATCGACATACCCAGGAGATTGTTCTTCATCAACCCAATTTCTTATTTTCTTCCACCCACTTGGGGTACCAAAGTTTTCTTGTAGATCCTGCTTTAATCAATGCTTTAGAGAAATTGTACTTTGAGCACGTTCGTCTTGGACAGTTGCGAGACAACTTCAAGGAAATGGAACCCTTAATTCGGGATGCCGATTTGATCAGTTTTGACCTTAGTGCCATTCAGTCTTCCGTGGTCCCTGGAGCAGTAGATGCGCAGCCCTTTGGTCTATCCGGTGAGGAGGCTAGTCAGATTTGTTGGTTTGCCGGCTCCAACGAAAAATTAAGTTCCTTTGGAGTCTACGGATATGACCCTTACTACGATGATACCCAAAATAAGACTGCTCAAGTGGCGGCGGTAATGATTTGGTACTTCATGGAAGGATTTTACAGTAGAAAAGATTCACTTTCCTTCAAGAGTGCTGCCTACATGAAATACACGGTTTCTATGGACTCCAAGCCGAATACCCTAGTTTTCTACAAAAGCAAACGAAGTGGAAAATGGTGGATGGAGATTCCTTACAACGATGCGAGTCGATTTGAGCGGGTAAGCATCGTTCCGTGTAGTTACTCCGATTACCAGCAAGCGCAGCAGGGTGAAATTCCAGAGCGCTGGGTGACTGCCCAAATAAAATTGTATTGATGAACTCCTATACCCGTCAGCAGCTTGCGCTAAGGAATGGTCAGGATAGGCCTGAAATTTGGGTGGCTTTTCAAGGGGTCATCTACGATCTGACTTCTTCCAGGTTGTGGAAAAATGGGAAACATTACGAACATTGGGCAGGTCAGGATTTGACCAAAGAATTCGGGGATGCTCCCCATACTGAAAAAGTATTTGAAAAATTTGAGGCCGTAGGCCAGTTACAAACAGATGATTTTAATAGCAGATAGTGGCTCCAGTAAAACCGATTGGCGGATACTCCAAAAAGACGGTCAAATCAGCCAATTTAGAGGAATAGGATTCAATCCCTACTACCTGAGTGTGGAAGAGATGATCCAGCAGTTGAAGCAGGATTTTTTGTTGAATCTCGCCGATCAAATTGAGGAGATCTATTACTACGGAGCAGGATGTGCTGCTCCGGAAAAGAAAGTAGAGGTGCAGCAGGCCTTGCGTGCTATTTTTCCAATAGCAGAAATTCAAATAGACCATGACCTCTTGGCGGCTGCCAAAGCAACTTGTGGGCATCGAGCAGGCATTGCTTGCATTTTGGGTACTGGGTCCAATAGTTGTGATTACGATGGCAAAAATATAGTTGCTTCTAGGCCTGCCGCAGGCTACATTCTTGGAGACGAAGGGGGCGGAAGCGATGTGGGGAAGAAGTTTCTCCAGGACTTTATCCATGAAGAAATGCCGGCAAGCATTCGCCAATCAGCCATTGCCCGCTTTCAACTTTCTCAACATGGGATACAGGAACAAGTATACCGAAAGCCTTTTCCCAACCGCTACATGGCAAGTTTTTGCCGCTTCATCACGGAGCACAAAGCGGACCCCTACTGTTACGGCTTGTTTTACGATGCTTTTCAAAATTTCTTTACCAAGCATGTCTGTAAATACCCAGATTTTCAAACCAAGCCAGTTCACTTTGTAGGATCTATTGCCTTTTACAATGCGGATATCCTACGGAAGGCCGCCACAGATCGAGGCATGCAGGTAGGTTTGATTTTGGAAAGCCCAATAGCAGGGCTCACCCTTTACCACCAAGAAATGGCATGAAAAAAATAACCGAAAGTACCTCTACCTACGAGAATTTGGAGCAGATGACTGCTCTGGAGTTGGTAGCAAATATCAATGCAGAGGACCACAAAGTAGCACCGGCTGTCCAGCAGAAATTGGAGCAGATTGCAGCGTTAGTGGATGAAATTGTACCTCGAATGCGTGAAGGAGGACGCCTTTTTTACATTGGAGCAGGTACGAGTGGACGGTTGGGGATTTTGGATGCCTCCGAATGTCCCCCCACCTATGGAGTGCCTCAGGATTGGGTCATTGGGCTCATCGCGGGAGGCGATTCGGCCATTCGAAAGGCGGTGGAGCATGCCGAAGACGATACGGAACAAGCCTGGAAGGATATACAAGCTTACGGGTTTTCAGCATTGGATATAGTCATTGGCATTGCTGCTTCAGGTAGTACTCCCTATGTGTTGGGGGGTGTGAAGAAAGCCAAAGAGATGGGTCTCCTAACCGGAGGGATTACCTGCAACCCCGATTCTCCACTTGGCAAGGCGGTGGACCATCCCCTCGAGGTGGTTGTAGGCCCTGAGTTTGTGACTGGAAGTACACGGATGAAATCGGGTACCGCCCAAAAGTTGGTCTTGAATATGATCTCTACTGCGGTGATGATCAAATTGGGGAGGGTAAAAGGGAATAAGATGGTGGACATGCAATTGTCCAATGCCAAATTGGTAGATCGGGGCACCAAATTGATCATGGAAGCCACGGGTATATCCTATGAAAAAGCAAATGAATTGCTGCTTACCAAGGGATCAGTTCGGAATGCCACAGAATATTATTACAAAAATAAAGGAGTAGACTAAAGAATATTTTGAACTTTGGGTCCGTATTGGTTCTATTCCACGTATCTTTGCGGACAATTTAAACCTTTGGAATTCAGAAGGTAAATTAATTTAAACCACTACAGCAGTGATGCTGCAACCGCATGAAAAAAAATAATTCGAGAAAACCATTTTTGGGTTCGGACAAAAAGGAAGGAGATGCTTCTGGCAATAAAAAATCCCCAAGGGGTTCCTCCTTTTCTCAAAGAGAAAGCACTTCAGAAACAGGTAAAGGCAAGTTCTTTGGTAAAAAAGAAAACGCTACTGAAAAGAAACCTTACGAAAAGAGAAATTCAGAAGGGGCTCCATTTAAAGGAGTATCCAAAGGCAGATTTTTCAAAGATCAGCCAGCGAGTGGGGAGGGAAAACCTTCCTTTGGCGAAAAGTCTTCCGATTGGAAGGAGAAAAGAACTTTTGGAGATTCCCCTAACCGCTTTAAAAAAGAGGATAGCCGAGGAGGGAAAAAGTTTGGAGGTAAATTCAAGGACTCCAGCCCTCGTCCAGCCCGTGGGGAAAAACCCGGATTTAAGAAAGGGGAGTATGCAAAGCCCACTTCTTTTTCGAAAGAAAAGGGAGGGCGACCCAATTTTTCGGAGGATAATGCTCCGCTTGCTCCAGGAGAAAAGCGCGTGTATAAAGGAAGAGGAAAGGATCAAAAGCCCATTTATGGCGTAGAGCCTAAGCCATTCAATTCAGAAGCACCAACCGAGAAAAGAGGATTTGGGAAGAACAGAAGCAAGTTTGTCGAGTTAAATGCAGATCGACCTGAATATAATTTTGATTGCCTGCCTCAGAAAAAAAATAATAAAGAAGGGGAAGAACTGATTCGACTCAATAAATACGTTGCAAATTCAGGTATTTGTAGCCGAAGAGAAGCAGATGACTTGATTCTAAAGGGTTTGGTAGTAGTCAATGGGGTGGTGGTTCAGGAGATGGGCTATAAAGTGAAAAAGTCGGATCACGTTGTTTTCCAAGGAAAGAAAATCAATCCCGAAAAGCCAGTTTATGTTTTATTGAACAAGCCGAAGGATTTTATCACGACAACTGAAGATCCTATGGAGCGGAAGACGGTGATGAAGTTGGTTGAAAATGCCTGTGAAGAGCGAATCTTTCCTGTAGGCCGTTTGGATAGAAATACCACCGGTTTGCTTGTGTTTACCAATGACGGGGAACTGGCAGCGAAACTATCCCACCCTTCCAATGAGATCAAGAAAATCTACCAGGTGACTTTGGACAAGCCATTGACAGCAAAGGATGAGGAAGAAATCACAGCGGGCTTGACCTTAGAAGATGGAGAGGCCAAGGTAGATGACTTGCAAGTACTATCTAAAGACAGAACGATCCTAGGCTTGGAAATCCACATAGGGCGAAACCGGATTGTACGTCGGATTTTTGCGCACCTGGGCTACGAGGTAGTGGCCTTGGATCGGGTGATGTATGCCGGCTTAGACAAGAAGGATTTGAAGCGGGGTCACTACCGCTTCCTCACCGAACAAGAGGTGATTCGATTGAAATACTACATCTAAAAAAAAGGGGCTCAAGCCCCTTTTTTTTATACAAATGCGCGGAGTTGCTTCAGGAGTTCTGCACTGCTAAGCAGGCCTCCTTTTCGCCAGAGAATCTTGCCCTTTTTGAAGAGCATGAGGTGTGGGATGGAGCGAATGGCAAACTGCTGGGCGAGTTGCGGATGCTTGTCTACATTTACTTTGAATAGGGTAATTTTTCCCTGGAGTTCAGTGAGGACTTTTTCAAGCACAGGAGCCAATGATTGGCAAGGTCCACACCAATCTGCATAAAAGTCAACTAAGAGCAGTTCTTGGCTCTCGAGCAGGGTGGTTTTGGGAGATTTTTTAGCCATAAAAAAACCGGCCACTTGGGCCGGTTCGTTTTTATTTTTGAGCAGGTTTTGCTGGGACTTGAATCCCTAACTTGGCCAAGACCAATTCGGTAAATTTGTCTTCTTCTTTGGTGTACAACAAGATGGGAGCTTGTCCAGCAGTCTCTGCAAAAATGTGTGTGTAGTTGTTTTCTGCAGCCACCGCATTGATTGCGTTGATTACTTTGGTTTGAACAGGCTCCAAAAGCTCCTGCAACTTTCTTTGGTAGGAAGTCTGTGCATTCTGCTCGTACTTCTGAAGGTCGTCACGAAGTTTGGTCAATTCTTGCTCTTTGGCCGCTCTAGCAGTTTCCGTCATGGAAGGAGCCGCTTGCTGATAGGCTTCTACTTGCTTCTGGAAGTCTGCAGCCTTGGTTTGGATATTGGTTTGAAGTTGAGACTGGTAATCTTGAACATCAGCTCCAATTTGCTCCATCTCTGGCATCAAATCCATAATTAATTCTACGCTCGTGTACCCGATTTTGATGGTGCTTTGAGCTTGGGCGGTGAATCCTACCAATAGCAAGGCTAGAGAAGCTAGGATAACGTTTACTTTCATCATTTGGTGTGTATTTAATTGTTGTCTTCAATTCCTAATTCTTCCAGGACAAATTCCGAATAGTCGTGTCTTGGATCGGTATAAATAATTGCAGAGGGACCAGCAGCTTTATCGAAAAGAACTGCCAGGTTGTTTCTGCGTGATACCCGTTCAATGGCATCGTAAATTTTGGATTGTAAGGGCTGAAGAAGTTCTGCCTGCTTTTGGTAGTATATTCCATCTATCCCAAACACCCGACTTGTAAATTCCTGCGAAGCCTTTTGCTTTGCCTTAATTACTTCTACTCTTTTTTGGTACATCTCTTCGGTTAGGAGAACTTCCTCAGCCTTAAGGTGTGCAGAAAGCTCTTTGATTTCCTGTTCCAAACTTTGTGCCTCTTTTTTCCATTCCTCACTGAGTTTTTTCAACTCATCTTGCACCAATTTGTAATCGGGGTGCTTGTTTAGAATGAATTCAGAATCGATGTATCCAAACTTTTGGGCTGCCAAAGGTCCTGAATACAGGATTAAGAAAAGTAAAAGTACAATTTTGAATGATTTATTCATGCGTTCTTCCTGTTTTTGGATTCGTTCAAGCGAACAAAATTTAGGCTTTTCCTAACATAAATTAACAAACGCTGTGAATACCAAAAGATTATCTGAACTGTTGGCCAATGGTAAAGTGGAATTGAGGACCACTTCGCTGTAAGGTACCCGGTATAGGATCAAATCCATATCCCCAATCTACCCCGAGAAGACCGAAGGCTGGCATGAAAATTCGAGCGCCTACACCAGCAGATTTCTTGAGATCGTAAGGGTTGAAATCCTTGTAATCCCCCCAGTTGTTGCCCGCTTCTGCGAAAGTAAGCAAAAAGATAGTTGCCGATGGGTTAGGGGATACTAGGAATCGTAATTCCATGACGTACTTGTTGTACACTACTCCACCATAAGGATCTGGATCAGCGGTACCTCGGGTATTTCGACCTGGTGTGATGGTTTGATTTTCGTAACCTCTCAAACCGACAATTTCTTGTCCCAGTGCAAAGTTGTTGAAGTTCATGCCGTCACCCCCCATCACAAAGCGCTCCAAAGGAATGATTCCAATCTTATTGCCATAAGAACCTAAGAATCCCATGTGTGCACGTGCACTTGCCACAAACTTGGAGGAACCAAAGAGTGGGGTGAAGAAGGAAGCATCAACCATCCATTTGTGGTATTCCAGCCACTTGTATTTTTCCTGGTCTCCAGACTCTTCCTTGAGGGACTTGTTCAAGGAAGTGTAAGGAGGTGTTAAGTTCATCGACAGGATGATGTTCGAGCCTTGACGTGGGTAAATCGTGTTGTCCACGTTATTTCTGGCTACGGTGGTGTTCATGACCACACTTTTGGAATTTCCTGTAGGGTAACTCAGTCCGAAAGAGGTTCCAAACTGGTTGAACTCGTAGTTTTGGAATTGAAGGGAATTGCTGATACTGAAGTAATCGTCGGGCCAGGTGATTCGTTTGGAAAGACCCAAGGTAACCCCGGTAATTTTAAAGAACCCTAAATCTCCTCCATTTGGATTTTGGTTGAAGAAATCTACCTGGCGTTGGATGGAGTGATTGAAGGCAAAACTTAGGGAATTTGGTTTTTTGCCACCAAACCAAGGCTCGCTTAGCGAAAGCGAGTAGTTTTGGAAGGACTGTCCGTTGGCCTGGATTCGTAAGGATAGTTTTTGTCCATCACCTACTGGTAGAGGATCCCACTTGTCGAAGTTGCCAATGTTTTTGATGGAGAAGTTGTTGAAAACCAACCCTACAGTACCTACAAAGCCAAAGAAACCTCCCCAGCCTCCGGACAATTCAATCTGGTCATTGGGACGCTCTTCCAATTCAAAGGTGATGTCAACGGTAGCGCTTTCGAAGTTAGGGCGCAGGTCTGGGTTAATTTTTTCTGGGTCAAAGTAACCCAAGGTGGAAAGTTCTCGGATGGTACGAACCAGCAAACTTCGGTTAAATTTCTGCCCCGGGAGAATTCGGATTTCTCGCATCACGACGTGGTCGGAAGTGCGGTCGTTGCCTTTGATACCGACACTATTAACGGTCACTTGTGGTCCTTCAAAAATCCGCATTTCCAGGTCGATGGAATCTCCGGACACATTGATTTCTACCGGTTCAATGTTGAAGAAGAGGTAGCCATTGTCTTGGTACAGGGAACTCACATCATCCCCCTTTTGTGGGTCGTAGTTGAGACGCTTGTCAAGTTTTTCTTTGTCGTAGACATCCCCTTTTTCAATTCCTAATTTTGCAAGTAATACGGCGTCTTCATGGATGTAGTTGCCGGTGAAGGTGATGTTGCGGTAGTAGTACTTGCGTCCTTCTTCTACGGAGATATCAATGTTGATCTTGTCCGCACTGAATTTGTAGATGGAGTCTTCCAAGATTTTGGCATCCCTAAATCCCTTGCTATTGTAGAAGGCGATGGCCTTGTCTTTGTCAGCGCGGTACTCTTTAGGATTGTATTTTGATCCGTTGAAGAAGTTTAACTTGAAATTTTTATTGATGTAACTATTCACTTGCTCAGAGGTAGCCACCTGGCTATTGAGTAGTGATCGCGTGATGCTTTTTGCATCCGCATCGGTCAAGCGACTGTAGACCTCTTTGAAGATGGCTACACGTGCATGCTCTTTGGTTTTCTTTAACTTTCCTTTGAGCGCACGATCACTGATTTCATCGTTGCCATAAAAAGCAATTTCATTGATTTTTACCTTGGATTTTGGGTCGATGTCAAAGCGAAGTTTGACGCTATTGGGTAGGGTAGTATCCCGATCCTGAATGATTTTAACTTCGGTATTGAGGAAACCTTTGTCTAGGTAATACTTTTCAATATTTCGTTTGGCAGTATTGAGGACATCATCTCGCACTACTCGTCCACGGATATTGATTTTATCGCGCAATTCCCCTTCTTGTGTTTTATTGATTCCTTCAAATTCCACACGAGAAAAGCGTGGTCTTTCGGTTAGATCAAGTAATAAGTAGATGTCTTCACCTTCAATTTTGGTAACCAAAATTTTGACATCCCCGATGATTCCTTGTCCCCATAACTTTTTAAGTGCACCTGAGATGGCATCACCCGGCACCTCGATGCGATCGTCTACTTTCAAGCCTGAAAGGGAGATGATGGCATTTTCATCCAAGGTGGATAATCCTAGGGCCTTTATTTCAGCAATTCTAAATTTCTGGGGTTTGGCATAGTTCAATTCCAAAATGTTGACTGGTCTTGTGGAGGCATAGCGACTTTGACCCAAACGAATTTGAGCGATAGCACTTGCCGACCAAATCAGACAAAACAGAATTAATATACTTCTTTTCATTACTACTTAAGGTTTAACTTGTTCGCCGGTTTTTCCAAACCTTCTTTCTCTCTTTTGGTAATCTTCAATTGCGGCAAACAGGTGTTCTTTTCTAAAATCAGGCCACAATACATCCGAAAAATACAATTCGGTGTAGGCCAATTGCCAGAGGAGAAAATTACTGATACGGTATTCTCCACTGGTTCGAATCATCAATTCTGGATCAGGGATGCCTGCTGTATCCAAATGATCAGCCAGCGTTTGTTGGGTAATTTCTCCAGGGCTAAGTTTTCCTTCGGAGACTTTTTGAGCAATGCGTTGAGCGGCTTTTGTAAGTTCCCATTGTCCGCTGTAGCTTAAAGCCAGATTGACGGTTAATCCCGAATTGGTCGAAGTTTGTTGCATCACTTCAATCAGCTTGTTGTAAGTGGAATTGGGCAAACTTTCCAAATCTCCGATTGCATGGAGGCGAACGTTTTCCTTCATCATAAGCCCGGTCTCCGCAACGATGGTTTGTACCAGCAAATCCATCAGGGCTTCTACTTCTTCTTTTGGGCGTGACCAATTTTCGGTTGAAAAAGAAAACAGGGTTAGGTAATTCACCCCTAACTCCCCCGATCCTTCAATGGCTTCTCGAACGGCTTGGATGGCATTTCGATGCCCAAATATCCGCATGGCGCCTTTTTGTTTGGCCCATCTTCCGTTACCATCCATGATGATGGCAATGTGTTTTGGTATGTTGTTTCGGTCTATAGTTTCCTTCATTTCAGCGGCTGGGATATCCACTTTTTTGGAGGTACAAAAATGGGATTTCTTTTTCAATAAATCCCCTTAGACGCCAATTAATTAATAGGTATAGCAACGAGCCTTGGTAATCGTGTAACTCAGTGTCAGCCCTAGAAAGTAGTACCAATCTTTGGTATTTGGGTTGCCGTAATTCAGGCCTTTAGAAAGTGCGGGGGAGGTTGAATCAATCGGAGTATCGTACCTAGGCAAAGCGGGCAAGGTACTATCCAGTTTGTCCAAGTAGTCAGAAGTCGTGGGTCGAAAGCCAAGTTCCATGCCTAGAGTCAACTGCTCCGAAAGGATGTACTTTACGCCTCCTCCAAAAGGGATGACCAAGGTACTCAAGCCGTAATCCTCTACGGGCAGACTCGCGTTGATCCGACCTTCTCCTTGAACAAAACTGTAGCCCAGACCGAAAAAGGCATAGGGTGAAAACCTAAATTCACTCTTATGGTTGACAAAATCTAGGAAATTGAATTCCATCAACGCAGAAAACTCAGTGATCCGGCCACTTACATGGGCATTTCGCAGGCTTGCCATTGCATCGATTGGCTGTATGCTATCCGCTGCCATGAGCTGTGCCATGCTTACCCCTACCTTTAAACTCCAAACATTGTCAAAATTTCTCTTGCCAAATAACGTTCCTTGAAGGCCAACTTGGCCAGGGTCAATTTTCCTTAGAATATCTCCCGAATAGGCGGATGTTCCCAAACCTCCTCCCACCTCGTAACTCTGTCCATAACTGGAATTTGTTAAGGTGAGTGTTAGGAAACCTAGCACTATAGAGCGACTGAAAATCTTAAAATTGACCTTTTTCAAGACGATGCAAGTTATGAACTACCTAACGTATAAAAAACGAGGCCTGGTATGAAACGGGTTAATTAATGTTAAGCTTTTGGGATCAGTTTCTCATGTCCAAGCCCCAATTCAATTTTTGGCGCAGCGTGTCAAAGAAATGGTAGGAGGGCAATTTCACCAATTTTGCGGAGAATGACTCCTTTTTCACACTTAATTTCACTTCCGATCTGATCGCAGTAGACCTAGAGTCCAATGAAATCATGAACTTATCCGTGCGTCCTTCGATCTCAAAACTGATTTCTGCCTCGTCTGATACGATGATTGGGCGAACATTCAAGTTGTGCGGGCTTACGGGTGTAATTACAAAATTTTTAGCCCCAGGCGTAATCAACGGGCCTCCACAACTTAAAGAATAGCCAGTGGATCCAGTGGGTGTGGCTACAATTAAGCCATCTGCCCAGTAGGAATTGAGGTACTTGCCGTCGATGTAGGTGTGGACCGTAATCATCGAGGAAGTATCTTTTTTGTGGATGGTAAATTCATTCAGCGCGAAATTTGCGCCATGAAACAATTCTTTGTTGCTAGACAGAGACAATAGCGATCTGGATTCTATTTGGTAATTGCCCTTAGCCAATTGATCGATTGCATCTTCGATTTTGTCTGTAGCCACAGTGGCTAGAAACCCTAGTCTTCCCGTATTAAGTCCTAGGATGGGAATTTCTTTTTTTCCCACCACACAGACGGAATCAAGTAAGGTCCCGTCGCCTCCGATGGAAAGGAAAAAATCTAGCCCATCAAAGTCATCCGGATGATGGAGTACTCCATAGTTAGGGGCAACCGGGCATAATGCTCGGAGTTGTAGATCTAAACTAGGGCTAAGGTATACGGAGAATCCAAGCGATTGGAGTTTTTCAAAAAGCCCCCAAAGAATGGGTAAAAATTCGGCTTTTAAGGATAAGCCATGGATTGCAACCCGCATCGCTAAATGTCTAAAAACCGCAATAGATTTCCGATTCGTTCCTCGTCCGTACTTTGCCCTATTTCCTCCTGAGAGAAGTCCTTTACTTGGTAGCCAAACCGGAGTAGCGTTGCTTTTACATGTCGGCTATCGGGCTTGTCCAACTTGAGCGTAACTTCCACAGATTGGGAATCCATAGGGTCCGTGTGGACTAGGCAACTTAGAATTTTGCAATTTTCGGATTCCACAAGTCGTGCAATCTCAGAAAGTTGAAAGTCGTTTAGCTGTAAGGGGAGTACCAGAATACTGCCTTGGGAATGAATTGAAAAATTATCAGCATAGGCAGCAAGTGCATCTTGGGTAGGAACTACCCCAAGGTAGTGCTGCTCCCGATCTAAAACAGCTACCCATTTGGTTTGGTATTCGGTGGCCACACGGATCAAATCATAGAGGTGTTGATCCCCATAGACCCAGCATGCAGCACATTCCAACTCTACCTGGGCGATTTGAATGTCCAAATGTTCTTGTTCAAGTAGGATTTCATCTTCCACAAATCCTAGAAATAGCCCACCTTCCACTACAGGAAGTGAAGTCAATTCCAAGGCTTCCATTTTTTTTAGTGCCGAACCCACAGGATCAGCAATCTGAATGGATGGAATGAGTGGATGTATAAAATCGGCCGCTTGCATAAGGGAAAGTTAGGAAATGAATTCATAACTCAAAACGCTTTTGTTGGGGATCTTGTTTGCGTAGATTTTTTAGCCGAATCAAGGCAAGAAGTTTTGTGCCAATATTCCCAATAAAATACCCACCGCCACGATAAGTGGGGAAGGCACTTTGGTGAATTGCAGTAGGGAATAAGTTCCTAGAATAAAAAAAATATGAACCGCATTCGGTTCCAAGGGTTCAAAAAGCAAGTAAGCGGCCGCGATCAACATGCCACAAGAAACCGCATTGATACCTTCTAATGCTGCTCTTACCGGGCGATACAACTTGAGTTGATCCCAAAATCGGATGACAAAAAAGATTAGAAATATTCCAGGCAGGAAGATTCCTGCGGTAGCGATCAGTCCCCCCACCAAAAATCCAAACAACCCAAAATCACGCATGGAGAGTGCTCCGATGAAAGAGGAGATGGAAAAGGTAGGTCCTGGGATTCCTTGGGACAAGGCATAGCCGGTGAGGAATTCTTCAGCGCTCAAAAAATGCTTGAAATCGACAAATTCGGTATACAAATAGGGGATCAACACTTGCCCTCCCCCGAAAATCAGACTTCCGTTTCGGTAAAAATTTTCAAATAGCAGGATGGGTTTGTATTGGGTAATGGCCCCGGCAGTTGCAGCAAGCAGCAATACGCCCCCCCATAGGTAAAAATTGCTCCATTTGATATGCAAGGATTTGTCCTCCTCGACCTTAGGTTGATTTTTATACTTGATGGAAGTACTGAGCCCTCCGAGTAGGAGTAAGATTGGAAAGATATAGGGGGAACTGTAGAAAAAGGAAACAAAAGCCGAAAGCAGCATCAAAACGATGGCTTCGGGCGTTTTGATCATTTTGGCAATGGTTTTTTGCGCAGCAAAAATCAAGAAACCGATAGCCATTGGTTGGATAAACTTTGCAAAATGCAGGGCTTGTGGGCTATTCTCTTGTAAAAAATGGATCAAGATTGCCGCCAAGATCATGGCGATTGTAGCGGGAAGGATCCAAACGATGAGTGTCAAGTAGGCGAGTTTAGCCCCCCCAACCCGAAACCCTATCGCAGAGATCAATTGAGTAGAGGAGGGGCCTGGGAGCATGCTACAAAGCGCATTCAATTCCCATAACTCCTCCTCCTGTATGTATCCTCTTTTTTTGACCATTCGCTCCAGTATCATGGCAAGCAAAACTTGCGGCCCACCAAAAGAAGTAAGCGAGAGGGTCAGGGTATCTTTTAAAAAGACAAGATATCGGACCGTCCGAATAGTCATGCTATTTGCGCAGGCCTAATTCGCGAAGACGCTCTTCCAAAAATTCCCCAGCGGTGATAGCTGGGAATTGCTTGGGGTTGGCTTCAGAAATACAGCTTTCAAGACAGCTGAGGTCCATTTCAGATCTTGGGTGCATGAAGAAGGGAATCGAATACCTGCTGGTATGCATCTTTTCACGTGGAGGGTTCACTACTCGGTGGATGGTAGACTTCAATTTTTTATTAGTCAACCGCTCGAGCATGTCCCCAACATTCACCACCAATTGGTCTGGAAGGGCGGTAATAGGAATCCACTTTCCGTCTCTGCGGAGCACTTGGAGACCGTCGGCGCTGGCGCCCATCAGCAAAGTGATCAGGTTGATGTCCCCATGCTCTGCGGCACGTACAGCATCTGCAGGCACCTCATCTGGGTTTTCAATAGGGAAATAATGGATTTGACGAAGGATGGAATTTCCATGAACTACCTTGTCTTCAAAATAGTCTTCCTTCAATCCCAGATTAAGGGCAATGGCTCGGAGCATTTGACGACCTGCGTTTTCCAAGGTTCTGTACGCTTCTAAGGCATCTTCTTTGAACTGTGGAAGTTCCTTTGGCCAGCAATTTTCGGGATACTCCGCCTTAATGGGATCTGAATCTGGAATAGAACCCAAATCCTGCCCTACATGGTAGAATTCTTTCAAATCTCCCGTATTTCTTCCCTTGGCATGTTCTTTTCCTTTGCCAGTGTAACCTCGCTGGTAGCCAATTTCTGGCTTTTCGTACTGGGCCTTCACCGAGTCAGGAAGGGAGAAAAACGTAGTGATGGAGGAATACAATCGATCCTGTAAGGCATTACTTAGCCCATGATTTTTGATGGCTACAAAACCAATGTTTTGGTATGCTTCTCCAAGTTTGCGTACAAATTCGGCCTTTTTTTCAGAATTGCCCGTGGTGAAATCGGCTAAATCCAAACTCGGAATTTCATCGAATAAAATATCCATTACTACGGTAGTTTAGGTGGTTATTCCTTTAAATTCTTCAAAAATAAATATCTTTAACCTCAATTTAGGCGATTCCATGAATAAAATCCTGACTTTAATCGTTTTCGTGAGTTTATGGGTCACTTCCTGTTCCTCAAATCCTAAAGAAACCAAAGAATCGACACAAGTGGAGGCCATCGATTCCATGAATGTGGAAGCATCGACAGGACCAATTGCATTTACTCCTGAGGATTCCCTCTCCTTTTTTCCAGATGCCATTTTGGAACTGAATACTCCTCTGGGTAACCAGGTTTTTAAGCCAGGAAAAGTTCCTTTCGAATTCAATGTCAAGAATTTTTCAATTGGGAAAAATGGACCCTCCTCACCTGGCCTTGCTTTAATTCTGAATGGGGGCGATCCAGAAGGGTACGCTGCGCCCATATTTCAACGCGAACTTACTCGAGGCACCTACCGAACAGTGGCTTTTTTGGTAGATGACAAAGGTTTGGCTTTAAAAAACTTTGGAAATTACGTGGATCGTGATTTTTTGGTAGGAGATTCCCGCCCGTTCCCCTATTCAGCGGAACCCTATTTGGTAGTTAACTTGCCAAGAAATCAACAAATAATTCGTGCAGGTGAGGACCTAATTCTCGACTTTTTGGTGCTAGGGGGAGATTTAAAATTGGATAGGCTGAAGGTGAAGGTCTGGATCAATGACCACACTACAGAACTCAATCAAGTGATCCCAATGCGGGTATCCAATTTGCCAAAAGGAGACTATCAGGTCAAATTCCAGTTGCTCCGCGTGGACAACAAAGAACTGGAAGGACCATTCTCCAATAGCACGAAGACGATCTTTGTTCGATAAGTTCGTATCTTTGGGCGATTAAATCCCTGGTTCATCATGCTTTTAGTTCAACATATCCGTGACCATTACGATCAAGTCCTTGCAGGTCTCCAAAAGCGCAATCTTGTGAATGCTGCCCCCGCATTGCAGCAGGTGTTGGCTTTGGATGATTTGCGCAAGTCATCCCAAACGCAGCGGGATCAACTGCAGGCAGAGGCCAATACGATTTCCAAAGAAATAGGAACCTTGATGAAGGAGGGAAAAACTGTAGAAGCAACTGCTGTTCGAGACCGATCAGCTCGCTTAAAAAACCAAATTAAGGAGTTGGAAGAGCAGCACGAACAGGCAGAGGAAGAGTTGAAAACCCTGCTTTACACACTTCCTAATGTGCCCTTTACTGCAGTTCCTGCAGGAAAATCCGCTGAGGACAATGAGGTAGTTCTTTCTTATGGAGAAATTCCTTCCCTTTGGGAGGGGAAATTACCGCATTGGGAATTGATTAAAAAATACGACATCATTGATTTTGATTTGGGGGTAAAAATCGCTGGTGCAGGATTTCCGGTTTACAAAGGCAAAGGAGCAAGACTTCAGCGAGCCTTAATCAATTTTTTCCTCGATCAGGCCTTAGCTGCTGGATATATGGAAGTGCAGCCCCCCATCTTAGTAAACGAGGATTCGGGGTATGGTACTGGGCAGCTACCTGATAAGGAGGGACAAATGTACTTTGCGAACGAAGATAAGTTGTACCTGATTCCCACCGCCGAGGTACCCATTACCAACTTGTACCGTGATGTTATGGTCAATGTCTCTGATCTTCCCATCAAAAATGTAGGTTATACGCCTTGTTTTCGGCGCGAGGCTGGTTCTTGGGGAGCGCATGTACGCGGTTTGAATAGATTGCATCAGTTTGATAAGGTGGAAATTGTCCAAATCACCCATCCGGAAAACTCCTATGCTACCTTGGAAGAGATGAGTGCCTATGTACAAGGCTTATTGCGACAGTTGGAACTGCCTTACCGTGTACTTCGCCTATGTGGTGGGGACATGGGCTTTACGTCTGCAATGACCTACGACATGGAAGTGTATTCGGCAGCCCAAGAGCGCTGGTTGGAGGTAAGTTCGGTCTCCAATTTTGAATCCTACCAGGCCAACCGCCTCAAATTGCGATTCAAAGGAGAAGATAAAAAATCCCAACTTGCCCATACCTTGAATGGCAGTGCCTTGGCATTACCACGAATTGTGGCTTCCATTTTGGAAAACAATCAGGAGCTTGACGGCATTCGTATGCCTAAAGTCTTGCATCCTTATTTGGGCTTTGATCGAATTTAAAGTTTAACAGAATTGTAAATACGAAAGATGGAGGGGTTACCCTTCTTCAAACAAAAAGCACCTCCACTGAGGTGCTTTTTGTTTGAAGGGTCTACTAGAACCGTATTAGTTTGTTTCTGCTTTGCGAAGCAAGAGCTCGTGGAGGGCGATTACCTGAGGGAGTAGGAGTTTGTTGTCTGTATTTTTAATCGAAAAATCTGCCCGCTCATTTTTCTCTTCATCGGGCAGTTGCTCATTGATGATCTGGTTGACTTGTTCCTCAGTACGGTGTGGGTCACGAAGCAATACCCGAGCCATGCGAACTCGCAGTGGGGAACTTACATTGATCACACAATCGAGTTCTTTTACTGCTCCAGTTTCGAATAAGAGTGCCGCTTCTTTGATGAGGTAGGGAGCGGTTTGTTGGCTTACCCATTGCGTAAAATCCTTTCTTACAGCGGGGTGAACCAGGGCATTAAGGGAGGTTATTTTTTCTGGGTTGGAGAACACAGTCTCCGCCAAATAGGCACGGTTAAGTTCCCCATTGGGCTGGTAGGCTGTAGAACCAAAGGCAGCCGAAATTTGTTCTTTTAATTTGGAATCATGACTCATGAGCCATTTGGCACGCTCATCTGCTGTGTAAATAGGCACGCCAAGCAAAGAAAAAAGTTTGCATACGGTGGATTTTCCTGAGCCAATTCCACCGGTAATGCCTACAAGTAAGGGCTGGGATTTACTCATACTTTAACTTGAACTGAGCGGGACTGATTTTTACCTCCTTTAAAAACCCCGGATTAGGGCGAACTTGAATTTGGAGGGTGCTATCTGCTCGATTCCGATTTCTATAATCTAGGATTGCTTCAAACGCTAAGTCCTTAAGCTGAGGCAAATCTGACTCTTGAATCAAGTAACTCAGTACTGGGATCAGTTCTTCGTTGCTGAGTTTGACATTGGTAGGGAAATTGAGTTTTTTAACTTTAAGTCGTTTATTCCCTTCTAGGTAAGTGATCACTGAAAAGTCAACTTGGACTTCAGATGGCTTAAGTTGAACAAGTTTAGCTAAGTCTTCCTCTAATTCTAGTGAAACTTTTCCTGAAAAATTTTTGGAGATTTTTTTTGCATTCAATGCCACTGGAAATTTCCCTTCAAAGGCTTCTACGAGGGATGATGGCCCTGTAAGTTCTAGTTTATTGGGTTTGAAGGTGGCTTTTCCCTCTAGGAAACTGTTTTTTTCTAAGGTGTATCCTGTGGAATCCAAAGCTGGAACCAAAGTTTTGGTAATGATTCGATCAATTTGATAAGGAATTGTATCGCCTAATATATTTTCAAGGAGTGTGGGCGTAATGAATTCTCCTAGCCCCCTTTTCAAATCTCCAGTGAGTAAGTAATCTTTCTCTGCAGGGGAATTGACAAGAATGGGGTAGGCATTGGTACTGATATTGAAATACTTACGAAGTAAATCCCAACCGTTCCCAGAAATTTGGATTTGAATGCTTTTCGGCAATGGCTTTACGGCAACGTAATTTTTTTGGTCGTATTCCCATTGGATGGGATAGTCTACGATGGTACTGTAATTGTCTTTGTTGAGTGCATTTAAAACCCAAAAAGTGGTAGCCGCTGCGATGCAGAGGACTACCACTTTTAAGTTGGAGAGTTTTCTTTTGGATATTCTCCAGGGAGATCTTTTAGAATCTGGCAAAGTATTACTTGGTTGGACTAGGTTTTTTGGAGAAGTCAAGGGAGATAGCGGACTTTTCAACTTTTACCTTCAGTCCTTTGTCTAGTTCCAGAAGGACGGTATCTGTTTCCACGCTGTATACTTTTCCATGGATGCCACCGATGGTGACTACATCATCTCCTTTTTTTATTTCTTCAATAAACTTCTTGGTTTCCTTTTGCTTTTTCTGTTGTGGGCGGATCATGAAGAAATACATGATCAAAATGATTGAGCCAAATAGGAATACTTGTCCAAGAATACCGCTGCTGCCTCCGGCAGCTTGAGCTAGAATGAATACATGCATTGCTTATTTTTTCAAGGGACCTGCTGAAGCGGCTCCACCAGCTGTTTTTGGAGTTACACTACCTCTCATGCTCAGACGAGTTACCGATGGGTTGGTATTCGCTTGAATGGTTACGGTGGGAGATTGTGCGCCTGACTTTGCTGCAGAGTTGAATACTACTTTCACAAATCCGGTTTCTCCTGGCTGAACAGGGGTTTTGGTCCAATCAGGGCTAGTACAACCGCAAGAAGCAGTGATGTTGGAAATCACCAATGGAGCTTGACCATTGTTGGTAAAGTTGAATACACGCTCCACTACTTTGCCTTCTGTGATGGTACCAAAGTCATATTCCATTTCAGAGAATTGGAAAGCGCCTAAGGTGCTGGGATCAGCAGCAGTGGCTGTTTGGGCCATGTCCGCAGGAACAGGTGTATTAGTTCCTTCCATAGCGGCAATTTTTTCTTCCAATGCTTTGATTTTTTCTGCTTGATCATCTTTGCCCTGAGAGCAAGAGGCTAGCAATACCACAGAGAGTACGATGGCGCTGAATAGTCTTGTTTTCATATTAGTTTTTATCTTGATTTATTTGGTCGATTAGTTTGTTTACATCATTTAGAAGATCTTCTGCTTTGTTTTTCGTTTCTGAGATCACTCTTTTTCCTTCAGTTTTGGCCTCGTTGAGGTGAATTTCTTTTCCATCCACCAATTCATTGATGAGATCCTCAAGTTCCTTCTTGTATTTAGACAATTTGAAGGAGAGTTTGTCTCGCGTATTGGCCCCAGTATCTGGAGCAAATAAAATTCCTAAGGCGGCACCTACTCCTGCGCCTACAGCGAAAGCGAGTAAAGTATTTGTTGTCTTGCTCATGGTCTTCTCTTATTTATTGTCCAAAAGACCTCGTCCACTCTTGCGAATCTGTCCCTTGTCCGTTAGTTCTTTGGCCAAAACATCCAGCAAACCATTTACAAATTGTTTGCTTTTTGGGGTGCTGTACGTTTTCGAAATATCAATGTACTCGTTGATGGTCACTTTAACCGGGATGCTTGGAAAATGAATCATTTCAGCAAGCGCCATGGAGATGATGACTTTATCTGTGAAAGCCAAACGTTCAATGTCCCAGTTTTTTGTTTTATCAGCGATAAGTACCCTACTACTTACGTCGTTAGCGATGGTGAAGTTAAAAATATTTTCAAAAAATTCTTTGTCCTCCTCCCAATTCATCGCAATTTCTGGCAATGGCTCGGTTGGAGTAGCTGCGGGAAGTGAAGCATTTTTCAACACCTTCGCAGCGAGACTTCGGACAACCGATTTGTTTTCGGTCCAGTTTAAGTCCTTTTCTGAGAAAAATCCAAGAATGACTTCGTTCTTAAAGACCACTTTTTTAAGAAGATCATCTGCCGCTTCAAAATCTTCCTCTAAACTAGGATTTGGAAGGGAAAGGTAGTGCTGGTAGGACTCTGCAGGCTTGATGTATTCCCGAAACCATTCTTTGATTTCAAGTTCGAGTTCATCCAAGTTTACTCCATTTCTTGTCAGTGCTGCCTGGTATTCTGGAGAATCACGAAGTCGCTTCAATACTTGGTTATTCGCTAAGTTGAGTTCGTTGCCAAATGCCACAGGAGTATCTCCTGCAAGTCTTTGCTTTTTTTCCACTTCTTTCCCCACATGTTTGGCAAATGCCTGTAGGAGTTCAATGGCCAAGAGGTAAAGTTGTGGAATGCGTTCCGCTGAAACGACCATATTTTTCAACAAGAACTGCCGATCCTTTTCATTGGCTGCATGAACCTGCTTTAGGGCCTCTAGTGCAATTTTTTTAACCTTCGCTCCAGCCTCATTCGGAATCAATTGTTGACCTTGATCTACATTTTGATCAAAAATCTGTACGGCTTCTTCCGCTTCTCGGGAAAGGGCGGCTTTGTCTTGAACCTCCATGCTGTTGAGGTCAGGTAAAAAAGACGCTCTTATAAAGTCTCTGGCTAAATTAAGATTGGATCCTTTGCACTGTTCATAAGCATAAAGATTCTGAAATGCTTTGACTCTAAGGATTCTTCTGTTGAGCATAGGTTGTGTAAAGAATCACAAATATAAGTAATTTGATGGGTCTTGTCCCCATGCAAGTAGGGACAAAAAACCACCGAATTGGAATTCGGTGGCTTGAGAAGCATTTGGAAAACTGCTTAGAATGGAAGTTTAATTCTTCCGATTGCTTCAATTCTTGCCTTCGCCGCTTGGATTGCCGCCTGCTGGGCAGGGATGTTTTGTTGCTCGGAGGCATTCAAGATGGACAAGCAGGTGTCGTAGATTTTTTCTGTTTGTGCAAAAACAGTTTCTTCTTGGTATTTCCCATAATATTCTGCGCCTACGTTGATGACTCCTCCCGCATTGATTAAGAAATCTGGGGCATAAACCATTCCTTTTTCCATCAAGATTTTCCCATGTTTGTCCTCGTCCTCAAGTTGGTTATTGGCTCCGCCGGCAATCACTTTGCATTTCAAACGATCGATGGTGTGGTCGTTGATGGTCGCGCCTAACGCGCAAGGTGCATAAATATCCATTGGCATATCGTAGAGCACCTTGCTGTCCACTACCGTGGCCCCAGTTGCTGCTGCGACTTCCTTGAGTTTGTCCTCAAAAATATCTGTAATCATAATTTCAGCGCCTTCTTTCACCAGGTAGTTGATGAGGTATTTTCCTACCTGCCCCACTCCTTGAACTCCTATTTTCTTTCCTTGAAGGGAGTCTGTGCCAAATGCTTGCTTAGCGGCAGCCTTCATGCCCATGTACACGCCATAGGCAGTTACTGGGGAAGGGTCACCTGCACCGCCCTTGCTTTTTGGGAGTCCAGTTACGTGGCGCGTTTCCAAAGCAATGAATTCCATGTCGGAGGTTTTCATATTGACATCTTCGGCAGTCACATAACGGCCACCTAGACTCTCTACAAAACGTCCAAATCTTCTCAAAAATGCTTCGCTCTTCAATTTAGGATCTCCAAGGATGACTGCCTTGCCTCCCCCCAAATTCAGTCCAGCGAGTGCATTTTTGAAACTCATGCCTCTTGAAAGGCGCAAAACATCGTTGATTGCCTCCTCTTCGGTAGCATAAGGCCACATACGCGTACCACCCAATGCAGGGCCTAAGGTAGTATTGTGAATTCCTATCAAGGCTTTGAGGCCAGTAGCCTCATCATGGCAGATGACCAACTGCTCATGGTCCATGGTGGTGATTTGTCCAAAAATAGAGCCTTCACTAATAGTTTCGGTTGCATTAATCGCTAACATCTGAAAATAGCTTTTTAGAATATGTTATATTTGGGTTAAAACTCGCGTTTGCGCAGATACAAAATTAAATACTTTTATTAGCTTACAAATTTTCTTCTGCCAAATTATATACAATGTTTTTAAAAAATACATATATCTTATTCTGTGAAGGAACTACGGAGAATCAATAAATATTTAATTAAATACAAGGGATTATTGTTTTTGGGAATACTCTTTACCGTTATCTCAAATGTTTTCGTAATTATTCCAGCCCAATTGGTTCGAATTGCCATAGATTATGTGGTGGAAAGTTTTGCGCTTTTCGCCCCATTGGATAAGGGGGGCCTTGGGGATTTGGCACGGGAGTATTTTTTGGAGTCAGTATTTATCTTTGGAATTTTGATCTTGGTCATGGCCTTGCTTCGGGGCTTCTTCCTGTTTTTGATTCGCCAGACGCTCATCATCATGTCGCGGAAAATTGAGTACGACATGAAAAATGAACTCTTCGAACATTTTCAATTTCTGACCTTGAGTTTTTATCGGAAAAATAGCACGGGAGACTTGATGGCGCGCATTTCAGAAGATGTAAGCCGAGTGCGTATGTATTTGGGGCCAGCGATTATGTATGGGCTCAACTTGCTAATTTTATTCCCTTTGGTAATTTCCTACATGATTTCTGTCAATGTGGAATTGACACTGTATTCCCTTTTGCCGCTCCCCATCCTCTCCTTGAGTATTTATTATGTCAATAACCTGATCAACGCGCGATCAGAGAAAATTCAGCATAGCCTTTCGCAACTTAGCACCTATGTGCAGGAGGCATTTTCAGGAATCCGGGTGTTGAAGGCTTTTGTGAGAGAACAGGATTCTGCTTCTGAGTTTGATAAGACCAGCGAGGAATACAAGTACCAGTCCATTGAGTTGACACGGGTAAACGCCCTGTTTTTTCCCTTAATCATGGCTTTGGTAGGCATATCCACCATCATCACCGTCTATGTGGGAGGAATGAAAGTCATTCAAGGGGAGATTGGCTATGGAGTTATTGCTGAGTTTATCTTGTATGTCAACATGCTCACCTGGCCAGTAGCCTCCCTAGGTTGGGTGACTAGCATTGTACAGCGTGCTGAGGTATCCCAGCGACGCATCAATGAATTGTTGGACCAAAAGACAGATTTGGTATCTGTTGAAAACTTGGAATCCACCCTATCAGGGGCGATTGCAGTAAATCACCTTTCCTTTGTCTATCCAGACTCAGGGGTGCTGGCGCTTCGTGATGTTTCCTTTTCCATAGCCGCGGGTCAAACCCTCGGGATCATTGGGACTACGGGTTCAGGAAAATCTACCCTGGCCAACTTACTCATGCGCATGTACGATGCCAGTGAGGGAGAGATACGAGTAGATGATCGGCCCATACAGCAATACTCACTTGCCAGTTTGCGTAGTCAAATCGGTGTGGTTCCTCAAGATGTATTTCTTTTTTCGGATACCATTGCCAACAACATTGCTTTTGGTTTAGATCAGCCCAGTCTTGATCGGATTAAGCAAGCAGCAAAGGATGCGGATGTGTATCAAAATATCCTAGATTTTCCGAAGGGCTTTGACACGCTACTTGGGGAACGAGGCATCACCCTCTCTGGTGGCCAGAAGCAACGGGTATCCATTGCGCGAGCCATCGTCAAGGAACCGAAGATTTTGATTTTGGACGATTGCCTTTCAGCCGTGGATACCAAAACAGAGAATGCTATTTTGAATTCCCTCCAAAAAATCATGAAAAACCGGACCTCCATCATCATCTCACATCGGGTATCCTCGGCCAAGCTTGCAGACCAAATAATTGTCTTGGATGAAGGAAGAATTGTGGAGCGAGGCGATCACGGGTCGTTGTTGGAGCAAAAGGGGGTCTATGCGGCCCTTTTTGAAAAGCAAACCCAAGGAGGTGAATCCATCGAGTAGAGTGCTCACTAAACCTTAAAAGCAATGCCTCCTATTGGAAATGAAAGTCGAAATACCAACCTTGACGGCGATATTGACCTAGTACGGAAATGAGATGTTGGAAGTAAGGTAGCCTTTATTTTTAATGAGGCAAAAAAACCCTCAGTTTAGCGAGGGTTTTGTATTACTTTTCTTTGAGGGCATTGCATCGATCGTAGCTTGGATCGATGTCAATGTAAATGTCTTCTTTGGCAGTTACAAACCATTTGCTCAGTACCTCATCTTCTTTGCGACGAAGTGTAGCGGCTTTTAGTTTTTCGTAATCATCTTCCAGATTTGCCTTGTGTGCAGGGTAACGGGCCTTGTAAAAAAGGACACGAACCTTGGTGCCTTCTCGTGGATCTTCAAAACGAATCGGTGGCGTAATGTCCCCGATTTTCATGGTGTCGATTGTAAAGTAAAGCACTGGATCCTCCAAAGTACGAAGTGAGAGTCGATTTGAACTGGTAGCAGGATCAGTAAAAAATCCACCTGCATCGGAGGTTGCTCTATCTTGAGAATACTCCTTGGCCGCTTTTGCGAATTCAATTTTTCCGGCTAAAATTTCTTTTTTCAAACTGTCCAGGTAGCGTTCGGCTTTTTGGATATCCTGCTCGCTGGCTTTGGGGATCCGTAGGATGTGTCGCGTATTAAAAGTCGTCCCTTTAATCTCAAGTAATTGGATGAGGTGAAAGCCAAATTGGGTTTCTACCGGATCTGACAATTCCCCAGGGCGTAATCCCAGCGCCGTAGCCTCGTACTCAGGGGCCAATTCTCCTCTTCTGAAGAAGCCGAGATCTCCACCCTGTGCTGCAGATCCTGGATCTTCCGAATGGGCTTTAGCAAGTTCTGCAAAAGTTGATTTTCCAGAACCAATGTCTTGTTTGAATTGCTTCAGTTGGGCAAGAATTTGTTCCCGTACTTGAGGATTTGTTTCTGGTTTCCGTACAATCTGGCCCACAGTTGCTTCAGAGGTGAACAGGGGAAGGGAGTCCTTGGGAATGCTGTAGTAAAATGCGCGAACTTCTGCAGGGGACACTGTAATGCCCTCCGTGATGGTCTTCCGCATTTTTTCCACAATCTTTTGTTCTCGGATTACATCTTCAAGTTCGGCTTTTAATTGGTCGGCAGTTTTGCCATACATTTCAGCAAGTAGGGATTCATCCCCGCCAAACTGTTGCATGACCATATTAAAACGACCATTAGTTTCAACCATGACTTCAGCATCGGTCACAATAACTGAATCGATCTCTGCCTTGGCTACCATGAGTTTATTGATCAACAAACTTTCAAATACGGTGCATCGGGTAGGGGCTTCAATTCCTTGTTGGGCTTGAGAAAGTGCTTCAAGGTAGGTTTTTTGGACTTCGGATTCGAGTACAATATTGTTATCTACTTTGGCAACAATTTTATCTACCACCTGTCCTGTGGCGGTTTCTTGGGCTTGAGCTTGTCCCAAGATCCAAAATGCAAATAGGCTCGGAAGAAGTCGGTGTAGCAATTTCATAGTTTTATCTTTTTCGGAAAATCCGAATGGGAGAATTATTGATTTAGAGCGGCGAAGGCCTTTTCTTTTATCCCAGAATTGATTTGGATGGGATATTTTTCTTTGAGTCGCTTGAGGAGCGCTTGATCTAGAAAAGCTTGGTAATCTCGAATGACTAAGCCACGCGCTTCCTCAAATTTACGTGGCCCTGGAGGGTAAATTTTTCCTACTACAAGGATGTAAGGAACACCTTCCACGACCAACTCTTGATAAGACTGATTCAAATCCACCTTGGAAAGGATGGGATGTGTTTCGGACTCAAAAGTCCCGGATTCGGTGGCATAAGCAGTAGGGTAATTGGCACGGTAATCTGCTTCAAATGAGGCAAAACTATCCGGATTAAACCCTTTACTTTGAAGGAATTTTCGTGCAATATCTAGTTTAGAAGCATCATTTACTTTTACCAAATAGGCCTGTACCCTTGTTTTCCATTGGTAGTTTTGGAGGTTGTTGTGGTAAAACTCTTGCTGTCCTATACTGTCATTCAATCCTTTTTGCCAGACCTCCTGATTGGTCAAGGAGAACATCAAAATCCCATCTCTATATTCTTTGATGAGTTTTTGGTATTCTAAATTGTTGGCCTCCAGGTCTTTCTCTTCTGTAGCCTCCAAAGTTTCGGTCACAAATTTATCCAGCCAACGGCTGAAGAAGGTGCCAGATCCCTTTGGAGTCACTTCCTCCGCTTGCATAAACTTCCATAGGTCACCTACCACATAGGGGGTGTTGTTGACCGAGAAAAGTTGTACCCCAGACAGGCTTTTTTCTTTCACTGTAGCGCCAAAGGAGGCAAGATCTTCGGAAATCAGTGTTTTGAAGAGTTTTGCCAATTCTACTTCATTTTCCTTAAACCCAAATCTTGACTTTTGCATGGCGATTACCTGGGATTGGATCATGCCCGATTTGGAGTTGCGTAGAATTTTGGACTTAATCGTTTGTTCCAAATCCTCGTAGGATGGTAGCGGTCGCTTTCCTTCCAAACGCAAGATATGGTATCCGTAGGGAGTTTTTAAGGGGGGTGAAATCTCTCCGACTTCGGTCAGAGATAAGGAAGCCATCTCAAATTCTGGAATCATTGTCCCTACTCCAAACCAAGGTAAAATTCCGCCTCCTTCTTTGGTAGCGGCATCTTCAGAATAAGACTTGACAATCTCTTCCCATCGGGTATTTTCTTTTTGTATTTCTGCATAGATATCAGAAATTCTTCGCCGTGCATTTTCTTCTTGGGCACTATTTTCTGGGTCGAATCGTACCAAGATATGGGAAACCTGTACTTCACCAGGATTGGCTTGACGGTCCTTAACTTGAATGATGTGGTAGCCAAAATCACTCAGAACGGGGTCTGAAATACTGCCTACAGGAAGGATGTATGCGGCTTCTTCAAATTGCTGGACCATTTGTAACCCTGTAAAGTAGCCAAGGTCTCCTTTGTTCACCTTGGCTGAGGGGTCATCCGAGTAGGCTAGCGCCAGGGCATTGAAGTCTCCCCCATTTTCCAATTCCGCCTTTACCTTTAGTGCCATTTTTAGCACAGAAAGGCTGTCTTCATTAAGGGCATTAGGGGGTAATTGAAACAAAATATGGCTGGCACGAACCATTTCTTGCATTCGACCATATACCTTTCGAAGTTCGCCCTCTTCCACTCCATTTTTAATTAAAAATGGGGCGATCAATGTTTCTTTAAAACTTCCAAATTCACGATCAAATTCTTCAGATTGATGAAGTCCCATCGATTCAGCTTCTGCTACTTTCAAATGGAAAAGTAAAAATTGATCAAAATTAGTTTCAAATTCCTCTCTGTTGAGGGTTGCGGCAGCAGGATCTACTTTTTTTCCTTTGGTGATCAAATACAAAAAATCTTCTTTGGCTACTGCTTTTGAGCCTACGTTGAAGAGCACTTCAGTCTGTTCCTGTGCCTGTGCGCCAAGGCTAAAAAAGCCCACTGAGGTGAGAAAAAGAAGTGTGAAAAAAGCCGAAAGGAATCGGTAGTTCATTAGGTTGTAGGCCAAAGTAAAGATCAATTGGACAAATTTAGTAAGATTTCAAGGCTAAAGCAGCATTTATCAGAGTATTAACTTCTTTTAGGGCTGAAAATTTTTAATCAACCTACAAATATTTTCTCCGTTTTTGGATTCAAACTGGATTTCGTCCATAATTTTTTTTACCAACAAAATTCCAATACCCCCTTTTCGCTTTTCTTCAATCACCTGGTTCAGGTTGGGTACTTCGTATTCTAAAAGGTTGAATGCATTCCCTTTGTCGGTAATTTCTACGATTATCTTTTTATTGAATTCTTTGACTTCCAATAGGATTTCTTCCTTAGGATTGCAAGCATGAGAATGGATGATCAGGTTGGCACAAACTTCTTCCACCGCTAGAGTTACTTGGTGTTTGTCCCCCTCCGATAGCCGGTAAGCGACTAAGTTTTGCTGCAAGAAGCTTCTCAATTCAGCCAATGCAGCGGTACTGCAGGATAAATTATACTTAGGATTCATGTTGGGAGGCGATAGCGGTTGACTTATCTGGGACAATGGATATCAATCGGTCTAGACCAAGAATTTTAAATACTTCTCCAACTTGATCGTTCAACCCGAAAATTGCAAATCGAATGCCTCTTTCCGAAAAATCATCCAAGTAGGACATGAATACCCCCAACCCTGCGGAGGAGATGTATCCTAGTTCTTTCCCATCAATTAATAAAAAGGAAGTGCCTTGTTGGACTACTTCCTGAATGGATTGGTCTAGGAGAACAGAATTACTCGCATCTACTTCACCAATAAGGTGTAGAATGTCGTTTTTTCCCTCTCTTGTTTTTTCAATTCGTAGCATGTTTCGCTAGTTTATTCAGGTTTGGTGAATTTGATAACTAACAGGGAATAATCGTCCTCAATCATTCCATCTCCCCCAACAAATTGGTGGAGCGAGTCGATGATTTCCTGCTGCAAGGTGGGTGGGGATAGCTGATGTTTTGCTTCAACTAAGTTTTTCAATCTTTCGTAACCAAACTGTTCCCCTTTTTCGTTTCTGCCTTCCAGTATTCCATCCGTGAGCAGTACCAATAGGTCACCCGTTTGGTAATCGTATGTACTCTCGTGTACGTGTTTTTGGTAGCTTGGGTTTCTCACAATACCGAGCCCAAGTCCTTCAATTGAAATAAATGTTGCAGTTTTTTCATTTGCCCGGTACCACAGGGTAGGAATATGCCCTGCTCGAGCATGACAGAAGGTATGCGTAGCCGTATTGATTTCAAAAACAGAAGCCGTAATGAAGTGGTTTCGCTCCAAGCACTTGCTGAGTGCAGCATTCGCTTTTTTCATGAACTCCGCAGGCTTAAGGCCCAGTTGAATTAAACTTTGGAATACTCCCTTCATTTGTGCCATGTGAAAAGCTGCTGAAGTTCCTTTTCCAGACACGTCTCCCATGATGACGACAAAATGATTGGGATCGACTTGGTAGGTGTCGTAGTAATCCCCTCCTACCTCGTCTGCTGTATTGGAATAAGCGCTGATCTCAAAGGTGTCTGGATGATCCAGTTTGAGTGGCAAAAGGGCTTTTTGAACGCGTTGAGCAATTTTTAGTTCTTCCTGATAGCGTTCATTTTCAATGGCTTGGTTGAGTAGGCGATGATTTTCTACAGCAATACAGGCTTGCCTTGCAAAAGTTCCGATAATGCCAATCATTTCCTTGTTGAACCCTTCTTTTACCTCCTTGAGGAGTACGATTCGTGCAAGGATGGATTTGTTGACTACTAGGGGTACAAGTAGTGCGGATTTGTATTCAGGATGGTTGAGTCGAAGGGCTTGTATTTGTTCGGTCGTTAGACTAAAGGTCCAAGATTGCGTTTCTTGGGGGAATAAAGTACTAAGGCCGGTTTGGGTCGACCGATCCAGCAGCCGAAGGGAATTTTTTACCTGAATGTGCTCCTTGGGATTCAGTTCGATCCAAGCACCATCCGAGTAGGAAGCACTCATGCAGGAATCAAGTAAAATATCGAGTACCTGCTCCTCATTTTCTTCTGGTTGTATGGATTGGCTTAGCTTCTGAAAATTAATGGCCTCGGTTAATTTTTGTTCAAAAACGGAGGAAGTAGGTAGGTTGAAAAGGGTCACTAAAAAGCTGAATAGTCCATAGGCAAATACAAATCCAAACAAGGCCATGAGAAACAAGTTGTCGGTCAGGTTGATTTGTAATCGGGCCTCATTTCCATAGGAGAGCACCCTGTAAAAAAGGATTCCAGCACTCAATAGAATAAGGAATAGAAAAAGTAAGGTTCTCCATTTCTCCTTAAAATTGAGGTAGGGGATCCATTTCAAATTGACAGCCAAGAGGATGGAAATAATCAGAAGAATGACCAATCCAAACAGGAAACTGTAATCCAAATTGTTGTGGTTGAAAAAGATAAAAAATAAGGCGCCCAACATGGAAAGTTCGAAAACCTGCCATTGTTTGACTACCTGCTTATTCTTTTGATACAGGATCAAATGCCTCCATAATAGTGCCGTAGAAATCAAGAAAGCACTCGTCCAACCAAAATTGATGTGGTAAAAAATATTGCTAAGAAAGGGGTCTGTTCCAATCTTACTTTCTCCAAAAGCAAGGTAGATCAGTTCAGTGAGCAGGCCTGAAGCGGCAGCAAATAGTCCTGTAGAAACACCTCTCCAAATTAGGGTAAGGAAATCTGCGTTTCGATTTTTCCAAAAAATATGGCGGTAGACCAAATACACAAACAAGAAAAATAGGATTTCTAAAATCCAAGTAACCTCTTCGGAAATACCCGATTCCAGGTTGTTGATCATTCCAAAAATTCGGACCAAATCCACCAATACCAAAGCCAGCCAAACAAAAATGGCCAGCAAAAGGCTGATTCTACCAAGGGGAAGTGAACTAGTTTTGATCATGGGGTTGCATTCCAAAAATAGGGAATGTAGACCAATGCTCCGCTACCAGGCGCTACTTGAAATCCTGGATAGCTGTTAAATTTTACAAAAAGATGATTTCCATTACTACGTCTTTGCCTATTTCAGTTTCGATTAAGGCCATCACTTTGGATTTATTGAGCTGAAGTTCTTTTTTTACTGGGCCAGAGGTGATTTTCACGAAAAGTTTTTTGTCCTTGATGTAGAGGTGGCTTGTTCGATCGGCAATGGTTTTCCCCATCATTTTTGGCCAAGAGGCAAGTAAAAGTTTCTCCTGAAAGGTGTCTTCAAGGCGATAGGATTTCAATAAGTCCTGGAAGGCATCGGCCAATGGGGTGGAATCTTTCTTTCTAGAGTAAGTCATGGGCGTCAACAAAAATTTCGGAGGCGATACCATCTGCGAGTAGCTGGCCTTTCCGTGTCAAAGTTAGCGTTTTCCCTTCGGTATGGATCATGCCAAGGGCAGTTAATTTCTTGATGGAATTGCCTTTGATCTGAAAGAGGTCTACCTGGTGTCGATCCGCCATACTTGCTGTATCCAGACCCCAACTTGTGCGCAAGCCAGTCAGAATTTCTTCGTTGATCAACTCTTCCTTTGCTAATCCTTCTATCACAAAAGGGAGTTTGCCTGCAGCTAAGGTTTTGACATAACTGGGATTAGCAGGGGGATTGTAACCTCTTGCATGCCCATCAAAGGAATGAGCACTTGGGCCAACACCCAGGTAAGGGATGCGTTTCCAGTAATTACTATTGTGGATTGCTGCTTGATTTGGGCGGCTAAAATTAGAAATTTCATATTGCAGGTAACCGGCTTGATCACATTTTTCTTGGAGCCATTCAAATTGCTGGGCAACAAATTCTTCCTCAGCCGGGATAAATTTTCCTTTTTTTGCCCAATTGCCAAAGGTAGTTTTGGGTTCAAGAGTCAGGGAATAGGCAGAAAGGTGGCCAGGGTCAAGTAGTAAGGCTTTTTCTAGATCCTTTTTCCACAGGCTGTGGTCGGTATGAGGGAAGCCATAAATCAGGTCAATTGAAAACTTTTCAAATCCAGCTGATCGACCCAGTTCAATCGCCGCTTTTGCTTGCTGGGCATTGTGGGCCCGGTTGTAGGCAGTAAGGATTTCATCTTGAAAACTTTGGATGCCCAAGCTCAGGCGATCAATTCCTAAGGACTTCCAAGTGGCTAAGGATTTTGAATCTAGGTCATCTGGGTTGGCCTCTAAGGTGGTTTCTAGTTTTTTTCCAGGGAAAATACGGGCTACCTGTTCGAGAATTTTTTCCAAAGCTGCCGCAGGAAGCAAAGATGGGGTGCCGCCTCCAAAATAGACGGTATCTACTGACTCACCTTTCAAATAGTCTTTTCGAAGTTCCATTTCAAGGACTATACGCTCTACTACAGGGGAGAGCAATTGAAGGTTGGTTGAAAAATGGAAGTCGCAATAGTGACAGGCCTGTTTGCAAAAAGGAATGTGAATGTAAAGTCCTGCCATGGGTAGTAATTATCAGGTAAAGATAGTAGCAATTCCCTGTTCAGGTAATGATTGGCCTAGTAAGATGGGATTGGTATGTTTCAAATCTTTTTCAAATCAATCGAAATTTTTGGGCAGCAAAGAAAATACATTTGGAGGCTGCCTTAGGATTGATGAATTTTGTGGGTGAAACTTAAATTTTCCGAATACACTGTTCCTGAAGGGAATAAATTTCTCAAATTTAAGTTCTCCTACTGGGCTAAACCCTAATTTCGAAACGAAACTTGATGTACAGATTCGCCTTGTTTTTCTTTCTGTTTTTTATCTCCAATTGGGGCATTGCGCAGGTATTGGAAAATTACGAGGGGAGGTGGGCAAATACCACGGAGCAAGCGCTGTTTGGATCTGTAAGGCAGAAAGAAGTGCTGTTGGTAGTCAATTCTTTTCCTCAATCCTATTTCCAATTTAAGGTTCCTGGGAACTCTACGATTTTTTTGGACGGGAAACTTTGGGAGTTGATTCCGAGGGATACCCTCTTTTTTATCCCCACTGCCTCACTCAAAAAAGAATTTGGTAAGGATAGTTTGCTTGTTACGGTGATCAATGACCGCATTCAGGTGGGTGAAGTTGGTTTGAAAGTGACCAAAGTGGCTAAAAATACCCAACAACAGGAAGAGCAAGTAGATCAGGAAAAGCAATTTATAGCGAATCAGAAGCGTACACCGGTTCAGCCGTTGAAGGATTTCTTTGCAGTATCCCTTATTTTGATTTTAGGTTTAGCAGCGGTGTACAGAAGGGTTTATCCTTATTTATTGGGAGTTTTATTACAGCCTTTATCGGTGATTAAAGCGGAAGACTTTTCAGAAAGTGGAGGGCTTCAAAAAGTGTTTTCCTTTGATATTTTGTTTTTCTTATTGCTAGTTTCCATGATGCTTGCTCAAAGTATGGTGACGGGCATTGTCATTTTTAGACCGGATTGGCTAGACAGTTGGATGGGGTTCAGTGCCTTCTCCTTTTTAGGCGTTTGGTTGTTGGCTTCTTTTCTGATTTTACTACTCACTATTTTGAAATTCTCTGCCATCAAACTGGTGAGTTACTTGTTTGATTTAGGGAAATCCGAATTTGCCCACTTTTTTTACTTACTGCGTCTGATCACCTTTGGTTTTGCGTTGATTCTAGCGGTGAGCAGTTTTTTTGTCCTCAACGATTTTTATGTGCTTCCATCAATCTTTAGTCACTTGATGCAAGGCTTCTTTTGGGTATACCTAATTGGTGTGCTTGGGCTCTTTTTGATTATGATGAGTCGGTTGAATTTTAAAAAGTATCATTTATTTACTTACCTTTGCCTTGCTGAAATAGTACCCTTTTTGGTTTTGACCAAATGGATCATGGTACTTGTGCAGTAATGTGTTGAACGTAAAAGGAACTCCCGCATGAGTGCAGCTCCAAAAGACCGCTATACCCCAGTTAAGAGCATACTGGTATCTCAACCTAAACCTACCGAAGCCAACTCTCCCTATCTGCTCCTTGCAGAAAAATACAAGTTGAAAATCGATTTTAGGCAATTTATCAAGGTGGAACCTGTTCCCCCAAAAGAGTTTAGAAAGCAAAAAATCGATATCTTAAAGCATACGGCAATCATTTTTACAAGCCGAAATGCCATAGACCATTTCTTTGCGATTTGTAAAGAGTTTAAGATTGAAATGCCAGCTGAAATGAAGTATTTCTGCATTTCAGACCAAACTGCGCATTACCTTCAAAAATACATTGTGATTCGTAAGCGCAAGTTATTTGTGGGACTAAAGACCGCGGAGGACTTGTTTGACTATTTCAAAAAGCACAAAGGCGAAAAATACTTGTTCCCTTGTTCGGATATCCGAAAGGACGATATTCCCTCCTACATGGAAAAACAGGGGATTGCATTTACAGAAGCAATCATTTACCATACGGTAGCGGCTGATTTATCCGATTTGGCAGATGTGAAGTACGATATTTTGGCATTTTTCAGCCCCTCAGGAATCAAATCGTTGCGCCAAAATTTCCCAGATTTCGTACAGGGCAAAACGCGTATCGCTGCATTTGGTCCTACCACCGCACAAGCGGTTCGGGACATGGGCTTGATTTTAGATATAGAAGCGCCCATGCCCAACGCGCCAAGCATGACGGGGGCTTTGGAATTATTCATAAAAAAGGCCAATAATTTGTAATTCTTAGAATCATTTTCGGTGGATTCTCAGTTTAAATTCCTAGACTAGTTTAAATTTGAGGACTCCACAGCCAAATGAACAGAAAAAGCGACTTGGTTATTTTTTTTAGAGCAGCAGGATTCCTGTTTTTGTTTCTCTTTTCCGGGAAGGGCTATGCCCAGCAAGATCCTCAGTTTACCCAGTACATGTATGCGGGCAATTATTTCAATCCCGCCATGGCAGGCAAATCTGGAGTGCTGGAATTTTCTGCCTTTCATCGTTCGCAGTGGCAAGGCTACACAGCCACAAGTGGGGCGGGCAATCCTCCAACTACACAGTTGATCACGCTACAAAACAGGTTGAAAAAGAAAAATTTTGGGTACGGACTCACTGTGGTCAACGACCAGTTGGGAGCCACTTCCAATCTAGAGGTGAATTTACAAGGAAGTTACCACCGAAAGATTCAACGCACCCAAATGAGTTTTGGGGGATACTTCGGGGTCTCGAATAGCACCTTGGATTTTGAGGAACTGCAATTTGTCAATCCAGAGCCCAATCTTCCTCTGACTGGCACTGAGTCCCAGATGGCCTTAGATTTGGGAGCAGGTCTAATGCTGGATCGCGGGGATTTTTACCTAGGGTTGAGCGGCAGACATCTCAATCAAGCCGCTTACGATTTTGGGGATGGGAGTTATTCAAATCGCCTCCAAATGCATAATTATTTATTGATGGGCTATCGGATGCGTCCCATGGGTCAGCTCCGATTGGAGCCTAGTTTGTTATTAAAATCTTTGGGGACGCATACTTTATCCTATGAATTAAGCGTTATAGCCACAATCCAAGAAAAAGTGAATGGAGGAATTGCGTATAGAGGAGAGGAATCCGTTTCCTTGATACTAGGGTATAGTTTATTGAAAGACAATAGTTTAAAGTTGGGCTATGCCTTTGATTTGGTGATAGGAGGGGTTGATGCCAAATCGCCCACCTCACATGAGTTGATGTTGCGGTATGCCTGGTCGGATGTAACTAAAACAGTCAATCGAGTGATTCAACGGACGCCAAGGTTCAGGTTTTAACCTGCAATAGCCTTTCTGTAAGCAGTCTATTAGCCTGTTTGGGACGAGTGAAAAAACCATTTAACCGCTCAGTAGTTTGTTTTATTGAGCCAGAATCAGTTAACTTTCGAAGTCATTTTCTTAGATTGGTTAAGTTTGGCCAAAAATTTGATGATAGTATAAAAATGTCAATTATGTACACTAGAATTAAAGTTCCTTTTCTGTCTATCTCCCTGGCATTGGTAGCCATCCTGCTACTACCTAGTTGTGGACTGTTCAATAAAAAGGGAATGGCCAGTGATAAGGCAAATCGCAAAGGTGAGGTAACAGGTGTTGCAAAACGTATTCGATGGAAGCAAAACCTACCCCTGGACATGGTTCCAATCAAATCGGGAACTTTTTGGATGGGTCAATCCGATGAAGACATTGCTTATACGCAGGCTTCCTTGAACAAGCAGATTACGGTTTCTGAATTTTTTATGGACAAGTATGAAGTGTCCAACAATAAATACCGCCAATTTTTGGAAGCAGTAAAATCTGGGCAGTTGGATACAGGTACACCGACCACGCTTAAGGCTGCGCCCACCTTCAATCTCAACGATTTGAAACCCGATAGTACGGTTTGGACAAAAAGTTTTGCCTACCACTACGGTGACCCTTTGATGGAATTCTATTTTGACCACCCTGCTTTTGACGCATATCCAGTAGTAGGTGTGTCTTACGATCAGGCACAAAAATATTGTGAGTGGAGAAGTTACCACCTACGAGCCAACGATGACATTGAGTTTGATCTCCCAGCCTTCAGACTTCCAACAGAGGCAGAGTGGGAATATGCGGCTAAAGGTGGAAAAGAAATCGCCAAGTATCCTTGGGGTGGTCCATATTTGAAAAACAAAAGAGGCTGTTTGATGGCTAATTTTAAGCCAGGTAGGGGCAATTACATTGACGATGGATTTACCTACACTGCTCCAGTGGATGTTTTTGCACCCAATGGATTTGGACTATACAACATGTCTGGTAATGTGGCGGAATGGGTAATGGATGCTTACAAAACCACCTCTAGAACTCAGACTTGGGATTTGGATCCTGTCTATTTGGATGAAAATGAGCCAAAAAAGATTGTACGAGGAGGCAGCTGGAAAGATATCGGACATTATTTGGAGACTTCTACACGTACCTATGAATACCAAGATGTGGCACAAGCGCACATTGGATTCCGAACCGTCATGACGTTCATTGGTCGATCCGCATCTATGGATGCAAAACTCAACAAACGAATGAGGAGATAATTATCCTCAGTTAAACTTAAATACCTTAAAAAAATCAAGTTCAAATGGCAAGTAACCCTAATTTCTTTTATTCCAAAGTCATGCCGAAAATCTACGGCATCGGTGCGTCTGTCGTAATTCTTGGAGCAATGTTTAAAATCTTGGATTTGCCAGGCGCAAACTGGATGATTGGTATTGGTTTGACTGTGGAGGCAATTATCTTCTTCCTTTCTGCCTTTGAACCAAGCCCTAAAGAGGTAGACTGGAGCAAGGTATACCCTGAATTGGATGAAGAAGGACCTGCACAACCTGCTAAGAAAAGAGTAGTGGCTGTTTCTGCAGATCCGGTAGCAGCACAACTAGATAGCATGCTGCAACAGGCCAATATTGGATCTGATTTGATTGAAAGTTTGGGTAAAGGAATGAAAAACTTGGCGGCCTCTGCTGAGAAAATGGGAAATCTTGCAGATGCTGCCGTGGCTACCACCGAGTATGCTTCTCAGGTGCAGACGGCTTCCAAGACTTTGGCGAGTATAAATGATTCCTATGCACAGACTGCTGCTGCTTTGATGGCCATGTCTTCTGCTTCTCAGGATGCGCAAGCCTATCAAGTGCAAATTCAGGCAGTCACTAAAAATTTGGCTGCTTTGAATGCGGTGTATGAATTGGAACTTCAGGATTCTGCCGAGCAGAAGAAAGCACGTGCTGATTTCTACAAAAATATGTCTAACGCCATGACCAGTTTCACCGAGGTGGGGAATGAAACCCAAGCCTTTAAGGAGGAGATGGTGAAATTGAACCAAAACGTAAGTGCGCTTAGCAAAATCTATGGCGGTATGCTTACAGCCATTAGAGGGTAATTTACCACTCAGATCCAGAAATATAGACAACTATGGCAGGAGGTAAAGAGACACCTAGACAGCGGATGATCGGGATGATGTACCTGGTATTGACGGCCCTTTTGGCCCTCCAGGTAAGTAATCAGATCCTTCAGAAGTTCGTCCTTCTCAACGATGGGATGGAGCGAACCTCGAAGAACTATGTATTGAAAAATGAGTCCATGGTAGGTTCTATCGAATACACCATTGCTCAGCAAGGAAATAATGAGAAAGATCTTCCTAAGGTAGCAGCATCGAAAAAATTGAGAACTGCCACCAAAGAAGTGTATGATTACTTGGAAGGACTCAAGTTGGAATTGATCAAGCAATCCAATGCAAAAAATGAACAAGGGGATTATGTCAACTCTTCATTAAAAAACACAGAGGTTTCAGGTAACTTATTTGCTAATCAAGGCAAGGGTGAGGAACTAAAAAAGAAGTTGAATGACTTTCCAAAAACCGTGGAAGGAATTTTGAAAAGCGTGGGCATCACCAACCTTACTTTTAAGCCTATTGCTAAAGATGCCTCTGAAATTGAATTGTTTGCCAATGACTTGGAGGCAAAAAATAAGAGTTTTGTTACCCTTAACTTTGTAAAATCTCCTGTTGGTGCTGCCATCGCAATTTTGTCCCAGTTTCAAAACGAGGTATTGAATATTGAAAGTGAGTCTTTGACGACCATTGCCAATACCATTGGTTCCTTTTATTTCAAGGCCGACATTACGGAAGCAAAGATTTCAGCCATTTCCAATGTAGTTGCTGCAGGCACCAAATTTGAAGGTACCATGTTTATTGCTTCTTCATCTTCTTCCGCAACCCCCACCATGAGTTTGGATGGGCGTTCGATTCCCGTAGATGAAAAGGGCTTTGGTAAAATCGAGTTTGTGGCCACTCCTGCTGCCAATTACGATGACAAAGGGGTAGCCAAAAAAGTTTTGAAGGGCCAGATTGTGACCAATGTAGGAGGAGAAGATAAAGTATTGCCTATCGAATACGAATACTATGTGGCTCAACCGGTCATAAAAATAACCTCAGAAGTAGTACAGCAATTGTACGCTGGTTGCGCCAATGACTTAAACATCGATGTCCCTGCACTCGGTAATTCCTATGCCCCTGAATTCAATGTTACCAATGGGGATAAGATTAAAGGTTCAAAACCGGGTCAAGTGACTATTGTACCCAATGCAAGTGGGAAAGTAACCATTGGAGTCAGTAGTGGAGGAAACAAAATAGGAGATGAAACCTTTGACATCAAACCTGTTCCTAATCCTACCATTAGTATTCAAGCAGCCAATGGATCCGAATTGGATATTAGCCAGGCTCAGACTACGAATGTGTTGAGTGGGGTAAAAATAGTAGCCAAATCTGACCCTACCTTTGCACGTACGATGGCCAAAGACGCCAACTTTGCCGTCACTGGTGGAGAGATTACCTTGGTTCGAAATGACGTGCCACGAGGTGCTCCGGTTTCGATTGGATCAGGTATTCGTGGGTTGCTAGGGGGAGCAGCGTCTGGTGATATTTTGGTAATTCGAATCAATCAAATCACACGAACAAACTTTAGAGGAGAAAAAATTCCTATGGATTTCCGTGGGGTAATCACGGTACGTGTGAAGTAAACTTCCTAACGGACCCAAAACATATTTGCTATGAATTTACTTTTGAGATACACCTTGCTGACTTGTGTTCTAGGTTTTGGCCTAGTACAAGGTGGCTTCGCCCAAGTGGCTACTTCAGTTAATCCCTCTAGTCTTGGGACACGACAGTATGCCATGGATACTGTCTTTTCCGCGAAGCGAATTCGAGAAGACGACAAGATGTATCAAGTTTCCGTGTGGAGAAGAATTGATTTGCGGGAAAAGTACAATGTGCCTTTGTATGGTTCAGGGGATGCGAAGGAAAATGGAGTCATCAATCAAATTTATAAGGCAGTAAAGCAAAATGCCTTGGAGGTTTTTGCGGATGAAAATTTCACGCAACCCATGTCCATTGCCCAATTTGATTCTACTTTTTGGAAAACTGATTTTCAGGATTCCGTATTTGTGAAGCAATTGTACTTCTTGGATTTTAAAGAAGATTTTGTTTTTGATCGCCAGCATTCTCAATTCAAATTTGATATCAAGTTTATCCAGTTGGTCATGCCAGCAGAAACAAATGCTGACCCTAACACAGGTGTTGGTTTCCAAAAGACAATTGGCTTTATACGCTACAAAGATTTTGTCAATCATTTTGCCAAGCATCCGGATGCACGCTGGCTTAATTTTCAAAATATTTCTAAAAGTTTGACCTACAACGAAGCTTTTGAATCGCGTTTATTCCGTTCTGTAGTGACCCGATATACCAATCAAGATGAGGCTTTGGTCATTGATTTAGTGGATAAAAATACCCCCGCTGATCGGCGTAAATTGCAAGCCTACTTGGATGCATTGGCGTTTGAGTATCAACTTTTGGAGTTTGAGAATTCCGTTTGGGAATGGTAACCAAAAAAGCCCCGAATCAATTCGGGGCTTTTTTATTGCCTAGTTGTTCCATGAGGACTTTTGCTTTGGCTGCACCAATGATTGCCGCCACTTGTTCCTCCGAAGCGAGTTGAAGTTTACGCACTGACTTAAATTCCTTCAGAAGTTTTTGAGCAGTCTGAGCACCGATTCCATCGATTTCAGTCAATTGCGTTCCTAGTGCTTTTTTGCTGCGGACTTGTCTGTGAAAGGTAATTGCAAATCGATGGGCTTCGTCTCGGATGCGTTGAATCAGCATCAAACTTTCTGATTTTTTATCCAAGTGAATGGGGTATTGATCCCCTGGGAAGTAGATTTCTTCCAGTCGTTTGGCAATGCCAATGATGGGCATCTTTCCATAAATTCCCAGTTCCTCCAAAGCTTCTACCGCAGAGGATAACTGTCCCTTTCCCCCATCAATAACTACCAATTTGGGTAGCGGTAGCCCTTCCTCCAACAGTCTTTTGTAACGTCTTCCAACTATCTCTTTCATGCTCGCAAAGTCATTTGGCCCTTCTACTGTTTTGATATGGTAATGCCGGTATTCTTTGCTAGCGGGCTTGCCTTGCTTAAAGCAAACCATGCTGGCCACAGGATTTGTCCCCTGAATGTTGGAATTGTCAAAGCATTCGATGTGGTCTGGAATTTCTTGAAGACTTAGGTCCTGCTGAAGTTGTCGGATCACTCGATCCTTTTTGTCTTGATTGAGACCCTGGAGCAGCGCCTTCTCTTTTTTGTAGTAGAAGGCATTTTTGAGGGACAATTCGATCAATTTTTTCTTATCTCCAATTTTGGGCACTGTCAAGTTTAATCCCTCGATGGGTTCGAGTTCTAGGTTGACCAAGATTTCTTCTGCATCACTCTGAAACTGATCCTGAAGTCGAATCAAAGCGGTCACGAGGAGTTCTTCCTCTGATTCATCCAAGCGTTTTTTAAGTTCTACGTTTTTGGAGGTGACCATGGCTCCGTTTTTCACGCGCATGTAATTGACAAAGGCAGTTTTCTCGTCCGAAACTAGTGTGCAGACATCCAGGTTCGCAATGCTAGGGTTGGTAATGAGGGACTTGGCTTGATACTTTTCCAAGAGGTCCAACTTATTTTTGACCTGCTGTGCTTGCTCGAAGGCTAGTTTTTCGGCCAAAACTTCCATCCGCTGCTTGAAGTAGGTCTTGGCGGGAGCTAAGTTGCCCTTGAGGATGTGTTTGGCTTGTTCCAGATCAGCGAGGTAGTCCGCTTCGGTCTGCTTTCCTACGCAGGGGCCTTGACAGTTGCCGATGTGGTATTCTAGGCAAACTTTGTATTTCCCTTCCTGAATCTTGAGGTAGGAAAGGTCTAGGCTGCAGGTACGGATGGTGAAGAGTTCCCGAATCAGGTCCAGTACGGTATTCATGGCCTTGACACTCGCGAAGGGACCGAAGTAGGTGCCTCTTCTTGGAATGTATTTGCGTGTTGGAAATAATCTTGGAAAGTTTTCTTTGGTGAGGAGCAAATAAGGATAGGTCTTATCGTCCCGAAGCAGGATGTTGTATTTGGGCTGTGTTTTTTTGATCAGGTTATTTTCCAAAAGAAGTGCATCCAACTCGGAATTGACGAGGGTTATCTCAATTTTGGCTATTTCCTTGACCATGCGTCTGGTCTTGTGGTTGATGCCGCTGTTTTTGTTGAAATAGCTGCTGACCCTTTTTTTCAGGCTTTTGGCCTTGCCCACATAGATCAGTTCCTGCTCCACGTTGTAATACTTGTATACCCCTGGCTGATCCGGCAAGGAAAGGTGATCTTCGGGTAAAAAGGAGGAGGAAAGCATGGGGTGAAATTAAAAAAAACAGCCCAACAAGTAGGCTGTTTCCGTAGAGTTTGATCCAAGTTTAGAAATCATTTTTCTTGGCATCGTAGTCAAAATCTGCAAACTGTTGACTGTCCTGTTCGTATTTGTCACAGTTGATCTCGATACTCAGCGGCCTTTCAGGTCTTGGGAAAGGCCCTTTGGTGTAGCCTAGACTTGCGTCGGCATATACTTTGGTCATGTATTTGACCCAGATGGGTCGCGCTGTCTTTGACCCTTGGCCGGCACTCCAACTGCGGAAGTGAATGGCACGATCATCACCACCTACCCAGGTGCCAGACACCAGATCTTTGCTAATTCCCATGTACCAGCCGTCCGATGCATTCTGGGTGGTACCTGTTTTACCTCCCAGTTCATTTCCTTCACGAAGAGTCCAAGGTACCCCCTGGCTGGTGCCCGATTCCTCTTCAAATCCCCCGCGAAGCATGTATGTCATGAGGTAGGCATGCTCCTCACTCATTGCTGGGCGTTTTTTAGGAGTAAACTGCTCAATGACATTTCCATTTTTGTCTTCAATCCGATCGATGTAGTAAGGGGTGGTATGCTCCCCTTTGTTGACGAAGGTGCCAAAAGCTCCGACCATTTCAAAGATGGATACGTCGTTTACGCCAAGGGCCAAGGAAGGGACTTCCTCGAGTTCACTCGTGATGCCTAATCTTCTGGCGGTTTCGATGACGATTTTTGGGCTCAGTTTTTTCATCATGTAGGCCGTTACCGAGTTGATGGATTGGGCCATGGCCTTTCGGATAGTCATTTTTTCATAAGAGAATTTCCCATCCGCATTTGAGGGACTCCAGGCAGGCTGTCCGGGAATGTAGACTTCTACGGGCTGATCGATGACGGAATAGCAAGGGCTGTAGCCATTTTCGATCGCGGCGGCATACACGAAAGGCTTAAAGGTAGAGCCAGGTTGTCTTTTTCCTTGCTTCACGTGGTCAAACTTGAAGTACTTGTGGTCCATTCCTCCAACCCAGGCTTTGATATGACCTGAATGTGGGTCCATACTGACAAATCCTGCTTGTAGAAATTTTTTGTAGTAGGCCAAGGAATCCATGGTACTCATCAAGGTATCTCGCTCACCCTCCCATGAAAATACCCGCATTTTTTTCTTTTCATTCAACTTGAAGTTGATGGAGTCGGTCTGGTCCCCATAGCGTTCCTTTAAGATTCGGTAGCGTTCGGTACGTTTTACAGCCGTTTCGATAAAGCCAGGGATTACTTGCCAACTTTCATTAATCCAAGGATCTCGATCCCCCATTTCCTTGTAAAAAGCCTTTTGAAGTTCGACCATGTGTTCCCTCATGGCTTCTTCTGCATAGCGCTGCATGCGGCTATCTAGGGTTACGTAGATTTTGAGTCCATCTCCAAATATATCGTATGCGGTACCATCTGCCTTGAGATTTTCTTTGGCCCACTTGATTAGATTTCCTTTGACAATCTCTCTAAAGTAAGTGGCCAGGCCTTGATTTTGATTTTGTACCCGGTAATCCAGTACAATGGGTAGTTTGGAAATCGAATCATAGGCTTTCTCCTCAAGCATTTCGTTTTTCACCATTTGAAACAAGACTGTATTTCTTCTACGCAAGGAATTTTCGGGATTAAAGACTGGGCTGTAGTAGGTAGGTGCTTTAAATAGGCCCACCAGGACAGCGGATTCTTGAATGGTCAAGTCCTTCGGGTCTTTGTTGAAAAAAGTTTTGGAAGCAGTCTTAATTCCAAAGGCATTGGAACCGAATTCTGAAGTATTCAAGTACAGAGTAAGGATTTCATTTTTGGTGTAGGCGCGCTCCAGTTGCGTGGCTACAATCCATTCCTTGGTCTTGATGATGAGCATGCGAAGGCCCGGAATGGAACTTAAAAAACCAGAACTAGCATCAGTTCGCGTTTTGAACAAGTTCTTAGCGGTTTGCTGGCTTAAGGTGGATCCACCTCCTGAATCTTGACCCAAAAGAATTGATTTTACAAAAACGCGTAGCATGGCTTGTAAGTCAATCCCTGAGTGGTCCTCAAACCGTTCGTCTTCGGTAGCAATCAAGGCTTGCACTAAATTGGGAGCAAGTTCCTCATAGGTTACTGGACTTCGGTTTTCGCGAGCAAAAGTTCCCAAAAGGACCCCATCAGCGGAAATCATTTCCGATGCAAGTTCACTATCGGGATTTTCAAGGGCCTTGAAATCTGGTAATGAACCAAAAAGACCAAGAAAATTGATGCTGACCATCCAAACGAAAAGTACAAAAAAGACAAGACCACCCAAAAAGGCCATCCACAAATAGTTGATTGTTTTGGATGCCCAATTTTCTCGGGTGAAGGGACCAGGTTTGACCATGATTTATCGGTAGGTAGAGGTAAAGAACTGTCGGTATTCTTCCAAATTTTTTGTTCTATTCAAAATCTGAAAGTTTTCTATGGAAATAAAGAAAGTTTTGTTTTTCACTTCTTCCATCAATCCAATTGAAGTGAATTTTTCTTGAAATGTGTTCAAATAGTTGAGTGCCTTCTCCGAATTGGAGAAGGGGCTGATGATGTAAATGGAATGGTCTGCACTCAAATCCATATTCCCAGTCCGTAATCTAGAATTCCCAAATGATTGGGAATGGAAAGTTTCCAAATCACTCATCAAATTTTTGGCCGTTTCTACATCCGCAGGAGACAAAGCCAGTACAAATATATGGGTTTGGTCATCAGTAGCCTTGTAAGGGCTATCCTTCACCTCATTTTCACTCACTTTTTCTTTTCCTGATTCTTGATTAGCGACAGGAGTTTCCCCAACTACTGGAGCAGAACCCGCTTTGTCTAGTTCCTCCTGACTGAGTAGGGGCTGAAGCATGGCTTTTGCCAGCGTGAGTAATTCCTCTTCTTTTGCGCTTTGGATAAATGCTACCAGTTTGGATTTGAACTCTTCTTTCGATTCAAGTTTTCCGCTAACCATTGCATTGAGCAGCAGCAATTTTTCTGTGTTTCGGGTAAGTGGGTATTTTTCCAAAGTGGCAAAAATTAAATCCCTCGCCTGGAGGTAGCCAGCTGCATAGTAGGCCTCATAGGCTTGTTCATAGCCTTTGGCAGACGCTATAGACGCTTTGTTTCCTACACTTGCCTCTGGATTGTTGACCGAGAAGGTGTAAGGAGATTCTGGAAACTCCAAGTTGAGGAGTTGGACATAGACGTTGAAGTTTCCTTTAAGTTCTTTCTGTCCTAAATAAAGCAGGTAATAGGCCTCTGGTTTTTTGGGTGTTTTGGGATATTTTTGAACAAGACCTTCAAGGTATTGTTGACTTCGTTGGAGTTCTTTTAATTGGAGGTAAAGGACTTTTCCCAATTCAAAATAAGAATCCTCAAGTTCTGTATTCGCTTTTTCCAGTTGCTCTGGGCTTTTTGGAATAGCGGCAAGAAGGGTTTCTACTGAAGGAAGGGCCATCGAATCTGAAGAAGTATTCGTTGTCATGGATTCGTCAGAGACCTCAGTGGTAGGAAGTATACTTGAAGACTGAGTCAATGCCGCTTTTCTTCGCCAATTGTCTTGAAGAGGACGATTGCCCCAAGTACGTACAAATTCAATGGCTCCTTGTTGTAAGGCAGCACTGTTGTCGAAGTAAAAGGTGGACCCAGAAGCCTTATCTCCAAAGGCAAGGAGATTGTCGAAAATTGAAGTTGACTTGGGGGATTCTGCCTTGCTCTTCAGTTCGGCAAGTCGCTGTTTTTCGTCTTCAATAAATTTTTGGGCGCGAAGCACTTGTTCCTCTTCGGATAGGGAGGCCAATTGGATTAAACTGTCATTCTTTGCTATGCGTTCAAAATGGAACACATAGGTGTCCAAACTGGTCTTTTTTTCTGTCAGTTGCTTGGCAACGGGATCCTCTGCATTGATAAATGTGAGTGCACTATCCAGGTAGTACTTGGTGGCTCGGTAGTCCTTAAACTGGTTGAGGCTGATGTCTGCAAGTTTTTGGTAGAGGTATCCCTTTAGCCTTGGGATGGATCCATTCTCCTTCGCTGCCTGATGAAGTAGTTTTAGCGTCAAGGGGATGTCGTTTTGCTTTTCCTCAAATAGGGCTCTTTCAAAAAGGACTACATCCTTGAGGTCTTGGTTTTTTGGGTCCTCGTATAAACCTTCGTAATAGTTTCTGACTTTCTTGAGATCTTTACTCGCATTGAGTTCGGCCACTTGCTGGGCATACAAGGTGGCAAAAAAGGTCCGTTCATAGGGAGGGTTTCCTTCCAAGGATTTCTGAAAATAATCAAATGCCAAGGCATCAATTCCTTCGCGCTGGTAGCGCTGTGCCAAAATGAAATAGAGTCTTGAGCGCTCTTTTTTATCTGAGGTATAGTTTATGGCCCGGTCTAGCGCACCGATGACTCCGTTTTGATCTGACCGGGATTCGTAGTAATAGGCGAGGGTTTTGTACAGTTCAAAGGTATTTTCGGTGCTGATTTCTGTCTCTTTGGATAGGTAATCTATTGTAAAGTTGGCTTCCTCCAAGGCTTGTTGATCGACATAGAGCCGAAGCAAACTAATCAACGCCTTGTGGCGAAGATTTTTGTCTTTGCTCTGGCTATTGACATAGCGGAAGGCATTTTTAGCATCATCTGTTCGAGCTTGTAAGTAATCAATTTTTCCAATTAGGTAGTAGCTGTCGTCTACCCATTTGGAGATCCGATGCCAGTCTATGGCTTTGGATGACAATTCCCGTGCTGAATCAAGAGGGGCCTTATTTTTTTGGATCGTGGCCGAGTCTATTGGGATAAATACAGGGAGGATTTGGGTATAATCCTCTTTGTAATTAGCCAGAACCTGATTTTCAGTTTCTTTGATTTTGGTGTCTGCTAGAAAATATGCGTTGTAATGGGAGGTAAGGTTGTGAAAAGTACGATTGGTAAAGGTATCCCTTTGAGAAGAGCAGGCTCCCAAGAAAAAAATTGCCAATACAAAAATATACCTTATTTGTGTGCGCATGTTTTGCTGCTACGAATCTAGGAACCAAATTAGCGCTTTTACTGCATTTACTGAACGAACTCAGGGAGGTATTATTCTTTTGAATGGATGAATTCTTCCAATTGGAATCCATTAAATTTGAGAAATGATCCCAAAACACTCCAATTCCAAAGGGACTCAGGTACCAACCTGGGTCAAATACTTGAGTTTGTCCTTCCAACTCTTTGCCATTATTGGGGGAGGGACTGCTCTAGGTTGGTGGCTTCAGCAGCAATCCGGCCAAAAGTTTCCCATTTGGTTGTTGTGCTGTTCCTTCACCGCTGTGGCAATTGCCTTTTATTCCTTGTGGCAATCCATCCAACAAGACAAATAGGCTATTCTTCAAAAACCATGTAATTTTGAACTTTAAATGGGTAGACATACATGAAATTACCTTCTTCGATTCATTTCAATTACGGAGTCATTTCGATGGTAGTGGCAGGGTTGATTCTTCTTTTTAGTTCTTTTCTGCCTCAACTCATTCATGAAACCATCTGGAGCATTTTCGGATTTGTGGTGGTACTTTCCTATTTACTGGGCATTGTTACCCAATGGCTTTACCTGAGGTCTCCAGAAAATTTGCTCTCTTTGAAATTACTCGGAATGGTCATCCGTATCTTGAGTTCTTTAGGCTTTATCGGCATACTTGCGCTCCTTGGTTTGGAAAATATTATTTTGTTTATCGCTAATTTCTTTATCATTTTTTTGTTCTACCTGATTTTTGATATCTACATCTTTATTTCTAACTTGCGCCCGATTTCGAAGTAGACTTCCAAAAAACGAGTAAATGGCGCGCAAATTCCGGGTACTAAGTCTATTATTTTCAGTGGTTTTACTGAGTTATTCTTTAAGATCTTTTGCGGCGGGTGCAGAAGCGGAAGAAGGCAAAGAAGATCCTACTGGATTCATCATGCACCACATCAAGGATTCCCACGAGTGGCATTTTGTTACCCTAGGCCACACCCATATCACATTGGCGCTACCTGTGATTACCTATTCGGCTGATCGAGGGCTAGAGTTTTACAGTTCCAGTGATTTTCAAAACCCTGAAACCCACAAGTTTGGTAAGGAGTATGCGCACAACGGGATCTTCATCGACGATCACGACCATTTGGGAAGAGTGGATGGGGGATCGATCCTTGACTTTTCCATCACTAAAAATGTGGTGATGCTATTTTTGGTCGTTGCATTTGTGCTTTAT
>Ga0169931_10000422_pt1 | contig 69313 bp, 69 predicted proteins | sample Kivu_15m_20L_FD_129675 | JGI IMG/M metagenome (GOLD analysis project Ga0169931, IMG submission 129675) | Freshwater microbial communities from Lake Kivu, Western Province, Rwanda to study Microbial Dark Matter (Phase II) - Kivu_15m_20L... | ecosystem: Environmental > Aquatic > Freshwater > Lake... | reverse complement strand
TTCCATGCATATTAGTATAAAACATACTAACGCACATGAGAACCTGTTAACTACTTGCCATCCATATTAGTATAAAGCGTACTAATATCCATGAACCTAGCTAACGCTTCGGTTTCCATCCATATTAGTATAAAGCGTACTAATATCCATGAACCTAGCTAACGCTTGGGTTTTCATATGATTTATTATAAATAATTCTATGCTAATGGCATAATAAACAGGTCATAAGGGGACAAATTTTATCAAGTCGTGCCAACGTAATGCGCAAAGGTGTTGGCATTCAGCTGCAGCTTGTCCATACAATACTTCCATCTATTTTTAATCGTTTTATCAAAAATTACTGCTGAATCATTGTTGCTGACTACCCAAAAACCGAGTGATAACTCTCTCTCTAATTGCATATGCATCCAATTTGCATATCCAGCTATTATCATATAATCTTTTGGCAACCTATCTTGTTTACGCAAAACATCATTAATTGTAGTGATTGCAAGATTTTCAATTTTCAACGATTCGGGCCAAAGCGCATCATGAGAATGGACTAAAAACAACTTACTTTCATCAACTGGTCCGCCAAGATAAACAGGCACACCTTGCAAAATTGTGTTCTTGAACTTTTTTTTGAACTTTGATGTTGTATTTTTCTCACTTGGATCAATTATAAAACCAAATGTGCTATTCTTGCTTTCACAGATAAAAATAATCGTTTGTTTAAATCTAGCATCTGGAATCAACGGCGAAGCAATTAAAAAACTGCCTTTAAGCGATTGAATATCCTGCATGTGAAATGACGTAGCTTTAATATTAGGCTGTGCCATGTTCATATCTCCCTATATTTATTCAATATAACCGAAATCTTAGATAGAATTCAACTGTTCCACCTTAAAACACCATTTAAAGGCACTTGTTTTATCTAAACTTTATTTAATTTCAGGGTATTTTTTGCTATCAGCCAAAAAATATGCAATTTTAGTGTTACTTTCATCCATACTAAAATCTTGGCAATAAACCCTTTTTTCAAAACCACCGCGCTCTGCTTTTTTCTTAATGCGTGCCTCTTCAATTTCTTGCAAAGTATAGTTTTCAATCGCGCACAATGCATGAATGACTTCCATAACATCAGCAAGCTCTGTTTTCGTATCTTCAATATTTTGCGCTTCCAACACTTCCTGAGCTTCTTCAACCAACTTCAGTTTCAATTGCGCGATATATTCATCATCGCCTAATATGCGTTGTGTTACTTGCACTTGAGGATCTGACAACACCGGCGCATTATCTCTAATTAATTTATTCATGCTAAATTTTCTGATCATGCTTTAATTATAATATATTCATGCTACAAATCAACTACGCGATGCAAAAATGATTCACAATCAGCTTCATAAAGCACATGCAATTGCTGCAAAACAACTTCAATGCCAACATCATCAGGAGCAGAATCTTCACGTTCGTTTCTATAAGCTTGGCTATAGCTACGCTCTGCAACCTCACGCGTTTTTGCAATGCATTCTGCGCATGTAATAACAATACCTTTAGTATAATAGATCATGCCGCATGTTTTACACTTCATCTTTTTTTCAAAAAAATGATATCTTGCTTTAAACCGCGCTACCTGCAACAGCAGAAAATCTATAGCTTGTTGATAAGTGCGATATTTAAATTTTGTATGCTCTAAACACAACACTGATGAATATACCGGGCTAATTGCAACCGGCACAGCCGAACACGGATGCCCCAATTGGCCTGCTAAATTAAACCTTGTTTGATAAAAAATCAAATCACCACCATCTAAAGAAAATATATGCTCTGATCGCGCATTCAACCTTGTGTGCCGATTATATTTATGAGAATGGCTAATCAAAAGCCAAGCAACAGCATCCGCATTTTCATGCTTTTTATCCAAATCAATTCGTTGCAAATCTTCTTTCGCAAATCGATACCAACGCGGCACATCCGGACCATCAAATTCTATCGCCTCCCCTCGATTTTGCGAAGATAAGCTGCCTGGATAATTAGTCGCAGAATAATGCCTGCATGAAGAAAACCCTTCACTTGAAGGATACATTCCATATGCGGGCAACTTCTGTGTAGCCCCCTGCGCTAACCTATAAGCAATCGGTTTCAAAATTGATGGAGGATAATCAACGCATAATTGATAATCAACTCGCGCAGTTGAAGAATCATACTTCTCGCATGCCAAGCGGAATGTGTAAATTTTATTTATATTGTTAATAATATTCTTACCATTTTTTGTTATAATTAGCTTGTTCAGTTTTTGCAAAGAATCTATTGAAACTTGTCCAATATTATCTTTCATGCTACATCTTCCTGTAATTGGCATAGCAACACCGTTAATAACCCTAACATATTGAGGAATACGAGAAAAATGCATGCCCAACAAAATTGGTTGTTCCATAATTTTCAAACATTTTTCTTGAGCCTGCTCAAGTGTATCTTTACCACTTGCATAATCGCTGGATTTCAATCTGCGCTCAACAAGTGGGATAAAAAGAGGCCTGCTAATTGGCATTACAACATAAGGATTATCGCTATCGCTGGCACCATCAGGCATTTGCTTCTTATATTTAGCTAACATCAGATATTCGTTTACGACAAAAGAAAATAATTTACCCTTGCCATCATAAATATAATTTTTTGAAATACCAAGCGTTTTATAAGGAATATAGCCACGTATCAACCCTGACACTTCATTACCATTCGTATCGCTTGCTGCAGATGGCAAAAAACCATATCGCATAACGTATCCTTCAATTGCTTTTCGAATATAATTAGCCCGTAATTGCGTAACTTGCAAATTTTGCCGCGCATTAAGGGCATGATAATATGGAATTAACATTGAAGAGAATATACCTATAAGCAAAATCGCAAATGCCGCCTCAATTAAACTGAATGCCTCGTATCTTAGCTTTAACCTGATTCTTAATTGAAACTGTATTTTTTTATACATCAATTATTGCTCCAGTTTCAATTGCTCAAGTAATTTTTTAGCCGCATTCTTAGAAGCCTCCTGCTTTGATCCGCCCTCACCAATCGCTTTCCACTTATTGGCTACAATTACTTGTATTGTATAAACCTTATCATGATCTTTTCCAACTGCGCTAATTGTTTCATAAACAGGCACGCCAAAATTTTTACTTTGCGACCATTCTTGCAACATCATTTTTGGCTCACGCGCATTCATATGCAAAAACTTCTTCCAATGCGTTTGAATAATTTTTTCCACTACTTCATATGAGCTATCAAGATAAATGGCACCTAACATTGCTTCTGTTGCATCTGCTAAAACTTTTTTAGAAACCGATGTTATTTCATGCTGCAACAAACGATCAAGTTTCCAATCACAAGCAATTTGCGCCACACATTCACCGCTGACAAGCTTTGCGTGCTTTGATGCAATTTCTTTTATCTCATGACATGTGTCATATAACAATTGCGCTACTGCTAAAGCTAAAACTCGATCACCTAAAAATTCAAGCTGTTCAAATTTGTTAATACTGATTTTAGATGATAACGAACCAACAGCATACTGGAAACTAGGATGAGTGATAGCGCTTTCAAATAAGCTCTTGTTTTTAAATTTATAAATTGCATCCATGAATAAAACCTAGTGACAACCATTTTAAAGGCACAAGTTCTAATTAATTCAATTAGCCTTAATGCAAATACGTTTGAAATTGGTATCTTTAATCGATACTAAAACACGCCAAGGTAATTGCAGCAACCACTTGATCCAATTTGGCTCAATAGCTGTTCGCGAATTAGTGCTATACAAAACGAAAAATGGCTTTCCAACTAATTCATTTAATGAAATTGGCCCCATAAAATGCGTGCTGAAACTATCGGCTGAACCTGTGTGATAATCACCTTGCACCCATACATGTCCATCTGGCACTTTGAACTCAAGCGTGTTATCAATATGCCCTAATCCAAATGGCTTGTTCCTATAGACTGTATATTGTTTTGGTTTTCCACCATTAACATCCTTACAAGCAGTTGAATCTGGCAAAGTGATACGGTATTCCTGACCAGTTTCATCTTTGCCTTCATCATTTTTAAACTTAAACTCACCAACTAATTCCATTTTTACAGGTTCTTTATTGATATATAAAATACCTTCTTTCATTTGCACATAATCACCAGCAACGCCAACAATACGCTTTACATAATATTTTGCTGGCTCGCGCAACATAATAAATACAGCAACATCACCACGTTTTGGCCTGCCTAAACGCAACCCTTGCTTTGCAAATGGAAGATATCCACCAAATGGAATAGATAGCCTTGACCATGCATAGTTATACTTTTTTATCAATATGATATCACCTGTAATTAGCGTGGGAGTCATTGATGAAGACGGGACCATAAAGTGCTCTACTAAAAAGAATCTAATTAGCAAAAATCCTCCAAAAATTATCCAACTATTGCGATTTCTGCGTTTCATCAACTCATCATGATTTAACTTGTTTGTTTTTTTTGTGAAATTCATGTTTCCCCAATTCGGCCCATTATATCACAAAACATTGGCTGCTGAAAGGTTTTCATAAACTAAACGCAAGCCTAAAAATCTAAAATACTAACCCTAAAGCAATGATATACCGCACAATAAATGCAACTTTCTTAAAGCCTAGATTTGTTTAGGTATTTATTTAGCTAATTGACCCAATCAATCTTTTTACAAAAATTTCAGACCCAAGCACTTTCACAAGCTCAAATATACTTGGAGCAACTTTTTCCTTAGTAAGCGCAAATCTGATATCAGGAGCCACTTCTTTCAACGTTTTGCCATGTTCGCTAATTTGTCCGTTCAACCATGCTGTAATTGACTCAATATCATTTGGAATAATATCTTTTTGCTCGATTAATTTTTCAAACAATCTCTTTGTGCCATCGTCTATATTTTCTAACTTACCAAAATAATCAGCTCCGTAACCATAGATTGCAGACATATTCTCAAGTTCTAGCATAGTCCTCGTGCGCGATTTCAATTCATCCATGCCATCCAACACACGTGCCCAACCGGCTGCATCGTATTTATCAGCTCCTGCAAAATGTTTTAATTCGCTCAACAACGCTTGATTATCCATAGCGCGCATATAAATTGAGTTTACATTCAACAATTTGTGCATAGAAAAACGAGCTGGAGATGAACGCACATCAGCAATATCAAACAATTTGATACACTCGCTTATAGAAAGAATTTCTTCCTCGCTTTTGTTCCACCCTAAGTGTATTAAGTAATTCAAAATTGCATCTTTCAAAAAACCCATTTTGACATATTCATCTAAACTTGTCGCGCCGTGACGTTTTGATAATTTCGCCCCATCTTCACCATGAATAAGCGAAACATGCGAAAATTCAGGCGTGCTCCAACCTGCCGCTTCGTATATTTGTTTCTGGCGATACGTGTTATTGAGATGCTCACTTGCTCTAATAACGTGCGTGATGCCCATATCATGATCATCAACTACAACCGCAAGCATGTAAGTTGGCGTGCCATCTGAGCGCAAAAGAATCATATCATCAAGGTGTTCGTTATCAATACAACATTCGCCTTGAATCAAATCACGAAACATAGTTTTTCCAACCTTCGGACACTTCAATCGGACAACAAAAGGCGTATCACCTTTCGCTTCAATCTCAGCAGATGTTAGATCACGACATTTTCGTTCGTATCTAGGCGTGCGACCTTCTTTTGCCGCCAATTCACGAGCCGCAGTCAATTCTTCAGGCGTGCAAAAACACTTATAAGCCTTTCCTTTCGCAAGCAAATCATGAGCAATTTCCTGATGACGTTTTATATTCTTAAGTTGAAAAACAATTTCACCATCCCACTCCAAGCCAAGCCATTTCATCGAATCACAGATATCCTTAACATGCTCAACCTTGCTGCGCTCAATATCCGTATCTTCAATGCGCAATAAAAATTTTCCATTGCAATGTTTTGCATAAAGCCAATTGAATAAAATTGTGCGGATGCTTCCTATGTGCAGCCCACCTGTTGGAGACGGAGCAAATCTTGTAATAACCATGTTGATATTATATTTTGTTTGCGTTAATGGGGCAATTAGCTTGATCGATTAAGCATAGATTGGAATGAAACATTGCACGCAAAAATTAACGATACTATCTATTAAAAAACTGCTTCATATAAGAATGCTTCTGCACCCAATACCATGCCTGCTGCCATTCACCACGCTCAGCATGCTCAAACACGCTCGCTAATGCTTGATCAACTTGTTGGCTGCTAATATCTACCGATTGCTTAAAAACCTCTTTTGCAATCATATTATCTTTTTGATCATATCCATTTAAAGTGCATAAATATGTTGCACGCGTTAATGGATCTTTCAATATTTTATAAGCTGTATTTAGCCCATCAAGGTTATGATTTAGCGAATATAATGCATAATATGTTTCATCTAAATTTTCAATATTAAATTTTTCTTCAATGCCAAAAATTTTAAAATGATTTATTAAATCAGCCATATAAGTTTGCTTCATTAAAACACATGGCTACACGCCAAAAGATTTTCCGCATCCACAATTGTGCTTGGCATTTGGATTGTTAAAAACCAATTTTGCGCTAGTATCAGTTATATGATAATCAAGCTCTGTGCCAATCAAAAACAACAACGCACTTGCATCAATAAATATTTTGAATTCTTGAAAATCAACGATATGATAAGTTGGGTTCATCTCTTTTGCTAGCTCAAAACGATATTGCATCCCAGAACAACCACCTTTTTCAACAGTAATTAAAATACCAGCAATTGGGTCTGATGAATTAGAGATAATCTTAGAAAGATACTCTTTTGCACAATCAGTAAGCTGGATCATCCATCCCCCTTTTTACGCCTGTTTTTTCTTATAGTTTTCAATAGCGCCTTTAATAGCTTCTTGAGCCAAAACAGAGCAATGCCATTTAATTGGCGGCAATGCAAGGGCCTGAGCGATACTCTTATTGCTAATTTGCGCAGCTTCTTCTAAGGTTTTGCCAATTACTTTTTGCGTTAAATATGAACTTGAAGCAATCGCAGATCCGCAACCAAACGCCTTGAATTTAGCGTCTTTTATTCTATCATCTTCTATTTTAACCGAAAATTGCAAAACATCGCCGCAAGCAGGCGCGCCGACTATGCTCACGCCAGTATCTTGCGCATTTTCATCCATTTCACCAACATTTTTTGGATTATTGAAATGCTCTAGAACTTCTTTGCTATATGCCATTTTTTTTTCTCTTTTACATTATGCCAGAATATGAAAATTTTGTAAAATATTAAAACCTAGAATTAATGGGCTTGCCAGTTGATCGTCTTCAAATCAATGCCTTTTTGCACCATACTCCATAGCGGGCTTAAACTTCTCAACTCTTCAATATGCTTTTGCAAGGCCCGAATCAAAGCATCCACATCTTCGGCTTTTGTCTGACGGCCAAAACAAACACGTAGCGATGAATGGGCCAAATCTTCATTATCAGGATGCATAGCGCGAATAACATGCGAAGGTTCAAGTGATTTTGATGTGCATGCAGACCCAGATGAAAGCGCAAATTCATGCATGCGCATAATCAAGCTTTCACCTTCAACATATGGCACGCTTATATTGAGAATGTGCGGAATTTTGCTATCAATCGCCCCGTTTATATAAACTTCAGGCAGTTTATTAATCACTTGATCTATAACTTGCTGTTGAAAATGTTGAGCGCGCTCAAAATCTTCTTTCATTCTTTCGAGTGTTAATTCAACTGCCGCGCCTAAACCAACACATAATACAGTTGGAAGAGTGCCTGAACGCATGCCTCGCTCTTGTCCGCCACCACTAAACAAACTGGCAATTCTCACACGCGGAGATTTTGATACAAACAATGCGCCTATACCCTTTGGACCATATAATTTATGGCCTGATATACTCAGCAAATCAACATCACGCGCGTTAACAGGAATTTTTCCAACAGCCTGTGCCGCATCAACGTGCAAACAGACACCTTTTGCACGACACATTTTCGAAATCGCGCCAATATCCTGTACTACACCCGTTTCATTATTTATATACATTATGCTCAAAAATGCAGCATCATCTAGCTCATTTTCCAACATATCCAAATCAACAAGGCCATTAGATAGCACAGGTAATATTTTCACCTCAAAACCCATGCTTTTTAAAAAACGGAAACTTTCAATCACGCACTTGTGCTCTGTGGCAAAAGTCAAGATTTTCTTTTTGTTTTTTGGCATGTTCGGACCAAGCACAAAACCCTTGATTGCAAGATTGTTCGCTTCGGTTGCGCCGGATGTAAAAATCACTTCATCGCTTTGTGCATTAATGGCCCAGGCAACTTGGGTTCTAGCCCGCTCAACTGCAGACTCAGCATCCCAACCATAAGCATGGCTACGTGAATGCGGATTACCAAAACATTCATTCCAATAAGGCTCCATCGCCTTTAATACACTAGCATCACATGGGGTTGTTGCTGCATAATCAAAATACACACTTGGCTTATTTGTCATAACATTTATTTTATCATAGTGTATAAAATCGGCAAAGCCGTTAGCGCATCATTTCCTGCTTACAAATTGATTAAACTTTTGGCTAAATATAATTATTTCTTCTTCCGTTGTATTAGGGCCAAACGAAAGGCGCACCCCATTTTTCAATTCATCTGGCAATTGATGAATACTATTGAGTATTTTCATACCATCAAGAGCGCCGCTTGTACATGCACTGCCAACTGCTACTGCAATATCATGCATATCCATAAATGCCGCAATCTCTGATGCAGGAAATTTCGTAACTAAACAAACGATGTGATTGCAAAACACTATATCTTTTGCATATGTTTCTAGAAAATATCTTTCATCAATATTTTTACGCAATAAGGCGTTCAATAATTTGAATTGTTCAGCATATCCAGCATTTTCTTTCAAAACTTGCAATGCCTCAACAAACCCGGCAATCAAGGGCAATGCATTTGTACCAGCACGCATTCCATCCTCTTGCATACCACCAAAAATAATTGCCTTCATCGGCTCTTTTGTCACTAATGCCGCTACTCCAATTGGCCCGCCAATTTTATGTGATGAAATTGTCATAAAGTCTGCATATTGCATATCAAACGATTTCATTTGAGAAGCATCAATATGTAACTTACTATGATATTGCTTACATAAATCATATATCACCCTTATATCTCGCACACTGCCAATTTCATGATGAATCCCAACCAAACTCACAACTGCAGGGCCATTTTTCAACTCATCTTTGAGCTTATCAAACTGCACAAATGTTGCCTTAGGATGCTTTGTAAGTGAAGGATGCTCCCAACAAGTTGTAATTATCTTATTAGCGTGATTAAAAACCATACTATTAGCTTCACTTGAACTTGAAGTGAATACAACATACTCGCCTACTGTTATATCCTTTAGCGCACCACGTAACTCATTGAGATAGCGCGCACTTCTTTCAGCAGATTTATAAACACCGCCAATATTTGCAAATTTGCCGCATGCCCATTGATTCCAAACTTCCAACATCTTGTTTTTGCTACGCTCATCAAGCGCACAGGTTGCTGCAGAATCAAGGTAGATCATATTACATGCCAATATATCAAAACACTCAATAAGCTGGTAGTGCTAGACTACAAAGGCAACAACTGCACCTCCTCATTTTCAATGAACTTTGATAGCATCAAAGGACTAAACACGGAGTACATTCATCATGAACATACAAAATATCCTAAAAAACGAAGAAATCAGGCAGCTAAATACAATTTCATTGATTGCATCTGAAAACATTGCATCTATTCCAGTCTGCGCTGCATTATCAAGCGCGCTTACTAATAAATATGCAGAAGGATACCCTGGTCGTAGATATTATGCTGGATGCGAACATGCGGATGAAATAGAAGCGTATGCAATTGAACTTGCAAAAAAGATTTTTAATTGTAAGTGGGCAAACGTACAACCACACTCTGGATCACAAGCTAATCAAGCTATCTTCCTTGCGCTATTAAACCCTGGGGACACAATCTTGAGCCTAAGCCTTGAGGCTGGTGGACACCTAACACACGGGGCAAAAGTGAGCGCTACAAGCAAATTTTATAATATCGTGAACTATTCACTTGATAGCAATGGCATTATCGATATGCAACAAGTTGAAGAGCTTGCGCGTAAACACAAACCAAAACTCATTATTACTGGCGCATCAGGGTATCCACGTTTGTTTGATTGGTCACATTTTAGAAAAATTGCAAATGAAGTTGGCGCTTATTTAATGGCAGATATTGCTCATACTGCTGGTCTAGTTGCTGGCGGCGTACATGCCAATCCTGTTGAATTTGTTGATGTTATAACTTCTACTACACATAAAACTTTGCGTGGCCCGCGCGGAGGAATTATTCTTTCAAATAATGAAGAATTAGGAGCAAAAATTGATCGCGCGCTGTTTCCTGGAATTCAAGGCGGACCTCTCATGAATAATATTGCAGCTAAAGCAGTTGCCTTTGAAGAAAACTTACAGCCTGAATTTAAAACATATGCAAAAAACGTGTTAAAAAATGCTCAAATATTAGCAAAAGCATTGCAAACGGCGGGTGGAAAGCTTGTAACTGATGGAACGGATAATCATTTAATGATTCTTGATTGCAGAAGCTTTGCTTTTGATGGAAAAAGCGCAGAAAAATTGCTATATGAGGCGAACGTTCTTATCAGCGTTTCTGCTCTCCTAGATGATACATCATGGATCAAACCAAGCGGTATCAGACTCGGCACACCCTATATCACGACACTTGGTGTTAACGAAAATGAAATGCATGAATTTTGCAAATTGTTTGTTGAATGTTTGCAAAGCAAAAATCCAGCACAATTGAAAGAATATGTCATCAAGACTGCAAATAGATTGTATCCACAATTTTTACAAGTCCAAAAACCTTTTTAATCCACCACTGTTGTTTTTTCTTCGTCAACATACATCATCAAGCTGGTTTTTTCATATACTCAGCGACTGTTATTTTTTTTCCATCATCATCATAAACATACAACAACTGAGCTAGTTGCTCCCTGTAATGATAATTAAACAATTTTTTATTTTCTTCACTATGTTTAGGAACTTCCAAATTAGGCCTTGTAATCAAATCAAATAATGACAACTGTGTGCTTGGAAGGGTTGATATAACATGCTTTGCTTTATCATTAAATGCACCAAAACGCGCAATAATAATTGAGTATACAATCGCGTGCATTCCACAAGTATTATCCCCACTACGTGGCTGCAATTTTGTGCAATGATAAGAAAAATTCAATTTAACTGCAGGATCAAATCGACCTTCAAATGCAATTTCAATGCCTTGCTTAATTTCTGCTAGATCGAAATATGGTCTTGACAATGAATCAACAATCGTAAAATTAAATTGATTTTTTGGTCCTTTCTCAATAACTAAAATTGCAAAATGCATATTATGGCAAAATGGAATAACAACCGTATTCACATATCTCAATTTTAGCAAAATTTCTGAAACACGTAATGACGTTATATTAATATCATCAATATTGTTAACGGATCTATTTTTAACGGATGTTATTATCGCTCCGCATAAAAATGCATATCTCTGATAGAAATCGAGGAAAGACTCAATCACATCAGTCGTCATTAATTTATTAGGAATAAACGAATCCATATTTTTATGATCTTTCCCAGTTGTTGCACATTCACATCTTTCTAAATAGCCAACTAATTCTCGAGCCATACTCAACTGGAATTTATTTTCAAACACTATTTCACGTTCCCAAGATTCACAAAGATACTGCATGGTAGCTTTTTTTGAAAGATTTTCTTCCTTTAAATAGAGATTAAAAAGAATATATGATAAATTCCATAGTTTTGACATATCAAGATCTCGCATACGTAAGTATGTGCAATTGATTAGTGCTAAATCAGCAAATGCCTCAGATGCAATCTGTACAAGACCCTCCAATCCATCAACTACATCAACATCATCCTCATTTTTCTGCTCAATTCGATGTGCGGTATTAAAACACTCATTTTTTACTGTTCCCAACTCTGTTAGTGCAGTTCTAATAACCGCCATGTCAGGATTAGTCGTTTTTTCAGCTCTCTGCATAAGTTTCTCAACTTCATCCACCAAGATCTTGCGCGCTTCGTTCCATCTTTTTTTCTTATCCTCAGGTTGCATGGCAGATGCATCTAATTCAAGTAGGTAACGCATATTGTCTTGCAACTTCTTAATCTTGTCCAACATATCTTGTGTATCAATTTTACCGCCTAATATATCTTGTGCATCAATTTCACCGCCTAATAGAAGATCCATTGGATGAGCATCGTCTTTCATCGTTACAATGAGAGCCTGGAGCAATTCTTGAATTGAACCACATTCAGCAATTGCGCCTATTAAAGAAGCATTGCGAGGCTGTTGGTGGCCGAGAATAAATGGCTGTGGAAAATTAATCTGCTCAATCAGGTTCAATTGGCTTAAAAGCAAACGCGATTTTTCATTTTGGAGCACACCAAAATAACAATATTCTGTTGTTGCTCCTTGACGGCTTGTTTTTGTTTGTATCCGAAATTCTAGTCCATACAATAGTCCAGGTGAAACAACATCCGCATTCGCACAAATGCATAATGCGAACGATGCGATATTTAAAACAACGGTTAAAAATTTACGAAATTTACCAACAGCAAAAAACATATTAATCGATTGATGTCTAAAAAACTGTGCAAAACAGGTATACATATTTAATTCAGCCATATATCAATCTCGCTTTACAGGAGCAAGAATGAAAACCGCATCCTCAATCTCACCTTTGATCAACACAGGCGAATGCGGATTGTTAATTGCAAACGAAAGTTTTCCGCTTAAATTATTCAGCATCTCCAACAGCAACCTTGCATTGAACGAAATCTTCATATCAGGCCCAGTATACGCACATTCTAAATCATGCGTGCCCGATGAAAGCGCACTTTCAGCAAATATGTTACATGTTTCGCCCAATTGCAGTGTAATAATTGGTTGATTGCTATTTGCAAAGATCATCATGCGCTCGATTATATCAATAAAATCTTTCGTATCGATTACCAAACTTGCGCTTGAAGATGTTGGAATAATTTTTGTATATTGCGGGAATTTTCCTGCAATCAGCAATGTTTTCCAAACAACTTGCGCGCTTTCAGTCTTCATTTCAACGCATGCGTTTTTACCAAGATTTAGCTTAACATTTCCAACAGCCTCTTCAAGCAATTTTACTAAATCGTTGATAGACTTTCTGCCCATAATCCATGTATCACGAATATCTGTTTTGTTAACCAAAGTTTTTAACGCCAATCTCAAACCATCTGTCGCACAAATATTGAGAGCTTCCTGAGAATCAATGCACACGCCATTCAAAAATGGACGCGCATCATCATAAGAAGCGGCCCAACGCACGACCTTAAGCGCCTGACACAACTGCTGAGCATCAAGCTCAATGATATGATTGTGGCCATCAATCCATTCAGGCCAATGCTTGTTATGAAACTTAGCAAACTTAAATTCACCATGCCCCATTTTAATTATATATTGCTTTTCTGCCTCAGTTATTTCAAACATCTCTTCGTTGCTTTTACGCAATAACTCATGTAATGAAAAACCTGGCAAAAACATATCAAAAACTGCTAGTTTAGCTTCCAGTTTGTGCTCAAGAAAACGCTCACCATCCATTGAGCTAATCGTCAGCTGAGCTCCATCTGATTTCAACCTGATTGATGAAAACAAGGCATTGATTGCTTTTTTATCAATATTATTTTGGTGCGCTGATAATATGTTCAAAATGTTTTTTCTGTTAAATTGCGCTGTAATATTTACTGTGCTCATACTTGGTCTCCTACAATAACATCCCTTCAGGATTTTCAATATAACTAGCAAATGAGTTTAAGAATTTGGCTGCATCTGCTCCGTCAACCACCCTATGATCACAAGATAACGTGCACTTCATTACCTTCCTTGGCACAAAATTTTGGCCATCAAAAAACGCTTCAACACTAGTTGCTGCAACCGCTAATATTCCAACCTGTGGCGGGTTCAAAATCGCTTCAAATGATTCAATACCAAACATGCCTAGATTAGATATGCTGAATGTTCCACCTTGCAACTGATCTAGCTTCAACTTGTTTTCTTTTGCCAACTTGCTCAATGTATTCAATTCTTGTGCAATTTCGCGAATGCTTTTAATATCCGCGTTAACAATAACTGGAGTTACCAATCCGTTATCAATAGCAATTGCGATGTTGATATTGCAACTTTCATGTTGAATGATTTTTCCTTGTCCCCCATGAACCTCAAACGAACGATTCATAACAGGATTATCGTTCAATGCCATTGCTGTTGCTTTTATGAAAAATGGGGTCATAGAAACTTTTGTGTTAAACTTCTCAAGCAAAGTTTGTTTCACGCTTTCAATCGCATCCATACCAATTTTTTTCTGCAAATAAATATGTGGAATTTCCCGCTTGGCTTTTGTAAGACGTTCTGCAATTATCTTTCGCATGTTCGTCATAGCAACTTCATATGATTTTCCTACGAAATTAGCAGGTTTGGTATTGGCACTAACAAGCATTTGATTAGAAACATGCTCAAGATCGCATTTAACAATTCGTCCATTCGGCCCACTGCCCACGACTCGCGATAAATCAATGCCTTTTTGCTCAGCAATCTTTTTTGCAAGTGGAGATGCCTTGTAATTGTTGTTAACAACAGCAGGTTGAACCAGTTGCTGCGTTTGCTTAATTTCAGGCGACACTTCAATATTTGCGCTAGGTTTTTCTAACACTTTTTCCTCAGCTTGATGCGCAGGTTTTGCTGTAGATGAAGACTGGCCAAAAGCTGCATTATCTTTTTCTAATTGCTCGCTCCAAGAAGCTGGCGCTTTTTGACCAGCTTGAATTATATAGCCAATGACACAATTAACAGGAGTTTCCTTTTTTTCAACATCTGCAAGATAAGCAATTTCTCCATCTTCAAGGGCCTCAACTTCCATAATTGCCTTATCTGTTTCAATTTCGGCAATCACATCACCAGCTTTTACCTTTTTTCCAACTTCAACAAGCCAGACGCTTAGGATACCTGTTTCCATCGTCGGCGAGAGTTTGGGCATTTTTATTGCTATAGCCATAGGAACAATATATCAGAATTTGGGGTTTAGTAAAAGGCAATTAAAAAGAAAAATTTCTATTGATTTAGCCGATCTTGAACATGATCTTATGTTCAATAAATGAGTTTCTCAAACTGAATCGATAAGTTTTCTATAAATACTAACAATTGCAATAAAAACTATTTTTATACTTTCATTTATTGTCACTTGTTGCTATTTTCCAGCCTTAAATGCATCAACTACCGCCAAAATTGCACCAAGCGTTTCCTCAATTGTGCCTGGTGTAATCTTATGATGATATCCATCATGGTCTTGATCTATATTCTGCGTGCATGCGCGAATTGCATCCATACGTGTACACATATCGCGATTGCTAGTATTTCGCTCACATAGCCGTTCTTGCAACTCATCAATGCTTGGAGGTAGAAGATATATGCCAACAACCAATTGCGGCCATTTATTGCGCGCAATTTCAAATCCTTCCCTTGATAAGCACATAATCACTTTTTTATCATCATTCAACAATTGCTCAATTTGCGCATAAGCCGTGCCATAAAAATTACCAAACTGATTAGTATGCTCAAGAAAAAAATCGCTGTTTAGCCTTTCTTGAAATTCGTTATGTGCGATAAACATATAATCTTTACCATGCTCTTCTTTATCACGCATTGCACGCGAAGTGTATGAAATTGAGCGCATAAAACCATGATTTTCTTCTAACAATTTTGCAATCGTGGTTTTACCTACGCCTGAAACACCGCTTAGAATCAAAATCATTTTTGCCCGATACCCTTTGTGCTATCAAAAATTTGGGCCTTATTCTCTTTGCTTATGTTTTCTTGCGCATGCTCCATAGGCTCAATCATTTCATTAATTGCTGGCCATATTTTTGCATATTTTGCATTGTGCTCTATCCACTGTAATTGGCTTTCCAAATCATGGCTAATAGCCTCAGCTGGGCACACTTGCGCACACAATCCACAATCAATACACAAATTAGGATCAATTACGACCATGTTTGCACCAAGCTTGAAGCAATCTTTTACTGGACAAACGGCCACACAATCAGAAAATCTGCATCCAAGACACTTCTCTCCAACTACATACATAACACTATTGTATTATAACTGGCGAAATTGGTCCATGTAGCATATAGTGCCTACCATTAGGCAACTTGTGATAAAATTTATGAAACAAAGAGAAATATAACCATAAATCTACTTGCAAGCTTTCAAAATTGCTTCTTGCACTATGTTATCAGGCAAACAAGGCAAATTTGCTAAATGAGTATACTCAATTGCTACCACCTTTTTATCAAGCGACTCAATTTGCTCAAGCATTTTGCGATTAACACCAATTACTATAACTTTCTCATATTTTTCAAACTTCACCTTCAATTGCTCTGCACTGTTTAAAAGCAACACATCTTTTATATTAATTGCGCATGCTGGTAATTGTTTAGTCGTATTGAATTTTTTGCCCAAATCAAATGCGATAACCGTAACCTCTTTATCCTCAAGTCGCTGTATCAGTTTTTTCCACTTAATATCGGACAATATCATTTTCATTGGCAACTTAAGAAAATCTTCTTTCTTGATCTTGCCATCCTTAAGCAGTTTGTTGAAATTACGCTTCAAAATTTTTGTATTCTGCATAAATTTCGCTTCAAACATGATCATGACATCAGCTTGAATCATTACAAGACAAGAACTATCAAACTTTTCAAGCTCATACTCAACTGGCAAAATGCTGCTTGTTTGAATAATAGCTTCTGCATTCAAAAAACAACATAATGAAAATAAGCAAATTCTAAAAATCATATCCGACCGAATCGGCGCTGTGTGTTATAATATGCATCCAGCGCAGCCTTCAAATCATCTTTTGTAAAATCAGGCCAAAATTTATCTGAAAAATACAATTCAGTATACGCAAGCTGCCACAACATATAATTACTTAAACGCTTCTGGCCCCCTGTTCTAATCAACAAATCAGGGTCTGGAATACCACATGTATCAAGACACTGTTTAAAATCCGATTCATTCATTTCACTAGATTTTGATTTAAATAACTTGCTGAATTTTAAACAGGCACGCAAAATTTCATCACGTGAACCATAACTAATGGCAACTTGAAAATTCAATTTGCTATTATGCTTCGTCTCTTCTTCAATTTCTTGAATACGATTAAGTGTTTCATAAGGCAGCAAATCACGGTTGCCAATAACTCTGCAACGGATACCTTTTTCAATCATGTTCTGTTTTTGCCCCATGAGCCACTCAAGACCAATATTCATAATTGCAGCAATTTCTTTAATCGGACGCTGCCAGTTTTCATAAGAAAACGCATAAACAGTTAAATATGACACGTCCATATCCATAACCGCATCAATCGTTTCATACAATACCGCCGCCCCTTTACGATATCCATCACATGAACGCATACCTGGCTGAGTTTTTTCCCATCTGCGATTGCCATCCATAATTATTGCAATGTGTTGCGCTTTCTGCGTGATATCCTTTGCCATCTATCAAACACCCTCCGAAACTGAAAAATGAGAATTAAATATCGCACCGCGCTCTTCAAAATTCTTAAAACGATCAAAACTCTGATAACCTGGAGAAAACAACAATGTTAAGTTGTTAGCCAAAGCAAATTCATATGCATTTTTAACTGCAACATCAAAATTTGGCTCAAGAATATATTCAACGCCTGCATTCTTAAGAACTGCAATCAAATCATTGTTTTCAGCCGTTAGGTAAACTCTCTTAATATTTCCACGCGCAACATCACTGGCCAAATAATCATGCAACTTAGACCAATCACTTTGTCCTGCACCGCCAGCTAACCAACAAAATGCACCGCGCATATTTTTTAAAGCCAATAATGCCGCAACGCTGTTGGTTGATTTACTATCATTAATTACAGTAATTGGATTTGTTTGCACAACTTGCTGTCTATAAGCAAGAGATTCATATGTTTTGCCAAACTCTAGTGCCTTTGTTTTATCTAATCCAAACAAATCTAGCACCATATTTACAATACCCCAGCAATATTTGTACTCAATACGCTCAAACAACAGAGAATCAGGCAAAACTTCAGGAATCTGGGCTTTTGGAAAATCCCAATCATTAAACAAATTGCAATGACCCAATATCTTGTTTTTAGCACTCAAAATTTTGCATTTAGCACTAACATAATCATCAAAATCTCCGTGACGTGTTAAATGACTAGGATAAATGTTTGTAATAACACCAATATCAAGCATATGCAATTCTTCAACACTCATAATTTCAAGCTGATAGGAAGATAACTCTAAAACATAGAAATCAGCACACTCAAGCGCGCTTTCTGCATTGTTAGTATGAAGGAAATCTAATGGCGAAACACCAAAATTCCCACCAATTTGAACAGATGCAGCACGACCATTAATTGAATACCCCTTCAGCACATGTTGCAACATAGCACATGTTGTTGATTTTCCATTAGTTCCTGTAACGCCAATCTTCTTACCTGAAATGTTAGCGCGTAAAAAAATCTCAATATCATTCGTAATTTTAATACCACGCCTAATGGCTTCCTGCATCATATCGTGTCTTAGAGCTATCCCTGGACTTGCGACAACTAAATCAATATTATCCCAAGATTTAAAGCGTGGAACGCCAAGATATTCATTGACTTTATCATCATAAAAACAAACTTCACTTTTGTTTTTGTAATATTCAATAACCGCTTTGCCAACTACTCCAACACCAAGAACCAATATCATATTAACCGCTCAATTATGCACGCTATAACTAATGCCAGGATACCAATTGCATTAAAAACAAGCAAGATCTTGCCTTTGCTCCAGCCAGATTTTTCGAAATGATGATGCAAGGGAGCCATTAAAAAAAATCGCTTTTTCAATGCGCGAATATAATAAATTTGAATAATCACACTAACAGTCTCAAGAACAAAGACTATTCCAACAACTGGCAGCAACAAATCAAGATGATGTTTGAAAAAAAATGCACCAATCATTGCGCCAATACCAAGCGCGCCCGTATCACCCATAATCAACTTTGCTGGCGGACGGTTCAATACAAGATATCCAAGCAAACCGCACAAAGCAAGTAATGCAAGAAAATTATCGTTGATTAACCATAAAAACAACATTACATATCCACCAAGCGTAGCTGCTAATGAATCTACTCCATCAGTTAAATTGTAACTATTAGCGCCAGATAAAATCATGAACACTCCCCACAACATAACCATTGGGAATGCACATATTTTTATAACAGGAATATAACAACGCAAAGGATCATGTGTGAGAAAATAATAAACAAAGATTCCGGCTATCAACACTTCAAAAAATACTCTCGTTTTTATAAGCAAACCTGAATATTTTGCCTGTTTTAGCTTTAGAAAGTCATCCGCAAAGCCAAGAATAGCAAACAATGTTCCCAACAGCAAAATATCCCAATCAGTTTTTGAATATCCATGGGGATAAAACCAAAAAACAAGGTGCATAGAGAACAAAATTGCAATGCCACCCATAGTCGGCACAAATTTGCTCATTTTAGTAATTGCTAAAATTTCTTCTCGCTCAGGCTGAAACAATTTAAACCTACGAGCAAAATGAATCAATGCTATTGAAAATATAAAAGAAAGGCCAAAACAGCTAACTAAACAGCCAAATAGTGGCTGTTGCATAACACCGCTTGTTATATAATCTAAATAATTTAAAATACTAGTGTTCATGTGTTTGATAATAAACTATCAAACCCTAAAATTCAAGAAAAAAACATAAAAAATTCTGTTTGAGAAATATTGTTTGAGCTACATAAGACATGTTTATAAAAATAAATTATCAAGTGCGAACGAAAAAAATTTTCTGCACTCAAATAATATCTTATTAAAATTTGCTATCTAACAGTGCCTGATCAATTGAACTGGAAAATAATAAATCGAGTAAATTGATCAATGGTTGTGATGGGGTGGGCTATAATCTTGTAATTATAACATTAACGAGTAGTGTTTACCTTAGCATAGCATAGTACCGTTGTTCATCTTTGTTCATCACGTTCATTCCAGACGCCCATTTCTTAACCTGATCTTGTGTTGCTTCTGGAGAAGCAGTTTTTACTGCAGGCGTTGAGTTTTGCTGTTTGTTAAGTTCTTGAGTCAATGCTGTGCTGTTAGTAGGCATTGTAACCTCATCAGCTACTTGTTCAAGTGGTTGCAATGCTGTTTTTTTAAGAGGCTTATTAACCTCATCAGCTACTTGTTCAAGTGGTTGCAATGCTGTTTTTTTAAGAGGCTTATTAACCTCATCAGCTACTTGTTCAAGTGGTTGCAATGCTGTTTTTTTAAGAGGCGTTGTAAGCTCATCAGATGCTTTATCGATGTTAGCATATTGCAACAATTGCTTCTCCAAAAACTTAAACGCAGCGTCCATATTTTCCATTGCAATGCGATGATGTTTACCATTTTGAGTTTTTAGCGCAGCATAGTAATTTCTATCTGTTTCCATCACTTTTTTAGCAAATACTAAATACTGAGAAACAAGTAGTGCATTGAAACCATGGAGTGTCAAATCAACTAAATGATCACCACTGCTATCTTTCAACCTTATCAAGCCCTTATCATCAACAATAAGACGATATGGCATGTTATGCTCTTCCAACACTTTGTTTTGCTCATTAACTAAGTGCTCAGCATGAGCCCTGCCCCATTCGTTCATTGTATTACTGAATGTTTCATTATTGAATGTTTGAGTATTGAATGTTTGAGTATTGTTCACTTGATAAGGAGCATTAACCTTGTCATTGATTATTGATTGTGAAGCATTCGGTAAATTGAATGTAGTTGATCCCATCACTGTTTCTGGCTCAGCGATTGTTGTAAATGTAGTAGTAAAAAGTAAAATATATAATATGACCATACTCTAGTTATACCATCGACATGTTTACTTATAGTAAAATTATTTTTATACTATTTGGTAACTTTTTTGTCATTTTTCAGCAAGTTTCCTAGCTCGCCCTTCCTTAATCTCGCTACTTATAAGCGGAATGACGGGGGAAAATATTGACAAAATGTCTTCTATATTTTCAGAATCCAGACATTCAAAATGATTTTTGACAAAATGCAAACAACGAGCAACATATGTATGCGCCTTGCCTCGAGCAATAGCCTCAGCAGCTTTCTGCCGCAATTGAATTACAGGATCTTCATTCGATCTAATATATATATTAGATATATTAGATATATTAGAAACAGCATTAGGTTGCGCCACAAATTCGATTCTTTTTCGAAATGAACCATCACTACCCTTTCTGGCTATCAAATCATGCTTACTTGATTCATCTTCCAGATAGCTATAAGAAAAACTGCTAAAAAGACTCCAAACACGATTAACAATTTTCCAGCAAGCAAAGGCATCTTGAGCATTTAGCTCTATTTTTCTATCTACAGGATGCAACAGCAAACTCAATCTTGTAGCCTGATAACCATATATATTGGCATACTCATTAAAGTTAGGAATAAAAGCAAGCGCATGATCAAGAGCTGGACGAGAAATGCGCGAATTTGACTCATTAACATATGCAGTTTCTAAAAGAATAACGCCTAACTTTTGCGCCGCATCATCTAACACATCGTTAACAATTGCAGCGCGACTTGTGATAATTTCACGGCTTAATAAATCTCGTTCAAATTCATGAAACGGATAATTTTTAAACTTGTACATCAGATATATTCAATTAAAACATATTGTTGAAATAATTTCTTCAAGTTGCGCTAAACTATCAAATTGCAACACAACAGTTCCAGCACCCTTCTCACACTCTATGCTCACTGCCACTGAAAGTTTCTCTGCAATCATTTCCTGAAAACGCATTAACTCTTCTGATTTCTTTTGATTGTTCTTATCTTCAGCACGCGAAACTGGCTTTGCGGTAGCCTTAGACTTCATCTTGTTTTCAACTTCACGTACTGATAATTTGTTTTCAACAATTTCCTTAGCAATCTCAGCTGCATTTGTTTTGTTTACTAACATTTTTCCATGACCGGCCGTGATCTTGCCATCTTTCATCTGTTGCTTAATATCTTCACTTAACGTGTTCATTCTCAAAAAATTGGCAATTACAGACCTGTTGATTCCCAAACGCTTTGCCAACTCTTCTTGGCTTACTTGCAAGCGCTCAATTAAAAATGCAAAACCTTCAGCTTTTTCAATCGGGTTAAGATCACGTCGCTGCAAGTTTTCAATCATGCTCACTTCTAAACCCTGTTGTGCGCTAAAATCTACAACAATAGCGGGTATCGATTCAAGCTTGGCCAGACATGATGCGCGATATCTTCGCTCACCTGCAATAATTTCATAATGATTATCAACTTTTTTAACCAAAATTGGCTGCAAGACGCCATGAATTTTTATCGATTCTGCCAATTCATCTAATTCATCAAAATGCTTACGAGGCTGCCATGGCGCAGCCTTAATACAACTTAATGCAATATTATCAATAACACGACCAGTTACTTCTGCTCCAAAAAACGCATCCAAGCCTTGCCCTAGGCGACTTTTCGAGTTGTTTTTATTCCCCATTCTACCACTATTGTTATCTTCACTCATCATTCCCTCTTTTTGCTTTAATCAATTATTGCTCCAAATACGGGCAATCACCTCTTTAGCTAATGCCTCGTAAGTTTGGCTGCCTGTTGAATGCTTATCATATTCATGAATACTCTTGCCAAATGAAGAAGCTTCTGCAAGGCGAATATTACGCGTAATAATCACTTCAAACAACTTTGCCTTAAAATGTTTTTTGATATCCTCTTCCACTTCTCTATGGAACAAGTTCCGTCTATCATACATTGTAAGCACCAAACCTAGAATATCCAACTCATGATTCCATAAACGCTTCACCTTGGCTGCGGTTTCAACAAGCAAACTAAGCCCCTCAAGAGCATAAAATTCGGATTGAACTGGTATTAGAATATAATTTGAAGCAACTAACGCATTAATAGTAAGCAAACCAAGAGATGGCGGACAATCAATAAGCACCACATCAAACTGGTCAGCAATTTTGCTAAGCGCATGCTTAAGCTTGCTTTCTCTATCAACTTGATTAACCAATTCAATTTCAGCTGCCGCAAGGTTTTGATCTGCGCATATAATTGAAAAATTAGGGCAACTAGTACGCTGAATTTCATATTCACCGCTATCAAGCAGCATATTATAGCTACCTTTTGTCTGACCACGCTTACCAAGACCTGAACTGGCGCTGCCTTGTGGATCAAAATCAAGCAATAACACACGTTTGTTCGCAATCGCTAGACAATGAGCTAGATTAATTGCTGTCGTTGTCTTTCCTACTCCGCCTTTTTGGTTAGTAATTGCAATCGTTTTCATAGCGCCAATAACAGTAAAATTATACAAAAAAACAGCCGAAAATAAAAGAGCGCAAAAACGACCAAAACAAAGAATATAGGATGTTTTAGAACATATCAGCCTCACTTATGCAAAAAACTTGTAGCACGCAACTAATTGGCTTGAAAAGGCTAATCTGCGTTCAACCGCCAAGTTCCTTAAGCACTTCGCGCATCTTCAACAAAGAAAGCCACAAATCGCGCTTTTTAGAAGGCACACGGAGCGCATATGAAGGATGATATACAGGAAAAATATTGCGCAATCGAGCTACTGGCCCTAAATCAACTTGATGTAACTTACCTTGCTTGTTAGTAATACGATCTAAGCCCATAGCCCTTAGCGCAACTGCACCAACTGGCACTATCAACACCGGATCAATTATATTGATATGCTCAAGCACAAACGGACGCATGAGATCAATCTCGTCTGCTGTAGGCGTGCGATTACCTGGCGGACGCCATGGAAGGATATTCGTGATGTAATACCTTGTTCTATCATATTTACCACCTTCATCAACAATCGCTTCCAAAAACTGACTAAGCATCTTTCCACTTTTTCCAACAAATGGCTTGCCAAGGTTATCTTCTTCTTCGCCAGGCGCTTCTCCAATTAACATCAACCTCGCATTACAATTTCCATCGCTAAACACAAGATTATGAGCATGTATTTTAAATGGCAACTTATCAAAACTATCTAATTTTGCACGCAATGCATCTAATGCTTTGCTCTTAGAATCAACACATACGCTTGTTTTTTGGGAATGTTCTTCATGAGTTACTTGAAGAACATTCGATTCAATCTGCTGCTCAACTTTTGCCTCAACAACCTTGCTAACAACTGGCTTTTTATCTTCGCGAAAAATATTTGTTGGCCAACTCATCTTTTTATCACCTCAATCATGCTCATACGCCCACTCTTCCTTCATAAACGACAAAATGAAAATCGCTGCAATCGAAAGAGCTCCATATACCGCAACAAGATAATCAAAATTATAGTCTGCCAATTTCTTCATGAATGGAATGCTGATGGCAGCAATTGCTGCATTAACATTCACAATCACGCTACTAATACGCGCACGATTTGTTCTATGAAACACAGTTGTAATATAGCCATAAAAACTAGCGCTAACGATAGAAAGCGGAACGCCATATAAGACAATATATATTGGCGAACTTGCCTGCCAAGGAAATAGAACATTCAAAAGACAAGCAGCAAATAAAATACAATTTGCGCTAATATTCAATTTTAACGCTCCATATCTATCTGCTAAATTTGCAAAAAATAAAATCATGGCCAACATAAGGGCAAACATAGCAAGATTGCTCATCCAAACTTGCGTTGATGATTCGCGTTGAATAACCATGATTTTGTAATTTGGCAAAAACACAAAAAATATATACGTATAAAACATATGAATCTGAGCCAATAAAAACACTACACCAACAAATAACTTGTTAACTTGCACTTTCACTTGCATCGTTTTGTGCGCAACAAATTCTTTAGCATATTCTCTAAGTGGCGCAATTAACACGAGGCCTATTAAGCTAGTTAAAAGCACATAACGCCAACCTATTGTTGCAATATCTTGTTTGAAAACAATATGCGCAAAACTGATAACGATTGATCCACAAATAAATCCGCATAAAACGCCGACTAAAGACATGCATGAAAAATAGTATTTCCTGCCACGCACTTTCTGCGCATCCATGACAGCAATGTTATGATTACCACCGAGAGCTACTCCTTGTAGAAATGTTAAAAAAACAAATGGCATTGATGCCCCATTTGGTAACAATGCAATTGCAGATGTTGCACACATGATTAAAACAAATGAAAATAACACAGCCTGCACGCGATTATATCTATCACTATACGAGGCAAAAAAATAGGCGCCAACAATCCTTCCGCTAGCAATTGAAAGCCAGAATACTGCTAACAACCAGCTTGATGGATTTGTGAAAAACACTTTTGATAACACGCTTGCAAGCGCAAAGCAAATATTAATTTGATACCATTCAAGCGCAGAAGTTGCGACTGATAACACCTGCTTGTTCTTAAAGTTTAACATAATCTACTTCTGACCTTCGTGACATATAGATAACACGCCCAAGGCAAACATTGATACAATCAACAAAACAACAAACAAATGATTGCCTGAATGCAAAAATGCTCCAAATGAAACTAGAGCGCTAGCTAAAACACCAACAACATTAACCAGCACATTTGAAATACGCGCTCGAATATTTTCTGCAATCATTAATGGAACGTATCCATATAAACAACCATAGCACACGGCAATTGTTATGCCAGAAATGATATAAAATACTAAGCCTAGCGGCAGTTGTTGGAAATAACTTAATGCACAAAAAATTACAAAAAACATATTCGAAAATTTCAAGCAACGTAATGGACCAACCTTGTCTGCGCACATGCCAAATATAGGCGTGAACAACAACATCGCACACATGCCAATTGTCTGGTTTTTCCACACTGTTGACGCATCATAGCTTAACAACGTAATTGAGTAATTGGGAGCAAATATAAACACAACATAGAATGGAATTGTGTGCAAAAAAAGCAAAGATAATAATTGAATGAAAAGTTTAAAGCTTATCTTGCTATTTATAGATTTCTTGGCTTGAGAAAAACTATGAGTCTGCGCAATTTTTTTAAGTGCAATAAGTGCAGGAACAGCACATATTCCACAAAGCAAAAATGGCAAACGCCACATGTAAGCCAATATTTCTTGGCTGCAATATTTATGTAATAGTGAAACGCTGGCTGAACCAAGCATAAATCCAAATATAACGCCAAAACATGTATAGCTAGAAAGATAGTATCGATTGCGCCTATCAGCTTGTTCTACGACAGCCACTGTAAGTGAGTAATTGCCACCAAGGGCTATACCTTGCAAAAAACGAAACGCAACAAACAAGATTGATGAGATTATGCCAACTGTTTGATAGGTTGGTATCAACGTAATACCAATACCTGCAGAAACCATGAGTAATAGCGAATAATATGTCGCCATTAAACGATTATGTTTATCACTATAATAGCCAAATATATATGCGCCTAATGGACGACCTGAATAACCAATTGCTAATGAAGAAAAATAAAGCAAAAACATAGCAATTTTATCGCAATCTGGAAAAAAGAATTTGCTAATGACACTCATTAATGTAATGCAAATGGCTTGATCATACCATTCAAGAGCACTTATTAATATGGAAAGAAATTTCACAATTAAAACCTCTTAAGCTTGTTCGCGCAATGTCAGCAATACTACAAAAATCACGGCGCATATACCAGCTAAAAATGCAGATACATAATAGAAGCTAAACCCAGCTAAGTATGATGATACCATAGGCGTTATACCAACACTTAAACTTCCTGTAATATTGAATAAGACTCCGCTTGCACGTGCACGCATGCTTTCTGGAAATGCAAGTGCAACATAGCCATATAAACAGCTATAGCACATACCCATCAACACGCCAAATATAATAGACCAAACATTCGATTGCCAAGGCCCAAACCATGCGCATACAACTAAGCCCAATGCACATGTTTTTAATATAGGCAATGCTCCATATGCATCCGCCATCTTTCCAAAAAATGGTGTGCATAACACAATAACAACCATGGCCACAGAATTATAAAACCAAATTGCTGAGCTATCACAACCGAGAAACATGATTTTGTAATTTGGCAGAAAAACAAACAGCAAATAAAATGGCACCATATCAAGTAGGAATAAAATGAACACTTTTGCTACCTGCATCCAATCTAACTTATCATTCGTCATTTGGCATTGTTTTGACTTTTTAACCTGACTCATATCTATTTTTCTAAATTCTAAAAATATTGGAAACGATAGCAAAGCGCTTGACCATAGACCTATTCTCCACCCAAAATTCATTAAAAAGTTTGCATCAAAAAAATATGTGAGAATGCTAGCGACCAAGCTTCCAAACAAAAATCCGAGCGTGATCCCGACGGAAATCATGCTGCTTGTCATATACCGCTCAGACTTATGGGCTGCCTCAACCGCGCAAACAGAAACACCATAATTACCACCAATTGCCATACCTTGCAAAAAACGCAAAATTACAAACATAATTGGAGCAATAATTCCAACTTGATAATATGTAGGTAAAAAACTGATGGCTAAACTTGCAAAAACCATAATTGCAAAACCAAAATACGCAGATTTAACACGACTATATTTATCGCTGTAATGCCCTAAAATGAATGCACCTAACGGACGGCCTAAATAACCAATTGCTATAGACATGAAAAAAAGCATGAATCTAGCTGAAGCAGAGTAATCTGGAAAGAATACGCTCGAAATTGTATCTGTTAATGCCATGCATATTGCATTATCATACCATTCAATGGCTGTAATTGATGTGCCTAAAAATCTCATGTCATTATGTTAGCCATGATCGCTTAAAAAGTATAGGCAGAAAATTTAATGCACAATCTCAGTATCTTCAATTAGAAGACCAAAATTTTCATCATAAACTGCATTATTATCTGTATTAGAAGAAATATCTTCAACTTCTCTAACCGCCTGCTGCAACAGATGCTTATCTTCAGGTAGCTGCAAAAATATAAAACCATTACTACTGTTGTGTCCGTGTTGTAATATACCCAACATTTTTCCCCCTCCTCTGTGCTCAAGATCATATTGGGCTATGCTGAAACCATCTGCATATTTTTTCAAGCACTCTAGCTTCTTTGCATAATGTTGATAAATAAGCATGCAGTAAGATTTTTGACCAGCACGTCCAACACGTCCACGTAGCTGATGCAACTGCGCAAGCCCAAACCTAACTGCGTTTTCAATTACGATAATATCCGCATCAGGAATATCAATGCCAATTTCAACAATCGTTGTAGCTACCAAAAAATCAACTATGCCTGTTCTAAAATCATTAATCGCACGAAACTTTTCTTCGTCGTTCATTCTTCCATGCAACAGGGCCAATTTCTCAATACCATGCTCATTTAAGTATTTTGCTCTTTCAATTACGCCAATCGAAAATTCGTTTTCTTCAATGCTTGGCATCACCCAATATGTTTTTTTCTTTGATTCAATAATACGCTTAATGACGTCATCAATTTGATTGCATGAAATTATGTTTGTTTGCGTATCCTTTTTGAACACACTCGTTTTTATCATGGAAAATGTCATGAACTCTTCAAGCAATAAATTCAAACTGCGTGGAATTGGAGTGGCGCTCAGCATCAATAAATTTTTGCGTGTTGCATGCGATAATAAATGTGCGCGCTGTAACACCCCAAACCTCTGCATTTCATCAACAATAATTAACCCAAGATCTTTGATATGCTCTTTTGAATGCAATAGTGCATGCGTACCGATAACAAATTGCTTGTTGGCAATCGAATGCTTTTTATCACATAAACACGCACTGATGCCTAATTTTTCTAAAAATGGAATCATCCAATTAGCATGCTGTTGCACTAGCGCTGTAGTAGGCGCTAAAAATGCGACTGAATACCCTGAACGTATCATCAAAATTGCAGTCACGAGCGCTACTACTGTTTTTCCTGCTCCAACTTCTGCAAATAACATGTGTCTTAACGGAGTTTCTCGCTCTAATGCATCCGCAATCTCATCAATTACCTTAACCTGATGATCGTTTAGTTTAAATTGTAATGGTAAAGAATCAATAATATTGCGATCTAGTTCGATTTTTTCATATCGCTCTTTGTTACGAAACACAGTTGCAAACAACTTCGCTTCTAAATACTTCAATTGATTAAATGCCTCTTCTAAATTGGCTACAACATTGTTATGAATATTATATAGCGCCATTTTAATGCTATCATCAGGCATTTGCGCAATCACGCAATTAATAATTTTATGCAATACAACATTCGAAACTGATGTGCCATAAATTGGTATACCAGCATCTATCATATATGCATCGTATATAACCTTTGGATGCATCATTTCCCATCCGCTTTTACCCAGTCGAGCCGTGCCATGCATGAGATATGATCTGTTAGCAAACAACATGACTACTCCTTTTTTGTGAAAAGATGTTAGTGTGATATGGTTATTTTTCTCGTCAACACACTTAATTATCCAGATTTTCCCTGCTTTGATTTTTTTTAAAACAGTGATACGTATCAATATTTCACCTTCTTGAACATGCTCTGATTGGGTCAAAAACTTTTTTGGGAAAAATAATAGCAAGTGTCTGATTTTGAAAATGCCAGACTGGTTCAACAAAAACTTACGTTGCGGACCAATCGACTTCAAACTACTAATTGGCTGGTTGAAAAAATCGTGTTTGTGCATATCTTGCCTTCAGAAAGATCTTGTGTGCACAGCTTGCCTTCAGAAAGATCTTGTGTGCACGGCTTACATACGAAACATATTCAAAGCATGCATGTGCGAACTTCTGCAGGCAGACTCTATAGGAAAGACGACTGGAAGAAGGTCTTAGCATATGAACTTGTCGAAACGACTGCATAAAAACCTCCCAACTTAGCCAGCAATATACTTTGCAAGGGCTTTATCTAATTCTTCCTGCGTGCAAAGCTCTACAACTACAGGATGACGCGGCGTGAGCGAATCATAATCTTTAAATGTTTTATCGCGAATTGCGCTTACTAAAGTCTTGGTGCACTTAAGCAGTTTAATAATCTTCTCGTTTGGCAAATCTGGATACTTCGTAATAAGCCAATATACTGCATTCACAACCTCGTGTCGTTTCATATACGCCCTGCTTTTACGGGCTTTTACAATCTTCATATCAACAAGACTGGTTGCTTCCAATTTCTTACTATCATCCGCTTCGCACTTTTCAATCATTTCTTGCGAAAGAAGCATCATCTCAACTGGATTGAACTCAACAATGTTCTGTTCCAAACCCATTTTGAATGCATTCACTTCAATTTCATGCATGTTGCAAAAATCCGCTATCTGCTTGTTCGATAATTTTGTGCGCTTAGCGAGCCACAATGCAGTACCTTTTTGCATTAAAATTCCACTAGCCATATCTTATCCTTTGTAGACTGGTTATATCATATATGCAAGACTTTTTCAAGATTAAACCATGAATTTATAAAACTGCTAGTTCAAAATCATATCAAATGAAAGAAACGCAATATGAATATATAGGCTGTTAATGACTACACAAACAAGATGCGCTGTTCTTCTATAAACCCCGCTTATAGGGGAAAATGCAAGATATTGATGAACCTTTGAACTGTTGATTTTGAGTGAAGCAAAACATTAAAATGAACTTATTAAAAAAGTATTATTATGCATTATCCTATTCTTTCAAGTTTTGGCTGTAAATGAGCGTGCTAATTTATCTAATGAAAACAATTGGCAAATTCCACCTCAAGAATTATCTCAATTTATCTCAATTAGCACCTGAAACTGTTCAAGAGAATCGCGAGCGTAGGTTTGTTATCCAACCTACCCCAGAAGAGAGGGCTCGTAATTTTCAAAAATTGTTCCGTTGTTATGAGTGTTATTAGATAGCAATGCTAATTCTACTTCCAATTCTATTACATATTATACTAAGACCTAATAGAGGCAGTGAGACTTGAATTAAAGAACCACGCTAGCAGGCCACTTTCATTAATTCATGAGTAAAAATATTAATTCATGAGTAAAAATATTTAATATCTTTTTAACTGAAAGCCGCTTTGGTTGGCATTTTTAAGCAAATGTTTATTATCAAAGTTTTGATAAATAGCTCAAAAAGTGTTAAAATAAAATTGTAGAAAAGGTAAAAACGACTAAATATCTTTTGCGCAATTCATTAATCTTTAACCTGGCTAACGCCCAATATGGCGAGATGCTATATCTAAGAAATAAGGACTTGAGTGCTACTTTTGCAAAAATAACAGCTGATCATGGGAAGTTTCGCTAATGATCATATTACTCAATAAATATCATTTACCAAAACTCTATAATCCACAAAATTTAGCATCAAGTATAATAACATCTATACTCATACTAATGCGTTGCTTGAAAATGACTTGCTAACGACTGCGTGTCAACAAAATAAGTTTAGCTTCTGATTTTTTCAAAAAAAGCGCATTGTTCGCCTATTGGGTAAAAATTTTCTACAAATCCACAAAATCTTTAATTTAATATAACAAAGTTTTGAAAATATTCGAAATGGGGCGAGTGACCGGTTTCGAACCGGCTACCTCTAAAGCCACAATCTAGCGCTCTAACCGAGTGAGCTACACCCGCCACAAAGAAATTGTAACTAAAATAGCGAAAAAAGACAAATGAAGAAAGCAATATCAAATCTGCATCGCTTAATTTCTTGCTCGCGACTTGCAAAGTCATCGTAACTTAGCAAATGAATGGAAGATTCTATTTGCCCGCGTTTCAACCGACAAAGTGATTAAATCGAACACGATGCACAAGATAATGTTCAATTTCTCTAGGTTCACTTACTCAAAAATTGAGAATAGAATAAAAATAAATGCAAGATGATATCTAATTTTGTACATAACAGATTTATGACGCGCAACATGATCATCTCAAACACAATCTACAAAACATATTGATCTTCAAGTTTGATAGTTAGCTGCTAAAATCATCACAAGTCAGCGTTTGATTTATCAATTGAAACTTAAGCGCGAAAAGAATACTTAACATAGTCATACTTTATAACCATGTGCGACCTGAGATATTAAATAATTTAGATTATATAATTTAGATTATATAATTTAGATTTGAAGACTATAACAATTGAGAAAATCAGATACAACGTCAACCTAACAACGCTCTTTGCCTTGTGCTGAAAAACAACCAACCACTGCGAAAATTATATAAGAACTATATTTGTATGAAGTTTGTAGGCAAAATCAACGATAATATTCGTTATTTTACCGAAAACACTGCAAAATCAACAATTTCAATACCGCTATCTTTGCAGAATGCGGATACTGTTTTAGATGGGTCCATAAGATATGATTGCATATCTAGAACTAAATCTTTTAATTTACGATCTTCGCTAACAAGAGCCTTTTGCTCTGCGCTCATGGAAGATTCGTTGATAGCTACTGGCTTGAATGAGGCAATGTGCATACATAGCTGTTTTGCTATATCAGGTGATGCTCCTTTTGCTTTGAGCAACACTCCAATACGCGCAACGTTATCAAATTTATCGCTTAGTTTGTTATGCAAATAAAATGCAACTTCTCCTGCTGCATCAGATTGCATTACGCATTGGCCTTTTAACATCACGTTCTCACCAACTTTTGCTGAAAGCTGTGCTACACGATTAGCAAAACTATCATCGCCTTTTGATAACTGGGTTATATCTTCACGTGCTGATTTTTCAATCGCTTCATTATTATAAGCATTAAGAAACAAAGCTAATTCATCGTTTGCAAAATTGCAAAATTCATCACTCTTGGCTACAAAGTCTGTTTCTGCACCAAAAAACAACATGCCGAAAGCTGAACCTACTTGCTTGATAATAACTCCACCGTCTAGGGCGTCCATACCCGCACGCTTGTTTGCTTTAGCAAGGCCTTTTGCTCTCAATAGCTCAACTGCTTTCTCCATATCACCATTTGCTTCGTCTAGCGCTTTTTTGCAATCTAGAAATCCAGCTTGTGTACGCTCTCTTAAATCTTTAACACTCATTGCTGCACCTGACCTTCAGTTTCGCTTTTTGCTTCAGTTGTTGTGTTGAGATTCATCGCCTCGCGCAATGCTTTTTTTTGTGCATTAGACTCTTTTGCTGCTTCTTTAGACACTTCCATGTGCTTTTGCGCGTCTAAAATAGTCTCTTCGCATTTTTGCAAGAAGTAGTGAATTGATCCTTGACCTTCGTCATTGCCTGGCACTAGATGTGTGATCATGCTTGGTTCTGGTGTGTCTGTATCAGCTAATGCAATCACTGGAATGTTCCACAATTTTGCTTCCTTAATAGCAATCCCTTCGCGCTTAGGATCAACTACAATAAGCATATCCGGCACACCGCCCATATGACGAATGCCTGAAAGCAAGCTTAACAACTTATCTTTCTTCTTTGAAAAATCAAGACGCTCGCGCTTTGTGAATTTATCAACATAACCTGATTCTTCATCTTTTTCCATTTTGTTTAGCTTGTTGATAGGCAAACTGATGGTTGAAAAGTTGTTTGTAACCGTACCGCCCAACCATCTTTTGTTAACGTAGTATTGTCCGCAATTGGTAGCTGTTTGAGCAATTAACTCTGCAGCCTGATGCTTTGTGCCAACAAACAATACCTTGCCACCCTTTTTTACACATGCGTGCAATGCATTCATTGCATTTTCAAACATATGCGTTGTTTTGCATAAATCAATAATTGAAATGCCCCACTTTTCACAAAAGATGAATTCGTTCATCTTCGGACTTGATCGCCACTTTCTGTGACCATAGTGAAAACCTTTTTCAAATAACTCTTTAATATCAAACATCATTTTCCTTCTTTCTTACTCTCAAGCGAATCGTTTGTTTCACTTTCCGGCTGTTTTAATCGCCACTTGCGCTTTGCGATCAAAGTTCTCAATTCTTATGTTAGCTATTTCAAGCGCACAAGAAAAGATAGCACTGCCTCTAGCAACTAACAATATGATATATCGTTCGTTGGCGCTTAAAGCTTTCGCTACTATTTTATCAAAATCATCAAGCTTGTATATGTTCTGATGCTGCACTTGAATGATAACATCGTTTGTGCGCAAATCAAGCGCTAGCGCTGGATCCATAATATCTGCAATGATTAATCCGTTTTGCACTTTGCTATCAATTGCACTTTTTGCTTGTGAAACTTTATCGTTTTCTGTCAGTTTCACGAGCTTCATTAACATGTGCTTGGAACGATTAATATCAATGCTTGCAGGTTTCATATCAAGCTGTTGTAAGCTTAACTTGAGTGATATTAACTTGTATTCTTCTTTGATAGCAACCTCTTTGTTCGAATCTTTAAATGGATCTTTCGGTGCATCTTTATGCATATCTTTAGGCGCCTGTTTAGCGCCATCTTTCGTCGCATCGTTTTTTACCACTGGCTTTTTTTCACCTTGAGGCTGAACACACTTGCGCCAAACTTCTAATGCAATTGATTCACCTGGCTTGTGCGCTTTGATTCTAGCCTTAGCATCTTCATGGCTAGCAACAAGATTGCCATCAATCGATACGACTATATCTTGCAGCAATAAACCTGCTTTAGCTGCAGGACCATTTTTTTCAAGCTCAACAACAATAGCTCCAAAAAGCGAGGCATACTCTTTTGTTGGAATCTTACTCATTTTGTTGGCTGCAAATAGTTTTTCATCAACAGATTGCATCATCACGCCTGCGTAACCACGTAGCACCTTGCCGTGTGCAATTAAATCGGCAACTACGGCGCTTGCTATGTGTGCTGGCACAGCAAAATTCAGGCCGTAGCAGCCAAGGTTTGTAACAAGCGGCGTGGTGATGCCAACAAGCTTACCATCTTCATCAAATAGAATGCCGCCAGTTGATGGGACTGGCGATTCGTATTGCAATAATGGAGTATCTAAAACATCAACAACGTTACCGTAGGAGCTTTTTATTTCAGCAATTTTGGTTGCGCTGCGTTTATCGCTGGAGATAATTGCATGCGATAATGAAAATGGCATGTTGTATGGGCAGCTCATTATCAATACGTTTGAGCCTGTTAGAGCTTGGCCATAGCTAACTGCCGGCAGGTTCATGGATGGCGCAGACTGCGTGTTTAATAAGGATTTTTGCTCTTGTAACTTAGATTGAGGCTGCTTATAAGAACTGTTTGAGTCTATCTTTATCAACGCCAAATCTGTTTTCAAATCTCGGCCAACAACTTTTCCTGAACACGCCATTTCATCTTGAAAAACGATGATAACATCAACTGATTCATCAAGAAGTGAGTTGTTGATTAATATATATCCATCGTTGCGCACGATTACGCCGTGCCCGATTGTCGTGAATGGATCTTCTTTGCAATTGCTTGGGTAAGACTTCTTCTTTGATTTAACGAGCACTACGCTGTTTTCAATTTTATATAAATTTGCTGTGTTTGCTCGCGCACAGTCTGCAGCGTTAAAAGATAATATGCAACCGAATAACAATGCTGCTAATTTCATATCTTTTCCTTTTGCCATTTAAGCTTCATGGCCCAATTTCTTGAGAATATCTTTCTGAATTCCCTGCGGCACCTTCTCGTATTTTTCAAAATGCATTGATGAAGATGCTCGGCCTTTTGAAATTGAGCGCAAGTGATCTACGTATCCAAACATTTCTGATAGTGGAACGCTTGAGCGAATAACGCAGGCGCCTGATGGCAAGTAATCGCTTGATGTGATGATTCCACGACGACGGCTTAAATCGCCTTCAATGTTTCCGCGATATTCGGATGGCGATGTAACTTCAACGTTCATGATCGGCTCTAATAAACATGCTTTACATTTGCGCATACCGTCTTTGAATGCCGCACGTGACGCTAATTCGAAGGCTAACACACTTGAGTCAACATCGTGATATTGTCCATCATTAAGCGATACAACAAAGCCGAATACTGGAAAATCAGCTAATACACCACTTTCCATCGCGTTCTTGATACCTTTTTCAACACCTGGAATAAATTCAGATGGAATTGCTCCGCCTTTAATGTTGTTTACGAAAATGTATCTTACGACATTGTCACGACCTTCTTTGTGAATCTTCACATATTGTGTATCGTTAGGATATTTTGCCATAAGAGCTTCAGTAAGCGGTTCGAAGACAATGTTCACCTTAGCAAACTGACCTGCTCCACCGCTTTGCTTCTTATGCACATATTCAATATCAGCCAATTGTTGAATTGTTTCACGATATGCTACCTGTGGCTCACCAACGTTTGCATTTACGCCATGTTCCCGCTTTAACCTATCGATAATAATTTCAAGCTGCAATTCACCCATGCCTTTGATAATCGTTTGCGCTGTCTCTTCGTTACGCGCAACTCTAAATGATGGGTCTTCTTTTGTTAATTTTTCTAATGCTATACCAAGCTTTTCTTGATCAGCTTTTGATGCTGGCTCAATTGAACGCTCAACAACTGGCTCTGGAAATACCATTTTTTCAAGCGTGATTTGCTGCCCGACTGCGCATAATGTATCACCTGTACGCGCATCGTTGAGACCTGGCAATGCAACAATATCACCCATAGAAGCTTCTGTTATATCTTCACGTGTGCTTGCGTGCATTAATAGAATACGCCCAACACGACACTTCTCTTCTCGAGATAAGTTCATAATTGTTGTGCCTTTTTCTAACTTACCTGAATAAATACGTACGAATGCAAGTGATCCTACAAATGGATCTGTCATAAGCTTGAATACTAAACCAGCAAATGGCTTATCCATTGTGCATTTATAATCAACTTTTTCACCCTTTGCGTTGATGGATGGAATTACATCAACATCTTCAGGTGAAGGAAGGTAATCGATAACGCAATCAAGCAATAGCTGCACGCCTTTGTTTTTGAATGCAGATCCGCACATTACAGGAACAAACTGGAAGTTGATTGTGCCTTTGCGGATGCATCGCTTGATTAAATCTTCGCTTAAATCGTTGTGCTCTAAATAATATTCAACAGCTTCTTCATCTTCAGTTACTATAATATCTAACATTTCTGCACGCTTTTGCTTAGCTTGTTCAATTAAGTTTGCAGGAATTTCTTCAAAACGGAAGGTCGCGCCAAGATCTTCGCCATCCCAAACTACGGCTTTCATCTTTACAATATCAACTACTCCCTTGAAATCAGATTCGCATCCGATTGGAATCGTGATAATTACTGGCACTGCGCCCAAACGTGATTTGATCATATCAACGCAACGGTTGAAATCTGCTCCAAGTCTATCCATTTTGTTGATGAAACACATTCTAGGAACGCTGTATCTGTTTGCCTGGTTCCATACTGTTTCTGTCTGCGGTTCAACTCCAGCAACTGCATCGAATACTGCTACTGCACCATCAAGCACGCGCAATGAACGCTCTACTTCAATTGTGAAATCTACGTGGCCTGGCGTATCAATAATGTTGATTCGAAAATCATGATCTCTAAATTCTGTTGCAACGCGATTGCTCTTCCAGAAACATGTTGTGGCTGCCGATGTAATCGTAATGCCACGCTCTTGCTCTTGAACCATCCAATCCATGGTTGCTGTGCCTTCATGCACTTCTCCAATTTTACGACTCTTTCCAGTATAATATAATATTCTTTCTGTTGTCGTCGTTTTTCCAGCATCAATGTGGGCCATGATGCCAATGTTTCTATATCTGTTTACCTTAACTTGCATAATCTAACCTATAATCTAAACTTCTTTTATTCTCTATATAATATAATGACGAAAACTACCAGCGAAAATGAATAAATGCTTTGTTAGCTTCTGCCATCGCGTGCACTTTTTTGCGCTCTTCGATTGCTTCGCCTACCCCTTTTGCTGAATCAAGCAATGCTTTTGCTAAGCTGTCTGGCGCTGTGCGAGAAATTCTCTTGCGAACGCTTTTAACTATCCAACGCAATCCTAACGATTCGGATCTATCAAGGCGCACTTCCATAGGAACAGGATAAGTTGCTCCGCCAACTCTTCTTGAACGCACTTGAATTAATGGACGGACGTTTTCTAACGCTTCGCGAAATACTTCAACGCATGGACGGCCAGTTTCTTTTTCAATCTTATCAAATGCGTTGTAAACAATGCCGCGCGCAATCTCTATCTTGCCTTGGCGCATTATGCAGTTGATTAAACGTGTAACGTATTGGTCTGCGTATTTAATATCCGGTTTGACTGGCTTCTTGCTTGCTGATCTTCTTCTAGACATCGATTATTTTCCTTTCTTTGCGCCGTATCTTGAACGTGCTTGCTTACGTCCTTCAACGCCTTTTGTATCGTATTTGTTTCTAATAATTGAGTAACCTACACCAATTAAGTCTGGCACAGCTGCTTTTCTAACAAGTACAACTGAGTGTGGCTGAAGATTGTGACCTTCGCCTGGAATTAAGGCTGTCACTTCGTATCCGCTAGAAAGCATCACCTTTGCTACCTTTCTTTGGGCTGAGTTTGGCTTACATGGCGTTTGAATTTTCACGTCCTTACATACACCACGTCGTTGCGGTGACCCTGCAAGCGCAAGGGTGTCTTTACGCTTGGTGCGCTTTTTTCTAGCTCCTCTTACAAGCTGTCCGATAGTTGACATACTTTCATTTTCTCCTTTGTATGGTCATATTCACTGTGTGAATAAAATTCGAGCTACTGCTCTCATGTATGTCAGATTCGCACAAAATGCCAGTTTAGTCAATATAGAATGCGGATGATAAGGCTGGAAAAAAGTCAAAAACTATATTGCGTTTCCTTCATGCATGCTGCACTCATATTTCACAAGCTTTTATCGAGCGAAAATTATTTAAAATATTTAAAATGCTTCGCTTACTGCCGTTTGTTTGTTGATTTGAAAATTAAAATGGAATATCGTCTTCAGTTTCTTCAACGTGCTTATCCATATCATGCGCTGATTGATGCCCCGCCCCTTCGTATGAAGGTTTCTTCTTATCCAACATCATGAACTTGCCGTTTAAATCAATCACGATAGATGTGAATTTGCGCTCAACACCCTGCGGATCAACCCACTTTTCATATTTAAGTTTGCCTTCAACACATACTAGCGAGCCTTCGTCTACAAAATTTTCAATAACTTCAGCAATTTTTGTGCTATAAACAACAACACGATGCCATTCTGTTTTTTCTTTGCGCTCTAATGTTTCTTTGTCTTTCCAGTGCTCTGATGTTGCTAGCGAAAATTTTGCAATCCTCTTATCATCTTGAGTCTTGGCAATTTCTGGCTTCTTTCCAACTCTTCCAATCAAAATTACTTGGTTTAAATATGCACTCATATGCTCTCCGTCGTTTACCCTATCATCTTATCATTTTTTAATCGATTGTTAATACCCTGTGCCAAATATCACGCATTGTACGCGAAAAAAAACTTAAAACCATGACTTCTTTCAAGAAAGATAGACTAATCAAGAATTTATCCTATCCCATTTGCCTAAAACTTAGTAAACTCAAAGTATCTAATATATGCGCAAACAATTTAAGCAAGAGTTTTTTACAAGACGAGCAATCGTACAAAATGTCTATAGCCATATGTGCGAATCTATGAACGAATCTCATGAGGAGCAAATAAACCCTGCAGCTTTAAACGATTTAGATGTTGATCAGTCTTTTTTTAGACAAATCATGCAAAACGTGCGCGATAAATGGAATGCGTTTTCAGTAGAAGAGTATGAACAAAAGGGACAAATTAGCCGCTGTGCAAAAGCTATATTGCGCGCTGGATTTTGTGAGCTGGAAATGAATGCTCATGAAAGCAAAATGATTATTGATCAATACCTTGAAATATCTAAATTGTTTTGCGAAAAGGAAACGCGTGTAATTAACAAAATTTTGGATGCACGCTTGAAACAACTGCAAAATTAATACCTATCGCATTAATAGGTTCTGTGTTTTATTTAATTCATCAACAAAAAAACCTTGAACATGAATTCTGTTATGCAATTTCAACCATAGCCGCGTTTATGCTAACCATTGCACCTGCTTCCATGGTTAATGCTGCCGCTGATGTTAAGCTAATGGCTGCGCATTCTGCGTTAAAATCGCCAGATGTGATTGAAATGCTGGCAGCTTTCAAGCTTAATTCACCACCCGCTTCAATGCTCATTGCTAGAGCTGAGGTTATGTTCGTTTCGTCCGCTGTTAGATTCATTACACCTACGGCTGTCATAGAATATTCACCTTCAACAGTCGTCGAACTTATGCCTGCAACACTAACTGTGTTCACGCCGTCTACCGTAACATTGTTATCACCTGCTACTGTTAGAGAATTATCTCCACCAACACGTGTGATATTTCCACCTCCAACAATTAATAGTTTCTCTCCGCCAATACGAGTTGTGTGAAGCATTGAGAATACAGTAATGATTCCTTTTGGAACTGCCATTGTAAGATCGCCGATATCAACTGCTAACGCCATTGCACCCATTGCAACATGCATGAGCTTAACGCCAACATTAATCGTGCACATATCTAGACTGCCAGAAAGCAATGATGTGGCTAATAAACAAGCAACCATGATTGTATCTGGCGCTGGCATGATTGAACCAAACAGCTCATAACGACTGCCTTTTGTGATGGAGGTTGTCCATGCATCTCCTATCATTAGCGTCGTTACGCTTCCGCCAATCGTGTTTGTTACATCGTTTAAAACCAAATTGCTATAATTGTGCTGGGCGCGAAATGAAATTAACTCATCGCCTGGCGTATCAACCATCTTGAATTCGTTGTAACACTCACCTGTATCGCCTAGTGGACCTGTCGTACGTGTTCGCATTACAGTCGTTGAATTGTTATCGGGCAAAGAATAAGGATGCGAGTTACTTCCGTTATACACTGAGCCTAATATAATTGGATGATCAGGGTCGCCGTTCAAAAATCCAACAACAACTTCTTGACCAACTCGCGGTAAACATACATTGCCCCATCCGTTACCTGCCGATCCCCAATGCATCAAACGCGCCCACCCTGATGGGTTTGAAACGTTTGTGAAATCTCCTGAGCCGTTTGTATCTTGTGACCAGATAAACTTAACTTGAATACGACCATAACTATCAACATTGATTTGCGTGTTGTCTGATGTGCCTGTAACTATTGCTGTCTGCTGACTATAAATTTTTGGCTTAGTTCGGGTGCGCTCGCAAGCATAATTTTCATAATACTCAACGCCTTCAAGATAATTTACAAATTCCCATCCATGCTCTGTGCGCTCAAGTTTCATATGCGTTTTTTCAATAAAATATTGGGGCGATGTAAGCGTTGAGTAAAGCGAGCTGTTATCAATACTTAATAACATGCCAACTGCTGACTGAAAAGAAGTTGTACGAGCACGAAATCTTGAACTGCGCGTGATTTCGCGATTCATTAAAATGTTGGCATGATCGGTTGCAATATCTGAGCTTGTATCGTTTGTTGGGTAAACGGTTTTTGTAGCAACTTGCCAGGCATCTGAGTTTGAGGAAGATCCGCTTGTAAGAGTTTCTGGCGTTTTGAAGTTGTAATCATTGAGCATGTAGCCTGCAGAAGTTGTATCTTCATCTTGCTTGAATTCAATCAATTGCTCGAAATCATAGGAGCCGACTCTTGTTGGTTGAATTGATAAGGTGACTGTGTCTGCGCTATCAATGTTCTCATTCAATGTGTATGAAGGGAATGTATCGGTCGTGTAGTCAACGCCGCTTGAAGAATCGCTTGGATCAAAATTTGTTGCAATAAAATCACTAGAATCAAACCATGCTATGAAGCCGCATTCCTGCATCAAGCGAATTATATAATCAAGGGTTGTTTCGCCATATTGCGTGTTTGTATTGCATACAGGATCATCACCAACTAAGTTCGATGTAGTATCAATATTGGCGTTGCTTAATCTGTTTGTGATAATTGTGGATTTCGACTCACCCTCTTCAATTTGATATAAAATTTCTATGCCCAGATTTGCTAATGGATGACGAAGCCAAACGCGATATATATATTGAACTGTTGTGGCACCTGTTACATCATCACTTTGCTGGCTTCCGCCTTCGTATCTAAACTGCCACAAGTAACCTACAAAAATGCGAACGGCTTGCGCTTGGCTGCCTAAGCCTATACACAATGTATCGCCTAAATCATCATCGCTTAACGGGCCTGCTAAAACAATCACGGCCTCTATTTTGTATGGCTCAAATAATTGTTCTGTAATATCGAAATATAAAACCGGCACAAACCCGTTCCATGAACTGCCTTGGCAATATGCAAGGTATTCACCATCAAGATAATACTGCCAACTTGTTCCTATGCCACTTGTAGCTAGGCTTCCTATGCTGTCTATGCCAACCATAATGCCTCACTAGAAAAACTTTTAATGAGATGAATGCCTATATTCAACATGCGCTTTTTACCCTATTTTTTGATCAACTATTTGCATTCTACACGTTGTTGCAAAAAGTATCCATATATAGAACGCTCGAAAATTTATTAACAACCGTTACAATCATTCTAATATCTGCTACCATCAATATATCAATATGTTCAAATTAGTTTCCCCTTTCCAATTAGCAGGCAGCCAAATTGATGCAACTAAAAAATTAATCGAAGGCGTGCGCGATGATCATAAACGCAACCAAACTCTTCTTGGTGTAACGGGTTCTGGAAAAACTTTTACAATGGCAAATGTGATAAAAGAATTGAAAATGCCAACGCTGGTCATGGCTCCAAATAAAATCTTATCAGCTCAGCTTTATGAGGAGTTTAAACAGTTTTTTCCTGAAAATGCTGTTGAGTATTTCGTTTCTTATTATGATTACTATCGGCCGGAAGCGTATATCCCGCAAAAGGGATTGTATATTGAAAAAGAAGCAAGCGTTAATGAAATTATTGATCAAATGAGACACAAGGCAACTCGTAGCTTGGTTGAACGAGATGATGTGATTATCGTAGCTAGCGTATCGTGTATTTATGGCATCGGCTCTTATGAAGCTTATTCTTCTATGTCTTTAAAGCTTAATGTTGGCGATAAAATCACTAGCGCCGAACTCACGAGAAAATTGTGCGAATTAACTTATACTATTTCTAGCGATATTGCACGTGGAAAAATTGTTGTGCGCGGGCAGACTATCTGGGTTGGGCCAGCACATATTCAAGATCGTGTTTGGCGTTTCACAATTGATAAAGGCACCATAAGTTCAATAACTGAACTGGATGCCTTGACGCGCCAGATTTTTATGCAGTATACGCAAGTAACTGTGTTTCCAAATTCTCACCATATCACGCCAGAATATAGCCTAAGCCATGCAATTAATGGCATTCAAACTGAACTTGCTGAATATATTCCACAGTTGATGCAAAAAGGGAAAATCGCAGAAGCTCAAAGAATTGAGGAGCGCGTTAAATATGATCTTGCTCAACTAAAGGCTAATTATACTTGCGCTGGCATAGAAAACTATTCGCGTTTTTTTACAGGCCGCTGCCCTGGAACGCATCCGCCAACTTTCCTTGAATATATGGGCAAATATGTTAATGATGGCGAGGTTGAAAATCGTGACTTTTTGCTAATTGTTGATGAAAGCCATATTAGCGTGCCGCAAATTGGAGGCATGGCTGCCGGCGATGCATCTAGGAAGAATGTGCTTATCGAGCACGGATTCCGTTTGCCTTCTGCTCTTGATAATAGACCAATGACTTTTGATGAATGGGATAAGACACGCTCTTATACGATTTTTGTATCCGCAACTCCTGGTTCGTTTGAATTAGAACATGGCAATATCGTTGAGCAAATTATTCGCCCTACTGGCCTTGTTGACCCTGTGTGCGTTTTGAAGCCGACTGAAAATCAGGTTGAAGATGCAATTAATGAGGCGAAAGAAGTAATTGAGCGCGGTGATCGGGTTCTAATGCTTACTTTGACGAAAAAAACAGCTGAACATCTAAGCGAATACTTGCATAGCAAAGGCATGAAGGCTGCGTATTTACACGGTGAGCTGACAACATTAGAGCGTATCGAAAAATTATACCAATTTAGGAAAGGCGAAATCGATATTATTATTGGCGTTAACTTGCTGCGCGAAGGCATCGATGTGCCTGAATGTGCCTTGATCTGCATTTTTGAAGCTGATCATGCAGGATTTTTGCGCACAACTAGTTCTCTGATTCAAATGATTGGCCGCGCTGCACGCCATGATTTGGGCAAAGTCGTATTATATGGCGATATCCGCACGCAGGCGATTAATGATGCGCTTAAAGAAACTGATAGAAGACGCAATATTCAATTAGAATATAATAAGGCCCATAATATTACGCCCAAAAAGATTGAGAAAGAAATTAGTCAGGCATTTGTACCATTTTTGGAAGGCAAAAAGAAAAATGATGTTCTAAAACCTGAGTGGGTTTCTATGAAAGAAAAAGAACGAATTAAGTTAATAAAACAACTTGAAGTTGAAATGAAACAATGTGCGGCAAATATGGATTTTGAAAAAGCTGCTCTCTTGCGGGATCAACGAAATAAATTGATGGAAATTGAAATGTCTTTAGCTTCGTTTGGTAATTTGAATATTGATGATTTGGAAAAGATGAAAAAGTAACTGATTATACTATTTTTAGAACTATCGAAACCCATTTTTTTCCTATAGACACATGTATTACATTATCCATATTTAAACTATTAACCGTTTTTCAATAATTTTAGCTTAGCCTATTTTTCATATGCTGAAAAAAGCATATATTAGTATAATAAGTAATAAGACTTATCGGCCATGCCGATTAATCGCAGCGCAAGTAAGACGCTGCTGATGAGAAATAAGTATAAGAGGAGCAACAATGCTCGGTTTGTTTTATTGCGAGTTTTTCAATTTTTAATTAGAGTAACATGACTACTTTGTATGTTCGATAAAAAGATAAGTCAATAATATCAGCTGCGAGTTCTTGGTTAGTAATATTGAGTGTTTGACGCTTCATGATCTTATGTTATCGTATAATCGATAATATCCCGTAACCAACACGTTAACCAAAAAAGAACAAATTGTATTAACTATTATTCTAGTATGAATCTGGTTAAAAAATGATTTAGAATTTCAAAAAAATTAGGCTAAAAAACAATTAACTGCTTACCATGTTCCTTACTGTGCTTTTGTAATAAATCAAGTAGTGTAACAGATGGATTGACTACGCCAATTGCATCCGCTTCAAACCAAATAGGACAATCATACCAATGATCACCAATATACATAAACTTTGCACAATAACCTTGAATCTTTTTTAATTTGTTCACCCCAATACAGTTGTTCTCACCATCAGATGCAATTAAATAATCAAATAATTGATATTCATCATTGATCTCTTGCGCAACCCCAATATTCGCACCAGTTGCAAGCACTAATTTTTTTTTGCCTTTTTGCTCAATAAGATATTGCAACAATTGCTCATTAACACGATGCACGCAACCCAAATTTTTGTGTAATTGTAAATACTCTTTTGCACGAGCTTCGGCATGAGCCAAATAGATAAAAATCGACTTCAAAAATGCACAAATATCATGTTTTGCTAAACGCTGCCAAATTCCATAACTTGAATCTTTTTTTATAAATGTTCCATCAAGATCTACCATGATTGTGTCTATACCAACAAGCATATTATCATTCATTTTTTTCATAAATATTCTCTCCATTTTTCTTTTGGCAGCGCTTCCAAGATGTTCCTCAATGTAATGCGTGCCATCTGCTTATAATGCGCGTTTAGAAAATCAAGCATAACTGCCTTTTCCATTTCGCGCACCATCCAACCGACTGCTTTGCAAACAAGCTCTTGCTCGTCATTCATCAACATTTTAGCTAACTGCAATGCAAGTTCATGCTTATCGTTTTGAACCTTAGATGCACAAGATTCAACCGACGCTGCCTCGCGAATCGGCAACCACATTGATACCATTGCAATACGTCTGTGCCAGAAATTTTTTGAATTTGCTAAGGATAAAATTGTTGATATAACTTCTTTTTGCAACTTATCTTCTGCTTTCATATAATGCGCGCCAATAATTAAATGCGCACTCGCATCAACGAGGTTCCAGTTTGAAATAACATCAATGTTTTTAATATAAAATTCATATACAATGTCTGGATTTTTTTTATAATCTTGCACAAGTAATAATAATGCCAACATCCTCTCTTCGTTAATTTCTGATTGCAATAGCTGCTCTAAAATTTCACGGTGCTGCGCAACTGTAATGCTTCTAAACTCTTTTGCAATGTTTCTAATATAAGGCATGCGAACACAGATGAATTTTTCACAACTTGCAATCGTATATGGTTTAAAAAATTGGCGCGGATTAAAGTTGGAATCAATTTGTGAGTGCAGTTTATTGCGCAGTTGCTTTACCATAGATTTCTCCAAAATTTGAATTGTTCGTGAGAAAACAATAATAATAGCAGCATCTGTTGATTAAACAAACTACCTCCAGAAGAAAATTTCTTCGTCGCATCTGCTATAAGCTAAAACTTTTCTCAGCTGCATTTCCAATAAATCTACTTCAATATATGGACCAGAAATAGCTCTAACAACTTGCAATAATTGATCTTCTTCGCGTTTTAAAATTGCAAGCTCGTTTTTTAATATACTCTCTTGTCCACGGAGCTTTAAATAATCAACTAAACCGTAATTGGCAAAGACCAAAACCCATATGCCAAGCAGAACTAATATGCTGCGAAAAATCATGCGTACGCGATATTTTAATGCGATTTTCAGATTTTTGAAAAATCTCTTGATATTAGCAAAAAATATTTCGAACATGATGCACTTACCCGTTTTACTCTATCTGCTTTCAGAATTTCCTGAATTTTTCTTGCTGCAACATAATAAGCTGCTCAACTGAAAGATTCATCAACCGATTTAACTCTTGCTTGATTGCTTTGCGTGCATTTTCAAATGTTTGATCTGGAAAACGATGCGCTCCGCCAATCGGCTCTTCAATTTCTTTATCAACTACGCCTAATTTAATTAAGTCTGTGCTCGTGATTTTCAATGCTGTGGCAGCTGCTGATGAAAATGCTCGGTCTTTCCATAAAATTGCTGCACATGCATCAGGTGAAGCTACCGCAAAAATTGAATACTTTAACATCATTATAGAATGACCGGATGCTAATGCAATCGCTCCACCAGATCCGCCTTCTCCCACAATCACGCTAATTAATGGCACTTTTAAACGAAAGTTTGCTCGAATACAATCGGCAAGAGCGTATCCTTGCCCTCTCTCTTCTGACCCTTTGTTCGCTGCTGCACCTTTTGTATCAATAAATGCGATAATCGGGAAGCCGAATCGCGAAGCTAGGTCCATCAATCGCGCAACTTTTCTATATCCTTCAGGATGCGCCATGCCAAAATTGTTCTTGATGCGCTCATCAATATCAAAACCTTTGTTGTGACCAACTACCGCTACAGGCATACCATTAAACTTACCTAGGCCGCAAATAAGCGCTGAATCTTCTGAAAAACTGCGATCGCCTGAAACTGGAACGAAATCTGTAATCAAATTTCTAATATAATCAACTCCAGTTGGTCTATCAGGATGACGTGCAACTAACACATATTGCCATGGCTCTAGATTTTTATAAATCTTTTCGAGAATGCGATTAATTTCCTTATCAAGCGTGTTGAGCTCTGAAACTAAAAGAGATTCTGAACTTAGATTCTTCTTCAAGCTATTCAATTGCGCTTCTAGTGGTAATACCACCTCTTCGAAACTTAACTGATACGACATTAGGTTAATTTTATCAAATAACTTGCATGGTGGCAATGTGAACACTGCTTCTTATCTATCATGTTTAAGAAAATCTAACTTTCTTAACTGGGAATATCATCAAATATTATACTCTAAGAAATATCTTGCACAATTTATTAACGCTATTATTAACATTCAAATAAAATTTTTGATATACTCTTGTTTATAATGTTACTTTTATCAATAACCATTTTTTGCGCCTTGGCATTGATTTATATTATCACTCGTAAAGATCCAAATGCCCTTTTTAAAAATGCTTTTAACAACTTGAAAATGCCAGTATGCCTTATTGATAAGCAAAACAAAATAATTTGGCAGAATCAAGTCTTTCACCATGAATTTCATATTCAGCATAATGTTTTGTTTGATGATGCTTTCAGCCCAAAACATATCCTAGATCAAATGCAAGTATCAAATGCAAATGGCTCTTGGGCCCTCAAACATGTTAAAATTTCCCACGGTTTTGGCATTATTTTTCAGCCTATGAAAAAGGAATCGATAAATTGGTGGGAAAGCATTCCGTTTCCAATTGGTATCTTGAACGAAAAAAATGAAATTGAAGAATGCAATGTTAGCTTGAAAAACATTCTCTCGCACAATGTGATTAATAAGTCGATTTTAGACTTTGCTCCCCAGTTTAATATGAAACAAGCGCAGCAAGTGGCTGGCCAAGAACTTGTCTGGCATTGCAAAATGGGAATTCTGCCAGTTGTGACCTGGATTAAGCCATATGGCGATAAAAAACTTCTAATTCTCGAAAATCGCGCTGAGTTTATTAAAATGAAAAATAAGGCCCAGGAAGCTCAACATCTTCAAATTATGGGTCAGCTTGCTTGCAGCATTATCCATGATTTTAATAACTTGTTGACGGCTATAAGCGGCTTTTCAGAAGCCTTGCAAGATTCTATGCCAAAAAATGAGTTGATTGCTGAAATTAAGCGAAATACAGAACAAGCGGCTGATTTAGCAAAAGAATTGCTGAATTTTGTAAAACGCAAACCAAGTGAGCACCAAACTTGTGAATTAGCTACGTTCTTGAAATCGCGCGTTACTATGCTGCAAAAATTACTCGGCTCTCGCATTAAGCTAGAAATTAAGGCTGAACACGATGGATGGGTTGAGTTATCCCAAACACAGCTTGAGCAAATTATTCTTAATATGGCTATCAATAGCAAAGATGCTATGGGATATACACTAAATGAAGATGGTGAGTATCAGCCTGATGATAAAATGAAGGTTAATTCATTCACAATTACTCAAAGCAAGAAAAAAATTGCGCAAAAAGTTAAGATTAATGGCACTCAAATCGAGCCTGGTGACTATTTTATTATCGAAATTGCTGATACCGGCAAGGGCATTAAAAAAGAAAATATTGCAAAAATCTTTTCGCCCTTTTTTACAACCAAACAAAAAGGTACTGGCCTTGGTTTAGCTTCATGTTTGCGTATTATCCAACATGCTGGCGGAACTATTGATTTTATAACAGGCGAACTTGGAACAAAATTTATTATATATCTGCCAATTGTTGATGCTAATAAAAAAGATCCTGCTGTGGCTGAAATTCAGCCTGCAACCAAGAAAAAAACTCTTGCGCAAAAAATGCAGGAAACGGATACACGTAAGATAAATATTATGCTTGTAGAAGATGAAGAAGTGATTAGAAATCTTGCGCAAAAGGCACTTGTACAAGAAGGATATAATGTATATGCTTATGCATCAGGCAATGAAGCGCTGGATGCTATGATTAAAAACCCAAATATCAATATTTTGATTACAGATGCCGTGTTGCCTGGAATCGATGGCATCGTGCTTGCTGGAAAAGTACAACAGTTGAATGCAAAAACCCGCACGCTTGTCGTTTCAGGATATAGCTACCAAGACCTTGCACCAAATATGGCAGCAAATTTACCAAACCCTAAAATGGCAGAATATTTGGGCAAACCGTTTACGCTAAAAATTTTGAAAGAAAAAGTCGCTCAATTATTAGTCTGAAATATCAAACTGAAGTAGGAAAGTTGAAATACTAAATTGTTCAGCTCAACTGTTGGCCTATGATACTGAAATACTCAACTATTAAGATCAACTATTAGCCTATGCGAATCAAGCACTCAAGTATTGGGCTGATTATTAACTCCTGGTCCTGAAATATTCAATTATGAGGCTCAATTATTACCCTCGCAACTCAAGCACTCAAGTATTCGGCTCAACTGTTGCCAGCAATCCTATATAAATTGCTTACACAAGCCCAAGCGCTGTTAACGCACTTCTATACACATCTTTTTTGAAATCAACAATGTGCTGCAAAATTGTCTGCGGACTCATCCACGAATGATGACTAAACTCTTCATTTAATACAATATCGAAATTTGAATTTTTATATGCTAGAAACCAAGTCTGCTCTTGCCCTTTTTCTTTACGCTTGACATGCTGAGGGTAATCGTAACAAAATGGCCCTACTTGCTTTACAAATTGAACTTTTGGAAAATAACTTGCTGCCGCATCAGCCTTTTTACTTGCATGTTCATTACATGCTGATTCGATATCTGCTACGCAACAAGCTGTCACTGATACAGCCTCTCGCTTTGGCTCAATAATGCAACCACGAACCCCCATTTCTTCAAATAATTCACGACGCGCTGCCTGGGCGTGCGTTTCACCAAAATCTACCCCGCCTTGTGGAAATTGCCATCCGTTTTCCACTTTGCTACGCTTGCCGACTAAACATAGATTGTGCGCTGTATCATATACAACAATCGCTACGCATTGCCTATAAACATGCTTGTTAGCATCTTCTTTTTCCATATTCTTAGATTCTATTATATTTTAAAAAAACGCGATAGATTGACAAAAAGGCAATTCTACTCGTTGAGCTTTAGCTGTTGTTCAACGACGCTGATTTCATTTGAAAACTCTATATCGTCTTTCATCAATTTTTTAGCTTGCGCTTCTGCATAAATAATGCTGCTATGATCTTTATTCCCTAATAACTTGGCAATTTGTACATACGAAATACCTGTGTGCTTGCGCAGCATATAAACAATCTTTTGCCGTCCACGCGCGATTTTACGCGTTCTTGTAGCGCTCTTGATTTCTTCAAATGCAATATCCATAGCTTTGCACATATAACTGATGATGTTGCTAGGTGTTTTTTGCTGCTGCTGACTGCCGGCTATATTGTGCAGCATCTTTTGGGTTAATTCTATCGTGATTGGTGCGTGCGTCCATTCTGCATATTTAACTACGCGTGTGAATGCTCCTTCTAATTCACGGATACTGGTTGTGATCCGCTCTGCTATGTAAGCAAGCACGTGGCCTTCAATTTCTACTTGCATTTGCTCTGCTTTGTTTTTGAGAATGCCAAGTTTTAGCTCGTAAGTGGCTGCGTGAATATCAACAACCAGACCCCAGCCAAGGCGAGATTTCAAACGCGCTTCAACGCCAGGTAATGACATAGGAGGCTTATCGGCGGAAACGACTAGCTGCTTCTTGTTTTCTAACAACGTGTTGAATGTGTGGAAAAATTCTTCTTGCGTTGCATCTTTGCTGCCGAGAAATTGGAAATCATCAATGAGCAACAAATCAACCGAGCGGAACTGATCTTTGAAATCAAGGACTGTTTTTTGCTGAATCGCTTTAACAAATGTATTCATGAATTGTTCGGCTGATAGATACATGATTTTTTGCTTAGGAAAATTTTTGCTTCTATAATTAGCAATCGCGTGCATCAAGTGCGTTTTGCCAAGGCCGACATCTGCATAAATGAATAATGGGTTGAACACAATTTCTTTACTTTTGGCAATGCGCAAAGCCGCTTCGTACGCCATTTCGTTTGATTTGCCAACAATGAAGTTTTCAAATGTGAAGTTTTCGTTGAACTTTTTGCTTTTGGCAGGGCCGATTGAAGCAACTGGCGATTCTGGTAAAATGTTGGAACTTGCATCCGCTTGAAGCGCACTTGCAATGCCGATTTTTAATGTGATGCCAATTTTTGCGGCCGCAGCATTGATGTTTTTTAGATATTTGTTTGATACCCATTCACAAATGAATTTATTGGGAAATGTTAAAATGTATCCTTCATCAAACACTATGTTGGCTGAACCGAACCAATCGCGGAGCGCGTCCTCGCTGATTTTAGACTTAAGTTCATGTATCAAGTTTGCTAAAATTTCGTGATGCTGAACTTGTTGCATGTACTTTATCCTTTTTTTGCACTGCGTTTGCTGCAGTGTCTTAGTATATTATAATTATTTTGATTTAACGTTTGATGTAACTCTGGCTGCCATTCTTGAAACTAATCTTGCCGCTTTTTTCCAATGCATCACGCCGCTTTTTGCCGCTTTTGCAAGCAACGATTGAGTTGAACTGAAGTGCTCGGTTGTCTGTGCGTTGTTGGACCCTGCTGACTTTTCAAACTTTTTGCGCTCTGTTTTGATACGACTCATTCTCGCTTTGTTCGCATTCTTTCTCGCTTCGTTTTGTCTGTTAGCTTTTTTTGCAGCTGTTGTATTAGGCATTGTTTTTTCCTCTCATCCTTCTGTTTTCTTTAAATTGTTGTAGAAATATTGTATATCCTTTTGTGGAAAACATCAAGTTAATACTAGATAAAATAGCACCAAAATTTATAAATACAATTTTTTTAATAATCGCGTTCGTTGATTATAAAAAAATACACTAGCAAAAAATATACTAGAAAAGGTTTCAATTAAAACTAATGGCTGACCTACATCAAGCGCCATAAAAGATTGTAACGGATTAAACAATTCCACTTAGAAATGCATCTAAATGAGTGTTTGACTACATAGGGATCCCGTATTTCTCTATCACTATTCCATAGATTATCCCAAATAATAACGCCTAGCTCTAGAGCATGACTAGGCGCAGAGCCTTTCACATCGTGCCACACGAATGCAACATATGGATTGACGCCATTTGTTGGTTGCGCAGAGAAATCATCTTCGTTAATTGTTTCTTCATGATACGAGCTCTTAAACTCATCTTTAGCTGTAGCATCACCTTTAGAATCTGATCGATCTTTTAAATCTATTTTTTTTTGGTAATAAATCACTTGACCATCACGAAGCTTATGAAATGGATGATTTGTATTTCCTTCTTCGATTTCGCAATTAGTAGGAAGAGTAAAAGACTTTGCATTTTCTGTACCCTGTGGCACAAGATTAAACAGTGTGGCGGCACCAACTTCTTGTGTTTTGACACCGACTTTAGCACGCCTTACAAGCCTTATCCAATTTTGATCTGCTAGTCCAACATGCATTTTCTCACCGCCTCTAGAGATATTCTTTTTAGCTCTTTCATGCCTCCTTCTCTCTTCTTCTTCTTCACGCATATTATTCATGTTTACTTCATCAAGTGTCTTCTGATACGACTTTTTAACTAATCGATCTGAATGCGGCATCATTCGCACATAATTTGCGCCACCTTTTATAAATAAATTATAAGATCTTGATTTGTTAATCAAATAGCCACATGAATAGCCAACTGTTAATAAACCGTATTGAGCGAAAGCATATGTAAATTGAATGCTAGGTCCGTGAATAAACTTATCAATTTGATGATCAAGCGTAAAATGCAAGTTTAGAAAGCTGAATTTAGCAAGTTTAGAACCAACAATTTTCATAAGGCATTCATGTTTATCGCGGCCTGCTTCTCTGTTGAATTCTTTACAAACTTTGCAATCATCTGCGTGTTTAGTATAATTGGGTTTTTCATTTGACTCTAACTCACTATTTAGAATCTTGTACCCTTCATCGCAAAAGAAAGGAAAAAACTGCGTTGTCATACCTAGCGATATCGTTGTAAATGGGGTGCCAAGACCGATGATGATTTTTTTCTTACCGCTATTCTTAGCATCAATTATTTGTTGGAACTTTTCAACTCTATTATTTTCAATATTATCTTTATTTAGATTTTTATCTAACTCGTTTGCTATAGTTGCTAAAACCTCTTTTCGATCATTACTATCATCATTTTTTACAACGGCTGCTTGTTTTGCCGATTCACAAGCAACGCATGATACTTGCTCATCTACCTTTGATGATCTTGAAGACAACATTCGTGCAGTTGTTCGCTTTGATACTTTCGGCTTTCTGGCAATATCAACATCAGTTACCTGAGCTTTAGTTTCATTATCTGATTTTTTATCACAATCAACCTTAGAACAATCAGTTGATTGAATATGAAATAAAAAGATTAATAAAAACAAACTAATTAGAAGAATAAATATTTTCTTGAAAAAATTCATTATAACAACCTCTTCTTTTTTGCCAAATACTTCGAAATGAAATGAAACACAAGAATGATGCTTAACATGATAATGGCATTGAACAATACGACTATATATCCGTAATCTTTACCAATAATTTTACTGAATGCGCCGATATAATATCCTAACAGGCAGCTGATTACGCTCCAGATTACGCCTGAAATAAAGTTTAAGATTGTGAATTTTAAGGCAGAAATATGAGATAAACCAATAAGCAATGGACTGATAATTCTAATGCCATAAATGAATCTGAATCCTAGTATGAATGGCACGTCGTATTTTTCTAACATGTGGAATATTTTTTTTGCTGACTTGTTTAGTTTAGGATAACGGTCTAAGATGCCGTGACCTAAATATCTTCCCATGTAAAATAATACCTGGTCTGCAAGAAAAGTGCCGATGAATGCAATCAGAATTACTTTAGGCAAATAGAACTTTCCAAAATACGCCATTGAACTGATAGTAAGCACTATCGATTCGCCTTCAATTAACGAACCTATAAATAGTCCAACATATCCCCACTTTTGAATGAAATTTAACATAGGCTCTCTTTTGCTGCTTTCTCAATTATAATAACATGTTCCACCTTTTTAATGAACCGATCTCAATTAATTAACTAGGCTAGAAATTAAGCGTTGATAGCATCAGCTTCGCGCTTTTGCTTAGCTTTCAAAAAGCGCTTTCTTAGCACTTCACCATCGCCATATAATGTGCCTGATTGCTCTAGAAATGAATCTAATCCACCTTTTGATTCAACAATCTTGAGCCCCTTAGGACTAATGCTTAATGTACAAAACCCTAGTATATTGCTAAACAAACGCTTCTTTTGCAAGTTAGCATTAAATCTTCTGCGTGTTTTGTTTTCCGCATGGCTTACATTGTTTCCTGATTGAAACGTCTTTCCTGAAACTGCACAAATTTTCATTTCTTTCTCCTTGAGTAAATTTTGTTGCTGATTATCTTAACAATATATCCAGAAACGTATACACCTATCATCATGCCAAGCATCAATGCGTTCACGTTGTATAGAATTAAGAACGCGCTAATGAGTGCCATTATGTTGTAAACATCCCATCCCATTTTTTTGATATCAACAAGACAGCTAACAAGATACATAATTGCAACAAGCGAGTTTGCCATAGTAATCATTGTTTTCTTATCAAACATGTTGCTGAACATGATCAAGAATGCTGCAATGCAAAATACAAATGCACCTTTCCATGGAAAACCTTGCTTTGTTTTTGTAGCCAACACTTTTGGCAACCATGATTTATCTGCCATGTTCTTCATGTTGTTTGCTTGCACGACCACAACACCATTCAATGTGCTGATACAGCTGATGACTGCAATCAAACCAAACGCCGTTGCTAACCATGGGTAGCTGCCGAACAAAATTGCTGCTGTATCGTAAACTGGTTTGCTGCTTGCTGATGCATCGGGCAATGTGAAAAGCACTGCACAATGTACACCAATAAACGCAATTGTTGAAAATAATAAACCAAGTTTTGTTGCTAACATAACGTTTTTTTCTGGATTCTTGATCGATGAGCTTGCGGTTGCTGCAAATTCAATGCCCAAAAATGCAAACATTGCCATCGAAGCTGATTGTAAGACATCAGTCGCAGGCCCAAAATGCGCTACATAATTTCTGAAGTTCATGCAACCAAAAAATGCGATATCAATGAAAAACACAACCTTCAATGCAGTTAACGCAACAAGTAATGCGTTAGCAGAACCTGCGCTTACCATGTTTAGAAGAAATAGTAATACGATGAATCCATAGCCAATCGTCCATGCTGGTACGCAATCAACTGAGCAGCCAATTAGTGGCAATGCGTAGTTGCCTAACGCAGTCGCGATTAATGAGCCTGAAAAACACAATGCGGTTGCGTATCCCCATGCAACCAAGTATCCATACTGTCCGCCGAATGTATCTGCAATGTAATGAATTGGACCAGCCCCGCCCTTAAAATGCTTGCTTAGCCGACCAAAAATTGTAGCAATAGAATACGCCATGAATGCTGTTAATACCCAGCCGACAATGCTCCATGTTCCAAACATGGCCATCATTGATGGCAAAACTAGAATTCCAGCTCCTACCATGCCGCCAGTTACTAACGCAGTCGCGCCCCATAAACCTAACATAAATTACCTTCCATGCTGGTATAATATACTTAATTTGCAATATGCACAATGATTATAGGGAATTTTAATGCAATAATAAGGCTGCTTGAAAACTGCTAAACTTATCTTTGCTACCATATGCTTTTAGCTAATAAAATTAAGCGCACATTTATCTTGAACAGACTGCGTTGAAATCAACTCATCCAGAAAAAGTACTGTTATAACTTCCGGATTTCGTACCTTGAGAATATGCGTTATATGTCTCGTTTCTCGCAGAGTAATTGATAGACATTTCAACTGAGTTCATTAAATTCGTATAATGCTCAATTTTACATGTTGTGTATTTTATCGTCTGCCTTGTAACTGGACCAGTTTGTGACCCAACAACTTCAGTAACAATAACAGAACCTAATGCTGTTTTTGCACAAAATGCACTGAAAAACTGTACGCTTACACCATCACGCGGCACGTTTACAATTAAGTTCGCTGCATATATACCACACTCGCCTGAAATTTGCTTGTTTATTATCTTCAATTCTTCTCTATATGAGTTTAAAGGTGAATAAGATTTATAATTTGTGATGCTGCCAAATGTAATTGCACTTCCGGTTGTATCTGCTGCATAAATCAACCACATTGGCTCATGCATCGTATTCTCGCGTTTAGTACTATGCGTTGCGTTGTAGTTCAACAGGCTTTCAATTTGTTTGGAATATTTCATAAGTTCCGTCTGCTCAATTGGTTAAAATGTATCACTAGAACCTTACTTTTCTATTAACTAGTTTAAAGACAAATTAATACAAAAAAAATGAACTTGTGAAATATATTGCTCAACTAAACTAAGCGATTGTGACACAAGCGTCGCATCAAAAAGATGTTGTTTGCTAAATTATATTTTTAACTCTGTTTCCGCTTTTCTAATGCTTTCTCTAACCATTGGGTTGAAACAGTGCCTTTTTTGAACTCTTCTTGCTCAAGGATCCATAAATGAAGTGGTGTTGATGTTTTTATTCCTGATACTGTCGTTTCGCATAGAGCTTGCTTATGAATTCTTATGCATTCTTCACGCGTTTGAGCCCATGAAATAATTTTAGTCGCTAAGCTATCATACCATGGCGGGATGATCCAGCCTGGATATAATGCACCGTCTACGCGAATATTCGGCCCGCCTGGAGCAAGAAATTGCTCAATCTTGCCAGGATTTGGTGTGAACTCAAACGGATCTTCAGCCGTAATTCTAGCTTCCATTGCATGACCTCTTATTTTAATATCGCTTTGCTTTGGCAACGCTTCGCCTTGCGCAACCATAATTTGCAACTCAATTAAATCAAGCCCAGTTATAGCTTCAGTTACAGGGTGCTCAACTTGAATGCGAGTGTTCATTTCAATAAAATATAGCTTCCCTTTGCATTCTAAAAATTCAACCGTACCAGCACTGCGATAGTTGATTTTACCAAGCACCGAACAGATTTTTTCAGTTATTTCTTTTTGAACTTGAGCATCTATAAATGCTGGACCTTCTTCCATAACTTTTTGATGTCTGCGCTGGACTGAACAATCACGCGTGCCTAGACATATTACACTGCCTTTTCCATCGCCTATAATCTGAAACTCAATATGCCTTGGATTTTCAAAATATGATTCAACATAAACGCCTTTTTTACCAGAAATTGCAAAAGCTTCGTTCTGTGCTGCTATAAACATTTCTCGAATTTCATCAATATTACGCGCAATTCGCTGACCACGCCCGCCTCCGCATTCTGTCGCTTTGAAAAGAATTGGAAATTCTAAATCTTTAGCCAGCATTTCTTTCACAATCTCGCATGCTTCATCAGCATCTTCAACTGCATCATCACTGCCTGGCACTATCGGAACACCAGCTTCTTGCATTAGCTTTTTTGCGAACATCTTGTTGCCCATTTGCTCAATTTGCTGGCTTGTTGGGCCTAAAAATGTGATTTTGTGCTCTTCAACTATGTGCGCAAACTTGCTGTTTTCTGAAAGGAATCCATAACCTGGGTGAATCGCATCCACACCAGTTAAATCTGCTGCAGAAATAACGTTTTGAATGTTGTTATAGCTGCTGCATGCACTTGCTGGGCCTATACAGACGCTTTCATCTGCAAAACTGACATGCATCGCCTTAGCATCACATTCAGAATGCACTGCAACACTTTTAATTCCAAGCTTTTTTAGTGTTCGCAAAATACGAACTGCTATCTCACCACGATTTGCAATTAAAACTTTACTAACTTTGCTCACTTAAAACCTCATATCTAAAAAGTGGTTGTCCTATTTGCACTAAACCACGTAATTCAACAAGATATTCTTTTATAACCACATTTTCCAAATAAAAGTAACGGAATGATGCACTTTCTGAAAGATTAATAATAGCCACTGGAGTATATTTGTCCATCGCGACATTCAAGGGGCCTAATTCAGACAAATTCCCTGTAACTGGCGCTAAAAATGTATGCTCCTCAACAGGCTTCGCTGATACACTTGATGCAATAATCGCCAATAAAAATATTCGTAATTTCAAATTCATCTTATTCATGCCTATTTTAAACCCTAATATATTCATTATCACTCCTTTACTAATGAAAGCAACTTCTGGCCGTATTCAACTGGCTGTGCGTCTTTGATGAATATTTCTTGAACAACGCCAGACTTATCCGCCTTCACGTTGTTCATAACCTTCATTGCTTCTATTATGAAAATTACTTGCCCTTCTTTAATTCTATCGCCTACTTTAACAAATGGCTCGTCACCAGGCTTGGCTGAAACATAGATTTTCCCCACAATCGGCGCTGTAATCGTGCTTTCTTCTGCTGCAACTGGCGCTGCGACTGCGGGACCATGAGCTGATGTTGGAACAACTTGTTGCGCGGCAGCCAAAACTGGCATAGGCGGCATCTGCTGCTGTGGAATGTTTTTTGAAACCTTAATAGTTACCTCTCCACATGTATACTCTATCTGACTTAAACTTGAGTTATTTAAAGTTTCTGCAAGGTATTTAACTGCTTTTTGGTTAAAAATAAATTCACCTTGTTCACCATTTATTAACTTTTTTACCATAGTAGTATTGTATATATGATTTTTAGTCTAGGGAAGAGTATGACCATTCTTTCTTTTTGCGCAAAGCGTATTTAGTCGAAAAAAATGTATATAAGACCTATAAGAGCAGCTGTTTCTGCTCTCAAAATATTGTGTGAAAGACTGATTGCACGAAAGTGATTAATTAGTTTTTTGCTTTCATTTTCCTCAAAGCCCCCTTCCGGGCCAATCACTATCCCAATTATTTTTTCATCAATGTTTTGATTATGATCAAGCAAACTTGCGCTTCTGTTTATCCCAGATAAAAAGCTGTTTTTTCTATTCAAATAAGTTTGATGAACATTCGCATACTTATTTCCTAATTGAGATGAATCTTCATTCAAACACACATCTTTCCCTTCGATAGCCCCAAATGCCCATGCTTCATTTTTATACCTTTCAATAAATATATCTAACTTAATAGCCTCATGTATCTTAGGAATTGTAACGCGATTACATTGGCGCGCAGCTTCTATAGCAATTTTGCGTACACGCTCAAGATTGCGTATTTTGTTCTGACTGAATTTAGTATCAAGCAAAAATATCTCACTCACCCCAATTTCTGTTGCCTTCTCAACAAGCCATTCAAAACGCGCTTGCTTTATATGGGCAATCGCAAGCTTTAACACAGGCTCTGCTACATTCTCACGCAACATTTTTGTTATCGTAATGCTGCTTTTGCCATCGTATACCCCCAATGCCTCTTTCATACCATCGAAAACAATAACTTGATCACCTGCACGATGACGCAATACGTTTTTGATATAATTCGTGTTTTCTCTATCCAAGGAACAGATATCGCTTATTGGATGATCAATAAAAATCCGTTTAATACTCATAGTTTATTATATGGTATTCGTTGCTGCAATTTTTGGCTACAATATCAATATGTCAATACGTATTGTTCGCGTGCAACATGATTTACAGCGCGCGCTGGCCCAAGTGTTTGTGAGAAATAATCTTGCTTATGTTTGTATTAGAAATATTGGAATGTCAAAAGATCTGCGCAATGCAACAATTGAAGTCAGCTCGCTTGATGCAACTGTTGATGATAGCCAAATGATTAAAACTCTTGAATCGCGGATTGGTTTTATTAAAAAGCAGCTGGGAAGCTATATTAAAATGAAATATTTTCCAAATATTAAGTTTGTTCTTGATGCTCATAAACAACGTATGAGCGATCTTGATAAACTTATGAAACAAGTGGAAAAAGAATTGGAAAAAGAAACGGAAATTATTAGCTAAATCAGCCCTTTGATGGCATTACGTTGCTGATTGGCTCTTCTTTACCGTCTAGAGCAAAGAATTTTACTTTACCTGATTTGATGAATGTCTCAACCATTTTTGCAAACTTCTCATTTGTTAAATTCATCATCAACATTGGCTTCAATTCATCAAAACTTAATGGCGCTGATTTTCTTTTAGAGTTGAACTTGATAATCGCAAAACGACCATCAAATGTCTTGATTGGTGATTTTGTAAGATCGCCTGAACCCATCGTTTTTAGCGATTTCATTATTTCTTGACCAAATTCACGCACAAGATAGTCTTCTCTTGTAAACTCAACCAAACCTGGCTTATCTGTTCTATCAGCACTTCTATGCACAGACTTGGCTTTCGCAATTTCTTCAAATTTTGTACCACTGTTGATACCTGCAATCACTGAACGAGCAGTATTTTCATCTTGTACAACTATGACTGAAAACTTGTAATCTGTTAGCGCTTTGCTGTTGGCAAACTTTGGATATGCTTTCCTGAGCTCTGCATCTGAAAATGATTTGCCTGTCTCTCTCATTAAAATATCAATGGATGTGTTTAACTTAGCTCTTTCGAATAAAGCTGTATATTTAGCATCCTTGTCGTATCCTTTTTTAGCCGCTTCTGCACTTAAAACTTCTTGCATTACATACATCTTCTTAGCCATATCAACAGCTTGCATTAATTGCTCGCGTGATAATGCACCAAGATTGCCGCCAACTAAACCAACTAACATTGGCCAGATTTCTGATAGCTTAACATCTTTTCCGTTCATTTTCAAAACTACAGGATCTTTAACCTGATTTGCTGCTGCAGGAGCAGCCGCACTGATATCAGCACACATAAATGCACTCATGCATAAAATAGATAATAGGTAGCGTGTATTTTTCATTGTTCCTCCAAACTCTTCAATTATTAAATATTAAATCGTGTTTATTCACGTCTATTTACTGTTAGTTCTAACTGATTATTGAAGATATAGCAAGCTGTTGAGCATAAAACTGAATCAAAAAAGAGCGGAAATTAAAAATCTCTATAAAACTTTAGTATTTCTTTTGATTCATCAATTTCTTGGCCTGTTTCAAAATCAAAAAATACTAGCGTTTTTTCTTTCAACATTTTCATAATTTCGTCTTTGAGAATTGCGTGCGCAAATGCTTCTTTAAACTGAATGCCAGCGCCAAATTTGCTATGTAGAAGTACTTCAAAACCAACGGCAGCAAAGCTATGTGAGTTGTAGCACAATTTGAACATCGTATATTTTCCGCCTTCTATTTCGAATATCGGGCTTGTTTCACCCGGTTGCATCAAATATACCATATCGTATGGAAGCATCTTGAATTCTTCATCGGTTTGAGTGCTCAACCAAATGCCATAATGAGTGCTACGGAGTATTCCATCATCTCTTATATCTCTAATGGTTTTTCCAGCATCAAGTTCTTGCTGCACTTTTAGGGCTTTCTCACGATTTGGAATGACTATATATTCACAAAGCACATAAGGAACCGCACCGTCTTCAAACATTTTTTTAAGCTGATCGCTCTTATAATGTTCAAAAACTTTGCGCACTTTGTCTTGGAATGCGCCCATCTTATCCATGCCGCCTAGAATTTTCTTGCCTGCTATATTGTGCACGATTGCTAGAGCTATAACATAATGTTTTGCCGTATTTTGTGCTAGTTTTGAATCGCAATCAATAAATCCAAGCTCTTCATAGGCCTCACGCAAATCTCCATAGGTAACAACCTTATTACCAACTTGAGCAAATGTGCGGGCATACTTTGCTTTTTGCTTCTTCACATCGCCATCAACCCAATCTGGTGCGCGTTTGCTGATTTTCCGCTCCTGCTGTGATTTATCTGATTGATCGTCTGTTTGTGCTGTTTGTGCAAACACATTACATGCGAAGGTTAGAAATAATAATTTAAACATGTTCATATCACAATTATATCATGCGCATCATATTTCGTGAAGAACGCGTTGTTAGTTGATGATTGTAAGTTATTAAAAATCTTGATAGAAGGATAGAATTGTTTTTGATTCATCAACGTTTGCGCCAGTTTCGAAATCATACATTTCAATTTCCTTAACTGCAAGCATTTTTGTGATGTATTTCTTTAAAAATATGCGCACAAAAAATGATTTCACGCTGAATTTATTCTCAACATATCTTGCTACGATATTAGGCGTATGGAACCCTAGGGCAGAATAGCCTGCAACATGTCCGCTAAAACTGCGCTTTTTGAAGATGCGTTTTGCAACATAGTAGTCATTCTCAACGCCCTTAAACATAGGCGTTACTTCACCATCTTTTATCACAAAGATCATATCAGAAACAAAGTAGTGCTTATCTAAATTACCGAATGTCGTGAAAACAGTACCCGTTCGCTCTAGTGGCGCTGTGCTGCACTCTTCTTGGCGCTCGCCATCTTCATATGTTGCTATATAAAATGTTTTTCCATCTTCTAGTTGAGATACAAAGGCACGCGCATATTTTTCTTTGCCAAAAACCAAGTATTCCACACACTAATAAGGAAGATAGCCTTTTTCAATCAATGCCACAGCATCAGATAATGAATATGACCGATATTCGCCTTCAACATCTTGCTTATCTTTCAACACAGCTACAGCAATCAAACTATGCTTTGTTGCATCACAAGCTAGCTGAGAATTTGGGTTTTTAAAACCTAGCTCATGAAATGCATCGTATAAATCTTGAAAGGTGATAACTTGCGAGCCGATTCTTGCATACGGCTTCTTATATTTTGCTGACTGCGTTTTTGGATCGCCTGCCGCCCAGTTACTTGCGCTTGTATCGCTTATAGTTAGCGCGAACATTGCAAGCAGTATTGTTGATGTGATTAATTTCATCTGTGTTTCCTTTGTGATAGCTTATGAATAGAAGATTCATCGAAAGAGAAATTACGAAGATATTTTAGTCTGCAAGATTTGATTACATTTTACCAAGCGGATGATGCTTTACCACGTTGTTATATAATTCTTGCTCAACATGCGTATAACGAGCTGTTGTGTTAATTTGCTTATGCCCTGCAATTTTTTGCACACTAATAAGATCTGCGCTTCCTTGCACAAGATCCGTTAACATACGATGCCTGAAACTGTGGGGAAATACTACGTCAGGATCAACTCCAGCTCGATTGGCTAATTCCTTGAGAAGCTGAAAAATACGCTGACGTGTGAGCGCTCGGCCTGGTTTGCTGAAAAACAAATATCCATGAGATGCAACTTCAAATATCTTGCAATACAAATTCAATTTTTCAATCGCTTGTGTGTTGAAAAAAACATATCGCTGATGCCCTCCTTTGCCTATAACAAGCAACATACGCTTTTCATTAATTTCTACAACACACGAAGCTTTTAACGCCAATAACTCACTGATGCGCAACCCTGTTGAATACAAAATTTCAATAATTGCACTGATTCGAATATCAGATTTTGATTCAGCCAAAACTGCTCGTAATTGCTGCAAATGCGCTGATTCTAAAAATGATGAATATTGCTGCTTGAGCTTGATGTTTGGCTTGTTTGTCGTATCAAATAACGCAAGATCAAATTCTTTTCTATTTTCCTGCAAACAGAATTTCATGAATTGCACAACTGTGCTCATACGACGCGCAATCGTAGCATCGCTAACATCTTCGCTTTGCTTGATAAATAAATAAAAATCTTGCAACAAATTATAACTTTTAACAGTCTCTTTCTTTTGCCCTGAATTCTTTGAATGCTTATCAATATATTGGTTATAGAAATTAACAAATAAACGCAAATCGTGCTCGTATGCTTCTTTCGTGTTAACTGATAAACGCTTCTGGGCCATGATTGACCATATGAAAAGCTTGATACATTCCCCTCTAGCGTTGCATTTCATATATCGATTTTGCCTATATCAAAGTGAAATAACAAGGCGCTTGAGGGTTTTTGAAAGTGATTTTTTATAATTATTTTTATAGCTAATTAAAAATCTTTGTAGAATGAAAGGATTGTTTTAGAATCATCAATCTGCTTCTCATCAAGATCATAAAATTTAATGGAACCATCAGCAATCATTTTTTCAATGTTCTTTTTTAGCCATTTACGAACGTAATAACCCTTCACCTGCTCTTTTAGACGGATATATTTTGCGCTAATAGATTCCTTACGCCACACAGAAACTGTATACTTGCTATAACTTGCAACGTATCCGCTGAAGCTGCGTGTTTTCATTAAACGCTTCATTATATAACGATGCTTGTTTACACCTCTAAACTTTGGCGTTATTTCGCCATCTTTCATTACAAATATCATATCTTGCACGAATGAAAATCTTGATAAGTCTTGAAAATGCGCGCGATAAGAATGCATAAACCCTGGCAAAGAACTAGGACCAGTGAAAATAAGCGGGCTTAAGGTATGAATAAGAGTTAAGTTACCATTCCAAGGCAAGCCATGAAAATGTATTGCTGGAACTAAGCCAAGTGCTTCTTTACGCTTGAATTCATCAACTTCAATTGCATAAAATGCTTCACCTGCATTCAATTGTTTTTCAAAATCTTCTGCATTTTCAGAATCATACATTTGCACATAATGACATAGATAATAAGGCATCTTACCACTTTCTATCATACTTACGCTGTCGTTCATTGAATAATCTTTGTAATCTGTATCGTTTGCTACATCTAGAACTGCTTCTGCAAGCACTGCATGCTTAGTTACATCTTGTGATAATTTAGAGTCTGGATCGCTAAATTCAAAATCTTCATGAAATGCGTCATAAAGCGCGCCGTAAGTGATAATTATATCTCCAACCTTAGCATATACTTTTTGTGAAATTCTTTTTGCTGCCCAATTTTCTGCCGTTACCATGTGCGCTAAAGCGAAAATCATTAAAAATTTAAAATAATTGTTCATGCAGATAGTCTAACAATTTTTCTATTAGATCGCAATAAGCCTTAATACAATAATCAACACTCCATTTACCTTTTTGCTCTAACATACCTTGTAATGTCCGTTAAGATATTTTTCAAAGAAGAAGATGGACAAGAAGAAGGTAAAGCGAAAGGGGCTTGGGTGGAAGAAGAGAACGAGAATGAAGCGCCGGAATTTATAGGCCTTTCTAAAAAACAATTTTTCTGTTTCTTACTAGCAGCAATTTTGCTGGGCGCAGGAACGTTTGGTGTTGGCTATACGCTTGCTTATTTCAAAAAAGAACAAACAAATACTGCAAATAAGAAAAAATCAGCTGTTTCACTTAACAAAGAACAGATTAAAGAAAGCGCGAATAACGGAGTGAGCATGGTGCCAGGCTCCAGTTTTGTTAATTATCCTGGCAGCCCAAATAATGGCGATGATACCTCTGCTGGGCCTCAAGAACAAACAGATACTCAGCAAGCTATAGCTTCAGCTAATGCTAATGCTCATGTTACTGAGAATATGGTGGAAATTGATACTTCCAAAAAGTTCTATGTCTCGCTAGGTATTTGCAAAAATGAAGATGAGGCCAAGAATTTAATTGATATCCTTAAAGGATTGGGCAAAATTGGAAATCTTGCAAGCCATGCGCTAGGATTTTTGGTTTATATGGGACCATTCGTTTCACGCTCACAGGCACAGGCGGAAATTGAATCGATTGAACTTTCAACGTCGCTGACTGCAAGCATCATAAGAAACATAAATTCATAGGAGCTGGATGTGAGAAATAAACAAAATAAATATAAAAACAATGGCTACACAACTAATCTCACAGCTGGCCAAAAAGGAACATGCACCTGGAAAAAAAGTAATATTTTAAAACGCAATGATGATGCCTCAATGCGCTGTCGTGTTCTAAAATTATTTTCTATACTTACTATTTCACTGCACACACTCATCTTTCTCGCCTCGCCTTTACTACTATCTGGTTGCGATGCTCCGTTTACTGAAACTATGGCTCCACAATCTGATCATATGCAAGTTACAGTTTCAGCCAAACAGGAAATAAATGGAAGAATGGCTCTGCGTATCGACTTTGTACAAGTTTATGATAAAAAATTATTTGATTTGCTAAAAGAAATGGATGCGACTTTATTTAGGGAAAAGAAGCGGCAAATCTTGCTTGATCATGCAGATGATATGGCGCTATGGAGTTATGATTTTACGGAAGCTCAAACGGCTACTTTAAGCTTTCCAACAAGCAGAAATTATTGGGGCATCATAATTTATTTACACTTTATTGATAATCCTCAAAATAGAATTGTATTAACTAAACCTTCACATATTCGGTTGCAAATTGCCGATGGAAGTTTTAAAATTGTGCATGATAGCAAATCAGGTAAATATATAAGCCTGGAAGAAGGGGGAAATTCATGATGGGTATAAATGAAATAAATTTCTTTAATCAAATAAATGAAATGCTTATGAAAGTTTTGTTTTCCTTAAGCGAACTTGGATCAATGACAAGCAATATCTTCACTTGCGATAATGAAAATAAAGGAGTCGCATATGTATGATAAACACCGTTATCCATTTCCAGTAATGTGGTATGAAGGCATGCCGCTTGAGCCGACTACGTTTCAACAAGCATATTTGAATACAAGCGATACTATCGGCTATCTAATTGGTAGCATGAGCAAATATAATTGGGGCGTTACAAAATTGGTAATTGATGAAGTGTATTTAGCAGAAGGAAAATTTGCAATAAAAGAATTGGAATGCTCTCTGCCAGATTACTCCACTATTGCATTCAATGCCACAACTGCTGATGATTCACAAGCGCTTACAATAGATTTAAAAACACGTAGCGATGATTTCAAGCAAAAAGATTTGTTTGTCTTTCTAACAATTCCAGATAATCATCTAGCTTATAATTCCAGCGTTGCAAAACCTAGATATAATTCTAAAGAAGTTGATAGCGTGAAAGATCTTAATGATCAAGATTTGGAATCAAAAATATATTTTCTGAGACCAAATTACTCTCTAACACTTAGTGAGCATCCGCCAATTGGCAATATCTCAATTCCGCTTGCGCGTGTGAAATTTACTGGTATCAGCTATCAGTTATCTCAATATGCTGCTCCTACTCAACAGATTATGAACAGCCCGATTTTAGTTAATCAGCTTGAACAAATGATTCGCTCGGCACGAGACAAGCTAAAATATCTCGCTAACAAAGATGATGATGGCGTGGGCAACAAATTCTTTATGATGAATATTGCGCGGATTGTGTTTCCTATTGAGCATATTGTCAAGGCGAACTTGAGTCCGTATGCATTGTTTGCACATTTGATAGGTTCATTAAGCAGCGCAATCGTTTTTGTTAAAGATGATGCTAATATGCCAACAATTCCTGATTACAACCATCTAGATCATGTTGCTTCAATCATGCCGCTGGTTGCTTATATGAACAAGGCGCTAGACTTTGTTAAGGAATCTTATAAGTCTGCCCAGTTTACTGAAAAAGATGGAATTTATGGATTTATCTTACCAGAAGAAAAAGTTGAAAAAATCACAATCGGCGTGATCAAAAAAGCAGAACATACGATGGATGAAATTAGCAAGTGGATTAATAACGCAATTATTACAACCGAAGACAAGCTGACTATGATGCAGGATCAGCGTGTAATTGGAGCTAAAAGAAAAAATATTAAATATTCAGATAAGCTTGATGTGAAAACGACAAATGATATGTTGCTTGTGGATGTTATGATTGATACAGCTTATATCACGCCTGGCAAGATGCTTTGTATCATGAACCTTGATTTGGATCATGCGCCAGAAGCAATTGAATTGTTCAGTGAAAATAAATAGCTGATATTTTTATTAACTTTAATATTCAAAAAAAATCTTTTTTGCAACAATTATTTTTCGTTTCGTAAATGTTGAACCGCTAAAAAAGCATGATTGCATCTTTATACAACACATGAACGCTTTTTTCTAAGCAAGTGTTATTATTGCTTGAATTGTTTGCCACCAGAAAGAAATATCATTTTGCGCTTGCGCAATGCTAAAATCACAAGCCAATTTTTCGCGATTGCAGTTTTATAGCGTCTTTTAGTAATTTACTGCCCAAAAGAGACAGAAATCATTTTGCGCTTGTGCAATTAGCAATCATTAGTCTCTAATGCTAATAAGCTTTATAATGCTATAAATTATTTATTTCCGGAAAGAGAGGGATTCGAACCCTCGATGCACGTTCATGCATAACGGTTTTCGAGACCGTCCCATTCAACCGCTCTGGCATCTTTCCTTGAATGATATTATAAGGGCTTTTTATAACTAACAATAGGGTTTGAGGCATTACAAACAAAAAACCACATGTTTGCGCAAAAACATATTCAGTTTAGATGAATAAAGAAATTGATAGAGCAACATCTATGATTAACAATAGCCGTATTGCTCAACAAACCACTCCATTTTTGGGCTCAAACATAGGAAGCATGTAGGCATTGCATGCAGAAATTGATAGAGGAATATCTATAATTACAATAACGTGCTATAACACCCGGAAAGAAATACTATCTTGGCGCAAATATATTAACCAGAAAATGGAGGCTAAACTTATTAGATTAATATCTATAACAATACTTGCACAACTTCCACAATGCTTGCTATATCACGATAACCTG
>Ga0169931_10000420_pt1 | contig 69370 bp, 57 predicted proteins | sample Kivu_15m_20L_FD_129675 | JGI IMG/M metagenome (GOLD analysis project Ga0169931, IMG submission 129675) | Freshwater microbial communities from Lake Kivu, Western Province, Rwanda to study Microbial Dark Matter (Phase II) - Kivu_15m_20L... | ecosystem: Environmental > Aquatic > Freshwater > Lake... | reverse complement strand
TGCCCAAACAATATACAATGAAGGAATAGCCATACCAATCCTTTTGGGCAACAGAAACAGCATTAAAGCCATTTGCGAGGAACACCGGATTAATTTGATTGATATTGAAATCATTGATCCCCGCAGCGAGCAGGAGGAAGAACGGATAAATCGCTTTGGGGAGCTTTTGTATGAAAAAAGAAAGCGTCGTGGTTTAACGCTTTACGAAGCACGGCAATTGATGCGTTCAAGAAACTATTTTGGTTCCATGCTGGTGCACACCGGTGCAGCAGATGCCTTGATATCGGGACTTACCAGAAAGTACCCCGATACGGTTCGTCCTGCCTTGCAGGTGATTGGAACACGCGAAAACATCCGCCGTGTGGCGGGATTGTACATTATAGTTACAAAAAATGGTCCCGTTTTCTTTGCAGATACCACAGTAAACATCAATCCAGGCAAGGAAGAACTCATCGACATAACCCTTTCAACGGCACAAGCTGTTAGCAATATGGGCATTACGCCCCGAATTGCACTTCTGTCCTATTCAAACTTCGGATCCTCCGAAGGAGAAGATGCCATTAAAATGCGGGAAGTTGCTGCCTATTTGCATGAACATCATCCCAATTTGATCGTGGATGGTGAATTGCAGGCCAATTTTGCCATGAATAATCAGATGCTCGAAGAACAGTTTCCTTTTAGTCACCTGGTTAACAACAAGGTAAATACGCTTATTTTCCCCAACCTGGCAGCGGGCAACATTGCTTACAAACTGATGCAGGAACTTGGAGGAGCCGAAGCCATCGGGCCGATGCTCCTTGGCATGAAAAAACCGGTTCATATTTTACAACTTGGAAGCTCGGTGCGCGAAATTGTGAACATGGTTACTCTAGCTGTTGTTGATGCTCAAGCATATTAATAAATAAACTATGTACGAATACGTAAAAGGCAAACTGGTAGAAAAAACACCTACCTATGCTGTTGTTGAATGTTCCGGACTTGCGTATTTATTACACATTTCCTTAACAACATTTTCGCAGCTACCCGACCAAGAACTTTGTTTGTTGTTCACACATCTGGTGGTTCGGGAGGATGCACATGTGCTGTATGGCTTCGCTACGAAAGACGAACGAGAAACTTTCAGGATGTTAATAAATGTATCGGGGGTGGGCGCGGGCACGGCCCGGATGATTTTATCTTCGCTCACAACGCATGAAATTGCAGAAGCTGTGCTAAGTAATAATGTTGCTGCTATAAAGCGGGTAAAAGGAGTAGGCGATAAAACCGCCCAAAGAATTATCATCGACCTGAAAGGCAAATTTGATACTGCTCAAATTAGCCCTGAACTTTTTGTCGGCATGCACAATACAGCTCGATCGGAAGCGTTAACTGCACTGACTTTGTTGGGCTTTGCGCGAAGCGTATCCGAGAAGGCAATGGATAAAGTATTGAAATCCAATGGTTCTGAATTAAGCGTTGAAGAATTAATCAAGCTAACCTTGAAGACACTTTAACGTATATGGGTGCAATTTGTCAGCTTTCAATAAGTTAGGTATTGATTGAAAACTTACGTTAAATACATTTATTTATCATTCGTTCCCTTGCTGTTCGTGGCTTTGGTCATGAGCGCAGCAAGCAGGCCTGCCGTCCTTTCGGGGAGAAGCGACTATGTTTTGCCCGGCCCGGGCGATACAACCGACACGGATTCAAGTGATATTTTGCCTTTTCCGTTTACGGAAGACGACCTGGACCCTTTGGACCCGAATCCAAACGGATTGTTTTTAGGTGATCCTTCCAATGTTGAAACTAATATCGAGCTCAATCCCAAAACCAATGAATACGATGTGGTTCAAAAGATTGGCGATCAATATTATCGTTACCCAAGCTACCTGACCTTTACGGAGTATCAGGACATGGATTTTGACAATGCCATTCGCAAGAACTGGCGCGACCGCATCGCTTCTGATGATGCCGGTAAGCAAAAAGGATTCGCACCAAAGATCATTGTCCCCGGTGACGCATTTGCCACCATTTTCGGGTCCAATACTATCGATATCCGCCCGCAGGGCTCGGCCGAACTGATTTTCGGTGGTAATTTCAACAGAACCTTAAACCCACAGTTACCTATTCGCCAGCAAAGAGTTGGAGCATTTAATTTTCAGCAGAAAATTCAAATGAATGTGGTTGGTAAAATAGGCGACAAGATTGAATTACAAACCAATTACAATACTGAAACCGGCTTTAACTTCGATAACAAGGTCAACCTTAAATACGAAGGAAAAGAGGACGAAATTATTCAACTCATCGAAGCGGGTAACGTAACACTGCCATTGAACGGAACCCTTATTACAGGTAGCCAAAGTTTGATGGGGGTGAAAACCCAATTAAAATTCGGCCGGTTAACAGCCACAACTATTTTCTCACAACAACAGGGCGATCGTAAAAACATTACCGTTCAGGGCGGTGCCCAAACAACGCAGTTTGACATTTCAGCATCGAATTACGATGCCAACAGACACTTCTTCCTGACGCAGTTTTTTAAAGACAGGTACGACCAGAGTATGTCAACCCTGCCCAACGTAACCTCTCCATTCAACATTACACGGCTTGAAGTTTATATTACCAACCGAACCTACGCTACCCAAAATGTTAGAAACATCGCGGCATTTGCCGATATGGGAGAAGGTCAGCCACAATACTTTAACGGAGGTATGACCTCCCCCACCGCCCTTCAGCCCGGTGCGGGCGTTTTTCCAAGAAACGAAAATAACAACCTGCAGGCACAACAGCTTATAGCTCAGTACCCGGAGTTCAGAACGAAAGCAAATGAGATTTTAAATCAGAACCCCCAGTTTATACCGGCAATCGATTACGAATACCTGCAAAATGCACGCTTGCTAAATCCTTCGGAATACACCCTCAACCCATTGTTGGGATATGTATCTCTGAATCAGTCGCTTAATGCGGATGAGGTGCTTGCGGTTGCCTTTCAGTACACCGTAAACACCTCACAGGGACAACAAATTTATCAGGTGGGTGAATTTTCAACGGATGTACAGGGAGAGGGCGTTTTAACCCTGAAAATGCTAAAAGGAACCCAGATTTTTACTAAAAAACCAATCTGGGATCTGATGATGAAAAACGTTTATTCACTAAACGGCTTTCAAATCAGCAATGAAAATTTCCGCTTGAATGTACTTTATCAGGATGCGCAAACCTCGGTGAAAATGAATGTGATTCCCGAAGGTACGAATGTGAACGGTAAAATTCTTCTTCAACTTTTTAACCTCGACCGTTTGAATAACCAGAATGACCCTCAACCGGATGGGTGGTTCGATTTCATTGAAGGTAAAACGATTCAAGCTGACAAGGGAAGGATTATTTTCCCGATGCGTGAGCCGTTTAAAGGATTTCTAAGAGCTCAGTTTTTGAGTCCGGCAGAGCTTCCCTTGGCCAACAAGTATGCTTTCGACTCGCTTTATGTTACCACACAGCCGCTTGCGCAGCTGGATGCTCAACACAACAGGTATTACATTCAAGGTTCGTATCAATCAGCTTCCGGTTCTGAAATATCGCTAAACGCGATGAACGTTCCGCAAGGATCGGTGGTGGTTACCGCAGGCGGTGTTGCCTTGCAAGAAAACGTTGATTACACGGTTGATTACGCTCTTGGCCGGGTTCGAATCATCAACGAAGGACTTTTGAATTCGCAAACACCTATCAATATTTCGCTTGAAACAAATACCTTGTTTGCTATCCAAAGCAAAAGAATGATGGGTGCACATTTCGATTATAAAATCTCTAAAGATTTTAAGCTGGGTGCTACCATTATGAATCTGGCCGAAAGGCCGATGACCCAAAAAATTAATATTGGTGACGAACCCATTTCAAACACCATCATGGGTATTGATGGAAATTTCAATACCGAATCGCGCTGGCTGACCCGTATGGTGGACAAACTGCCCTTTTTCTCAACCAAAGAAAAATCAACCATTACGGCATCCTGGGAAGCGGCCAAGCTCATTCCCGGTCACTCAAAAGTAATTGGTAAAGATGGTTTGTCGTACATCGATGATTTTGAAGGTGCCGAATCCAGCATCGATATCAGGAACTTTGGTAACTGGTTTATTGCTTCTACGCCAAGTGGGCAAAATGGATTGCTTTCAGAAGGGAACCTCTTTAATGACAGGGCTTACAATTTTAATCGGGCCCGATTGAACTGGTACACCATTGATCCGCTGTTCACCGGAAACATTTCAACCACGCCGGATTATATTCAGGATTCGCCCATGCAGAGTAATAACTTCATGAGGCAAATTGTTGAAACGGAGATTTTCCCAAACAAAGCAAGACCAAACGGACAGGTACAAATTATGCCGGTGCTTGACCTGCATTTCAATCCGTTGCTGAAAGGGCCTTACAATTATGTCGTCAACGACGGACCATTTGCCTTCGGTATGAATGCCGACGGGAGCCTAAAAAACCCGAGATCCCGCTGGGGCGGTGTCATGCGAAGAATAGAAACAACCGACTTCGAATCGGCGAATATCGATTACATTGAGTTTTGGATGATGGATCCGTTTGCTGACGGACTTGAACCGGGAACAGCGATCAATAATGGTACAGGAGGAGATTTTTACATCAACATTGGAAACATTTCAGAAGATGTTTTGCGCGACGGACAGCAGTCCTTTGAAAACGGCTTACCATTGACCCCGGATAATACAAATTATGCTTATACAACCTGGGGGAAACACCCAACAGCACCACCCTTGGTAAACGCATTTGATAACAACCCTGATTCCCGTCCCTTACAGGATGTTGGGCTCGACGGCCTTCCGAATGATTCGGAACGTGTGTTTTTTCAGGATTACCTTGCGCAAGCACAACAGGTGCTTAATGCTGATGCATTTGCACGAGTCCAGGAAGATCCTTCCAGCGATGATTATCGTTTTTTCAGAAGCACGGTCTGGGACAATGAACAAGCCGATATCCTAACCCGATATACACTTTACAATGGTCTTGAAAATAACTCAAGATTGGGTGATGACCCTATTGAATCTTACCCTACGGCAATGACGCCCTTGCCAAATATTGAGGACATTAACCGCGATAACACTCTCAGCACGGCTGAAGCTTATTTCCAATATAAACTCAGCCTTCGTCCGCAGGACATGATTGTAGGACAAAACTACATTATTGATCAGGTCCCGGGAAAGGGAACCCTGGCCAATGGAAAGCCCATAAATGTAAACTGGTATCAATTCAGGGTTCCAATCAGAGAATTCACTTCAAAAGTTGGTTCTATTGCGGATTTCCGATCTATTCGATTTATCAGAATGTTCTTCCACAACTGGCAGGAAGAAGTTGTTGTAAGGATGGCACGACTTGAATTGGTTAGAGCAGAATGGCGTCGATTTGAATATTCACTGAAGGAACCCGGTTTATATATTGGTTCTGACTTGAAAACCACCTTCCAGGTTTCAACCGTAAACATTGAAGAAAACGGCGATAAAACGCCGGTAAACTATGTTCTTCCTCCAAGAATCAGACGTGAGGTGGATGTAACCACAACCAACCTTCAGCAACTCAATGAGCAATCGCTTCAAATGAGGATTTGCAACCTCGAAGATGGGGATTCAAGAGCTGTTTTCAAAAATACCAATCTCGACCTGCGCGCATACAAGAGAATGAAACTGGAAGTGCATGCCGAAGCCATGAACAATTTCCAGTGGGCCGACAATTCGGTTACAGCATTCATTCGTTTAGGAACCGACTTTACCGACAATTACTACGAATATGAAATTCCTCTGAAGCGTTGCCCCGATGGAACCACCAATCCTGAAGAGGTTTGGAACAACTCATTCGACTTCAGTATTGAAACACTCATCAATGCGAAGGTGACGCGGAATCAGCAAAAAATTTCCAATCCAACCCTTTCCAACAACCAACCTTTCTATCTTCAGGATCCGAACAAACCTGAAAACAGAATTACGGTTGTGGGGGTGCCACAAATTTCGGGGATAAAAACAATTATGATTGGTATTCGAAATCCTCAAAACGACGAATTCAATCCATGGCCTGATGATGGCTCTGTTGCCTGCGCTGAAATTTGGGTAAACGAGCTCAGGGTATCTGAATATTTCGAACCGGGAGGTTGGGCCGCAAACGCCAGAGTGACTGCCCAACTGGCTGATCTTGGAACCGTGGCCATTGCCGGTAGCCGTTCAACGTTTGGTTTTGGATCCATCGAAAAGAAACCATTGGAACGGGCACGTGAAAACACAACTAACTACTCGGTTATCAGCAACCTTGAATTGGGTAAGTTCTTTCCAAAAAATTGGAACCTGAGTGTGCCTCTTTATTGGGAATTTGGGCGAAATGTCTCTAACCCTCAATTCAATCCACTTGATCCGGATGTAAAATTCAGAACTGCGCTTGATTATCAGGCTTCTGATGGGGCACGGGATTCTCTTGAGCAACTTTCTCAACTGTTTACCAAACGACGAAGCATCAACTTTACCAATGTGCGCAAAAACAGAGGTAAAGAACAAACAAAGGCTCATTTCTGGGACATAGAAAATTTTGACCTCACCTACGCCTTTGCTGATCAGCTTTCCAGATCTCCTCAAATTGAATACAATTACCAGAAAAACATCGATGTTGGAATTGGATACAGTTATTCACCCAAGCCTAAGTCCTGGGAACCACTAAAAAAATCTAAGATTTTTGGTAAGACCAAGGCCTTTGATCTAATTAAAGACTTCAACGTTGGGCTTGCTCCATCAAGAATTTCGTTCCGATCAGACATTGCCAGGGATTTTAATGCTCAAAAGTTGAGAAACACTTCTGATATTGCCTTATTGAAGATTGATACAACCTATTTTAAATCATTCACTTGGCAGAGAATCTATGATATAAAATACCCTATCACTAAATCTCTTCAGGTTGATTTCATGGCCACAAATCAGAGTCGTGTGGACGAAGAGCCGGGGCAGATCAATACAAAATCAAAAAGAGATTCGGTTATTTCCAATTTAAGGAATGGAGGTAGAAATACCAATTATCAGCACTCGTTGAATGTAGCCTACAATGTTCCTTTATCGAAAATCCCATTATTGAATTGGGTTTCCAGTAATGTTTCCTACGCAGCCACTTATAGTTGGGTAGCAGCACCTTTGGTGCGAGATCCGCTAGATCCTGACCGGTTTGCAGCCAACCCTTTTGGGAACAGTATTCAAAACTCACGAAATATCAACGGAAGTGCGCAAGCCAATTTAACTCAGTTATATAATAAGATTCCTTACCTTAAAAAGGTAAATCAAAAAAAGGGGAACAAGGGCAAAGACTCTAAAACTCCGGCGCGTAGGCCATCGGCAGCTAAAAAAGACTCCACGGAAAAAGAGAAAAAAGAAACCGCATTTGACCTTGTTCTTCAAAATGCAGCCAAGTTTCTAATGATGCTTAAAAATGTTTCGGTAACCTATAGCGAAACCAATGGAATCGGTTTGCCCGGTTTTACAAGCAGTTCGCAATATATTGGAAGAGACTGGAGAAGCGGAACACCAACCACTGGATTCCTTTTCGGCAGCCAGCAGGATATTCGGGCGCTCATGGTGGAGCGAGGCGCATTAACGCGTGACACAACCTTCAACAACGCCTACACAAGAACTCTCACGCAAAATCTTACCTGGAATGCCACCATTGAGCCAATTGGTGGTTTACGAATTACCCTGAATGCCAACCGAAACTACGCAGAAAACTATAGCACCATTTACAAATACAATGAGGCTGCCGGAATTTTTGAAGAAGTAAGTACGGTGCAAACAGGTACCTTCAGTATTTCTACAAACACCTGGGGGACAGCATTCGAAAAGCTTGATAATAATCTTCATGGCTCAGGAAACTTCACTAAATTCCTGTCCAACCGAAAAGGTATTTCCGACCGGCTTTCAGCCAATCCGATTGACCCTGTAACCGGTTACCCAACGGGCTATGGTTCAACACATCAGGATGTACTAATCTTCTCCTTCCTTTCAACATATGCCGGCATTGATCCATCAAGACAGGATGCTAATTTGTTTCCTCAAATTCCTAAACCTAACTGGCGAATTACATACGATGGTCTAACCAGAATACCTTTCTTTAAAAAATACTTTAAAACCATTTCCCTCAGCCACGCCTATCGTTCTACTTTCAATATTGGCTCATACACAACAAATCTCCTGGCTTTACAAAACCCAAATTCGGTTGATCAAACCGGAAACATTATTCCTCAGTTGAACATACTTATGGCCAATTTGAGTGAACAGTTTGGTCCGCTTATGAACGTGGATATGACATGGAAAAATAGCCTGATTACCAAGGTGGAGTTACGAAAGACCCGGGATCTCAGCCTGAGTCTTCAAAACACTCAGATTACTGAAGTTAACGGAAATGAGGTAACGATTGGCTCCGGGTATATCTTTAACAATGTGGAGTTGCCTTTTAAGGTTGCAGGTTCCAGCAAAAAAATCAAGAGTGACCTAAACGTAAGGGTCGATGTAACTGTTAGAACGAACAAAACGGTGGTTAGAAAAATCCCCATCGAAGGAGCTACCTTGTTTGATCCGATTTTATCGGCGGGCCAGCAAAATGTTTCTATAAAAACATCTGCCGACTACGTAATCAATCAAAAAATTACCATCCGATTGTTCTTCGACAGAACTTCAAACAAACCATTTATTTCGAATCAGTTTCCAAATTCGAACACACAATTTGGTGTAAGTCTGCGATTTACATTAAATCAGTAATTTCAAGTTATTTCTTTTTCTTTCACTTGCGATGTGGCTTCAAAATAGGTACGTTTGAACCAAACTTATTTCTAATGAATTTTCCTGAAAATCTTCTTTACACCAAGGACCACGAATGGGTCAGAATTGAAGGTGATACTGCTATTGTTGGCATTACCGACTTCGCGCAAAGCGAACTGGGTGACATTGTTTTTGTTGAAGTAAATACAGTTGGCGAATCGGTGGAAGCTGAAGCCGTTTTTGGAACCGTGGAGGCTGTGAAAACTGTATCTGATCTGTTCATGCCTGTCGATGGTGAAATCATTGAGTTCAACGAAGCGCTGGAATCAAATCCTGAGTTGGTCAATTCTGATCCGTATGGCGAAGGCTGGATGGTGAAAGTTAGAATGAGCAATCCGGGATCCACATCCGGGCTCCTGCCCGTAGCAGAATACCGCTCGCTTACAGGACATTGATGTTTTTTCGTTATGCCTTACCGGCACTAGCCTGGACAGGGATTGTTACAGTCCTTACCCTGCTACCCGGTAAAGATCTCCCCGAGGTCTCCATTGTCAATTTTGATAAAATGGCGCATTTGGGAGTTTTTGGCTTGCTTGCCTTTCTTTACCTGCGATGGCAGGCACTTGGTCGGGGCCTGAAAACAAGCGTAAAAACTATTTTGTTTGCTACTATCGCCTACGGCGGACTTATTGAAATACTCCAGGGCACCTTTTACACCGACCGGCATGCTGATGTGATTGATTTCATTGCCAACACGGCAGGTGTAATTTTAGGATGGCTCACGTTTAGAATCATGTTTTCGAATTCTCACTAATGGTATTTTAACTACTTTTGAAAGGATTGATCATTATGGCAAGCTTAACACTCAAATATTCTCCATCCATCAGCCCTTCGGTTGATCAGGTGGGCGTAGAGGAACGTTGCGCACGTTTCCAAACCCGAAGCATTAAAGCATCAACCAAGGTGGCCGGCCTCAAGCTGGCCATGAGCATGATAGACCTTACCACACTGGAAGGAAAGGATTCTGAAGGCAAGGTGAAACAGCTTTGTTACAAAGCCATGCACCCGCACGATGCTATGCCGGGTGTACCTCAGGTTGCCGCTGTGTGTGTGTATCCAACCATGGTTAAAACTGCAAAAAAAGCCTTGCACGGCAGTAAAATTAATGTAGCGGCTGTGGCTACCGCTTTTCCAAGCGGACTGGCCCCCTTGAAGGTAAAACTTGACGATACAAAATTTGCCGTAAATGAAGGAGCCGACGAAATCGACATGGTTATTTCCAGAGGGAAATTTCTACAGGGTGAATACAATTTTGTGTTTGATGAAATTGCCGCCGTAAAAGAAGCCTGCGGAAAGGCGCACCTCAAAGTGATTCTTGAAACCGGCGAACTTTGCACGCTTGACAATGTGCGTAAAGCCTCTGATCTAGCTATTTTGGCAGGTGCCGATTTTATTAAAACCTCAACAGGTAAAATTCAGCCTGCGGCCACAATGCCGGTAACACTTGTAATGCTTGAAGCTATTCGCGATTACTATTACGAAACCGGCAAAATGATAGGTATGAAACCTGCCGGAGGAATAGCTTCATCAAAGCTGGCGCTCCACTACCTGGTTATGGTAAAAGAAACGCTAGGTGCTGCTTGGCTTTCGCCCGATTGGTTCCGCTTCGGCGCTTCGCGCCTCGCGAATGATATCCTCATGCAACTCACCAAAGAACAAACCGGTGTTTACCAAAGTCTAAACTATTTCTCAAACGATTAACCGTTCCTGCGCATGTCTAAAAAATCTCATAAAGCCAACGCTGCCAAAGAATCACCGGCATTGGACTTCGCTTCTGCGTTCAACTATGCACCTGCACCCGAATCGGCCTCGCACGTTCATATTAAGGAACAATACGATTTATATATCAACGGTGCCTGGGTGAAACCCAAATCCGGCAAGTACTTCAACACCATCAGTCCTTCTACAGAGAAAATACTCTCACGAGTAGCAGAAGCCAATGCTGATGACGTTGATTCGGCTGTTAAAGCGGCATCCAATGCCTACAACAAGGTGTGGAAAAACATGCCGGGCACCGAACGGGCAAAATATATTTTTCGCATTGCCCGGCTAATTCAGGAACGCGCACGCGAATTTGCCGTTATTGAATCGATGGATGGCGGCAAGGCCATTCGCGAAAGCCGCGACGTGGACGTTCCACTCGCAGCGGCTCACTTCTTTTACTATGCCGGCTGGGCCGATAAATTAGAATATGCCTTCCCGGGTCGCAAAGCCGAATCGCTGGGCGTGGCAGGACAAATTATTCCCTGGAACTTTCCGCTGCTGATGGCAGCGTGGAAAATAGCTCCAGCGCTGGCTGCAGGCAATACCGTTGTACTTAAACCCGCCGAAACCACACCACTTACAGCACTTAAGCTTGCCGAACTGATTCATGATGCCGGATTACCACCCGGAGTTGTTAATATAGTAACAGGTGCAGGAGCTACCGGTGCTGCCATCGTTAACCATCCGGGAGTTGCCAAGGTTGCCTTTACAGGATCAACCGATGTCGGAAAAATCATTCAGAAAGCCATTGCCGGAACCGGCAAAAAACTCACCCTGGAACTGGGCGGCAAAGCAGCGAATATCATTTTCGAAGATGCCCCCATCGATCAGGCTGTAGAAGGCATCGTAAACGGAATCTTTTTCAATCAGGGACATGTTTGCTGCGCAGGATCTCGCCTTTTTGTGCAGGAAGGCGTTGCCGATAAAGTGATCAGAAAACTGAAAGACCGAATGGAAAGCCTTATTGTTGGCGATCCTATGGACAAAAATACCGATGTTGGAGCTATTAACTCGGCTGAACAACTCAAAAAAATCAATGATTATCTGAAAATTGGAATCAACGAGGGGGCTGAAATTTATCAAAGTACCTGTAAAATACCATCCAAAGGCTTCTTCTGTAAACCAACCTTGTTTTTGCATACCTCTCAAAGTCATCGCATCGTTCAGGAAGAAATTTTCGGACCTGTTTTGGCGATACAAACATTTCGCACGGTTGACGAGGTTATTGAAAAAGCCAACAACACGCCATATGGTTTAAGCGCCGGGGTGTGGACCGATAAAGGCTCGAAAATTTTCAACCTCACCAATAAACTTAAGGCAGGCGTGATTTGGGCCAATACATACAATAAATTCGATCCTGTTTCGCCTTTCGGCGGATACAAGGAAAGCGGTTTCGGCCGTGAAGGCGGCTTGCACGGACTTTTACCCTATCTTCAATTAAACTAAGAATTATGGCAGTAACTAAATCACCGGCGAAAGCCCGTACGGCGAAGGCTTCTGTTAAACCTGTTGTTTCTGCAATTGAAACCTCATCTGACAGCAAGGCTGGCAATGGAACACCGGCAGCGGTGAGCGAAAGAATCAATGTGATGAAAACGTACAAGATTTTCATTAACGGACAATTTCCAAGGACAGAATCAGGAAGATATTATACCCTCAAAACTTCTGATGGCAACGTGCTAAATGTTTGTTTGAGTTCGCGTAAAGACTTTCGCAACGCAGTTGTTGCGGCCCGCAACGCACAGGAAAAATGGGAAGGCAAAACTGCTTACAACCGAAGCCAGATTATTTACCGAATTGCCGAAATGCTGGAAACACGTCGTGCGCAATTTGAGCAGGAACTGGTTTCGGTTGGTATAAGCAAAAACATAGCTCAAAAGGAGGTTTCTGCTGCCATTGACACTACGATTTATTATGCCGGCTGGTGCGATAAATACAATCAGATTTTCAGTACTGTGAATCCCGTGGCCAGCTCACATTTCAACTTTTCCAGCACCGAGGCGGTGGGAGTTGTGTCCATGCTGGCTCCGGAAAAATCTGGATTGCTGGGGCTCGTTGCTTCAATAATGCCCGTTATCTGCAGCGGAAATACAGCTATTGTGCTTGCCTCTGAATCACTGGCGCCACTTGCTGTAACTTTTGCCGAAGTGCTTGCTACGTCTGATTTGCCTGCAGGAGTTGTCAATATACTTACAGGTAAAAAAGCAGAACTGCTGTCTCATTTTGCTTCCCATATGGATGTAAATGCTGTTTATGCAAACACCAGCGACGAAGCTATTCTCAAAGAACTTGAAACACTCGCGGCTCTTAACGTTAAGCGCGTGCGCACCGATAACCTCAACGATTGGTTTGCGGAAAAAGCACGCTCGCCATATCGCATTATGGATTTCCTTGAAATTAAAACTACCTGGCATCCAATTGGGATTTAAAGTTTAAATTAATTTCAGCGATTCCTTCGCATGAAAAAGGCCGCCTCTGTTACCAGAGGCGGCCTTTTTTGTATTCAATCACATTGGGTTATTCTGACCAATAAACCAAATCAACAACAATAATCCCATTGGAATTGATTAAATTCTGGTTTAAGGTTACTGTGTTTGAACTGGCTCCGCTAAAATACCCCGGAAAAGCACCAAAGGTGTATGTTCCGGCTGCAAGCGTTAAAAAGCAGGTTCATTCCTGGTTGTCGGGATAGAAAACTTCGCCTGTTGAATCATTGATGGCATAAAATCCGAATAAATCACTAGGAGGCACTTCAATACCATTTGAATTCACCGTTCTAACGCATACTTCATAGGTTCTAAACATCGAAATTGCGTTGTTGCAACGTGTTTTAATTCGATTCAAGGCCTGGGTTTGGTTCTGAAGTTTTTGATTCAGAGTAGTAATCAGCGTCAAGGCTGTTTGTGTATTGTTGCTATTTACAGCATCCACAATTAAGTGAGCTAAATCATTACATTATTCCTGCATTTGGTAATCCAGCCTTTGAATTTCGGCCATGCGAAAACTTAACACACGAATGTACCTGTCGGCCTCACGCAAGCCATATTGGTTGGCCGCTCTGCGGGCAAAATCGAGAGCTTTCGCAAAATCGCCTTCCATTTCAGCAGCAACAGCAAGGTTGTAAAGGCTACGTTTGCTTACCCGTGAATCATCTGATTTACTCAGCCGTTCCCAAATCAATGCTGCATCTTTCCAATCGCCACGTTGTGCCATGCGCCTTGCTTTTTTCATACCCGGAAGGCCCGATGCTCTGCTAAAAATTTGCCTGTGGTAAGAAACCCAGGAAGGTGCAATCCTGATTCCATAGGCATCGCCAGCCATGCTACCGGTTTGCATAATCGCTTCCATGGGAAATAGCAATCTTGCCTGGGCTTGAGCAATATTATCACCGCGAGCGGTGAAAGTTCTGCTTGTTGCCATTTGGTGCTGATCGATAACTGAGCCTGAAGCCATATAGATTCTCCAGCCTACGGTAATGTTCACAATTTCCATTGCCTCTACAAAATGCTCTATGACTTCCTTGCCATCAACAGTTCTTTTGCGCTGCCGGGGCTCGGTCCTGATCATGATGTCTGAATCAAATGCCTCAATGGCAATAACGGCATCGGCCTGATGGCGTTGACACAAAGTTGCTATTTCCGATTGCAACAATGGAGGCGGCAACATGCCCGTTCCTGACCCAAACAATTGCTCATTAGCAATAACAACCCGATATTTAGGACCTGAAGCAAGTCGCTGCTGCAAGGCAGAAAGAGCAAACTCGACTCCACGCCTGTCGGCAAAAAGTATTTCACCCGTAAAAATGCCTTCCAGTACATTCATCCAGGCATTGCGGCGGTCGGCTTTGTACCTGTTTAGTAAAACCACCGTTTTTATGTCCTGCGGTAAATTAATATCCGCCGGGCGAAGCCCGGAATAAGCGACAGAAGTCTTGCAACCGGGCAAAACAAAAAATGAGATTCCTATGGAAGCTATAAATAGAAAAACAAACAATCTCTTCATAAGCGTATTTTGGCAAATATAAACTTGTTAATGGCATGTAGATAAATTCACGATCATGTTTGAAGTATGAACGAAATTATCAGGTACTTTTATTAACCCAATCCCATGCCATGAAATTTGCTAGCTTCTGGAAACGTGTACTGGCCACTCTTATCGACTGGCTTATATTTGGATTCCTCATGGGCCTGCTGGCCTGGCTGGTCACCGGAAAACCTTATGGAAATCAAGATTTTCACTGGGTAAATCAGGGAATCTTTTTTCTGTTCTATTTTGTTTATTCGGCTGCGCTCGAAAGTTCTTACAAAGGGGCAACCATCGGAAAACAATTCATGCGAATCCGAGTCACTAACCTTCGCGGAAAACGCGTCAGTTTTGCTCAAGCCAGCATCCGGTATTTTGCCCGCTTGCTTTCCTTCTTTCTTGCCGGCTTTGGTTGTGTTATGGCCCTTTTTACCCTGAAACGTCAGGGCATGCATGATCAAATTGCCAAAACCTTGGTACTCGAAAACGAGTAATTAAACATCCAGCTTCTCGGCAAGCTCAAGCCAGCGCATGGTCTTGCTTTCGAGTTCAGCGTTGAGCGTTGCAATTTCATTTGCAAGTTTCCCTAACTGTTCGTGATCACTAATTCCGCTATTCAAGAGTTCCGTTTTTCGGCCAATTTCTGCTTCCAAAGCAGGAATCGCTGCTTCCAGCTGGTTGTATTCATGCACTTCTTTAAAACTGGGTTTAACTTTTGGTTTGGATGACTGTTCGGGGGCATTCTTTTCCTTCTGGCTGGCCTGCTTTTTCTGCTTCTCTAGGTCCTCCTGCTCCTCCCGGTAATCAGTATAATTGCCATTAAAATCCCTTACTGCTCCGTCGCCTTCAAACACAAACATATGATCAGCCAGGGTATCCATAAAATACCTGTCGTGCGAAACAAGTAAAACACAACCCTGATAATGACTGAGAAAATCCTGAAGAATATTCAGCGTTTGAATATCCAAATCGTTGGTAGGCTCATCCAGAATTAAAAAATTCGGATTTTTCATCAGGACTGTCAATAAATACAAGCGCCGTTTTTCGCCTCCGCTCAGTTTACCCACCGGGGTGTATTGCATTTGAGGAGGAAATAAAAACAGATTAAGTAGTTGCGAAGCCGTTAGATTCCGACCATCGGCCAAAGGAATAACGTCGCCAACATCGCGCACTACCTCAATAACACGCTTCTCATCCGGAATTTTCATTCCGTCCTGATTGTAATAACCCAAAACCACCGTATCGCCCAGTACAACCTTACCCGAATCGGGCTCGAGTTCACCCGTTATAATCTTAAGCAAAGTAGATTTTCCCGAGCCATTTCGCCCGGCGATTCCAATCTTTTCTCCTTTCTTAAACGTGTACGTAAATGAGTCGATTATTTTATTCGAACCGTATGATTTCGATATTTTAATCAATTCCAGGATTTTACCTCCCAGACGATTCATTTTCACGCTCATTTCAACCTGGTCATCACGCAAGCGTTGTGATGCTTTGTCCTTGGTTTCGTAGAACTGATCAATGCGCGATTTCGCCTTGGTGCTTCTGGCCTTGGGCATTCGACGCATCCACTCCAGTTCCCGGGTGTAAAGATTACGTGCTTTTTCAATTTCGCTGTTGAAAGCTTCGCGAAAAGCCTCCTTTTTCTCAAGGTAATATGCGTAATTACCTTTGTATTTTTGAACGCTTTCGCGATCAATCTCCAAAATATCGGTACATACTTTATCTAAAAAATACCTGTCGTGAGTAACCATTAAAATGGTATGGTGCCTGCGACTCAGCCAACCCTCCAGCCATTCAATCATGTCTACATCGAGGTGATTGGTGGGTTCATCCAGCAACATTAAATCGGGTTCACGAATCAACATGGCAGCAAGTGCCACACGTTTTCGCTGACCACCTGACAATTCGGCCATTTTACGGCTCAAATCGTGCAATTGCAATTTACCAAGAACCTCTTTGGCTCTCGCCTCAATGTCCCAGGCCTTCAATTCATCCATCTTGCGATTGGCCTCCTCAAGTTGAATATCTCTTTCAGCCGAAGGCTGAGAAAGCAAAATGTGTTCGTATTCTTGAACGGCTTTAATCCTTGGATCATCCCAGGCAAAAACAGCCTCCTCAATGGTATGTTCGGGATTAAACGGCGGATCCTGTTCCAAAAAAGAAACTACACAATCGTTTCGAAAAACCACTTCGCCGGAATCGGGTTGTTCGCGACCCACCAAAATACGCATGAGCGTAGATTTGCCTGCACCATTTTTGGCAATCAAGGCCGTTTTCTGGCCCTCCTGTAATCCAAAATTAATGTCTTTAAATAAAACGCGCTCGCCAAATGATTTGCTGAGCTTATCAACCTGTAGAAAATTCACCCGGCAAAATTAGGATTTAGATTCGTTTTTCGAATCAGGTATGTAAGTGTAAATAATTATTCCCTGAACCGGCAGTGTATGATTTGTATCGCCTTCGGCCGGAAGGCCTGATTCATCTTCCTCTTCCTCAGCAAAATAAACAGGTTTTTGAGGTCCTTGCTTTCTGAACACCCAGGCACTCCAAATACCGGCAAGCGCCCCGGCCAAATGCGACTCCCAGGAAACATGGTGAAAAACTGGAAATATGCCCCAAATCATGCCTCCATATAAGAAAATCACCAACAGAGAAATGGCCATGAGTCGGTTGTCGTTTCGCAAAAATCCACTTACTGCCAGAAAAGCTGCAAGACCATAAACAACACCACTTGCACCTACATGCAGGCTGGGTCGGGCGGCCAACCAAACCAAGACACCGGTGGTAATCCAAATCCTGAACAATACCCTGAAGGCAACGCCCCGATAAAAATAGATGCTGGCCATAAATAGCAAAAACAAAGGCACCGAATTGGATATTAGATGGCTGTAACTGCCATGAATCAAAGGTTCTGTCAAAATCCCCGGCAAGCCTTCTATGCTGCGCGGGCGCAATCCCAAAAATCGAAGATTCAATTCAAAAAAATCGGCGTACAATTGGACCACCCAAATGACAATCAGCAGAGCACCTGAAAAAATGGCACTAAATATGACTTTTCGCTGTTCCATTTCAAGATCGGCCTCAATCTCGTCCGATACGAATGGTTTAGGTCTGAATGGCCTCGAAACAATTGTGGATTCGGCTTGTTGTTCTGACTGCATGTCGTGCCTAAGTCGAATTGCATGCCATTTGACTTAATACTGACAACTCAACCGTTTTGGCCACTTTCATGATTATACGATTTCTCATCATACTTGGACTACTTGTCCTTGTTGATATATATTTTTTCCAGTCTGTAAAAACGGTCACTACCAGTTGGTCGCCTTCGAAACAGCTTCTCACAACAAAAATTTACTGGGCAGTAAGCTTGCTAAGTTTTGCATTTATTGTTTTTAGTTTGCTCACCTGGCAACATCCCTTGTTTTCGAAAATTATTTATCAATACATTTTCTGTTTCATATTTATCCTCCTGATTAGCAAGATTACCGGCAGTTTGTTTTTATTGGTTGACGATCTTCAACGAGGATTTCGATGGCTGGGAGGCTTTTTCAATCTTGGAATTGCAGGCGGGTCAGGTACGGGTCAGTCTATAAGCCGGGCAAAATTTTTAAGCATGACGGCTTTGGGAGCTGCAGCCATTCCGCTTTCGACCATGGTTTATGGCATGGTTAAAACAGCTTTCGACTTTAAAATAAGACGCAATAAAGTCAATATTCCGGCTTTACCGCATGAGTTTGAAGGCTTAAAAATCATTCAGATTTCTGATATCCACAGCGGATCTTTTTTAAGCAGCGCCGCCTTCGATAAGGCAGTTGATTTGATTATGGCAGAAAAGCCCGATGTGATTTTCTTTACCGGTGATCTTGTAAATGATAAATCGTCCGAAGCTGAACCTCATATTAATATCTGGAAGAAATTATCAGCTCCGCTTGGCATTTTTTCCATTCTTGGTAATCACGATTACGGCGATTATGTGCAATGGGACAGTGCTGCATTAAAAAATGAAAACCTCGAGCGACTCAAACAGATACATGCCGAAATGGGTTGGGATTTATTATTGAACGAACACCGCATTCTGGAAAGAAACGGAGCGAAAATTGGGCTTTTGGGCGTCGAGAATTGGGGAGGAGCCTTGAATTTCCCTAAAAAAGGTGATGTGCTGATAGCCAAGGAAGGCATGCCGGAGGTTCCTGTAAAAATCCTTCTCTCGCACGATCCATCGCACTGGAATGCGCAAATAACAACAGATCACAAGGACATTGACCTCACTTTTTCGGGTCATACCCATGGATTTCAGTTCGGTATCGAAATTCCGGGCTTCAAATGGAGTCCCTCACAATTTGTTTACCCGCAATGGGCCGGTTTGTATTCTGAAGGGAAACAACATATTTATGTCAACAGAGGCCTTGGCTTTTTAGGTTACCTGGGCAGGGTCGGCATCAAACCGGAAATTACCGTGGTAGAACTCAGCAAAGCCTGAGAAATTCGTTCGGACTAAGCTTGCATCCTCAAAATTAATCTCGTTCTCATTACCTTCGCAGCCGTGAGCAAAATAGTTATCACCGGCGGTTCGGGATTTATTGGCAGGTATTTCGTTGAAAAATTCATCGGGCACGATGTTCTCATTTTTGACATCCGCAAACCTGATTACAGCTCACATGCACGTCACTACCAGGGAGATGTCAGGAATATTCAACAACTGGATGAAGCTCTTGAATCCACAGATTTGGTGATTCATTTAGCTGCCATGCATCATGATTTTGGCATTGCTGATCAAGAATATTTCGATACCAATGTTCGGGGAGCCGAAAACGTCGCAGCGGCAGCTGCGAAACATAAGGTGCGGGAAATTATCAATTTTTCCTCTGTAGCTGTGTATGGAGCCCTCGGCAATCCGGGTCCTACGCACGAAAAAATGGATCCTGCTCCAACATCGGCCTACGGCCACTCAAAATTACAAGCCGAAAAAGTATTTGAGAACCTTGCACTTGAAAGCGGAATTTCCGTAGTAAATATTCGCTCAACGGTTGTTTTTGGCGCATTCAACCTCGCCAACGTACTAAACCTGATCAAAGCCATTGACAAAGGCCTGTATTTCCATGTTGGCAAAGGAAATAACATCAAATCAATTGCTTACGTCGAAAACATTGTAGATGCGGCTCTTTTTGCCATGTCGCTTACCAAATCGGGAGTTCAAACCTTCAATTATGTCGACGAACCAGCGATGACTTCCCGCGAAATTGCCAATCTTCAGGCACGTTTACTGGGCAAAAAGATTCGATTTAGCTTGCCTCTCGGCCTGGCTGTATTTTTAGCTATTCCTTTCGATATTTTCATTGCGTTAAGCAAGAAAAACATAAGCATTTCATCCAAACGGGTCAAAAAATTTTGCACCCAAACCTGGCACGGAGCCTCAGCTATTCGCGAGGCTGGATTCAAACCACGCATTCGCATCGAAGATGGAATGGCAAGAATGATACACTGGTATCAGGGCACAAAGAAAAACCTGTAATTTCGCGGTTCTCGTGGAACCGTTTTTAGTCGCATTTTTAACCTGCCTCATTCTCACCCCTTCGGTGATTCGTTTTGCTTCGCGCAGACAGTGGTTCGACATTCCCGACGAACGAAAAATTCACGATGTTCAAATCCCGAGGCTGGGAGGAACTGCCATTATTAGTTCACTCCTTATAAGCATTTTACTAAGCTCGGGTGCCGAAACCCTGCTTGAGTTAAGGTATTTTTTAGCGGGACTGCTCATACTGTTTTTCGTGGGTTTGTGGGACGATATGCAACCGATTTCGCCCTTGATTAAACTTCTTGGCGAAAGTGTTCCGGTCATTTTAATTACGTTTTTCAACAGAATTCCACTTCACGAAATGTTTCCTCAATACGAGTGGATACCGGCGCTGGAATGGCCTTTTACGCTGTTCCTTTCGTTTTGGATTGTGAATGCATTCAACCTCATTGATGGAATAAACGGACTGGCCGGCACCATCGGAATTTTAGCCCTAACAGGGATGGGAATTCTGGGCAATCCCTTGGTGTATCAGCTCAGTTACGCATTTGCAGGTGCATTGTTGGCGTTTTTGTTTTTCAATTTTGTAAAACCCCGCGTTTTTATGGGCGATTGCGGTTCGCTTCCGCTGGGATATACCTTAGCTTTTGGCATGTCGCATTTATGTTATCAGGAAACTTCTGGCCTGCCGGCCGATGAACCCTTTCTGGTGCTTGCTCTTATGATTGTTCCCTTGTTTGACATGCTTCGCGTTTTCGTGATCAGGCTGTATTATGGAAAAAACCCCTTCCGGGGCGATAGAAACCATTTGCATCACCTGCTGCTTGAGTTGGGACTTAGTCATGTTATTGCCACTAGCCTGCTTGCGGGGCTTTCGCTTTTTACTGCGGGTCTTATTTGGCTTATTTTTAATACCGGCATTCCTGCCGGGATGAGCACCTTGTTCGTTCTCCCTTCGATTGTTCTACCTCCCTTGATTTTTTCAGGTCTGTTGTGGATAAAAGTCAGAAAACTTAGAAAATCCAATTCGTAATCATGAAAAACCTGTTGCCCCTCTTCTTGTTTTTCAGCTTTGGTTTGAAAGCTCAGCAAACCAATCTGCTTATGGACCGGTTTGCCTATGATTTAATTGAGCCGGCCATGCAAACAAGCCGCCAACATACTGCATTCAAACCCTACCGAATGAGCGATGTTTTGCAGGTTATTTTGCCAGATACAGCTGCCGGAGTGCCTCAAAAAACGCGCATTAGCCGGTTTGGGAAAGCCTTGTTTTCTGAACACTTGCTTCACCTCGATTCTAGTGAATTTCAATTGTATGCCGATCCGCTTTTCGCTTTCGAAATCGGAAGCGATCAAAGAACAGGAAACACTACATACTTGAATTCCAGGGGTTTGCAGCTTAGCGGAACCTTCCTCAATAAAATTTCATTTTATACCTCTTTTTGGGAAAATCAGGGACGATTCGTTAATTACGTAGACAGCTTTATCACCAAAAACAACGTTGTTCCCGGCTGGGGCCGTGTAAAACCATTTGGCAGCGGTGGCTGGGATTTCGCCATGGCAAGTGCCTATATTTCGTACAGCCCAAACCGGATATTTAATCTACAATTCGGTAACGACAAGCAGTTTATTGGCGACGGTTATCGCAGCTTGCTGCTATCTGATAATGCCTTTAACAACCCTTACTTTAAAATCACCACCAGTTTTTGGAAAGTCAGGTACACCAACCTTTTCAGCTCTTACCAAAACATTGGCAATGCATCTAACAGTGGCATTGGAGGCTATCTGCAAAAATTTTCAAGCATTCATCACCTCAGTATAAACGCTACCAAATGGCTGAATGTGGGCCTTTTTGAGTCGATTGTTTGGCAAGGTGGCGATACAACAGGTGCCCGACGCGGTTTCGATGTAAATTATCTGAATCCTGTTATTTTTTACAGGCCGGTCGAATTTTCAAGAGGATCGCCCGACAATGTGATGATCGGGATGAATCTGAAAGCGCTTATTTTAAAAAAATACATGCTTTATGGTCAATTGCTGCTCGATGAATTCTCATTAACAGAAGTAAGAGCAGGCAACGGTTGGTGGGCCAACAAACAAGGTTTTCAGGTGGGTTGGAAGTTTTTTGATTTTTTGGGCATCCGAAATCTTTGCTGGCAAAACGAACTAAATGTTGTTCGACCATACACTTACGGACATTTTACTGCTGAGCAGAGTTATACGCATTATGCCCAAGCCCTGGCCCATCCGCTGGGCGCTAACTTCATTGAAAATGTTCAGTTTCTTCGATACCGTTACAAAAGGTGGGGCATCGAAGCTAAATTTCTGTACGCCATTTATGGAGCTGACACGCTATCCGCCGCAGGCGTGATGAGCAATGTGGGCCAAAATTTATTTGTACCAACCGCCGAAATCGGGCAAGGCCCATCCATGGTGCCAAACATTTATGGAAATTCCATTGCCCAGGGCTTACGAAACGAAGTGATGTTCACCGATCTTACTGCTTCCTGGCTTATAAATGTAAAAACGAATATGCGCGTTGAAGCAGGCATTTCAAATCGTATTCAGAAAAATGAACGTAGCGGACAGCTGAGCACCTTGTGGTTTTTCTTTGGTCTTAAAACAACATTACCAAATCGTTACACAGATTTCTGAGGAAACAGAACTTCTGTCACCAAACATTGTTGCTTATTGGCTACTTTTGCAGCGCAAAAAATAGGTCAATACTAGCTTGTTGTCACAGGAACTATCAAATATCAGAGAACAGAACGCTGTCATGATGAAAATCAGAGACTACGCACAGTTGCTTAAACTAAGGTTGGCATCGCTGGTGGTTTTTTCGGCAGTGGTTACGTATTTTATGGCTGCCGAATCGGCTAGCTGGATAACGGCAGCCTGGTTAACCCTCGGCGGTTTTCTTGTCACAGGTTCGTCAAATGCCTTCAATCAGATTATTGAAAAAGAATTGGACCGCAAAATGGATCGGACCTTAGGTCGTCCCTTGCCCCAACAGCGGCTTGGCGAAGGCGAGGCTCTGGTTTTCTCTTCGGCTATAGGCGCTGCCGGTATCTGGATCTTGTGGGAATACATGAATCCCCTCAGCGGATTGTTGGGCGTGGGCGCTTTGGTTTCCTATGTCGTTATTTACACTCCTTTAAAGCGAATCACCCCTTTTGCGGTTTTTGTCGGCGCTTTTCCGGGAGCCATTCCCCCCATGCTGGGTTGGGTAGCCGCCACAGGCGAGATGAGTGTGCAGGCTTTGGTAGTGTTTCTTATTCAATTCATGTGGCAGTTCCCTCATTTTTGGGCCCTGGCCTGGATTTTAGATGATGATTACAAAAAAGCAGGCTTTCAAATGCTGCCATCGGCCGGAGGCCGGAACAAAGCTTCGGCCATGCAAACCATGGTGTATACGGCAGGCTTGATCCCGATTGGACTTATGCCCTATTTCTTTCAAATGGCAGGTCCCATCTCTGCTGTTATCACGGTAATTTGTGGTGTTTATTTCATGATTCGCTCCATTCAGCTATACCAAAGTCTGGAAATTTCAGATGCCCGAAAACTACTCTACGCTTCGTTTGTTTACTTGCCTGTTGTTCAACTGGCACTCTTGCTCGACAAAATTTAAATTTATGGCACAAGCCGCTCAATCTCAGGAAGAAATCAATCTTAAGGAAAAAGTAAACCGGAATCTCCTTTACATAGGAATTTTCAGCAGCCTGATGCTATTTGCGGGCTTAACATCGGCTTACATCGTTCGACAGGCCGATGGTGGCTGGGTTGAATTCAACATGCCCTTCATTTTTTGGGTAAGCACAGCAATTATTCTGGTATCGAGCGTAAGTATGAACTTTGCGCTGATGGCGGCCAAAAACGATCGTCCCGACAAGTACAAGCCCGCGCTCATGATCACATTTGTTTTGGGTTTGGTTTTTTGTGCCACTCAAATCATTGGCTGGGGCCAACTTGTTGACGGAGGTATTTACTTTACGGGAAGAAACGCAAATCCATCAGGAAGTTATTTTTACATCCTTTCGGGAGTTCATCTGGCACACATAGTCTCAGCTCTCATCTATTTGCTTGTTATCCTGTTTCATGCGTTTAAAAACAAATACACCAGCAAGGATTATGCGGGCATTAGACACAGTGGTATTTTTTGGCATTTTTTGGATGGTGTTTGGGTGTATGTGTTTATTTTTCTGATATTTATGCAATAATCTCTGAAAAAATATCGCAGAATCGAAAATTTCGATTCGGTCTAAAGATTTTTTTGGGTAAACTTGCAGCCAAAATCTCGACAACAGTTTATGGCTCATAACGCAACAATGGATATGCCGGCAAAGAAGCTCTGGGGAGGAGGAACTTCTCCGTTCGGAGCTAGCTATGGAAAGCTCATGATGTGGTTTTTCCTGCTTTCAGATGCCTTCAGTTTTTCTGCACTTCTCATTTCTCTGGGCTACGCCCGACATGTCCATGCAGATACATGGCCTTTGGTTGAATCTGTTTTCTTTCACTTTCCGGGAACACATGCGCATTTGCCTTTGCTTTATGTAGGTTTAATGACCTTCATCCTTATTATTTCGAGTGTAACTATGGTTTTGGCCGTAGATGCAGGTCACACCGGCGATAAAAAAGGGGTCTTGTTCTGGTTGGGTTTAACAATCGTAGGCGGACTTGTTTTTCTTGGCTCGCAAGCTTGGGAATGGTACACTTTCATTGTTGGTGGTGAAGGCGTTATGAAATATGTAATGGTTGATGGAGAGTATAAAGAAATTTTAGTCCAAGGAGCCAACCTTCAATACAACGAATACGGACATACTGCTTTTGCTGACTTTTTCTTTTTCATCACCGGGTTTCACGGCTTTCACGTATTTTCCGGGGTGGTTATCAATGCTATTATCTGGTGGCAAGCTGCCGAAGGTGTTCTTGAAAAAAGAGGTCATTACGAAATGGTAGAAAAAGCTGGACTTTACTGGCACTTCGTAGATCTGGTTTGGGTTTTCGTATTTACATTCTTTTATCTCCTTTAATTAAAGATTCTTTGTCATGATTCAGGAAGTCGACCAGTCATACGAGTACAGCAAGCCGCATTCACGCACGCCCGAGCAGGCAAAAGCTGTTAAGAAAAAAATTCTTTTGGTTACATTGCTTCTTTCTGCAATTACCATTGTAGAGATTTTAGTTGGTGTATATTACTCAAAATCACATGTATCCGCAGGAACATGGACCATGATTAAGTTGTTTTATATTGTTCTTACACTGGTAAAAGCTGGATACATTGTTCTTGTTTTTATGCATTTAGGTGATGAACGCAAAAACCTTCGGACCACTGTTTTGTTACCTATGATACTGGTTATTTATTTCATCTTCATTGCCATTTTTGAAGGTGAACATATACTCCAGTACGTAAGTAGCCTTTTTGAATAGTGAAAAAAACCGTCCTTCTACTGCTTATCCTTATAGTGCCATCGGTGGCCTATATTGTTTTAACAACGGGTAAGCATAACATTAAAAAACTGGGCTATTTCGGCCCCAAATCGCCCGGCTCTGCTCCGGGCGATACTGTTTATCATGCTATACCCGAGTTTGAATTCACCGATCAATCGGGTAAGTCATATGGCTCCAAAGATTTAAAGGATAAAATTTATGTAGCCAATTTCTTTTTCACGAGCTGTCCGACTATTTGCCCGCAAATGCAAACGCTTATGAAAAAGGTGCATGATACAGATGATTTTGAGAAACTAAGCGATTTTAAATTAATCTCTTTTACTGTCGATCCTGACAATGACACGCCCGAGGTACTCTCATCATTTGCCGATCGCGTTGGAGCAGATCCGGAACGCTGGCATTTTTTAACCGGCAATCGCGAAGCTATTTATAAGCTTGCCTTCGACGGTTACATGGCCAACACCATGCAGGATTCTCTTGCTCCGGGTGGATTTCTTCATAGCGAACTTATGTTCCTCATTGACCGAAACAAAAACATCAGGGGCATCTATGAAGGCACAAGTTTAAAAGATGTGAAGAGATTAATTGATGAAATAAAGGTGCTTGTAGCTGAGTACAACGCTGCCAGAAAAGAAAACGTGAATCCTTTGAGATAATGGAATCAAAAACGATTAATAAAGAGAAAAAATTCCTCCCCCTGATAATTGCAGCAGCCATTGCAATTCCGGTGGTTGTTGCCATTCTGGCATTTATGCCAAAAATTGATTTTCCTGAAGGATTTGATGTCTATAAATTACCGGCGCTAAATGCTATTATTAACGGAAGTACCTTCCTGATTTTAATTTTCGCTTTTAAAGCTATTAAGAATGGCAATGTTGCCTTGCATAAAAAGTTAATGACCACAGCAATTGCGCTTTCGCTTGTTTTTCTTCTATCCTACGTTTTGTTTCATGCAGCTACCGAACAAACCAAATACGGAGGTGAAGGTGCGCTTAGAACGGTTTATTTTATTATTCTGATTACACACATTTTGCTTGCAATAGCCATCGTACCCCTGGTACTAATTTCTTATGTGAGAGCTATTTCAGAAAAATTCGATCGGCATAAAAAAATTGCGCGAATCACTTTGCCCATCTGGCTTTACGTGACCTTTACCGGCGTTATTGTATATTTGATGATTGCCCCCTACTACCCTCATTGATAAAATTCATGTACTATGAAAAAAGCAGCGTTCATCTTACTCCTTTTTATTGGTGTTACTCTAGGATCAACACCACTTGCGGCTCAGTGTGCCATGTGCCGCGCAACGGTTGAGTCCAACATTGAAAATGGTGGAAAAACAGTAGGTCGTGGCCTGAACGATGGCATATTGTATCTCATGTCCATTCCGTACATTGTTTTAGGCGGAATTGGTTACATGGTTTACAAAAACTGGAAGGGAGGCGAATAATTTAGTTAATCAGTAACTCGTATTGTCGTTGCTGTTATCCTCGAAAGCACCAAGTGTGTAGCGCAAACCTACTCCGGCATAAATAACCTGCCGGTTGAATGAAAGACCTGCCGCAGAGCTATTATTGGCGCTAAAGGCATACCTCACTTCCGTTAATACACCTAGATTTTTTCTGACCCGAATGTGCACACCGGCCGGAATAAATACCGCCCATAACATACTGCTTTTACCACTTACTATGGTACTGCTGGGTTCAAACTGAGAATCTTCCTGTCCGTCGGGAAAGCGTGTAATAAAGGTTTTATTGTTATTAACTTCGAGGTTGGACGAAAGTGTAAAACCAAATTGTGCGCCCAAACCTCCGTAAGCGTAAACCGGACGTTTTGCATTGGTAGAAAACGAATAGGATGTTTCGATCATGAGTGCCGACTGCCCGGCATTGACAAAATAATCCCTTGATTCACTTAAAGTGTCTATTCCTGTAGGAACTGAAATATTGTAACTACTTTCATAGGTATTCATGTCCCAAAACGTTAAGCCAATGCGCCAGGTTTGCTTTTCGTTAAACTCCCCTTTCTTTTTATTGAATGGGTTTAAGGAAATGCTTCCCTGAATGGCCGCCGTTCCCTGACTGCCTTCCTGGCTGTCAAGTCTGCGCGTGTAGTTATTTATATTTTCGGGCACCTGCAAATCGGCAGGGTTTGTCGCCAATTGGGTAATTGAATTGTAATCAACCAGTTGAGGTGTGTAGGTGGTGAAAAATCCGGCCAATTGAAAATCAGCCAGTTTGAACTTCTTCATTTTTTCAGGCTCAACAGTTTGAGCAATAACCTGCGCAACAGTTTCAATCAGGATCAGCGAAACAAGTAGTTGTTTTTTCATAAGCAAATTGGTGCCCTAAATTATATAATTCGCGCTGATAAACTCCATAAAAAAATAAAGATGAATGCAACAAGCTCTATACACAGCAGCTTACCCGTGACCTGAGCTATTGAGCACTCAAAAGTCGTTTTTTCTTTTTGAGGACGACTTGTGTATTTGAAACCTTTATGTAAAATCGTATCCGAATGGATACAGCATTCAAAAATGTACTTTATTGAAAAAACTCCAGAATTTGATAAGTGGATTAAGAAAAAAATGACTTAAGAGCCAAAGCTAAAATTTTGATTCGGCTTCAAAAGTTAGAGCGAGATGACCATTTTGGAGATTTGTAAGTTTGTTGGAAATGGGATAAGAGAACTGAAGATAGACTTTTCTAAAGGATATAGGATTTATTTCGTAGAAACTGGAGGAAGGATTATAATTCTTTTAACTGGAGGTGATAAATCCACTCAGGAGAAAGATATTATCAAGGCGAATGAAATTCTTAAAAGGCTAAAAAAGTAAAAAATGGACACAACAAAATTTGAAATTGCAGATTATTTAGACAGCAACGAAATGATTGCTGAGCATCTTAATGCTGTGTTAGAAGAAGGAGATGAAAGTGAAGTTGTAATCGCAATTGGGCATTTAGCAAGAGCAATCGGGATGACAAAAATTGCCGAAGAAACTGGAATGAGTAGGCCAAGCTTATATAAAGCATTGTCCGAAGGTGCTAAGCCGCAGTTTTCAACAATTATGAAAGTTTTGAAAGCGATTGGTGGACAAATAAGGGTTAATCCGATTTAACAGAAAAACGAACGCACAACAGCCACTAAACGCAATTTGGATTATCGGTGGATTTCTGAGGCATTTCGTTTTTTATTTCCTTGCTGAACGGACAGACGGCTTTTCGGTCTCAAATCCCAAACTGTCGTTTAGCGGTAAAACGTTGATAGTTATTAGTTTTTAGTTTTTGGTTGATATATGACCTTCCCTAAATAGCGTTGGTTTTTTCAAGGTGAAATGATGGTAGTGGGTTAATTACCACTTTCGCTCCCGCTCTCAAACTCACTTTCACTCTCACTCTCACTTTTGCTCCCGCTCCCAAACTCACTCTTGCTCTCAAACTCACACAAACCAGCCACTCCTAAGCCTTCGGCGACATACTTTCTTTTCTTAAAAAAAGAAAGTATGCAAAGAAATTCAAGGAAATCCGAAGCTTCAACCCGCTCTTTAAAAATCGTTGAATTGCACAAAAGCTGGAAAAATCCACTTTTGGCAATTCTACCTATTCTTAAATTCACAACAAGCCCACCCTCGCCGGATTTCCATACCCAACGCGCTCCCATAATTTGTTTTTATTACAAGTTGGAGTTTGATTGCTTGCTTGCTAGTCAGGGAGAGGGGTATTTCCACTCTTGCTCTTGCTCAAACTCTACACAAAGCGCAGCGGGCTAATTCAAGGCCAGGTTATGCAGGGTGGTGAAGGTGGTGGTGCTTGAGAAGGTGGTGAAGGTGGAGTAGAAAAGTGGAAAGTGGAAAGGTGATTGTGATTTGGTGAAGCATCAGCCTTGGCTTAGCGGGCGCACGGAGCTACCCCACAGCGGCGTTTGGGCTTTTGTGCAAGGGCGCGAGGAGTAGCCGGTAGCACGCGACCCCGAGGTGTGTGGGCTTTTTGTGCGGAGTTTCGGGGGAAGCCCCAAAAAATTATTTCGCAGGCTTTGGCTCAGAGGATTCTGAATTTATTTTTTATGTCATGATTCATCAATGTACATATTACGACTTGCTAAAACCACAGAATAACTCTGCTCATATTGTATGGCATAGCGTGAGGATTTCGGAAATGCGAAGGAGACTTATCGCAAGTGTACCTTGAAAACATAGGCAAAACTTGCTCTCAAACTGGATAAACAAAGCTTTACTGCCTGCTTAAAGGCCTTACCTGAGCCCCGGCAAGGTTTGGTTTGCTGCACAAAAAGGAACGACTCGCTAAGTCATAGGTATTACATATTTGTTTAAGGAAGATCAATGCCTCGCTTAAGTAATTATATACAACTGAATATGTAATACTTAGAGCCGCATTTTAAAATTATTTTGAAGCTTGTAAACCTTTATTTTTACGATTTCGTGCTTTAGAGCAGAAATGTAAAAAACTATACACATGAAAAAATTACTAAGCCTTACTATCGGGTTGATGATAGCAGCGATAACAGCAAATGCTCAAACGTGCGAATTCACAGCATCTGTTTCGCCAAATGGCGACGGAAATGTCACTTTTACTGGTCCAGCCGACTTCTCACCCAATGAATTTACTTTTTACTGGATGTCGACCAATGGTTTTGGGTCTCAGGTTGGCTACAGTTTCAACTATACCTACAACCAAACAACCACTGACAATATTACACTGTTGGTAATCAGTAACGGGCCTGACTCAACTGATGTTTGTAATTCAACTCAAACAATTACGGTTCAGGTTGATAATCCAAATCCAAGTTGCCCAATTGTGTATTCCAATTCACCGGCGAGCTTTAGTACCTGGACATTTACTTCACCGGGCGCTAACTACCCGGCAACCTGGTCGTTTGGAGATGGCTCAACAGCATCGGGATTTGAGGTTGATCATACCTTTGAAAACCCGGGCACTTACGAAGTTTGTATGTACATTACCGGAGGTGGCTTTTCCTGCGACAATTGCGTAATAGTATTTGTTCCGGGCGATACAACAACAACTCCTTCGGGATGCAGTGCTGATTTCTTTGCTTCGACTTCGGCTTTGGTAGGTTTCTTTATCCCCACCGGCAATGTTTACTCAAACAACGATAGTTACTCATGGGATTTTGGCGATGGTTCAACTTCGTCGGAAATATATCCTTACCATAATTATGAGGTTTCAGGAACTTACAATGTTTGTTTAACCGTAACTTCTGAAAGCTGTTTTGAAAATTTCTGTCAGGAAGTATTTATCCCTGAATCAAACACAATACCGGGCGATACATCTTGCTATGCCGGTTTTATTGTTAGTCAGAATAATCCTTATGAAGTTTCTGTTGTAAATATAGCTTCAGGAAACGATTTAAGCTTTACATGGACTATTTCATCAGGTTTGTTTAGCATTGCTGCTGAAGGCGCTTACCCATCAATGACCATTGAAAGTACAGGAAGCTACAGTCTTTGCTTAACGGTAACGAATGCAAATGGATGCTATTCGACTTATTGCGACTCTATTGTGGTTGATGACAATGGACTTATTGGTGGCCGTTTAAGTTCAACGGGTTTTGTAATTAATGTTCAAAGTCCTGCTGCTATTACAGGATACTCACCACTGGCCATTGAAGAAGCCACCAGCCTTGATTTTCAAACATTCCCCAATCCTTTCAATGAGAACTTGACAATAAGCCTTGATTCAAAAGAGGTGAGAACTTTTGAAATTATTTCAATTGACGGCAAAATCATTCAAAGGGGACAAATCAACAATCAACTGAATACCATAAACACATCCGAACTTGGAGCCGGTATTTATATGTTGAATTTAACTGACAACAATGGACGTAGATTCGTCCGGAAGATTGTGAAACAATAATTATTTCAAGGCATTTCACTTCAATTGAAGTGAAATGCCTTTTTTAACTCTATGGAAAATCCACCGCTCCAGCTTTTGAAGCAATGCAAAGGAAATGACCGAAAGGCTCATTTCTCTTTGTATGAGTGGTGTTTTGAGGATTTAATTGGTATTTGTCGCCGGTATTACAAAAACGACGACGAATTGAAATCGGCAGTCAATATGAGTTTTTTGAAAATCATTCAATCGATGGAAGTGATTATTCAAAAATATGATGACCTGGTATTTTATCACTGGATGAAGCGTATTACAATTAATCACATCATTGATGAGTTCAGGAAAAACAAAAAATACAAAGAGACAATTGATCTGAGAGAAGAATCAGAAATACTTAAGGCGGATCATGGTTTTACAGAAGATCATACAACGTGGAATGAAAATTTGGCAGTAATACTAAGAGCCATTGACACATTACCCGAAATGAGCAAAGCAGTATTCAATTTGCATGCGATAGATGGATACAAACACGAAGAAATTGGAAATCTGCTTAATATTTCAGCCAACACATCTAAGGTTCACTATTTCAGAGCTAAGCAAAAATTGCAGGTTCTTTTAAGTAAACAAACCAGCACATTGCAATGAACGATAACAATAAATACAAAATAGAAGACTTCTGGCCCGGAGCAGAAGACTTGCTTAACCAACACTTTCAAAAGAAAAGTTTTTGGTTTCGCTATCGCAAATCCATTTTAATCGGTCTTGCCTTTGTTGTGCTTGGTGGATTGACTACGCTGATCATTCTTGTTTCTTCGTCCGGAAAAGTTGAAACAAAAACAACAGCAAAAATTGATGAATTAAAAACATCAACTCAAATTGCTGAATCAGAAGCATCAGCAAAAATTAATGAATTAAAAACATCAGCTCAAATTTCGGAAACGGAAGCATCAGCAAAAATTGATGAATTAAATACATCAGCTCAAATTGTTGAGACAGAAGCATCAGCAAAAATTGATGAAACAAAAAAAACTGACACCTCCCCTACTTCAAGCATAAGCGGGCAAAATTCAATTAAAGAAAATCGTAGATCGACAAACAATATAGCCGCTAAAGAAGATGCGGCATCAAATGATACAAAGAAAAACCACCAGTTAAATCGAGAATTTGATTTAAATAAATCAACTGATGAAAATAAATCGGTGGCGGAAAAAGGAAATGTGAACACCCGGATTTCAGAAGCACAAAAAATGGAATCGAACTCAGCAAATCAAGCAGACGTGAAGGCAAATATGGTTTCTAATGCTGATAATTCAGGCACTGAATTAATCAAAACACAAGCAACTGAATTAAATAAACGTGAAAATAAAATTAGTTTAATCAATAATTCCTCTCAGCTCAAGAAAGGGGAATTAAACACTGGAAAATCAATTAATACGAATAAAGTCAACTTGACGAATTTAGAACCGCTTGGAGCTATTTATTTACCGCAATCGGCAATTGTGGACGCTAAGCTCAATCATAATCTTTTTGATTTATCAGAGCTTTCCGCGTTGCTAAACGCGGAAAAAGTCAACAAGAATTCTGACCGGTATTTTGTGAAAATCGGAAGCGGCATTAATTATGTGGACAAAAAGCTAAATTCGACTGATTATCCGAACTACGTAAGCAGAAGAAATTCAGAAGAAAATGCTGCACTGTATTCTTCGTTCAATCTGCATTTTGGTTTGATTAAAAAGAAATTCAGTCTTTCAACCGGGCTTGAAATGAACCAATATGGTGAAAATATTAAATTCAACAATTGGCTCATTGCTGATGTGGAAACAATACAGCAGAATACTATTTATTTTAGCGACAGCACCGCTAATACCGTGAATTATTATATCCAGGGAATTGAATTTAGCCAAACCAATTTCTCTTACAGTACAGATAGTTCCTTTGTTTACGATACTACATTGGTGAAAAGTCAAATCTCAAGTGATTTAAGTAATTTTTCAGGCAGAACCCTGTTTTCTTATGTTGAAATACCGGTAGTTCTTGAATATTCGTTATTCAATTACCGTTCTTTTGCCTTAACTGTGCAAAGTGGAGCATCACTGGGCTTGCTCAGGGCAAGCAGAGGACATTACTTGAGTCCGGAATTAACGGAATTAACGGAACATAGTAAGAACAGTAATCTTCGAAAAACAATTTTCAGCGGTCGTGTAGGAATTTCGCTTAATTGGGCAACCGGAGCAAAAACAAGTGTATTTATACGTCCTGAATATCGCTTTCAATTGCAGTCTGTATTTAACAAACCATTTGGTATTGATCAAAGATATCAAACAATGGGCTTGCAGATTGGAGTAATGAGAAGGTTTTAAATAAAACAAAAAGGCGCCGAAAAATAAATTTCCGACGCCTTTTTATTGAGCTTTTATTATTTACTTCATTAACTCATAACTGCGCTTCACAAATCTTGTCAGGGCTTCGCCTTTTAATAAATTCTGTGAAAGCAAAGCAAGGTCAGAAGCCTGTCGAATGAGCTCTTCCTGCGTTTTTTCGTCATCGGTATCGAGCACTTTACCAACGAGTGGGTGATTGGTATTTACAATTAAGTTTAGGGTTTCGGGCATAGATGACATAAAATCGTTGCCGCCATTGACCATAGACATATCTTTCATGCGACGCATGAATTCAGGGCGCGTAATTAATATGGGAGCATCTGTTTCGCTCAATGACTCGAGGCGAACGCTGAAGCGTGAATCAGGGAGGAATTTTTCAACAATTGGCTTTAATTTATTTTGCTCCTCTTCGTTCAATTTGGAGGGCTGAACTTCCTCTTTTGCAATTAATTTATCGATGGTATCGGAGTCAACGCGAACAAAGCGGGTTTTCTCCAATTTGCTTTCCAGCATATTTATAAAATGAGCATCCAGCACATTGTCTAAAACAAGCACATCATAGCCTCGGTCGCGCGCAGCGCTGATGAATGAATGCTGTTCTTCTGCATTGGTACAATACAACCATATTTGATTTTCATCTTTATCGGTTTGAATGGCTTTAACATGCTCCGCATATTCTTCTTTGGTAAAATATTTCCCTTCGGTATTGCGGAACAGATTAAATTTCATGGCACGCTCGCTGAACTTCTCATCCGAAAGCATTCCATATTGGATAAACACGCGGATATCGTCCCATTTTTTCTCAAAATCTTCACGGTTATTTTTGAAGAGTTCTTCCAGTTTATCTGCGACCTTTTTGGTAATGTGTGAACTGATTTTTTTCACATTGGAGTCGCTTTGCAAATACGAACGGGAAACATTCAAAGGAATGTCTGGAGAATCGAGTACACCATGCAGCAGGGTAAGAAAATCTGGTACGATGCCTTCAACACTATCGGTAACAAATACCTGATTACAATAAAGTTGAATTTTATTTTTTTGAACCTCGAAATTCTTTTTCAGTTTCGGGAAATAAAGAATTCCTGTCAGATTAAATGGATAATCGACATTTAAATGAATGTGAAAAAGAGGATCTTCAGAAAACGGATAAAGTTCCTTGTAAAAACTTTGGTAATCTTCGTCACTCAAATCAGCTGGTTTGCGTGTCCATGCCGGCTCGGTTTGATTAATTTTCTCGTCGCCGAAAAACACCGGCACAGGTAAAAAACTACAATATTTCTTGAGCAGGGTGCGAATTCTGGCTTCTTCCAGAAACTCTTCCGAGTCTTCTGCAATGTGCAGAATGATGTCAGTTCCACGATCTTCGCGGGTATCAGGCGTAAGAGTAAATTCAGGACTGCCGTCGCATTTCCAACGCACAGCGTCAGATGCATCTCCGGCTTTGAAAGAACGAGTTAGAATTTCGACCTCACGCGCAACCATAAAAGAGGAATAAAATCCAAGGCCAAAATGTCCGATGATGGCATTGGCGTCCTTCGAATCTTTGTATTTCTCAACAAACTCTTCAGCTCCCGAAAATGCAATTTGATTGATGTATTTTTCCACTTCTTCGGAGGTCATACCAATACCACGATCGCTCACCGTAATGGTTCTATTCTCCTTATCCAGCTTAACATCAATCTGAAGCTCACCCAATTCGCCTTTCATTTCGCCAACAGAGGAGAGTGTTTTCAATTTTTGGCTGGCATCGGTAGCATTTGAAACAAGCTCTCTTAGAAAAATCTCATGGTCAGAGTAAAGAAACTTTTTAATAATGGGGAAAATGTTTTCGGTGTGTACATTTATTTTTCCGCTTTGCATAATGTGCTAATTTTTATATTGAGCGGCGGCTTATTCAAACTTCCTGCCGACCCGGCAGAACTGACAAAATGGCAAAACAAATTGCACTGAAGCTGTGTTTGGGCATTCATTTAAAAAGCAAGCAAATCAACGATGAGAATTGTAAGGCTTAAATACTTTGCTTTAAGCAAGTGAGGTTCCCGATGATTTACCTTGCAAAAGCTTTTTCTACATTAGCTGCATGAATATTAGTGTAAAAAAGATAACTGAAGCGGAAGGACATCGTGCTGCCATTTATACAATTGCCCGCGGATTCAGTGATAAAGAATTGCTAAGTGCCGGCAGTGAACGTTTTGTGGCGTCGTGGAATTTAGAACATCCTGAAATGGCTCATGTGGCAGCAAAAACCGAAGGAGTAATATATTCCTTACAAGCTTTGCCGGAACAACAACTGTTACTTGCAGGGACCGATTCCGGAAATATCCATGTAATGGATGTAAAAAACAATCAGGAAATAAAGAATATCATTGCTCATTCGGGCGGTATTTTCGATCTTAAAACCCTTCAAAACAATCATTTACTGGTTTCGTCGGGTTCCGACGGATATTTGAAAATATGGTCAATTCCGGATTTTAAATTAATTTATTCTTTAAAATTACTCGAAGGAAAAATACGACAAATAGCCATTTCGCCTGATGCGGAAAGAATTGCTGCTGCCTGTGAAGATGGGAAAATTAGAATCATTGATGCTCGGAATTTTACCCTACTTCATGAGTTTCACGCTCATTCAATGGCAGTTAACGCCTTGTGCTTCAGCCCGAAGGGCGATGTTTTATTGAGTGGAGGTAAAGATGCTTTTTTAAATGTTTGGAACCTGATTGATTACAGCCTTTACAAAAGCATTCCTGCACATAATTATGCCATTTATTCCATTGTTTTTCATCCCGCTGGAAAATGGTTTGCCACCGGTAGTCGCGACAAAACTATTAAATTATGGAATCCGGATGATTATTCGTTTTTAATTAGGATTGAAAAAGAAATTCACGGCGGACATAATAATTCCGTGAATAAAATTTATTGGAGCAGCTTCAATAATTATCTCATATCGGCAGGCGATGACAGACGAATCATTGTTTGGGAAATTGAATGATTATTTCGACAAAATCACAAATTCGGTACGGCGGTTTTTAGCCCTTCCTGCTTCTGATTTATTTGAGGCCACCGGCTTATTCATACCGAAGCCTTTCGAGTCTAGCCTCTCACCTGCTACCGATTGCTCCAATAAAAATTGTTTTACTGCAGCGGCTCGTTCAACCGATAATTTCATATTCGAGGCGGCATCACCAACATTATCGGTATGCCCTTGAATGGAGACATTTACACCGGAGTTTTCTTTCAAAAAAGCAGCAAACTCTAAAATGATATTTTTACTTTGTTGATTTAATTCGGAAGAATTGGTTTCGAAATTAATATTATTAATACGATAGGCTTTCCCGACTTTAATTTCTTCCACTTGCATATCGGTTTTCATCGGCTCCGCCGTGATGCTGCTATCGGCAGCGGAAAAATAATTGCTTGTAAAGGCTTTACCGGCTTGTTTAACCGTTAAAATATGATCGTCGTTAAACGAAACCACGGCCACGTATTTCCCGGTTAAAGAATCTACGTCAACGGTAGTTACCTCCTGGGTTTTGGTATTTTTAAGTTCTACTTTAGCATCGGTAGCCACCTGGTTGGTTTCATCACGAATTTCGCCGGTTAAAAAAAGTACACGTTCAGGCCGTGCTTCCTTGTACAGTCCGAATTGGTAAACATCCCAACCACCAACACCTTTCAATTTATCTGAAGCAAAATAACCGGTTTTACCATCGGTGCTTACAAAAAAGCCCAAATCGTCCTTTTCGGAATTTATTGGATATCCAATATTCTTGGGCGTAGCCCATTGATCATTTTCGCCCAGTTTTGAAAAATAAATATCATATCCGCCATAACCCAAATGACCCGTTGATGAGAAATAAAGGGTTTTTCCATCGCTGTGAAAAAAAGGTGATTTTTCGTTTTCGGGCGTGTTGATTGATGGACCAAGATTGATAGGTTTGCCCCAGGTTCCGTTCTTTTCACGAACCGATTTCCAAATATCCAATTGCCCTTCCCCTCCCTCACGATTACTTGCAAAATAGAGGGTTTTACCATCAGACGATAGAGAGGGCTGTGATTCCCAGGTATTTTTGCCATTGATTTCAGGACCGGCATTTTTAATTTCTGACCACACCCCGCTGCTGAAAACAGAATACCAGATATCACAATTGAGCAATTCACCGCCTTCGTCGCGACAAATGGTAAAGTACATGTACTTATTATCTGCCGAAAGGCTGGCACCTCCTTCGTTACTATTTTTATTAAAGGGGTCTGGCATAGCGGTGCCCTCGGTGTAAATATTATCGCTTAAAGATTCTGAAAAGCTGAAACGTTCAATTGGTTTTGTTTCCACATTGATACCTCCTGTAAACTTTTCTTTTTCGAAAGTTCGGCGTGTAAAGTAGGCGCGCTTATTATCGGGTGTGATAATGGGCAAATATTCATCAGCTGCGCTGGATATTTTTGACAATGGTTTAGGACTGAAAGGCACAGGATTTCCAAAACCTTCGAGGTAAAAAACTGATGCCTTTAATTGATCGCGGGCATCACTCTGATCTTCCAAAGATCCTTTACCCGTTTTGATAAATTTCTCAAAATGCTCTTTGGATTCGCGGTACTTTTTATCACCAAACTCAATTCCCCCTAATCGAAAATAAACCATTGCATCCACTTCCGGGCATATCTCTACAGCTCGTAAATAGTACTTCTCGGCCTGGTCCATTTTTTTGGACTTAAAACTAAGGTCGCCTAAAACAAGATTGGCTTGAGCGTAATCGGGATCCAACTCAAGAGCCTCGAGCAATAAAGACCTTGCTTCAGCTTTACTACCTCGCATCACATCCAAGGCTTTTTCATACAGTTTTCTTGCTTTCTTTACCTCAGAATGCGGACAATCCTCCACATCCTGGCCAAAGCCCTGAAAAACAAGTAAGCAAAGAAAAACAATCAGTATGCGGATGTGCATTCGCTTGGTTATTTGAAAATCCCTTTCAGCTTCTTTTTAGCTTCCTCTTCAGCCTTCTTTTTAGCCTTGTCTGCTTCTTCTTTTGCTTTTCGTTCGGCTTCCGCCTTGGCCTTATCAGCTTCCGCCTGGAGACGAGCTTTTTCAGAGTTTAATTTATTCTCTGCTTCCTTCTTCAGTCTGTCAGCCTCTTCCTTTGCTTTATTTTCAAGCTCTTGTTTGCGCTTTTCCGCTTCCTCTCTAAGTTTTGCTTCTGCCTGGGCTTTTAAATCATCCATGGCGTTTCCGGCCGCTGATTTAATATCTGTACTGATTTTAGGATCGGTAAATGTGCCGGTTACGAGCACTGTAACCGGAATTGTTTCACCGGGATTAACATTGACACCTGCTTTTCCTGCTCTCGAAACCATATCGTTCAACACCGAGTTGGCTGCACCGCCAAATTCCGATCTAGGGATATCCAGATTAATTGCATATCGAATGCTGCCGTCCAACTTATTGGTTCCGGCAATTTCGGCGGGTACATTACCTAATTTCGTTTTAAATGGCTTCACTGAAACTTCTCCGTTTACAATACTGAATTCAGCTTTAACAGGTTCCATTTTCCACTTTTCAAGTTTTTTCATTTTTAATGCACCTGCCACTTTTTTAATCATCTCAAATCCCTCTATTTCAAGTTGCGAAGTACTGAGCGCGCCTCCACCATTTACTGAATTCATAATTGGATTAAAGGCTTTATCTGCTTTGCATGAAAATCTGAAATTACTAACCGAAGCAGTGCCCTGTGTATTCTCTGCAATTGGAGCCAATTGTTTGAGTGTATTAAATGTTTTGGCAGTTTGCCTGATGTCAAGATCCTTCATGTTAAATGTCATCGCCACAGCCGGACCGCTATCATCACGTGTGTCATAAGTGCCACCCATATTCATCTGTCCGCCAAGTGTTTTCATTTCAAGCCCATTCATTTCAACTTTCCCGTCACGCACCAGTAATTTTCCCTTGACATCACTTAAATCCATGTTATCGTAATGAACTTTGGCAAAAGAAGCATCCATGATAAAATTGATATTCTCAGGAACTCTGATGTATCCGTCCACATCACCGCTTGCAGCCGGCTCAGCCTCTGCAGCCGCAGTTTCATCAGTGGAAGTCATGAATGGATTCAAGTCAAAATAAATACTATTAAGAGAAAGAGTTCCTTTTATTTCTTCGTCCTTCAGTATGTAGGCGATATAATTTTGTAGGCTTCCTGTAGCTTTCAAATCGCTTTTGCCTGTTTTCATTGAGAATTCACTCAACACCATTTCTTTTGGATTAAAACTCATAGCGGCTTCACCAATACTAACTTCGTCCGGTAAATCTTTGGCAGCATATAAAAAGTTAAGCAGGCCGGCTGATCCGGAAGCCTTAAAGTCTTGATAACGCTCCTGTTCAATGGCCGATAAGCGACCTTCAAAGGCCAGATCGGCATTTACCTGGCCGGTAAGTTTCATGCCTTCTTCCAAAGGGACTACATCTTTAAGACTGGCTAAATCAACATTACCTTTGATTGTAGAGCGGATATCAGGATCTGAAACCGGTGTTTTTAAATTGAGTGTTGCATCAATTGGAAATTGTCCCAGATCAACGTGAAAACGCGATACATCAACCACAGTTTTATCAGCATCTTTACCGGGACAAGTAATCGCACATACAACCTGCATATTTTTTAGAGATCTGGGTAAACCGGGATATTGAACAGAGCCATCGGTAATGTTTAAGCGAAAATCAAATGCAGGAATTGACGTTTCATTATAAATCCCTTTTACAAAGCCATTAAACGATAGCTTACCACCGGATTTTACATCCTTAAAATCGGCAGTATAAATACCTGGCACCAGAGAAATAAAACTTTTAACTTCTGCCTTCAGCACTTCAAATGAAATATCCATGTCCACATCATTGGCAGGCATGGCCAGAAATCCCGCGAAGCGGAGTGTCAGATCATTCAAATGCAATTCGTTTTCAAGAAATGAATATTTAGAATTCTTCAGGTCTAAATCAAAAATGGCCTTGTAATCCACTTTGGATTTATTCAAATAATGCACACCATCGTACCACAAATCAAAGCGTTCTATTCCAGTTTCGGTGTCCAATTTGGTATTATCGGCTGTAAAATCGCCTGAACCTGAATGATTTAAATTAAAAAGTGTTGTTTTAAAACCCAGCGATTGGTCATCATAGCTGATCCGGGTATTGGTAATTTCGTAATACTTCAGTTTCAACTTAAACGCTGAAGATTCAGTGCTTGCTGCGCTTTCGGCTTCGCCGGATGATTTCATAATATCGTAACTGGCGGTTCCGTCTTTCAAAACAGAAATATGAATGTTCCCGTCATTGATTCTGATGCTTCGAATAGACATATCATCTGCAAACAAATCGAAAAGTCCGGCTGAGAAACCAATGGACCGGGCTGCAACAAGCGTGTCACCATCAAAGGGAGCTTTATTTACGATACTCAGATTTTTGAGTTCGACACTCAGATTAGGAAAATTGCGAATGAGACTGATGTCAATATCATCAAACCGAAAATTTGCATTTAATTGTTTATTGGCTTCCTCTTGCACTTTAGCCATAATTTTACCTTTAAATGCAATTGGAAGAACGATGGCCAAAATCAGCAGAACCAAAAAAACAATCGCGGTTATTTTAAATATTTTTTTGAGCATAAAAAGAGTTTTTTAATTAACCTGAATGGTTAGTATTTATTGTATTACTTCTTAAAAGATGGTCAGCCACAACGAGTGCAGCCATGGCTTCGACAATTGGAACAGCTCTAGGAACCACGCAGGGATCGTGCCTTCCTGAAATTTGAATAAGCTCAGCCTCACCATGAACATTTACTGTTTCCTGTTGCTTTTTAATTGAAGCTACCGGTTTAAAAGCAATCCTAAAGAAAACATCTTCACCATTGGTAATTCCTCCCTGAACACCACCACTATGATTGCTTTTTGTGCTTACCTTTCCTTCGGTATCAGATGAAAATGCGTCATTATGTTCTGATCCTTTCATAGCAGAGCCCGCAAAGCCTGAACCATATTCAAACCCTTTTACTGCATTTATGCTAAGCATGGCTTTTCCCAAATCTGCATGAAATTTATCAAAAACCGGATCACCTAGTCCGGGCGGAAGCCCTGTGATAGTAGCAGACACAACCCCACCAATGGAATCGCCTTCGGCGCGAAGCTGATCAATGAATGCAATCATTTGATCTGCGGTTTCTGCGTGTGGACAACGAACGATGTTGGCATCAATTTCTTTCTTGGAAAAGACATTTTTGATCAGGGGCATTTGAATCAGTCCTACAGAAGAAACCCAGGCAGTAATTGAAATACCAAATATTGAAAGCCATTGCTCTGTAAGTGCTCCCGCTACCACTCTGCTCAGGGTTTCTCTGGCCGAAGAACGACCACCACCGCGATAATCGCGATGACCAAATTTGGCTTGCCACGTAAAATCGGCATGTGAAGGCCTATAAACGTCCTTAAGATGATCGTAATCAGCAGGTTTGGCATTTTTGTTTTTAACCATAAACGCAATGGGTGCCCCGGTGGTTTTGCCCTCAAACATGCCTGAAAGAAACTCCACCCGATCGTCTTCCATACGCGGACTTGTAATCTGACTTTGTCCGGGTTTTCGTCGGTTTACCTGATGTTGCAATCGTTCAAAATCAGGCTCGAATCCTGCCGGAAAGCCATCGATAATTCCTCCCACGGCTTCGCCGTGCGATTCGCCAAACGTATGTAAACGCAAAAAGGTACCAATAGAACTACCGGGCATGATGCAAAAGTATGATAAAGAATGAAGTGTTTTATGGCTTTGAATGCCTAAGGATTTTTTTCGAAAAGTGATTATGAATTTTTATACATATATTTTATCGGGTATACCGTCTGTTCTTATCCAATTCATTGGGAATTCCTTTTCCGGGAAAATAGGATTTATCAATTATTTATTTCGTTAATAAATGAAAAAAATAAGAGGGTTTCCATTGAAAATTAGATATTAATTTTGAAGTCCTTAAAATGACAAATCCATTGAAACAAATTGCTTTTTTTATTTTTATCACCCTGCGGGTTTTTTCTCAACAGATTGATAGTTCCTTTGTTGCACTAGAAAAAGAGGGAAGTCTAATCAGTTACAGCATAAGAGATGAAAATGGCTATGAAATAAAAGCCTGGCAAAGCAAAACCAACATGCAACCTGCTTCTACCCAAAAAGTAATTACAGCTGCAGCGGCTCTATACTACCTTGGTAAAGATTACCGCTTTAAAACAGCGGTACTTTTAAATGGTCAGGTAGAGAATGGTGTGTATAAGGGCGATGTTGTTGTTAGAGGTTCAGGGGATCCAGAGTTTGGAAGGAGATCCGGCCAGGCCGATACCATTAAAAAAGAAATTCTAAACGCCCTTTCCCGAAGAGGGGTGAAAAGGCTAAACGGAACAATCAAAACTGATGTTTCGCTTTACCCATACAACCAGGAAGCAGTTTCACGATACTGGGTGTATGAAGACTTGGGCAATTACTACGGAGCCGGCGTGTTTGGATTAAACTGGAGAGGAAATAGTTTTACAGTAGAATTTAAAGCAAGTCGGCCTGGTGAGCTGGCAGACTATAATTATATTGACTACACTCCTTATAATTTAGCCATTAACAGCAAGGTAATCACTTGTAGCCATTTGGAAGAAGTTATTTATATGTGGGGGGCTCCGGGTAAATCAAGTCTTGACATGGATGGCTGTGTTCCAGCCGGTCAGATTAGGCGAGAGCGAGGCGCTTTACCGAATCCTCCAATTCAGTTTGCAGGCGAATTAAACAATGCGATAAATGAAAAATTTATTGGTAGTGTCATTTCTTCAGGAATCGATTTAGAAAAAAACTTCTATCTCAGTGATACCTTGATTTCTTTTTCATCGGTTCCTCTTTCCGATATGATTCGTTCCATGCTACTGAACTCCGACAATTTAATTGCCGAGGCTTTACTCAAACGAATGGCTGCTGATTTGGGCAAACCCACAAGAGCTGAAAAGGCTGTTGATCTTGTCAAAAATTACCTCGAGGCCATGAAATTTCCGGAAACGGAAAGCTTTCATCCGGTAGATGGAAGTGGTTTATCCCCTTCCAACTTAATGAGTGCCTCGTTTCAATCAGCTTTTTTACACCATTTAAAAAGTCAACCCGAGTTTGAAATTGTATTTAATTCCCTGCCGGAGGCAGGAAAAACCGGAACCTTGCGACGTTTTGAAACAATTCCAGGATTAAGAGCTAAAACGGGAAGCATTCAAGGTGTAAGAACCTATATGGGATACATTGAAATAAAGGGAAAACGATTAAGCTTCTCTGTGATGGTAAATCATTTGAGCTCCAAAGACAAGAAATTAACCGGAAATAGCGTATCGGAATTTTTGAAGTCCCTTATAAACTAAGCTCCTCGATCATTCCAATATTAAATTTTCAAGTTCTTTAAATATGGCCTTAATATTTACTTAATATTGCAGGCATATCCCCTAAAAAGCATGAAAACACTTCTTATTGTGCGTCATGCGAAATCCAGTTGGGATCATCCTGATCTGGACGACTTCAATCGTCCGCTCAACGAAAGAGGTTTGAGGAATGCTCCTGAGATGGCCCGTAGACTGGTACTTCGCAATTTGGTTCCTGACCTGATTTTGAGCAGTCCTGCTATTCGGGCAATAACTACAGCCAAATTGTTTAATCAGCAATTTGGCCGCTTTGATGAATTTCTGAAAACTGAAAATTCAATCTACGAAGCAAGCAGGCAGGATTTAATGAAACTTATTTCAAGACAAAATCCGGATATTAATTGCTTGATGTTGGTGGGGCATAACCCGGGCCTGAGCGAATTGGTTAACTGGTTGTGCGATACCGAAGAAATATTATCCACATGCGCTGTTGCGCAGATAGAAATGGATGATTTTAAATGGAATGGCTGGGAAAAAGGAAGCGGGTTCCTCAAAGAACTTGATTTCCCCAAAAAGAATACGGTATGAGTGTGAAGAAATATTTTAACAGAGACCTGAGTTGGCTTAGCTTTAATCACAGAGTTTTGCAGGAAGCACGGGATCTGAGAGTTCCGCTTTATGAGCGAATGAAATTCCTTGCAATTTTTTCATCAAATCTTGAAGAATTCTACCGAATTCGGGTGGCTGAATGGAAGCGCCTGATGGGATTGACCCGAAAAACGAAAAAAGAATTAAAAGAAGATCCACGAGAGGTAATCAAGAAAATAAATGCAACTGTAAAAAAACAACAGGATGAATTTCATAACATCTTCTGGAAGCAGATAGTCAAAGAATTAGAGGCTCGAAACATTCACATAGTGAATGAAAAAATGCTTAAGGCCGATCAGAAAAAATTTGTCATCCAGTATTTTCGTGAACATGTTAAGCCCTTAATCAAACCAGTTATGATTAATCACCCATCTGCCACACCGGCGATGGATGAACGATCCATTTATCTGGCCATTAAATTGTGCGATTATGATCGTCCGGGGCCTCGCGTTTTTGAATATGCACTCACTGAAATTCCCTCTAGAAAAATAAGTCGCTTCCTGGTTTTACCGGAAAAAAACGGACAACGCTTTGTGATGTTCCTGGGCGATGTTATTCGTTTATGCATTCAGGAACTTTTTCCTGAATATGAATTGGTAGAAGCCTATTCAATCAAACTTACACGCGATGCAGAACTTCAGCTTGAAGATGAATTTTCGGGAAGTTTGCTCAAAAAAATAAAAAGGGGACTGAGCGCCCGATCCAAAGGCGATCCAACACGATTGTTGTATGATAAATCAATGCCGGCTGATTTTATGGCGCATTTGCGCCGCATATTCAAAATAGGCAGGATGGATCTGATTCCCGGCGAGCGCTACCTGAATTTTGCCGACCTGGTGAACTTTCCAAAATTTAACGAGAAAGGTGTAAGCTACGAATCAATGCCCCAACTTAAAGTGCCCCAGCTTGAAAATGAAAGCAGCATTTTTAAGGCTTTAAGTAATCGTGATTACCTATTACATTTTCCATATCATACATATGATTATGTAATTCGCTTTTTGAACGAAGCAGCCGAAGACCCCTCTGTTCGCAGCATTAAAATAACATTGTATCGTGTAGCTGCTCATTCAAAAGTGGTTGAAGCGCTTCTGAAAGCAGTAAAAAACGGTAAATCCGTTACCGCTTTTGTCGAACTGAAGGCACGTTTTGATGAAGAATCAAACATCGAATATTCACGCGAACTGGAACAGGCCGGCGCCAAAATTCTTTACAGTTTCCCTATCCTGAAGGTACATTCAAAAATGATTTGTGTCGAGCGCAAGGAAGATGAGAAAATAAGACGGTACGTTTACCTCAGCACTGGCAATTTTCATGAGCAAACTGCTAAACTTTACAGTGATAGCTCCTTGCTAACCAAGGATAAATACATTGGTCGTGAGGTTGCAGCGGTTTTTGACATATTGGCCGATACACGAATCAAACGAGAGTTCCGACATTTAATGGTTGCTCCTGATCACATGCGCCACGATTTGTATACTTTGATTGACCAGGAAATTAAAAATTCACTCAAAGGAAAACCGGCTTCTATTTTTCTTAAACTGAATAGTCTTCAGGACAGGGCTATCATAGATAAACTTTATGAGGCCAGTCAGGAAGGGGTTCAAATAAAACTGATTATACGCGGAATTTGCTGCCTCATTCCGGGCATCAAAGATTTAAGCGAAAATATAAAAGTGATTAGTATTGTTGATCGTTTTCTCGAGCACAGCAGGGTGTTTGTATTCGAAAATGGGGGCGATCCAAAAGTTTTCCTGAGTTCGGCCGATTGGATGGAAAGAAATCTCAGTCGACGCTTCGAAGTAGGTTTTCCAATTTACAGTCCCGAACTGAAGGAAGAAATTCTGGAAATTCTTAAAATCCAATGGAAGGACAATGTTAAAGTGCGGATCATCAATAAAATCCAAAACAACACCTATCGTAAATCCGTTGCCAAACTCAAAACCAGAGCTCAAATTGATATTTATGAATATCTTGCCGATAAGGCAATTGAGGCAGAAAAAACAATTAGAAAAAACGAAACTGCATTCAAAAAAGCTGCACCGGAAAAAGTATCCTGATTGAATCGCTAAGCTGCATTAACAAGTTGAAAAGATAGCCGAAATCCTTGTTTATCAAAGCATAAGACTACATTGCCTGTACCTTGATCAAGGGTCCACAAAAGGCAAGTGCCTTTTCAATGATATGGAATTTGACATGCTAATAACTTCATTGAATAAAACGTTTGCTTGTTTTAGCCTTCAAAAAGTCTTGCGTAAATTTGAATTCTATATTTAATGGTGTATGAGCGTTGCCAGCATTGATCTGGAAAAAGAAAAGAAAGAAATCCTTAAAAGGTACAGTGCTATTTTAAGGGCACTTGGTGATAAAGCGGACAAGGCAGAGCGGGCCCTGATTCGTAAGGCCTTTGATCTGGCCCTGGATGCGCATAAGGATATGCGTCGTAAATCGGGCGAGCCTTACATTTATCATCCGATTGCAGTAGCTCAGATTGTTGTCAGCGAAATGGGCCTTGGTGCAACAGCCGTTATTTGTGCATTGCTGCACGATACCGTTGAAGACACCGATGTTACCCTGGAGGACATAAAAAGCATGTTCGGGGAAACCGAGGCCAGAATTATTGATGGGCTCACCAAAATTGAAAATGTATTCGACCAAAGCTCTTCCATCCAGGCCGAAAATTTCCGCAAAGTATTACTTACCTTAAGTGATGACATCCGGGTCATTCTTATAAAACTGGCCGACCGACTGCATAACATGCGGACGCTTGACAGTATGAAAAGAGACAAGCAACTGAAAATAGCTTCAGAAACTTTGTTCTTATATGCGCCCTTGGCACATCGACTTGGCCTTTACAGCATAAAAACTGAAATGGAAGACCTGGGTTTGATGTACACCGAACCCGATGTTTACGAGGAAATTATCACCAAATTAAAAAACACCGAAGAAGTTAGAAGAAGATTCATATCCCGGTTCATTCATCCCATCAGAATTAGTTTAAACGAACAGGGCTTTAAATTTGACATCAAGGGAAGGTCAAAATCAATTTATTCCATTTACAATAAAATTAAAGTCAAGGGCATTCCCTTCGAGGAGATCTTTGACATATTTGCTATACGCATCATTATTGACTCGCCGGTAGAGAGCGAAAAAGCCGATTGCTGGAGAGCATACTCCATTATCACCGACATTTATCAACCCAGTCCCGACAGATTGCGCGATTGGATTTCAACTCCTCGCGCAAACGGCTACGAATCCTTGCACACAACCGTTATGAGCCCTACGGGTAAATGGGTTGAAGTTCAGATTCGTTCACAACGCATGGACGAAATTGCAGAAAAAGGTCTTGCTGCGCACTGGCGATACAAAGAACACGATGAAGCCGAAAACGCCATAGATGAATGGTTGCAGAAAATCAGGGAAATGCTTGAGCATACAGATTCAACGGCTCTTGAATTTATTAATGATTTTAAGCTAAACCTCTTTTCAGAGGAGATTTTTGTATTCACTCCTAAAGGCGAACTCAAAACACTTGCATCAGGCGCTTCGGCCCTTGATTTTGCTTTCGATATCCACTCAGAAGTTGGGATGTCATGCATCGGAGCAAAAGTGAATAATAAATTGGTTCCTCTCAGTTATAAACTGAAAAGCGGCGATCAGATCGAAATCCTGAGCTCCAGCAAACAAAAACCGAAGGAAGATTGGCTGAACTTTGTTGTTACTGCCAAAGCCCGCTCAAAAATCAAATCTTCCTTGAAGGAAGAAAAACGTCAGATTGCTGAATTAGGCAAGGAGATTCTTGAAAAGAAGCTGAAGTCGAGCAAAATGGTGATGGATCAAACAGCCGTCAATAACCTGATTAAGCATTTTAAGCTTCCTAGTGCTCTGGATTTGTTCTACTCAATTGGAGAAGGCATTATTAAGCCGGAAAACATTCAAAAATACGCTCGAACCGAGCAGGATAGCTGGTATAAACTGCTTCGCAACCGCTTTAAACGATCAGGCAGCGAGCAAAAAGATGACAAACCGGTAACTCTCGAAAACATTGTTCAGGAAGTAAGAGGCAAATCAGATATGCTCGTGATTGGCGAGGATATGGATAAAATCGATTACAAATTAGCTACCTGTTGCAACCCCATTCCGGGTGATGAAGTTTTCGGCTTTGTTACCATAAACGAAGGAATCAAAATACATAAAACCAATTGCCCGAATGCCATCAGCCTGATGTCTAATTATGCCTACCGCATCGTGAAAGCACGCTGGATGAATCAGCAACAATTGGCATTTATGGCCGGAATCAGGGTGGACGGTATTGATGATGTTGGAATCGTGAACAACATTACCCGCATTATTTCCAATGAACTGAACGTAAATATGCGCTCCATCAGTTTCGACAGTCACGACGGAGTTTTTGAAGGGAACATCATGGTTTTTGTCCACGACACCAATCACCTCACCGAATTGATGAAAAAAATACGCGAGGTAAAAGGGGTTACAGCCGTAACCAGAGTGGATTCGAAATAAATTCAAAATATTTCGTTCGTATAACACAGATTACATACCCTTTTTGGATACTTTTGACCTTGCTATTTTTGTAATGTCAGAACAGGAGACAAAAGTTACGGTTAAACAAATATTTTCAGATTATCTGGAACAAAACGGGCACAGAAAAACTCCTGAACGATTCGCTATACTTGATGAAATTTACTCCCATCAAGGCCATTTCGATATTGAATCGCTTTACATTTACATGAAAAACAAAAAATACAGGGTAAGCCGGGCTACTTTGTATAACACCATTGAGTTGCTGCAAACCTGCAATCTGGTAACACGCCATCAATTCGGAAAGCACCAGGCGCAATTCGAAAAATCATACAAATACAAGCAACACGATCACCTCATATGTTCTGACTGCGAAAAGGTATTTGAATTTTGCGATCCCCGAATCCAACAAATTCAAAAAATGACAGGTGAATTGTTGAATTTCAAAATTAGCAGTCACAGCCTTACCTTTTATGGTGCCTGCGCTAAACTGGCGACAACCGGCGAATGTGAAAATAAGACAGAAGCCTGATGTCGTTCGAGTTTTCTATAGATGAAGAAGCCGGATTTCCGGTGGTTTGCCCCGAGGGCAGCCTGATTGAAAAACATCAGGCAGAAGAACTCCTCGATGAAATCAATGAAATGCTTTTCGAAGGTTCAAACAGAATCATCATTGATCTGAGCAAACTTAATTATCTGAATTCAAGCGGACTTGGTGTTATTCTTTCAATTCTTACAAGAACTCGTAAAGCGGGCGGTGAAGTGGTGATTAGTGGTGTGAATGATCGTTTAAATAATTTAATTGTAATTACTAAACTGGATGCTGTGTTTCAATTCAGTAAAAATCGCAGCGAAGCTGCTGAAAGACTGAAGTTAACAGAACATCCCAATCAAAAACAATGAAACTGGATATTTTACTTGGACTCCAATGGGGCGACGAAGGAAAGGGCAAAATTGTTGATGTTCTAACTCCCGAATACAATGTGATTGCACGTTTTCAAGGTGGCCCAAATGCAGGTCATTCGCTGGAATTTAACGGCATAAAACATGTTTTGCATACCATTCCTTCCGGTATTTTTCACGAAGACACCCTCAATATTGTTGGAAACGGAGTGGTAATTGATCCGGTTATTTTTAAAAAAGAAATTGATGCTTTGAGTAATTTGGGTGTAGACGCTACCAAAAACCTGAAAATCTCGAAAAAAGCGCATCTGATCCTACCCACCCACCGACTACTTGATGCGGCATCTGAAGCTGCGAAAGGACTTTCAAAAATAGGCTCCACACTTAAAGGAATTGGACCAACCTACATGGATAAAACCGGTAGAAATGGCTTACGCACGGGCGACATTTCCTTGCCCGACTTTATGGAAAAATATCTCTTTTTGAGCGGGAAACATCAGGAAATGCTTGGGCATTTTAATTTCGAATATGATTTAAAGGCGCTGGAACCTGCTTTTTTTGAAAGTATCGAGTTCCTCAAGAAGTTTACGTTCATCGACAGCGAATACGAAGTCAATGAAGCATTGCTAAATAAAAAGAAAGTTTTAGCCGAAGGCGCCCAGGGTTCCTTATTGGACATTGATTTTGGCTCCTACCCTTTTGTAACTTCATCAAACACAATCAGCGCCGGTGCTTGCACAGGATTGGGCGTGGCTCCCGGTAAAATTGGCGAAGTATATGGCATTTTCAAAGCGTATTGCACCCGCGTTGGCAGCGGCCCCTTCCCTACCGAACTTGAAAATGAAATTGGTGAAGAAATCAGAAAAACAGGTCGTGAATATGGCGCTACCACAGGGCGTCCCAGACGATGTGGTTGGCTCGATATTCCTGCTTTGCGTTATTCAATCATGATTAACGGCGTTACTCAGCTTATTATGACCAAAGCAGATGTACTTTCAGGCTTTGGAGTAATTCCGGTTTGTATTGCCTATGATACGCCCGAAGGCCAAACCGGCCGTTTTCCGTTTGAGTACCGTCCAGATACAATGAAGCCGGTTTACACCACCCTTCCGGGTTGGAAGGAAGACCTCAGCAACATTCGCAAAGAAGACGAGTTCCCCGATAGCCTGAAGAATTACATACGTTTTATTGAAGATCAGCTTGGCGTTCCGGTAAGTATTGTTTCTGTTGGGCCCGACCGGGATCAAACCATCCGACGATAGTCGGGGAAACTATAGCTTTTGAATCCAGCCAAAAGGATCAGGCGTACGCCCCTTCTTAACATCAGTAAGGAACTTAAAGGCACGGTTACCAAATGAATCGTGACCGGGCTCCGGAACTTCATAATCAGTACCGTCATGTCCAATCACAGATATGTGAGCAATATTGGCGGCCGTACCTGTGCCAAATGCCTCCTGAAGTTTTCCTTCCTTAAAGGCACTGATAATCTCACTTACCGACACATCACGTTCCTGAACAAGCATTCCCCAATGCCGGGCAAGTTCAATCACTGAATCCCGCGTAATTCCTGCAAGCTTAGATGGACTTAAAGAAGGTGTAATAAGCACGCCATCAATAACAAACATCAAATTCATCGTCCCCGATTCCTCTACTTTTGTATTGGTAGCCGCATCCGTCCAAATAACCTGGTTGTACCCCCGCTGCTGTGCCAACTGCGTTGGATACAAAGCACCTGCATAATTTCCTGCCGCCTTGGCAAAACCGGTCCCCGAGCGACTTGCACGTGAATATGTTTTCTCAATAACCACTCTTAATTTATCAGTGTAATAAGCCCCGGTAGGTGATGTTAAAATGATGAACTTGTATGAAACCGATGGCTTCACACCAATGACCGGATCGGTTGCGAAAAACACCGGACGAACATATAGCGAATTGCCATCACCGGTAGGTACCCAATCAGAATCCACCCGAATCAGTTCCTTCAAACCATCCATAAAAATTTCCTCAGGAATTGTCGGCATGGCAATGCGAATGGCCGATTGCTGCATTCGCTTGTAATTTTCCTCTGCCCTAAAAAACAACAATTCATCCTTATCGCTCCGGTAAACTTTCATTCCTTCGAAAATGGCCTGTCCGTAATGAAATACCGCTGCCGCGGGACTAATACTTATGTTTTCATAAGGAACAACCCCAATATTTACCCACTTTTCGCCATCAAAATCGGCAACATACATGTGGTCTGAAAAAATCTTTCCAAAAGGAAGTTGATTAAAATCAACCTCATTGATTCTAGATTGCTGAACGCGGGTAATTGGAATTTTCATGCGAATAAAATAAGGGTGCAAAATAGATAAACTGATTGAATGCCCGGACTTACAAATATCTATTGATGGGCATTTGTTTCATTTTAATTGAAATTTAAGATCTTTCTTTAGCTTTATACCTTCAGATCCCTCTTAACTACAATTGTAAACTTAACAGAACAGGCAATAAAAGATGTTATCTATCACTTTTCGAACTTTACTGGTTTCAGCCTGCTTAGGTGCGCTTTCCTTATTGTTTTCCTGCCAGGAGTTTCGGCCTGATGCATCTGCCCTTGTTGAAATAAATGGACAAAATATTCACCTCAACAAATGGGAGGAAGCAGAAGTAACCCGTTCCGGTAATCTTTACCTTGTATCTGTAAAATTGAGAAGCAACGATAACAAATGGCTTTTTGGCGGTTTAGGCACGATAAAAGCCGATGTTGAACTGCCCTACACATTTGATCTTCATAGCAAAGAAAGTATCTGGGCGCTCATGCTTATTTATTATCCCAATCCAAAATCAGAAATTATTAGAGTTACCTATGGAATAAGTGACACAACCACCGGCAGCATAACTCTTGAACAACTGAATCCCGCCGAAGGCGGATACCTGCTTGGGAGCTTAAATTACAGTGCGGCAAGCAAAACCGACTATTCAAATGGTGAAACCACTTATGATAATACCTTGAAAGCCAAATTCTATTTCGGACTGAAATAATTTTATACAGATTTCGGTTCTCGCAAAAGCCGAATATTGGGATTTTGGAAATCAATCGCTTTATACATTACGAATGTTACCCAAAAGTCGAATCGACCTACCTTCCACCTTAACCCAATTTTTGACTATCCGATATTAGCAGTTGCATCTTTTTTATACAAAATCTAATATTCTTTCAATAATACCTCGGTCGGAATCCCTAAAGTCTCATGAAGCTTTCTTATCATATCCAAAGTCAGCTTCCTTTTCCTGTTTAAAATCTCACTCACTCTGCTTTTTAAGCCTATCGCCTGAGCCAAATCCTTTTGCTTATATCCAAGCTGTTCCATTCTGAATTTAATGGCATCAATTGGATCTGGCAAATCAATTGGATCCTTCTCCTTTTCATACTTTTCTATCAACAAGGACAATAGTTCCAACTCATCTGCTGTTTTTGAACCATTCTTTGAATCAAAAATTTCTTCAAGTCGGTTTAAAGCAACCTGATATTCTTTTTCTGTTTTAATTACTTTCAGTTCCATTGCTTCAAATTGTTAATGCGTTTATTCTATCATATTCTGCGTGAGTTCCTATAAATCTAATCCAGACTATGCCAAAACCATAATTTATTTTCACAATCAATCTATAGCTATTCCCTTTGATGTTAAAAACAACTCGATTATCAGCAAGGAAACTCACAGATGGATAGTCAACTTTGATCTGCTGTGGCGTTTTCCAAGTTGCTTCTTCCGCTTCTTTGTGCCAAGCTTTAAGTCTCTCTTCACAATCATTGTTTTTAAGCCAAAACTCTCTTAATGTTTTCTTTGAAATAACTCTCACTTTGCAAAGATAACAAAGTTCCCAATTTGGGAACATGGATTCATAAGAAATTTCTATTGCAGACTTCTTAGCTAACCAAAATTCTGATTCATAAAACGAGAAAACTCTATGTAGCAAGCGAAGTAAAGGCATTACTGCTATCTCCGTTGAATTCTCAGCATTTTATGGAAGAATCCGATTTCTTTCAGCAATGCTTATCGGCTCCGGTATTTTTAATGACTCTTTTCATTTCACAGGTAAATAGGCTCCTGCCTGCACCAACTGACACTATTGACTAAACACGTACTTTTGCGCCGTTGAAACACCTTATTTACATAATATTCATTTTGCTTCCCTTTAGCATCCTCGGGCAAAGCCCGAAGAAAATAAATGTAAGGAGCGCAAATTCACTTGAGTTTGATGAACGAACAGATGCGCAACGTTTGGTAGGGAATGTTGTTTTTGAACACGAAGGAACATTGCTTTACTGCGATAGTGCCTACTTGTTTCCTGATAATAAAATGGATGCCTATTCAAACGTTCGTATTGAAAGTGATTCAGTGCTTGCAACGGGCCGTGAACTAAGCTACGATGGCAATACAAAATTAGGAGTTCTCAGGGGAAATGTGGTTATGACAGACCCCAACTCAAGGCTCGAAACCGATGTTCTGTATTACGACATGGCCAATAAAACCGCCTCTTACAATACCGGCGGTGTAATTACCAGTGAGCAAAATAAATTAACAAGCACCTTTGGTCAGTATTTATCTGCCGAAAGGAAATTCCATTTTCGAAAAAAAGTGGTTTTGAAAAATGAGAAATACACCACCGAATCAGACACACTTCATTATTCAACATCTACTGAAATTGCATATTTCTTTGGGCCTACCACAATAACATCCGAAAAAAATAAAATATTTTGTGAGTTCGGATTCTACAACACAAAAACCGATTATTCCGAATTTATCAAGCGGGCACGCCTCGAAAGTCGCGGACAAATTATTAAAGCCGACACCCTGCGGTACGACAGAAATTCAGGAAAAGGGAAGGCACGTAAAAATGTTAGCATCGCTGATAGTGTCGAAAAAGTAATCCTTTTAGGGCAGATTGCCGATTATGATGAAAAAACGGGCGAAATGCTGGTCATTGGAAAAGCCGAAATGCAAAAACAGTTTGGAAAAGACACCTTGTTTTTGCATGCCGACACCCTGCTTTCGATTCTCGATACCCTTGAGGACAAACGCACCATGTTTGCGTACCATCATGCCCAGTTTTACAAATCAGATTTCCAGGGTCGCTGCGACTCGCTCATCTTTTCAGAAGCAGATAGTTTGATGCGATTGTATCGCAGTCCGGTCATCTGGAACGAAGAAAATCAACTCACTGCAGATACGATTTTTATTCAACTGGCGAATGATGAACTGGATAAAATGCACCTTTTGCGGGCAGGATTTATTGCATCGCAAATTGACAGTCTGCACTTTGATCAGATCAGGGGCCGGAACATCACCGGCTATTTTCTTGACAACGAACTCAACCGTGTTTGGGTTGAAGGCAATGGTGAGTCTATTTATTTTGCTGAAGACAGCGATGAGAAATACATTGGAATCAACAAGGCGGTCTGCAGCGATATGATGATTTATCTTGACAGTGGCAGTATTTCATCTATCTCATTTTATGTAGAGCCCGAAGCCAAATTGCACACCTTATTCGAACTATCAGAGGAAGAAAAAAAACTTAGGGGTCTGCGCTGGCTGGGCGACATCAGACCGCTTTCGAGAGCTGATATTTTTGAATGGAAAACCATTCAGGTGAGCCCGGCCGATAACCGTCGCAGAAAGAAAATCTAAGTGTCTTGTTCTCACATTTTCCGCCGGCGGCGGGATGAAAACCTGTACATTTAACCCTCCAAAATCAAAAATACATCATGAATAAAATCAAATTCAGATTTCTAATGCTTGCCACTATCAGCTTTCTGATTGTAAATCAGCTGAATGCGCAAAAAACTAAACCTGAAATCTTACAAGAAGGAAAAACACTCAATGAACCCTTTAATTATGTAGCCGAGGAATTTGCCGACATTATGGTACTTAGATACCAGGTGCCCGGCTTTAGCGAACTTAGCACAGAACAAAAGGAACTTGCCTACTACCTTTACGAGGCGGCACTATCGGGTCGCGATATCATTTGGGATCAAAAATACCGGCACAACCTGAAAATAAGAAAAACCCTTGAAGCCATCTGGAAAAACCACAAAGGCGATAAATCAGGAAACGACTGGAAGGAATTCGAAATTTATACCAAAAGAGTTTGGTTTTCCAACGGTATCCACCATCATTATGCAAGCGATAAAATAAAGCCGGGTTTTAGTGCAAACGCTTTCGCGGGATGGATAAAAGCAGTTCCTGCTGAAGCACTACCACTTTCAAAGGGCGAAAGCCCTGAGCAATTAATTGCCTTCCTGAATCCAATTCTATTCAATCCCGATGTGGATGCCAAAACAGTGAATCTTGAAGCCGGAATTGATAATATAAAAGGCTCGGCAAACAATTTCTACGAAGGTGTGAGTCAAAAAGAAGTAGAAGATTATTACAGCTCGCTGCTCAACAGCGACAATGAAACTCCTGTATCGCATGGCTTAAATTCAAAATTGATGAAGGTGAATGGTGAAATCGTTGAAGTTCCCTGGAAAGTACGAGGCATGTATGGAGAAGCGATTTCCAAAATTGTTTATTGGTTGCAAAAAGCATCCGGCGTAGCCGAAAATGCCGAGCAGAAAAAAGCAATTGATTTACTGGTTGAATTTTACAAAACTGGCGACTTAAAAAAATTCGATGAATACAATGTTGCCTGGGTGGCAGACGTCAATTCAACCATTGATGTAGTTAACGGGTTTATTGAAGTGTATCAGGACGCCCTCGGAAAAAAGGGAAGTTTTGAATCGGTGGTTTCTATTAAGGATTTTGAAGCCACAAAAAAAATTGAGACAATTGCCTCCAATGCACAGTGGTTCGAAGACAATGCTCCCCTACTCCCCGAACATAAAAAAGAAACGGTAAAAGGTATTATTGGAAAATCAATCAATGTAATTGTTGAAAGTGGCGACGCTGCTCCTTCAACACCTATCGGAATCAATTTGCCCAACAGCAACTGGATTCGTCAGCAACATGGCTCCAAATCTGTAGCGCTTGGTAACATTGTAAGCGCATATAATATTTCCTCCGGAAAGAGTCCGGTTACCGATGAATTTGCCCTAAATGATGAAATAAAAAATAGAATTCGTCAGTATGGAAACCTAAGTTCCGAATTGCATACAGATATGCACGAAGTGATTGGTCATGCTTCGGGCAAACTTGAACCGGGCGTTGCAACGCCGGATGTAACCTTGAAAAATTATCAAAATGCCCTTGAAGAAGCACGGGCCGACCTGGTGGCGTTGTATTACATAACTGATAACAAATTGATAGAAATAGGTGTCATGCCTTCTTTAGAAGTTGGTTATGCCGAATACGATTCTTATTTAATGAATGGTTTAATGTTGCAGTTAAATCGGGTTGAACTGGGTAAAAGCATTGAAGAAGCGCACATGCGCAACAGGCAGCTTATTTCAAAATGGGTACTCGAAAAAGGGAAAGCCGAAAAAATTGCTGAGCTCATCAAAAAAGATGGCAAAACATATGTCCGTATTAACGATTACAAAAAGCTACGAATCTTGTTTGGTGAACTATTAAAAGAAATTCAACGAATTAAATCGCAAGGCGATTTTGCTGCCGGTCAGGCACTTGTAGAAAACTACGGAGTAAAAGTAGATCAGGAGCTTCACAAAGAAGTAAAAGAGCGCTTCTCCAAACTTGGGGTTGCACCCTACAAAGGGTTTATTCAACCAAAACTTAGTCCGGTTATTGAAAACGGAGTGTTTGTTGATGTTAAGCTGGAATACCCCAATTCTTTTGTAAATCAAATGCTTGAATACGGCGAACGTTATTCATTTCTTCCTAACGAAAACTAAAGTAATTTTCAATAAAAAAGCCCCGTTTTAACGGGGCTTTTTTATTGAAGTCAATTTATTCTTCACTTAAAAACGGGTACCGGTAATCGGTTGGTGGAACAAAAGTTTCTTTGATTGTTCGCGGCGAAACCCACCTCAACAGGTTAATCATTGATCCTGCTTTATCGTTTGTACCTGAGCCACGGGCGCCTCCAAAAGGCTGTTGCCCAACTACCGCTCCTGTTGGTTTATCGTTGATGTAAAAATTACCCGCTGCGTTTCTTAAGCGGTATGTTGCTTCCTCAATGGCATATCTATCGCCTGAAATAACCGAACCTGTTAGTGCATAATTGGATGTGGTATCCACCAGATCGATTACATCGCTGAATGAATCGTCGGGGTAAACGTAAATGGTAATAATGGGCCCGAAAAGTTCCTCGCACATGGTCACATATTTAGGATCTTTCACAAGAATCACCGTTGGTTCAATAAAATAACCTTCGGTTTTGTCGTAACCACCGCCGGCAATCACCTCCGCTTCCGGATCTTTTTTAGCATTATCAATGTATTTGGCTAATTTATCGAATGACTTTTCATCAATTACGGCATTGATAAAATTACTGAAATCATCTACCGGACCTATTTTGAAACTGGCGATGTCTCTTAGAAGTTGCTCTTTTACTTCCGGCCAAATACGGGAAGGGATATAACATCTGGATGCTGCCGAACACTTTTGCCCTTGAAATTCAAACGCGCCACGAGCGATGGCAGTTGCCACAACTGCAGGATCGGCGCTTGGATGTGCCAGAATAAAATCTTTACCGCCGGTTTCACCAACAATACGCGGGTATGTTTTGTATTTGTGAATATTGTTCCCGATGGTTTGCCAAATGTTTTGAAAAACACCCGTTGAGCCTGTAAAATGAATGCCTGCGAAATCAGGATGATTAAAAATGACATCGCCGGCCACAGGTCCGCTCACAAAAACAAGATTAATCACACCATCAGGCACGCCTGCTTCGCGAAAAATTTTCATGAGTACATGAGCCGAATAAACCTGAGTATCTGCTGGTTTCCAAACCACCACATTGCCCATCATGGCAGCAGAGCTGGGAAGATTTCCCGCGATAGCGGTGAAGTTAAAGGGTGTTAATGCAAATACAAAACCTTCAAGTGGGCGCTGTTCCAGTCTGTTCCAAACACCCGGTGAGGATTCCGGTTGCTGCGCATAAATCTGCGTCATGTACTGCACATTGAAACGTAAAAAATCAATTATTTCGCAGGCAGAATCAATTTCGGCTTGATAAACATTTTTACTCTGGCCCAACATGGTGGCTGCATTGAGTTCATTTCTGTATGGTCCGGCAATTAAATCAGCAGCTTTTAAAAAAATAGCGGCTCGCTGTTCCCAGGCCATTGCTTCCCAGGATGCTTTGGCCTCCAGTGCTGCTGCAATGGCTTGCTTTACATGTTCAGCGTTCCCACGAGAAAACTTACCTAAAATGTGCTTCAATTTATGCGGTTGACGGATGGTGATTTTCTCTTCCGTAAATACATCGCGTCCATTGATTACCATTGGGATATCGCGCTTTTCTTTTTGCATCTCAGCAAGTTTGTCCTTTAGCGAAGCACGCTCGGCCGAGCCGGGAGCATATGCCTTTACGGGTTCGTTAACCGCCCGTGGAATATGAAAAAATCCTTTCATCATTGGGAAATAGTTTATGGCAAAGGTAGCCAATCCATTTTTTTATCAAGCCTACTTTAGTGCTTGAAAAAGGCATTTTTTTGTCATACATTAGCGGCTCCGCTCAGGTGACTCTTTATGGTTCAGGAAATAATTCTTTTTTTTGAGAAACAAGCTTTTGGAGTTTGCACTTGGCTTGGCGATAAGCTGAGAATGAAATCTTCCCAGATCCGACTCTTCTTCATCTATGCTTCGTTTCTCACACTCGGATCTCCTTTAATTGTTTACCTGCACATGGCGTTTGTGCTAAGAATCAAAGAATACATTCAGAGTAGCAGAACTCGCGTGTGGGACCTTTAAAAGCTCTATATGTTTTAAGGCATCCCGATTTCCGGCAAGTCCGGCTGGCTGCTCTCCTTGTGTTGCTGGTTATTTCAACCGGTACGGTTGGATATATGTTTATTGAAGCGTATCCATTAACCGATGCTTTTTACATGACCATGATTACCATTGGCACAGTTGGTTTCATGGAAGTGCATCCCCTCAGCGATACCAGACGATTGTTCACTTCAGCACTAATCCTTCTCAGTTTTGGTACATTTGCATATGGACTTTCGGCAATTACCTCTGCCATTGTTGAAGGTTAGCTGGCATCATTTTTTTCAGGTTATAATGTGAAAACAGAAATCTCCCATTTAGAAAATCATGTTATTGTTTGCGGCTACGGCCGGAATGGCTCACAAGCATGTAAACAACTATACGACAGACGCATTCCATTTGTGGTAATTGAAAAAGATGATTCTATTTTCAGTAAACTTCAACAGGATGAAAATATTTTGTATATCCACGGCGATGCCACAGATGATAGAGTACTTGAAAAAGCAAGGATTTTTAATGCGAAAGCGCTGATTTCGACTCTGGATCAGGATACAAATAATTTGTTTGTGGTTTTGTCGGCAAGAAACCTCAATAAAAATCTGCATATTATTTCAAGGGCTTCTGAAGAAGGTAGCGATAAGAAATTGTATATAGCAGGAGCCGACAATGCGATTATACCCGATAAAATTGGAGGCGCACACATGGCAGCACTGGTAAGCCGGCCGGATGTACTTGAATTTCTTGACGTTTTATCATCCAAATCAGCAGGCGACGAAGCTCACCTCGAAGAAATTATTCATTTCAATTTAAAACCCGAGTTTGAAAGAAAAACCATTCTTGAAATAGGAATTCATGAAAAAACGGGAGTTACAATTATTGGCATCCGCCGCGAAAGCGGCGATTTTGTTCTAAACCCTGAAGCCAATACCATTCTCGATAATTCTATGAAGCTGTTTGTGTTAGGAACCGATAACCAAATAGCCCTGCTTAAGAAAACAATCTGTGATTCATGAAAAAACTACTTGTAACAGGGAGCAACGGACTACTGGGCCAAAAAATAATTTACAGAGCCCTTGAATTGAATGTGTTTGAAATTCATGCATCGGCCAGAGGCCAAAATAGACTTATCGGCCAAAAAGGCTACGCGTATCATGGTCTTGATATTGGGGACCCTGAAAATGTGAATGAAGTTTTTGAGCTGGTAAAACCGGATATTGTTATTCACACAGCCGCGATGACCAATGTAGATGCCTGCGAAACAGACCGAGATGCCTGTTTACGTAACAATGTACATGCGGTTGAATATATCATTAATGCATGCAACAAACATGGCGCGCATTTAATTCATGTGTCCACTGATTTTGTTTTTGATGGGCTCGAGGGACCTTACGATGAAACCGCAAAACCCAATCCTGTCTCTTATTATGGCTGGTCAAAAGCTGAAGCCGAACGCATTGTTATTGAAAAATCAAACAGTTGGGCGATCCTTCGCACCATGCTTGTTTATGGTGTGGTTGATCATGCAAGCAGATCGAATATTGTTCTTTGGGCCAAAGGAGCACTTGCAAAAGGTGATCAAATGAATGTTGTGGACGATCAATTCAGGATGCCTACACTTGCCGAAGATCTTGCCGAAGGTTGTTTACTGGCCGCCATCAAACATGCCAGTGGCATTTTCAATATTTCCGGAAAGGACTTTATGAGTATCATAGAATTGGTTAAGCGTGTGGCTGCTTTTTACGGTTTCAGCGATAATTGCATAAATCCCGTAAGCTCATCCACCCTGAATCAGCCTGCCAAACGTCCACCGAAAACAGGCTTTGTCCTTACAAAAGCAATGAACGAGCTGGGGTATGAACCTCACTCGTTTGAGAAAGGCCTTGCCATTGTGGAAGAGCAACTTAAAAAATTCAGTGTGGCCTGAAGCCTGTTGCGCAATTGATTGCATTTTGGTGCATTTTGGTATTTCACCAGAAATTGTACTTTTAGCCGAGTCAAACGAAGCTTATGTCACAAAATGAAGCCTGGGGTTCCAGGGTAGGATTGATTCTGGCCATGGCCGGAAACGCAGTTGGATTAGGTAATTTTTTACGCTTTCCGGTTCAGGCAATCAATAATGGTGGAGGTGCCTTTATCATCCCATACATTGTCTGCTTTTTACTCATGGGTATTCCTCTCCTCTGGATCGAATGGAGCACCGGCCGCTTCGGAGGTAAACAGGGGCATCACAGCACTCCTTTCATTTTAAATTCTATTGACCCCAAAAGAAGGTTCTGGAAATACTTTGGTGTTTTCGGAATCTTTACCAACATTGCCGTTGCCGCTTATTACTGCTTTATCGAAAGTTGGACTATGTCCTATGTCATGCATTCACTCGCAGGCACCTTTAGAAATATGAATCAAATTGAGGTGGCTCAGTTCTTCAAGAAATATGTGGATGTGATGAAATCGACCACTGGAATACCTTATGAAGCGGTTCTTTTCTTTGTTATTTGCATCGTCCTGAACACATTTATTCTTTCAAAAGGGATCAAAGGGGTTGAAAAAGCTGCCAAAATAGGAATGCCATTGCTAATATTATTTGGTGTTGTGCTAGCTATTCGCGGTCTTACCCTGGGCGATTCGGGTGCAAGTGCTGAAATCCCGCATGCAAGCGCCATTGACGGGTTAAATTTTTTGTGGACCCCTCAGTATGAATCCCTTTTGGATTTTAAAGTATGGCTTGCAGCTGCAGGTCAAATCTTTTTTACGCTATCGCTCGGAATGGGATCCATTCAATGTTATGCATCCTATGTAAAATCAAAGGATGATATTGCTTTAAACGCAGCTTCAGCTGGCTTTATGAATGAATTTGTCGAGGTAGTTTTAGGCAGTTCAATTGTTATTCCCATTGCAGCGGGATATTTGGGAATTGACTGGGTGATTGAAAATGCAGGTTTTGGCATGGCCTTTCAAACAATGCCTTACTTGTTCAATAATTGGGGGCCTGTTTTAGCCGCTATCGCGGGATGTATGTGGTTCGGACTCTTGTTTTTTGCCGGAATTACATCATCACTTGCCATGGGTACCCCATGGATGGGATTCATGCGCGATGAATTCGGTTGGTCGCAAAAAAAAGGAGCCTGGTCCTTTGGCGCCATCGTTTTAGTGCTTGGACTACCAACCGTACTTTTCTATAATCAGGGTGTTTTTGATGAATATGATTATTGGGCAGGAACCGTTTCTCTTGTCGTATTCGCATTGGCCGAATCAATTTTGTTTGCCTGGATTTTTGGAATGGATCGTGGATGGACTGAAATAAATCAGGGTGGAGATATTCAAGTGCCAAGCGTGTATAAATTCATCATCAAATACATTACTCCGGTAATGCTGCTCGTTGTTTTTCTGGGTGCACTCTTCACCCCGGCCGGCAATGATTGGGCCTTGGCTTTCAGCAATTTATTTGCAGGCGAAGGTTGGTCGTTGGACAATTCTTCGCTGGTGAAGACAATAACACATGCGGGGATTTATGAGAAAATAGCTACCAGCACTAATGCCATGGAAATTGAAATGCTTAACGAAAAAATCTTTTTCTCGAATCTGGCGAGAATGATTTTGCTTGGCTTATTCTTATTCATCAGTGCCATGGTGTATGTTGCTTATCAAAAACGAGTTAGAACCAAAAACATATAAACATGAACACCTCAGCACTTATTCTTATGATTTGCACCATGGCTGTGGTGATTTCTACCACAGCTGCTTTGTTTATTAAGGTATTAAAAACGCCACCACGAGCAGAACCTGATTCGTTCGACGACAACGATAAGGAAGGCCGCTGATTTAAACGTTTATAAACGTTTAACAAACAGGTGTTTTAATTGGAGAGATATTTCTTTGCTAAAAAAGCAATGGAAGAACTTTTCAATTATTCAGCCTCCGAACGAAAGGGAATTGTATTTCTTATGTGCTTGATTGTAACCATCAATCTTGGCGACTTTCTATACCATAGGTTTTTCCCGCAACCAGCGATGCCACCGGCCAATGAACTTCAATTTTTGTCAGCACTGGACATCCCGGAAAATGAAACCTATGCTCCAAAAAATAAAAAATACTTGCTTCCCGAACGGGCGTTCAATCCCAATGAATACAAGGCAAGTGACTGGCAAAAATTGGGCTTTAGCTTAAAACAGTCTGAAGCCATTGTAAAAACCAGGCTCAGGAGAGCATTCACCAGCAAGGCAGATGTCAAAAAGATTTTTTGTATGCCTCCTGATTACTTCGATTTATTAAAAGATTCTTTAATACTTCCTTTGAACAGTAAGCAACAGAATGAGCCAACCAAAACCAAAGAAATCATAAGCAAGCCTGAATGGAAAGGCCCTCTGGATTTAAATTCTGCTGATTCACTGGAAATACTAAAACTACCTGGAATCGGGCCCTACTGGACAAAAAGAATTCTTCGCAGTCGAAATCAATGGGGCGGCTTTTGTTGTATCAATCAAATCGCTTCCTTGAAAGGGTTTCCAGATAGTATTTTTGTACAAATCGAACACTTAATTGTGCTGGATCACTTAAAAATCAAAAAACTAAACATCAATACGATTTCTTTGGAAGAATTTTCAAAACATCCCGCAGGATGGTATGGGGTTGCCAAATCCGTTGTAAATTACCGCAATCAACACGGCGACTTTCATTCGGTCGGGGATTTCAATAAAATTTACTCACTGAAGCCCGATAAAATCGAAATTCTCCGGCATTATGTGAAGTTCAATGACAATAACTGAAAAACTCAAAGCCGCCATTCGCGATGTTCCTGACTTTCCTAAACCGGGAATTTTATTTAAAGACATTACACCTATCTTGGAAAGCCCTGAACTTTGCAAAGAAATTACAGCAGCGCTGGCCGCACCTTATTTAAACAAGCTACCCGACGCTATTGTGGGCGTCGAAAGCCGCGGGTTTCTTTTTGGAATGCTCCTCGCCCAATATTTTAACATTCCCTTTATTCCGGTTCGAAAGGCAGGTAAACTTCCTTACAAAACCATCAGCCACAGCTACAATCTTGAGTACGGTTCAGCAACCATAGAAATGCACATCGACTCGATAAAAAAAGGCTGGAATGTGGTCGTTCATGATGATTTACTTGCCACTGGAGGAACAGCCGCTGCTGCTGCTGAACTTATTCAAAAACAAAATGCTCAGGTTACCGGTTTTAATTTTCTGGTAGAATTGCAATTCCTCGATGGAAGGAAAGCCCTTGAATCCTACAATACACGAGTAGATAGTTTACTTACATATTGAATTTCATGAAACTGAAGGTAAACAATGCTTCGTGTAGCGCAACACCTGCTATCGTTAGTAAGCTTTTCACCTTGCTGCTATTGTTGTTTATCCCTACTCTTCATGCACATTGCCAATCTTCTTTGCCTTTTGGCTTAAGAAAAACAACCAACATACCTGTTATTGGCTTCAATACCAACGACACATTAATCAATGCCTGGTGTGGTGGCTTTAATGCACCTCAGTTTTTTGAAATGGATTTGGACAACGATCAGGATCAGGATCTGATTGTTTTCGATCGGAGTGGCGATAAATTGCTTTGCTTCAAATACAATCATGTCAGTAGTAAATACGCTTACCATCCTGAATGGGAAGCCGCTTTCCCGGTTTGTAAAAACTGGATTATTCTAAGTGATTTCAATAACGATGGAGCCAAGGACCTGTTCACATCGGCCGGTAACGGCCTGAGAGTTTATAAAAACTTGGCCAATCCCGGAGAGGAACCTGATTTTGAATTGTTCACAGATCTTTTACTTTCAAATTACGGCAACGGCGAGTTTAACCTTTACGTAAGCCCGATTGACATACCTGCCATTTATGACATGGACGGCGATGGTGACAAAGACATAGTAACCTTTTATATTTTGGGAACTTGCGTAGAATACCACAAGAACCTATCTATTGAGCAATTTGGAAACAGCGACACCCTCGTTTTCGCGCTGGAAGATTCCAACTGGGGCCGCTTTACCGAAAGCCTTACCGACAATACTGTAAACCTGAATGATTCATGCGGAAGAAGTTTATTTCCAAGGCACAGCGGATCCTCATTACTCATGCATGACTTTGATAGGGACAATGATCCGGATCTCTTTCTTGGCGATGTATCTTATCCCGAATTGTTGGTTCTTGTAAACCAGCCTGAAAATAACCGGGATAAGATCATTCCTTATCCTTCGAGTTACCCCGATTATAGCTCATTGGATTTGAACATTTTTCCGGCAGGATTTGTCCTTCAACCTCGCCAGGATGAAAGTCCCTTGCTGGTTATTGCACCCAATACCGAAAATCAAAGCACCAACCAGGGTCGGATTGCGAAAGCTTTCCCAACTATTACGGGTAATTTTGATTTTACCGGAACTGAAATCCCCTTTTTAACACACGAAGCCATTGATTTGGGAACTTCTGCTTATCCCTACTTCATTGACATCGATTTGGATGGCGATCAGGATATTGTCGCAGGAACATTTGGTCGTTTCTTGCCTTCGGGAGTTCCTCTGCAAGATGGAATATATTCTGCGTCTTTGCATTTATTCAGAAACCTCGGAACGAATGCTGCGCCTGTATTTAAACACGAAATGAATGACCTTGGAGCTTTATCTGCCCTGGCTTTCAGGCATCTGGCGCCTGCTGCGGCCGATCTCAATGGAGACGACTTTCCGGATTTAGTTGTGGGGACTCTTAATTCGGGAATACTGTATTTAAGGCAAGCTCCCGCTACGGGACTATTTCAATTGATTGACACCCTTCAATTAAATCAGTTGCCTACCTACCCTGTTCCTGCTCTGCAGGATTTAACCAACGATGGAAAGCCTGATTTAATAATTGGGGGCCGTAGCGGAAACGTCCAATTCTACCGCAATACAGGAAGCGGACAAAATGTACAGTTCGATCCAAATCCAATCATTTTGGAAGATATTGAAACAATCCAGGAAAGTGTTAGTAACTTCGGTTACAGTTCACCCACAATTTTAAATTACAATGATAGTTTACTGATGTTTTCTGGTTCTGAATCAGGTCGACTGTTTTGCTGGAAAATAGATATTCTGGATAACACGGTGCAAACTACCTTGATTGATTCGAATTATGCATTTTTAAATGATGGGGAAAGAACCTCAATAAGCATGGCTTTCCTGACCGGAAATAATTTCCCCTGGATGATTCAAGGAAATAAAAGAGGTGGCTTTAATCTATATCGGGGCGAAACCCCGCTGGTGCTTGAAAAACAACCCATGCAGCATCGTTTAAAAATTTATCCCAATCCCGCTTCAAATCAATGTACGATTCAGCTGCCTTTTCAAGGCAAATATGTTATTCGGCTAAAAGATCTATCAGGACGTATTATACAGCAAATTCAGGGAAATACAATTGAACAAAGAATTTCACTTGAATCTGTTCGCTCTGGAATGTATCTGATCAGTTGTTATTACGATAACGGAGCCAGAATGCACTCTACTATACTTGTGCATTAATTACTTCATATTGGTGAAGACCTGCTGAACGTCATCATCGTCTTCAATTCGCTCCACCAGATTATTGATATCTTCTTCCTGCTCAGGGCTAAGTTCTACCGTGGTAGAGGGCAAACGAACCAATTCAGAACTGATGATAGGCAGCTTCCTGCGCTCCAACTCTTGTTGCATACTACCAAAATCGGTAAAAGGCGTGTAGATATAAACCTTTCCCTCCTCCTCAAAAATCTCTTCTAATCCAAAATCAATAAGCTCTAATTCAAGCTCTTCCAATTCAAAACCGGATGCCTCAAGAGTAAAAAAAGCTTTTCGCTCAAACAAAAAATCGAGAGAACCCGTTTTTCCAAGGGCTCCTTCTGCTCTGTTGAAGTACATTCTGATATTTGCCACCGTGCGCGTTGGATTGTCAGTAGCCGTTTCTATCAGCACTGCAACTCCGTGCGGGCCATAACCTTCATACACCAATTCTTCCAGTGCCTTTTCATCTTTCGATGATGCACGCTTAATGGCAGACTCAATATTGTCTTTCGGCATATTGATGGCCTTGCAGTTCTGGATTACGGCCCTGAGTATCGCATTGGTTTCCGGATCGGGACCTCCGCTCTTCACAGCTTGCGATAATTGCTTGCCCATTTTGACGAAATCTTTCGCCATTTTGCTCCAGCGCTTTTCTTTTCTGGCGCGACGGAATTCAAAAGCTCTTCCCATAGTAAAAAATTAAAAAAGTTATCCCGCTTCGCGGGATAACCAAAGAATCTGAAACTTTTTCGTCGGGATGGCGGGATTTGAACCCGCGACCCCTCGCCCCCCAGACGAGTACTCTACCAGGCTGAGCCACATCCCGAAAAAGCGGAGGCAAAACTAAATTATTTTTTCGAATCCACCTTCAGCATTTAAAATACTCGCCATTTCGGCTAAATTGGCATAATTATATCAAACGAATGCGATTTAAGTCACCAAACAATGGTTGCAATTGAGTACCTTGCAATATAAATTTCAACATCAATGAAGACGGTCGAATCGTGGTTGGATGAATACGGTGAGAGTCATAAAAACCCCACCAATAAACTTATTCATTGGATTTGCGTTCCGGCAATAGTTTTTAGCATTGTACTTCTACTTTCCGACATTGCAAAACCTGAATTTTTGATCCAATTAAACATGAACTGGTCACACATTGTTATGATTCTAGCAATCGCCTATTACATGTTCCTGTCAACCAGCCTTGCCTTAGGCATGACTCTTATATTTTGGCTAATGATTCTTCTTCAGCGATTCATTTCCACATCAACAGCCTATCCACTTTGGGGAATTGGTTTAACTATTTTTGTGCTAGCATGGATTGGTCAATTTTACGGGCACAAAGTAGAAGGCAAAAAGCCTTCATTTCTGAAAGACATTCAGTTTCTGCTCATCGGTCCGTTATGGCTGCTTCATTTTATTTACAAACGTTTAAATATCCCAAAATAAGAACAGAAGCATTGGCAAAAGCACTCTACCTGGTGTGTTTAGGTTTTGCCTAATGAAATTTACAATCTACTATTTATGAAAAAAACACTGATAATTGCCCTAGCAGGATTCGCAATGCTGTTTTCAGCCTGCGAAAAAGACAAACCTCTTCCGCCGGATTTGCCAACTGATACACAGGGAACTGTTGAAGTGCGATTTAC